>Ga0134128_10011184_pt1 | contig 10739 bp, 8 predicted proteins | sample KB31754_FD_96462 | JGI IMG/M metagenome (GOLD analysis project Ga0134128, IMG submission 96462) | Terrestrial soil microbial communities with excess Nitrogen fertilizer from Kellogg Biological Station, Michigan, USA - KB3-175-4 | ecosystem: Environmental > Terrestrial > Soil > Unclassified ...
CGGGAGTTATAAATGTCAAAACCACCGAACGAAATGGCAAAGTCGTAGGAATCGCGCAGGTGGATGAACACTCCGAGGTCATGCTCATCAGCCAGTACGGCAAAATCATCCGCATGGACTCGAAAACCATCCGCGAATCCGGCCGTGCCGCACAGGGCGTGCGCTTGCTGAACCTAGAGCCGGGCGATCGCGTGGCAGCGTCAGTGGTCATTCCGCCGGAAGAGGAGCCGGCAAATGGGGGGACGCTGATTCAGTAGATGAAATGCGGGGATTTGTGGTCGCGGGCGACTCGCCCGCGAGGGATGCAAGAAATCGCATCCCCTCTATTTTGCCAACTTACTTGCCGCCGGCTGCCGCGACCGCCCAAGGCTTCCCGTCAAAGTAAGAAGGCAGCTCCAATCCGAACAGCTTCATCACCGTAGGCGCCACATCCACAATGGCGGGCTTTTCGATAGCAATCTTGCGATTCGAAAACAAAACGCCGGGAACGAGCCGCGGATCAACACAGTGATCGCCGCTCCAGGCTTTGAGATTGTCTTCGAAGATTTCGGTGGTCACTCTGCCCATGACTGAATCCCAAGACGCACGAAAGCCCTCACCGTAACCCACGATGAGGTCGGGGGCGTTGTCGACATAGGGGCCGGCATAAACTGCGTCGCAGTCGAACATGCCGCTGATGCCAACTTTCCCCGAGGCTGGATCGACCAACCCATCGAGCTTGCCGCGCAATTCTTCTTTTAGAGCCTCCGCTTCCGCTCCGGCTTCTACGATCCCTTCGCGCTCGCGGCCTCTAACGTTTATATAAAGGCCGTTCAGGCCCATGGTGTAGGCGCGGGTGCGCGACCAGTCGACATCTTCGAACCAGTCTCCACTTTCGCTTTTGCCGTCTTTTAGAACCAGGTAGCCGTTCTGATGCAGCCATGCATTCAGGTTCATACATCGGTTGAATGATTTGAAACCGTGATCGGAAATCACCAGCAGCAGGGTTTCAGTATTAATCTGCTGCATGACCCGTCCGATCAGAGTGTCCATGCGGTCGTAGAGATCCTGAATCACGCGCGGCTTCTGGTCTTGCGGCACATCCCGCACCGCGGGATGATCTTTGTCCAGGTAGCGCCAGAACATGTGCTGGACCCGGTCGGTGGTATCGAAGACACAGGCGCACAGGCCTTGCGGAGTTTTTTCCAGCGCGTCGAAGAACATGTGTTCGCGGTCTTGGTGATTGCCGTAGCACTGCGCGAGGAATGCCTGATCGTCGAGCACTTCTTCATTCAGTGCCCAGGTATCTTCCGCCAAGCCCAGTGTTGCGTATGGGCCAAACAGTTTTGCCAGATATATCGAATAGGTTACAGGATGAGAGATCGGCAGGTCGGGATGCGCGGGGTCGATATTCACCGGCGTTACGTACACCTCGACCTCGGGCGAAATTTCTTTCAGATAGAAGCGGCAGATGCCGCGGGCTGTGAATCCCATTCCAGCCTTGAACTTCACCGGAATCCATTCCGAGTACTCACCCACTTTCACGGTGAAAGTTTCGGAGTCGATCTCAATGCGCGCCCGGCCGCGGCCCACATCCGGACGAAGCCTGAACTCGGCGCGAAGGTCGACGCCCGTGCCCAGGGGATTTTCTGGACCGGGAATGTAGGAGTGTAAGCCTGCGCCATTCCGCTCCATGGGAATTCGCACACCACCCTCGCGAAACTTGTCGCTGCTCGCGCGCGTTGTGCAGAAACAAAATGTGCCCTGGCTTCCCTTTAGATCGGGAACGCACATGCCCGAGAGCAACACTCCGGGAAACTTCTCCGGCGGAAAAGTTACCGGAACACGAATGACCGAGCAGAAAACTCCCGCCTTGCCGAGCCAGTGCCAGAACGGCGTTCCTTTGCGCAGACCTTTGACGCCGGACTTGCCCAGCGGCAGGGAGTACTTGCCAATCCGCAGGTGCCGCTTGGGCTCGCTGATCTGCGCCGAGGAGAGGAAAGGAAGATAGTTTTTCAAATCACGGGCGAGGAAATCATAAATGTTGTGCTTGCCGGGATTCACGCCAGTCTGAAACGTTGACCACGCCACCGGCGAAATCGCTGGAAACGTGGTTCGCAACGGACGAAACGTCCCACTGTCGCGAAGCTTGCTGAGGTTCGGCAGCTTGCCTTCGCTCATGAATCGGCTGGCGAGTTCGGGATCCATGCCGTCGAATCCCACAATTACCACGCGCTTTACCTGGGCCTTGCCGTAAGCCTTGCGGCGCCGGAATATTCGCAAAAGTTGGCGAAGTGGCCAGGTGACCAGAGCGTAGAACGAATAAAGAAAGGCGACAAAGATGGTCCAGAAAGATGACAGGACCGCAAACCCCGCGCCCGGACCCGCGTACGCTTCGCTGCGAAGCGGAACCAGCAGGACCAGTCCGACCACCAGCAGCAGGATCAGCGACCGACCGAATCGACTGCGCTGACATGAAGGCAACGTCATACTTGAATTCCCAGCGCGCTCTTGAAAATGAAGCCGGCAATCAACGAGACCAGAAAGAACAAGACAATCCAGTTCCAGTCCATCCCGGCGAAGCCGATCACTCGCGGAGGATAACTTATTTCGATCGATTGGACCGGACTGTTATCCGCCAGCGCTGGCTCGCCCGAGGCAAAGATGCGTTCCCAGAAATTGCCTTTCAGCCGCAGCGGCGAAACACGAGCCAAGCCCGGCGCCACCATCACTTGTTTCGAAACTGTCTGGCCCGCGGCTGCGATTTGGATGTCGAATTGTCCAGCGCGATCAGCGACTAGGCGCCACACCACTTCTCTGTCTGTCGGAATATGAACTGCGGGGGCTGAACTCGAGAGCTCGGGAGGCAATTGCAGCGAGGCGTCATTCAATGCGGTCGGATCTTCGATTCGCGCTTCGACCAGGAACGTCTGCGCCGGCTGGAGCGGTACCCAGCCAAAATATCGGTCTAACTGAACGATCAGGAAAGTGATGGGCAATATCGCGATCAGAAACGGAGTAAACGCGAGGCGGAGGTAGCTGCCAGTTCCGCGAAGAATCTTTCCGTAAGCGCGCATCACCACGGGCAACTGGTCTTGAAACAAGCGGACGGCGAGCAGGTGCGCTTTCAACCGGTCCTTGGCGCGGCCGATCGCCTTTTGATCGGAGGTATAGCGAAACACAATCACCATCAACAGCCCGATCACCATAGAAATCGTAAGCACCAGGAAAAGAGGGAGGTTTGACGGGTTGGAGGAAGCGATCATGGAGAAGTTAGTCGTTAAACAGGATTCTTACACCGCGAGAAAAGTGACAGCACCTCAGCGGCTGACGCCGCGTCCCCGGAGCACTTTAGTGCCGCGCTGAAGCGCTGCTCCGCCCAAAAGTTCTCTTCCCAAAAAACTCTCTCTTGAAGCGGCGCATGAATTACTCGATGTAACCCAGCCCCTGCAGCCGTTTCGTCATTTTCTCCTTGGATTCGGTGCCACCGTCCTGGTTGGGCGACAGGCGCTTCACTTCTTTCTCTAGGGTGTGCAGCACAAACTCGTCGACGGATGCATAACCTGAGGCCTCCGCGCATTGCTTTGCCTTTTCCAGTAATTCGCCTTCGATCTTGATTTTCTGCGAGGACATTCGGCTGTCTCCATTTGCCTGACCGCTTTTTATCAAACATCAGCGGGTGGATAAGAAAACGGAATGTCCCATCATAACGCCGGACTGGGGAATTCCAAATTGCGCAAAGATGGTGGGCGCGATGTCGGTCAGCGCGGGGTTGGCTGCGTCAATAGCGCGATTGCTCAGAAGCACTCCCGGGACCAGCGTGTAGTCCATACAATGATCGCCGCTCCAGGGATTGGTGTTGTTCTCGAAGATGTCAGCCGGAAAGTTTCCTAGAATCGTCTGCCATCCCGCGCGATAGCCGCGGTTATAGCCAACCAAGAGATCTGGCCCCTGGGCCGAGTGTGGCCCTTGATAAACATCGCGAGCCCGATCAACTCGCGTAATCGCAGCCTGATTGTTCTCAGGATCGCGCACGCCGAGCAACTTTTCTTTGATTTCAATTAAGAGCGCATCGGCAGATGCGCCCGGTTCGACAGTCCCGTCGCGTTCCCGGCCCTTCAGATTCAGATAAAGACCGTTCAATCCCAGCCCATAGGCGCGTGTGCGGCTCCAATCCACGTTGGCAAAGGCCTGGCTCTGATCGGGATTGGGTTCGCGGTTCAAAGTGATGTAGCCATTCTCACGCAGCCAGGTATTCAGATTGAACGAGCGGTTGTAGGGAGCGAATCCGTGGTCGGAGAGAACCAACACGGTCGTGTGATCGTCCACGCGCTGCATGACCTGGCCGAGGACCTGGTCAATTTGCTGATAAAACTCGGACAGCGCCGACCCGTACTGGGCCGCCAGTGCAGCGTCGTATTCCGGATGTTGCGGATCGATCAGCCGCCAGAACATATGCGAATTGAGATCCAGGCTGGAAAAGTAAAAAAAGAACAGGCCGGAATGGAACTTGGGAAACTCCGCGTCGAAAATCTGGCGGTGTTCTGCCAACACGGTGCGAGCCTGCTCTAGATATTCCTTATCGTCGAGCACGCCGGCCGACAGAGCTTTCGTATCCTCCGAGATGCCCTGGGTGTAGAACTCACCCACTTCTTCCGCCAGCTCACGCGAATAACTCTTGGGAGTGGAAAGCGGCAGCGCAGGATCGGCAGGGTTAATGTTGATAGGCGAAACGTATAACTCGAATCGCGGATGCACCTGCTTGAGATAAAAGCGGCAGATCCCGTTCACGTTACCGATAAAAGGAATGAGCTGAAATTCGAGGTGGACCCAGTCGCTCCACTCTCCCTCGCGCAGCACGAATTTCTGGTCTTGCACAGTGAACCTGGCGACAGCTTCCAGTGGATCGATGGAAACGGTGAAGGGCTCCAGTGTGGTCGGCGATCCTTTGCGGAAGGTGTTGTCCGGGCCCATGAGCTTTGCGGTTACCTGAGAATCCTCGACCCTGACCGGAATAATTTGTCCGCCCTCAACCACCCCCGCAGCGGTCACCGGATCATCGGTATAAAAAGAAAACGTCCCGTAACTGCCGCGCAAGTCGGGCGTACCCATTCCGGATAAGGAGCGCCCTCTTGTTTTGACGGGAGGAAAATTCGACGGCATACGGAAAATCGTGCTGGGCACGCCATAGTCGTCCAGTGTTTCCCAGAATGCTTTTCCCTGACGAAGCTGCTCAGCGGTTCCGCCTCCAATCGGAATCACCCAGTTACCCAGATGAATTCCGTGCTTCGGCGGCTCTACTCGCGAGGCAGAAAAATAAGGTTGCAGGGTCTTGGGATCGCGATGGATGAAATCAAAGATGCCGTGCCCCCCTGCGTTCATGCCGGTAATCAGGTTCGACCAGGCCACCGGGCTTTGCGGCGGAATACTGGTGGTGAGCAGCCGGAACGATCCCTTCTCTATCAGGGCGGAAAAGTTCGGCATCTTGTTCTCGGCTATGAATTTTTTCAGGAGCTGTGGGTCCATGCCGTCAATGCCGAGGATGATGACCTTCTGATCGCCGTGCCACTTTCGCGGCTGGCAGGAAATCGGCAGCGCGGCCGCAGCGCATACCAGCGAGGCCAGGATGACGTTCCGGATTCGTAGCAATCGCAAGTTAGGCGGTGATCCTCGCTTCCATAATAGTCGATGTAACGCGAGCCTGTGCGGCGCGGGCGCCGCCGCCCGCGTGTGTCCGTCGATGCGATCCCTGCGATAGACTGACTCCATGTTTCGGAGGATTTTCCCCGCACTCCTGGTTGCTTTTATCGCCTCGTCCGCGGTTTCAACGCGTGCGGCCTCAAAGCCGAATATCGTCCTCATCACCATGGGTTCAACTCGAGCTGATCGCATGGGATTCCTCGGATCGAAGGCAAAAATCACGTCGAACCTCGATGGCCTGGCCCGTCAGAGTATGGTTTTCGAGCAAGCTTTTTCCCAGGCGCCGCTGACCGTGGTCTCACAAGCAACCATACTCTCCGGCACTTATCCTCAGACCCACCGCGCCACCGAGTTTGGCGCCCGGCTTGCGGCTGCCCTGCCCTTCGTTCCGGATTTGCTCCGGGCGCGCGGATATCACACGGCTGCCTTCGTCGGCTCCATCGCACTGGATCCAAAAAATGGAATGGCTCCGGGCTTCGACCGTGGATTCACCTTGTACGACGCCGGTTTTCAGCCTCCGCAGCCCGGGAAAAGCAGTTACGTGGCTCGAACCGCGACGCGGGTCGTGGCTCGCGCCAGCGCTTGGGCGGCGCGCAACGCCTCAGGCCCTTTCTTCCTCTGGGTACATCTGAATGATCCCAACGGTGCGTCCGCAACTTTCTACAATGCCGCGGTGGCTGCGGCTGACGCAGCGGTTGGGAAATTAATCGCGTCCCTCCGAACCAGTAAGTTGTACGACGATGCGCTGATCGTGGTTGCTTCCGATCATGGGGAAAGCCTGGGTGGGCACGGCGAAGAAACCCACGGAGTCTTTCTCTACGATGAGATCATCCGGGTACCGTTGTTATTGAAATTTCCCCACAACCAAAATGCGGGAAGGCGGGTGACTGCCCGGGCCCGCCTGGTGGACGTTGCTCCTACCATTCTGGAAATCGCGGGTGCGCCCATCCCGTCGCAGATGCAGGGACAGTCTCTGCTCCGAATCGCCAGGACAAATACCGACCAGCCGGTTTATTCGATTAGCAATTTCCCGCAGCTGGCATTCGGATGGAGCGCGCTGGAATCCTGGCGTGCGGGCAAATATCTTTACATAAGAGCGCCGAGGCCTGAGCTTTATGATCTCACGGCTGATCCCGGCGCCACGCGCAACCTGGCGCAGACCTCCAAAGCCACGCTCGAAACCATTGCCAGCCAACTGGATGCTTTCGACCGTCGTTTCAACGATTCTGGCAATGCTTCGGGAAGCTCCGAACTCACTTCGAGCGAAATGCAGAAGCTGGCGTCGCTGGGATATGTCGGCCTGCAGAAATCGGCTGCTTCCGCCAGCGCGGCGGCGACGGGGATTGATCCGAAAGATGGGATCACAACTGCGAACAAGATACTATCTGCGCTCGCCCTGCTAAACGAGGGCAAGCCGGAGAGGGCCGCGACTGTCGTGCAACCTGTGCTGGCGGATGGAGCGAAGATGTATCTGGCTCAGTATGTCATGGGGGCGGCCCTGGCTCGCCAGCAGCAGTATCTGCGGGCCATCGGATATTTGCGCCATGCCATCGAGCTCCAGCCCGACTTGACCTGGGCGCACTACGAGATGGGCTCCAGTCTGCTAAGAACCGGCGATTACAAAACGGCGGCCGTTCATCTCGAGATCGCCTCTAGCCGGCTACCCGACTTTGCAGAGGCCCACTCCCTTCTGGCGCAAGCTTATGAACATCTAGGCCGGGCTGAAGACGCCCGGCGCGAACGCTCCAAATCGGCTGCGCCCGATGGGGTGACGCCGTAGCCTGCCCGTCCATTGCTCGATCCTTTGCGACCGCGCGGAGGGTTTTTAGACGAATGCAAGCATGTCTATCACATTAGTAGACTTGTAGAAACGGTTGGTGTATATTAGTTTCGAATGGTAACCAGCATCATCTCCATCTGTTGTAACAGCACCTGCTGTCGCTGCGCGTGTCGCAGTGGACGTGGGTCTGAGGGTGGAATGTAGCCGAAGCAAACATTCAATTTCTCAAGCGGCCCACGAATCGGAATCGTGGGCCGTTTGCTTTTTACGGCTGTGATGTCCGGATTCGGGGCCGCCTGAACTTCACAGGGGAGATCATGCAGAGGAAACTCTTGGCGGTCATAGGGCTGGCGCTTGCGGGCTTGCTGCACACGTATTCGAATCAGGGTCGAGCGCAGGGCGGCGAGGTCTCGTTGTTGAATGTCTCCTACGATCCGACACGCGAACTGTACCAGGATTTCAATCAGGCCTTCGCGAAATACTGGAAAGCAAAGACCGGTCAGACCGTTACCGTCGAGCAGTCTCATGGCGGTTCGAGCAAGCAGGCCCGTGCTGTCATTGACGGGTTGCAGGCTGACGTCGTGACCCTTGCCCTGGCCTACGACATTGACGCGATTTCGCAGAACGCCGGATTGGTGCCCGCGGACTGGCAAAAGCGGTTGCCGCAGAACAGCACTCCGTACACTTCGACGATTGTCTTTCTGGTGCGCAAAGGCAATCCGAAATACATCAAGGATTGGGACGATCTGGTGAAGCCCGGAGTTTCGGTGATCACGCCGAATCCTAAGACGTCGGGCGGGGCGCGCTGGAACTATCTCGCTGCCTGGGCCTACGCGCTCAAGCAGCCCGGCGGAAACGAACAGATGGCGCAGGACTTTGTGAAGCGCCTCTACAAGAACGTTCCGGTGCTCGATTCCGGGGCACGCGGCTCGACCACAACTTTCGTGCAGCGTGAAATCGGCGATGTGCTCATCGCCTGGGAAAACGAAGCCTTCCTTTCGATCAAGGAACTAGGTCCCGACAAGGTTGAAATTGTGGTGCCGTCGCAAAGCATTCTGGCTGAGCCGCCGGTGGCAATCGTGGACAAGGTCGTGGACAAGAAAGGCACCCGCAAAGTGGCCCAGGCATATCTAGAGTATCTGTACACGCCCGAAGGTCAGGAAGTTGCAGCCAAGAACTACTATCGGCCGCGGCTCGACTCCGTTGCAAGAAAATACGCCTCGACATTCCCCAAGATAAAGCTGGTCACCATCGACGAAGTCTTTGGGGGCTGGCAAAAGGCGCAGAAAACACATTTTGCCGACGGAGGGGTGTTCGATCAGATCTATCAACCCAATCAATAACTATGGCTTTCACGTTCAAGAGACGCAGTAACCTGCCGGGCTTCGGACTGGCGCTGGGCTACACCGTGCTGTATCTCAGCCTGATTGTCCTGCTCCCGCTGGCTGCGACGTTTCTGAAAGCCTCATCGCTCAATTGGGCGCAGTTCTGGCACATCGTTACCTCTTCGCGGGCCGTGGCTTCCTACCGTCTGACCTTCGGAGCGTCGCTCATCGGCGCTCTGGTTAATTTGGTATTCGGAGTCCTGGTGGCGTGGGTTCTCGTGCGCTACAGTTTTCCCGGCAAACGGCTCTTCGACTCGCTGGTGGATCTTCCATTCGCCCTTCCGACCGCGGTTGCCGGCATCGCCCTGACCACCCTCTATGCGCCCAACGGCTGGCTTGGGCGGCCGCTGGCTTCCCTGGGAATCAAGTCTGCCTACTCTCCGCTGGGAGTGGCGATCGCGCTCACATTTATTGGACTGCCGTTCGTGGTCCGAAGTGTGCAGCCGGTCCTCGAAGACATGGACAAGGAGCTTGAGGAAGCTGCGGCCAGTCTGGGAGCCAGCCGCTGGCAGACTTTCTCTCGGGTTGTCCTGCCGACAATTTTGCCAGCCGCGCTGGCGGGCTTTGCCATGGCTTTTGCCCGCGCAGTCGGCGAATACGGCTCGGTCGTGTTCATCGCGGGCAACATGCCGATGAAAACTGAAATTACGCCGCTGCTGATCATCACCAAGCTTGACCAGTACGACTATGCCGGCGCGACCGCCATCGCAGTGGTCATGCTGGTGTTCTCGATGATCCTCCTGCTGCCGATCAATCTCTTACAGAAGTGGAGCAGCAGCCGCGAAGAGAAGACGACTGAATTGATTCCGGATGTGATGGAGACGTGAACTGATCAGAACTGATGTGGTCGAGAAAAGAGAATGGGATCCATTACCGTAGCAGCGGGAAAAAGTCCGGCAACCCGGCGGGTAGCCGCGGCCGCGACCGGTGAGTCGGTTGCTGTCTGCTCGATCCTGATCGGCGTCGCCGTACTCTTTCTGGCTCTGTTCATCTTCCTGCCGCTGGCGATCGTTTTTTCCCAGGCCTTTGCCAAAGGGATGGGCGTCTACTGGGCGAGCCTGCGTCAGCCCGACGCGCTGGCGGCGATTCGTCTGACCCTGTTGGCGGCGACCATCGCCGTCCCCCTGAACCTGGTGTTTGGAGTAGCTGCGGCCTGGTGCATCGGCAAATTTGAGTTTGTCGGCAAGAGCCTCCTGATCACGTTGATTGATCTGCCATTTTCGGTCTCGCCGGTCGTGTCCGGCCTAATCTACGTTTTGCTCTTCGGCTTGCAGGGGCTGTTCGGGCCGTGGCTGGCGCGCCACGACCTACAGATTATTTTCGCCGTGCCGGGAATTGTCCTGGCAACTATTTTCGTGACCTTCCCATTTGTCGCCCGCGAGCTGATCCCGTTGCTGCAAGCCCAGGGACAAGAGGAAGAAGAAGCGGCCCTGGCCCTGGGCGCCAGCGGCTGGCAGACTTTTTTTCGCGTGAGCCTGCCCAATATCAAGTGGGGACTGCTCTATGGTGTGATCCTCTGCAACGCTCGCGCCATGGGCGAGTTTGGCGCGGTGTCGGTGGTCTCCGGCCATATCCGCGGACGCACTAACACCATGCCGTTGCACGTCGAGATTTTGTATAACGAGTACCAGTTCTCCGCCGCATTTGCGGTGGCGTCCCTGTTGGCCATGTTGGCTCTCACAACGTTGCTGGTCAAGACCGTGGTCGAATGGAGAGCGCGGCGTCAGCTGGCGGAATCCGCTGCCTGGGGCGAAGAAGGGCAAATCGCATGAGCATCGAAGCGAAAGAAATCACCAAGAAGTTTGGACAATTTACTGCGCTCGAGCACGTTGATCTGAAGATTCCCTCGGGCGAACTGGTGGCCCTGCTGGGACCGTCAGGCTCCGGGAAGACGA
>Ga0134128_10011186_pt1 | contig 10739 bp, 9 predicted proteins | sample KB31754_FD_96462 | JGI IMG/M metagenome (GOLD analysis project Ga0134128, IMG submission 96462) | Terrestrial soil microbial communities with excess Nitrogen fertilizer from Kellogg Biological Station, Michigan, USA - KB3-175-4 | ecosystem: Environmental > Terrestrial > Soil > Unclassified ...
CCGGGAATTACTACACTCCGCGAAGGGATGACACCCCTGGTTTCTACCGGTTCGCTGCCGCTCACGTCGATGATTTTTGTCGATTGAGTTAATACTACATTCGCGCCCAAGACCGCTTCCTTTTCAACCCTTACACCTTCCACCACGATACAACGACTCCCGATAAAACAGCCATCTTCAATAATAACAGGGCTTGCCTGCAAAGGCTCCAATACACCACCAATACCCACGCCACCACTGAGGTGAACGTTTTTTCCAATTTGCGCACAACTGCCCACAGTGGCCCATGTATCTACCATAGTTCCTTCATCTACATAGGCGCCAATGTTCACATAACTCGGCATCAGTACCACATTTCTTCCCAAAAAAGCACCATAGCGTGCAACCGCATGTGGAACCGCGCGAACGCCCAAATCTTTATAATTTTTCTTCAATTTCATTTTATCATAAAACTCAAATGGAGGCAAAGTATAAGTCTCCATTTGTTGGATGCCAAAATATAAAAGCACCGCTTTCTTTACCCATTCATTCACCTGCCATTTCTGTTCAGGCTCCATGTTGAATGTTTTTTCAAAAACAGGTTCTGCTGTCCTTAATTTTCCTTCATCTAATTTATCAATCGTATTGCGGATGGCATCTGAATAGATTTCATCTTTCAATAGATCCCGATCATCCCAGGCTTTAAGAACCAATTCTTCTAAATTCATTTTATATTTTTTTGTTGGATAATGATGCGAAAATACTTCAAAGAACCTTTCAAAAAATTTGAACTAAAAAACAGAGAAATCTACATTTTGGCTTTTCAGAATCAAAAGTGATATAACCTTTATTTTATTTCTTCTTGCAAAAACAAATTCTTCAACGTTGGATATTCTGCATACATCACCGATAGGAAATCTAAAATTGAATTCATTTAACTTTGTGGCCTTTATGCAAAGATTCCTCGTAATTCAAACCGCATTTACTGGCGATGTAGTGTTGGCAACCGCGCTGATTGAGAAGTTGCATCTGTTTTTCCCTGAGGCACAAATCGATTTTTTAGTAAGAAAAGGCAACGAAGGTTTATTAACAGATCACCCGTTTCTGAACGAAGTATTGATTTGGAATAAAAAAGAAAAAAAGTTTAAAAACCTTTTTTCTTTACTTAAAAAAATAAGAAAGGAAAAATATGACCGGGTTATCAATCTTCAACGATTTGCTTCCACAGGAATGCTAACGGCGTTTTCAAATGGCGTTGAAAAAATCGGATTTGACAAAAATCCGTTTAGCTTTTTATTCACCAAAAAAATCTCTCATCATTTCACCAATGAAACACACGAGGTAGAGCGAAATAATAAATTGATCGAAGATTTTACAGACAGTTCTTTTACAAAACCCAAATTATATCCTTCGATAAAAAATGAAGAACAGATTCAACAATACACTTATCAACCTTATGTGTGTATGATGCCTGCGAGCGTATGGTTCACCAAACAATACCCGGAAGAGAAATGGGAAAATCTACTAAATGACTTTCCTGAAGAATACCAAATCTACTTATTAGGAGGACCGGATGACGCGGCTTTATGCCAGCGGATAAAGGAAAAAACAAAAAATAAAAAAGTAGAAATTTTAGCAGGAAAATTAAACTTCCTGTGTTCTGCGGCATTGATGAAAAAAGCTAAAATGAATTATACCAACGATTCCGCTCCTTTACATTTTGCCTCAGCAACAGATGCGCCGGTCACAGCAATATTTTGTTCCACAATTCCGGCATTTGGATTTTATCCATTGTCCTCAAAATCATTTATCGCTGAAACGGATGAAAAACTTTCATGCAGACCATGCTCGCTTCACGGATTAAAAGCTTGTCCGCTCGGGCATTTCAAATGCGCTTACACCATCCAAACTTCAAAATTATTAGCAACACTCTCTTCTTAAATTATGATCAACCTTGAAAATGATATCGCCAATTGTTTAAGCGTTTTACATTCCGGAGGAATTGTCCTCTACCCTACTGATACAATCTGGGGAATTGGGTGTGATGCGACCAACCAGGACGCCATCAGGAAAATTTTTTCATTAAAAAAAAGAGAAGAAAAAAAGTCCATGATCATTCTTGTGGCGGAAGAAAAGATGATTTTCGATTACGTAACCAACCCTTCTCAAAAAATGCTTTCTTACATCGCCAATAATCAAAAACCAACTACAGCTATTTTCGAAAAAGCAAATAATTTACCAGGCAATCTCATTAACGAAGACGGAGCGGTTGCAATAAGAATCGTAAAGGATGATTTTTGCAGTCAATTGATTTTGCAATTACAAAAGCCTTTGGTTTCCACGTCAGCAAATATTTCAGGAGCAGCTTATCCGCAAAATTTTGAGCAAATATCTAACACAATAAAAAACGGTGTTGACTACATCGTTCAACACCGTCAAAATGATTTTACTCCACATTCACCTTCATCCATAATTAAATCAGGAAGCAATGGTGAGATTGAAATTATCAGGTAAATTTTTAAAATAAAGCAATTCCCACTCCCAATTGGATCGATTGGGTCTTCCAGGTATCAGCACTTCCGATATTGCTAATATCAGTAAGTCCACCAACGAACCTTCCGTAAACACGAAACTTTAATAAATTTAACTGAAGCCCTGCTGCCATAGCAAAGTTTTGAGTTTTAAAAGCATCTTTTCCGTTCTGCAAAAGATCTTTATTCTTATCAAGCATAATTCCAAACTGAGGACCGGCCTGAAGCGTAATAAATTTATTGATGTTATAATTTAATAAAATCGGAATAGAAAGATATTGAAGTTTAATTTTATCAACGTGGTTAAATTGGTACACCTGGCTGAAATCGCTCGCAGTATCTACATTCACCTGGCTTAGCATCGCTTCGGGCTGAATGGCCCATTTTGTGCCAAGCGGGATCGTGGCAAATGCACCAACATGATATCCCAACGTAAATTGATCTTTAAATGATTGGCCCGATATTTTGCCGAGGTTTGCACCGCCTTTTATGCCAACGCTAAAACTCTGGGCAAAAATGGATGACGAAATAAAACAGAGAATCGCGAGGGAAAAAAGTTTAGTTTTCATAAAGTGATTTTAAGTGAGTTAAATATTTTCAATTTACATGCCAACAAATCCTTGTTATTTTTTCAAAAGAAGGATATCAGAAAGACTAAAAGGGTTTCAAAAAGTTTAATAAAAACGGCTTTAGGAAAATTAAATGTATATCGTATTGCGATTTCCAATTTTAAACGCTTTAAAAATTATTAAGAGTTTAACAATCCATCATACGCGCATTTCCATAAAGAGAAATTGATCATCCATCTGATAGCACGCACACGGCTTCTGATTTAGCATGATAAATTTAATGACGTGTTAAGAATTGTGAACAAAACCAATGGACTGACGGCTTATAAGAGGCTATCACTCTTTCCACCGAAAACACTTTCCATCTATTAGTATTACCTTTGCGCCTTAAATTAAAAATAATAAATGAATGCATTTGAAGGCTTAGGCCTAAATGAGAACCTGGTAAAAGCAGTTTCTGATCTTGGTTTTGAATCCCCCACTCCCATCCAACAACAAGCAATTCCGATCTTACTTTCAGGCACTACAGACTTTGTAGGACTTGCGCAAACAGGAACGGGAAAAACAGCAGCCTTTGGCCTGCCACTATTGCAATTAATTGATCCTTCAAGTAAATTTCCACAGGCATTAATTGTGTGTCCGACACGCGAATTATGCCTTCAGATTTGCAGCGACCTTCAAGAATTCAAAAAATATTCAAAAAATATTGTTGCTGAGCCTGTTTATGGCGGTGCTTCAATTGTGATGCAGATCCGCGCTTTGAAAAAAGGAGTTCACATTGTTGTAGCTACTCCCGGAAGGCTCATTGATATGATCGAAAGAAAAGCGATCGATCTTGAAAAAGTAAAATATGTAGTACTCGATGAAGCAGATGAAATGCTCAACATGGGTTTTAGAGATGATATAGATTTCGTTTTGAAAAATACCGTAAATCGAGAAAGCACGTGGCTTTTTAGTGCGACTATGCCACAGGCAGTGAGAGCGATATCAAAAAATTTCATGAAGAACCCGCAGGAAATTACCGTTGGTAAGAAAAATACTGCTAACGTGAATATCGATCACCAATATTTTATCACTCCGGCTCAATCGCGCTATGAAACGTTAAAAAGATTAGTGGATTTTAATCCTGGTATGTACGGAATTGTTTTTACGCGGACAAAAATAGATGCACAGGAAATATCCGAAAGATTATCAAAAGAAGGTTACGAAATCGAATCGATTCATGGCGATCTTACGCAACAGCAACGTGACCGCGTAATGAAAAGATTTCGCGATAAAAGCATACAGATATTGATTGCCACCGACGTGGCTGCAAGAGGAATTGATGTTGATGGCATCACGCATGTAATCAATTACGAATTGCCCGACGATATTGAAGTGTATACTCATAGAAGCGGCCGTACCGCCCGCGCAGGTAAAAGCGGAATTTGTATTTCCATCTGCCACAGCAGGGAAGCTTTCAAAATACGCCAGCTTGAAAAAATGGTGAACGCCCAGTTTTCGAGACTTGATATTCCAACAGGAAAAGATGTATGCCGCAAGCAGTTTTTCTATTTTATGGATAATCTGATCAATGCGGATATTTCTAACGGAGCTTACGAAACTTACATGCCGGATCTCCAGAAAAAATTTGAAACCATCAGCAAAGAAGAAGTTCTTCAGCGGGTAGCCGCACTTGAATTTGATCATTTCCTGAAATATTACGAAAACGCCGATGATTTAAATGTAAAAATCGACCGGGACAGGCGCGTTCAGAATAATACTACAGCTGACAGAAGAGAACGGCCCGTTTTTCACAGGGATGGTGGTTTTACCAAATTATTTATCAACCTTGGTACCAAGGACGGTTTTTATAAAGCAAGTTTTTTACAATACATTCTGGATGAAAGCAACCTGAAAAAAGAAGTTTTGGGAAGAATTGATCTACGCGACATGAATGCCTGGGTGGAAGTGGACAAATCCGCGGCGGCAAAGATGATTAAAAGCCTGGACGGCAAAACGCACAACGGACGCCAGATAAGAATGAACGAGGCCGACGGCGGAGGCCGGCAGGACGGACGTGGACATAGAAATTCGGATGAGGGAAGAAAAAGAATTCCGGTGAGAGAAAGAAGATAAATAGAGCAACGCGCGCAATAGCGCACGTCGCATACATAATCAATTCGGGTCAGTTAAGCAGAAGCATAATTGACCCGAATTTTTTTGCTCCATTATATTTTACCATATTTTTTATAGTAAGCGATCAATGTGGCAATAACTGCATTATAGCTTCTAAGTCCTTTCGGTTGTTCGTTAAGCTTTAAATAATTTCCATACATCCAACTGATCGCGGGCTCGATAAAACTCCTGTGGTTAAGGTTAAATTGCCGCCACTCTGCGATGTCCTTTTTTACCTCGGGAATCAGCAATTCTCTTGACTGCAGTGACGCTACAGAATCAAAATAAAACACTTCGCGGTTTGCATAAATATACAGGTCAAGATAGGCCGAATAATGAAATAAGGTATCGTGCGAATTGACAGCAGCGAGATAGCCCGCAAAATTAGCTTCGTCCTCCTTTGCATAGCCCAATTGATGAGCCATTTCATGAGTGCTGATGTAGGGCTGTAAAAATTTGGGAACGGTTGTATTTACCTGCGCTTCGCCGGTGAACGGATTGTAATATCCTGTAAATCCGAGATAATTTCCCCACCATCCATATAAGGACGATTTTGCGGAAAGAGCCTTATATTGAAGAAAAGGATATATTTTCTCGGCGTCATTATAGGCATCTTTAGCGCGGTGAAATAAGAATTTTTTATCAGGATATTGATAATCCTGACGAATGAGCACTGTTTTGGATGAGTTTACTTTTTGTAGTAACATATCCTGGAGCAGGATAATATCAGATGTATCATAAGTCGTTTCGGTGAGTCTCAATTGATGGGCAATTCCCTGGCGATTATAATTTAGTCCCCAAAAAATATTAAAAACAATGTAAATAAATATAAGGCCCAGGAGAGCTTTTGAAATATTTTTAAAAAAAATATTCCACTGAAACTGTCGCCTGATAAGCGATTTTATAGTTTTTATCAATTTTCCTAACAACCAGAAACCTGCAAGCAAATAAAGGATATCGCCCAAACTAAAGGGAATCCAGCCAAATAAAAACCTCAAAATTCGCGAAAGCAATACATAAAATCCGGAAGTATAAAGGGTTTCCACTCTTTCAGCGCTTAAAGAAAATATTTTTATAACAATTACCAATGCAACAGCCAAAATCCAGAAAGTTCTGTACCGGGGCCAAGATTTTTTTGTGTCCATATTAAATTATTACAGTCTTCCTTTTCGAAGGACTTCCTGTCAAATCAGTCATTTATCGATAGAAATTAAAGTGGAGTGAAATTAGTATTCATTTCTTAATCCAACTTCTTTGCTGATAGTCGATTCAGTAACTTTGTCCCCATAAAGGAAAATTGAACCTTATTTTTATTCAAAAGATGATTTGACAAAATAGAAATAAACCAGATATATTTCGATCGAAAACCAATATTGTTTTGTTTTTCTGAAAAAAATTAATTCAATTACCTTACCTTTGCAACCCTTTAATAAAGTGTTATGGGAAACAGGCGTGAATATGAGATAGCATTTGTGGGGCTGAAACCTGGAATTCATGAATATAATTACCAGGTCGACGACAAGTTCTTTGTTGGTTTTAAAGAAACAAATCCGGAAGATATAGGATTTAACAATTGCAATGCTTCTGTAAAGCTGCTTCTCGAAAAGAACACATCTTTTTTGATGTTGAAATTTGAGATAGGCGGAAGCGTAAATGTTGTCTGTGACCGGTGCGGAAATACTCTGCCAATTGATCTTTGGGACGAATTTGATCTGGTTATCAAACAGGTTGAAAATCCGGATGAGATGAATCAAAACGAAGAGGACCCGGATGTGTTTTATATTTCGCGTACAGAAAGTCACATTCATCTTGCAGATTGGATTTATGAGTTCGTAATGTTAAGCATCCCAATGCAAAGAATGTGCAGTGAAGAAGAAATGGGCGGCCCGCAGTGCAACAAAGAAATACTGGCTTTATTAAAAAAAATGAAGTCAGCAACAGTAGAAGAAAATCATCCTTTTCAAAAGGGATTGGAACAATTTAAAAAAAACAATAATTAATAATATTTAATCTAACGTTATGCCAAATCCGAAGCGCAGACACAGTCAACAAAGAAGTGCAAAAAGAAGAACACATTATAAAGCAGATGCTCCTACATTGAGCGTTGACTCTGCCACCGGCGAAACTCATGTTCGCCACCGCGCTCACGTGAGCGAAGGAAAGCTGTTCTATAAAGGAAAAGTTGTTGCTGAAAAAGCGCCTAATAAAGCCTGATAAAAATTTCATATAACATTGAAATCCAAAAATAAGTTCGAATTACTTCGGCTTTATTTTTGGATTTTTTTTTGAAATGAAATAAGTTGTGATAAAAATTTACATTTGATTTATCACTCTACTAAATAAGCGTTTATATGAATATTGCATTGGATATGATGGGAGGCGATTATGCGCCACTCGAAACAGTTAAAGGCGTACAACTTTTCTTATCCCAACCTAATCCAGATGCTCATCTCACTTTGATTGGCGACGAGGCGAGAATTAATCCATTATTGGAAGAATTTAAGATCGATTCAACAAAAATTACAGTGATTCATGCGTCACAAGTAATTGAAATGCAGGAACATCCTACAAAGGCACTGAAAGAAAAACAGCAGTCCTCCATTTCTATCGGGTTTCATTTACTCGCCACCTCAAGGGTTGATGCATTCATCAGCGCCGGAAATACGGGCGCAATGCTTGTTGGCTCCTTATACAGTATCAAAGCAATTGAAGGGATCGCACGGCCCGCTATTGGCGCTTATATCCCGAGGGAAAATGGCGAGCTTTCATTACTGATCGATGTGGGTTTAAATGCTGATTGCAAGCCCGAAAATTTATCTCAGTTCGCGCAGTTGGGAACCCTTTTTTCAAAACATATTTTAAATTTCGAGAATCCAAGAGTAGGACTTATTAATGTTGGCGCGGAAGAAGGAAAAGGCAACCTCCTTTGCCAGGCTGTTTATCCGTTATTAAAAGAAAATCCACAAATCAACTTTATAGGGAATATAGAAGGTAGAGATATTTTGATGGACAAAGCGGAAATCTATGTTTGCGATGGCTTCACAGGCAATGTATTATTGAAATTCGCCGAATCCCTTTATGATATTATTCAAAGACGAAACATTAAAGATGAATTTTTGAACACGTTTAATTTTGAGATCTACGGCGGGGTGCCAGTTTTGGGCGTCACTAAGCCTGTGATCATCGGTCATGGAATATCACATGCTGAAGCTTTTAACAATATGATCCTGATGGCAAAGAAGATGGTCGAGCAGGATTTTATAGAGAAGCTAAAATCTAGTTTTCAATCCTTTTAAGCAATCACATTCCGGCTGAAAATACCTTTGCATATGGGGATCTTTTCTGCTGCTCCTTTACTGGCGAACAGATGTGTCTGGCTACTTGTGCTCCAATATCAAATTAGAAATCGCGCCGATTTTTTGATTATTTTTATCCTGATATATTTAAAATACCTATGGTGCTCTGCAGGACATTTTTACGATTATTTTTCCTGTCAGGTTTTCTCCTTTTAATATGCTCCACATTGTGCGCTCAAACAGATACGATTCCCAAAGAACCCGAGGCCCACAAAAATTTTTTCAACCAAATGATCAATAACTTCAGGAAAAAAGATACAACTGAAGTAGACGCAACATATGAATTAAAGCGAAATGATGCAGCCTACAATCAATTTGCCAACCGGATCATCAGGAATATTTTGATAAAGAAAATTCCATTTGGTGTTGCGTTTGCCGATTCTGCAAAAGGGATTAAAAACAAGCTGACCAATCTTGCCAACAGCCTCCATCATATTACAAAAACACAGGTGGTTAAGAATAATCTTTTTTTCAAAAAAAACGATGCATTGCAACCTTACCTGATGGCAGATAATGAGCGGTTTCTTCGGCAATTACCTTATTTACAGGATGCAGGCTTTACAGTCGTACCCGTACCAGGAACAGATTCTGTTGATGTCATTGTCGCAGTTAAAGACGTCTTTTCATTGGGCGGCGCCATTGGCTCGCTCGGATTAAAGCAAAGCCAGGTGCAGGCACGCGAAGACAACTTTGCAGGATCCGGTAATGCCGCTGTTGGTTATGCCCTTTATGATGTTAAACGGCGTAACGTTGTTGCCTTAGGAGGCGAATACAATCGTCGAAATATAGGAGGCAGCTTCATTGATGGAACAATCGGTTACCAAAGCTTTTACCCTTCTATCAGCGGGCCGAACCAGGAAAACATTTATTATATGAACCTGGTGAAGCCACTCATTAACCGCTACATGCATTGGACGTATGAATTTGATGCGGCTTATCACGCCACCAAAAACATGTATAATTCAGATTCCACATATTTCTCCGCCAACCGGTATCGATATTCAAATATCGAAGCCTGGGCCGGCTACAACCTCCATGCAAAGGATTTTACAGCGAAACAGGAATCAAATAAATTAAGGAAGCTTATCGGTATGAGATTTATAAGTCAAAAATTCGAGCGGGTTCCGGACCAATATCAGTCTGTATATAACTGGCAATATGCAGATCTTACGGGCTTGCTCGCAACCGTGACATTTTATCGCCAAAACTTCTATAAAACCCAATACATATACGGTTTTGGGCGCAACGAGGATATCCCGGAAGGCTTACTCTTTAGTGTTACCAGCGGCTATACGATTAAGCAAGGAAGATCACGGTCTTTTATAGGATTAAATTATGAGCGCTCTCATTTAAACAAAAGAAATAATTATGTGAGCTTCACTTTACGCGGTGAAGGTTTTTTAAATCATACGGCGATCGAGGATATTAACCTGCTAGGTGAAGTGAATTATTTTGATCATTTAAAACAGTTGGGAACAAGGTGGAAGCAGCGCTTTTTTCTTGACCTGAGCGCAGCCCAACAGGTAAATACAATTTTAAATGAGCCGCTGTTTGTCAAAAGCGAATTTGGACTTCCGGAATATGGCAGCAATAAACTTCTTGGCGGAACGATGCGCGCAACGGCCAAAGCTGAATCCGTATTTTTCAGCCCATGGTCTTTGGTATCGTTTAAATTCGCCCCATTCGTTTTCAGCAATGTGAGTGTTTTTTCTCCCTATCTGTCGAACTTAAGGCTTCTTTCATCGGTAGGCGCCGGATTGAGAACGAGGAATGAAAGTTTTGTCTTCGGCACTATAGAAGTTAAAGGATATTATTTTCCTCAAAGAAATTTTCACAATGAAAAATTCAGCCTGGAAATTTCAACGAATGTGATCTTTAAATACAATTCACAATTTGTACAAAAACCTGATTTTATCCAGGTCAATTAAAAGTCAAAAAACTACAAAATGGCTTGTCAGAATTTATTTTTTTACGACAGGCCCGGAAAAATAGCAATGATCAAAAGCGCAATTTCCCTGCATGATTAAAGGTGTTGTTTCGCCATAATACCTGAAGTTGCAACTCCTGAATAAAACATTTTCTCCGTTGGCGATAACGAGTGTTTGCACGCCCGCCTGGCTTTGATAAGCAAAATCAAAAATACAATC
>Ga0134128_10011193_pt1 | contig 10735 bp, 7 predicted proteins | sample KB31754_FD_96462 | JGI IMG/M metagenome (GOLD analysis project Ga0134128, IMG submission 96462) | Terrestrial soil microbial communities with excess Nitrogen fertilizer from Kellogg Biological Station, Michigan, USA - KB3-175-4 | ecosystem: Environmental > Terrestrial > Soil > Unclassified ...
CGCGTCCCGAGCGAAATCCCCGAGTAGTGCGCGAGGCGCAACCGTTCGAGCACGTGCACGATGTTGTCGTAATTCACGTCATCGGACGGAATCACCAGCACATCATTGTTCTGCGGATATTGCTGTCGAATCTGCATCATCAGGGTCTGAAACGTGGCCAGCGATGCGGTGTCGAGACCGGTGATCTGCTGCCGGAATCCACCCCCTCCCGAATGCTCCACCACGAGCTTGTCGTTGTCTACCCGGACGGCCAGGAGAAGATTCAGCACATCCTGCTCGGATTTCACCTTCGCCGCCTGCTCCGGCGTTGTCACCACGACCGGCGGCAGCGCCAGATCGAACGATGTCAGCGACATCAGGGTCGCGCCCTGATAGGTGAGGAGGCTGAAGAACACGATGGACGTGAGCGTGTCCACGAGCGGCACGAGGTTGATGTTCCCCGACCACGTGGCCGACGCGCGTTCGGCGCGGCGCAGCTTGGATCGATGAAAGAGAGAGGCCATCTCGACTCACCTGCGCGGACTGGGACTGATGAACCGCGCGATCACCGGTTGCCGAGTCGGACGTCGGGCCGGTCAATGAGCGCGTTGATCAGACGCACCTGGAATTCGTCCACCTGTTCGATGATGCCTTCCGCCTGGCTCACGAGGTATGCGTGCGCCACGGAGAGCGGTACGGCCGTGAGCAGACCGAAGCCCGTGGCATTGAGCGCGATCGCGATGCCGGACGCCAGCGCCGCGGACCGCTCGGAGGCCGCCGAGAGCGACACCGACTGGAACGCCGCGCGCAGACCGAAAATCGTGCCAAGCAGACCGATGAGCGTCGCGACGTTGGCCAGCATCGGCAGATAGTGCAGCCGCCGCGTGAGGCGCGGCAGCACGCTGAGCGAAGCGGCATCCGCCACGTTCTGCAGGTCCGCCTCGTCCCGGCTGCGGCTGCGGAGAATCAGCAGCCCCATGTCCGGCAGCACCGCGTTCGACTGCTGGCAGAGCTTGATCGCGTCATCGATCTTGCCGGCACGCACGAGCTGGATGACACGCTCGATGAATTCCCGTCCGTTGATCTTGGACCGGATGACGATCGTGTAGAATCGCTCGATGAATACGGCGAGTCCTGCCACCGCCACGATGAGGATGAAGTACATGACGGGGCCGCCGGCCCGGTAGTATTCCAGCATTTTCGTCAACATCGAGAACAGTCCTCCACGGGAAGGATCGAGAGAGAGTACATCAGCGCGGCTTCCGCGTACTGTCACGCGGTGTTCGACTGGTATCCGGCCGTCCGATGTTTTCTACGGCCGCCGAGAGCGAATCGAGACGCTCGCGATGCATGCGGAGCTCTCGCAACAGTTCCTGAATCTCCTGCGTCCGCGCCGCGTCCGCGGCGTTGACCCTGGCGGCGGCGCTGTCTCCGGCGGCGGATCTGGCTGCCGCCGATGCCCCGGCTGCCCGCTGCAACGAGTCGAGGCGGGTCTGGGCGTGCTGGATTGCCTCCCGCTGCGCGGCGAGTGCGGCGCTGTCGGCGGCCGCCAGTGGCGCCATGGTCGTGTCCACCAGCCGCTGACCAGTCACCTGCCGCAGTGGCACGACATCATAGCCGGAATCCAGCATGGCCGCGTGCGACTGCTCGTACAGTTCCGGACCCAGCACCTGGCGTGAGTATTCCGGCACCGCGCGCGGCCGCACAGTCACCACCTGCGGCGTGGGCACCTGTCCGTGAATGATGATCGTCTCACCGGTGCGCGACTTCTTCGGCTGCTGGGCGGCCGCACCCAGCGGGACAATCAGCGCTATCGCTGTAGCAAGCGCGAGGCCAGTCCCCCCGTTGCCCATGCGTCTCATCGCTCTCCTCCGACGCGCGCGGCGTGCGGATCGTCACGGAAACTGGTGGGTGGTGATTCATCCACGGTCCCCGCCAGCGCCGCACGGGCGCGGTCCACCCATGCATTCGTAATGGAATCCTTCGCTGCCTTGTCCAACAGGGTCTGCCAGGTCTTCTTTGCGGCCGTGTAGTATTGCTCCGCCTGCTGCGCCGACCCCGTCTGCGCGGCCGCCCGCTGATCGGGCGTGAGCGACCTGGGCAGCGTCACGTTCTTCAGAAAGTTCCCATACTCCCACTGCGCGAGCCCCACATAGTACGACGACGCCGCCAGCCATTCGGGCGCACCGGTGGCGATGGACGCCGTGAAGTGATCGCTCATGGTCTTGAGCAGATCGCGCTTGGGTTTCGAGAGGCGATCCACGCCCCGACGCGTGAGATTCCCCACGGTCGGAATCACGAGCTGCATGGCCTTGTACCGCGAAAACAGGCCAGCGCCCAACCGGAATTCGCTCTCACCCTTCCGCTCCGCGCAGTCCGCGCGCAATGCCGCGCTGGGATTCTGACACAGGCGAGCGAGTTCCGTGTTGACCGTGGTGATGTCACCAGAAGCCTTGAGCAGCGCCACCCGCATCTGCTGCGCCTGTCCCGCACGCGAATCCCGCGGGAAGCGTGTCGCGAAGGTGCCGTACGCCCGCGCCGCAGCCGCGGAATCCGGCGTCTCCAGGTACGTTACCGCCGCGTTGAACTGCGCGTCGGCCGCGCGCTTGTCCTTCGGGTAGGCCGTCGCGAACGCTTCGTACGCCGACGCGGCGTCCTCGTGCTTGCCGAGCGAATCCAGCATCACGGCGCGCCGGACCATGGCATCGGCCCGACCGCTCCACGTGGGATTCTCCTGCACCAGTGCGTCCAGCGCCTGCACGGCCTCGTCGCGCCGTCCCAGATCCGCCAGCAATTGCGCGCCGAGCGCCTGATACTGCACGCGATACTTGTATTTCGGATAGTCCTTCACGAGCCGGCCAGACAGCTCCAGCGCGCGCGTTTTCGCCTTTTGTGCCGCCGCAGTATCGTTGTGGGCGCGCGCTGCGCTGTCGGCCAGCATGTAGGTCTCGACGGCATTGCGCAACGCGTCCGGTGCGCGGTCCGACGTTGGGTTGCGATCCGCGAACGCCACGTACACTTCTTCCGCGGCACGCCGGTAATCGCCCGCCTTCACGAGGGAGTCGCCGAACGTCACCGCCGCCGCATCGCGAATGGTGCGAATGGAGTCCGCCAGCTTGCCCTTGCCGGACTGCGCCGCCTGCGTTTGCGCCTGCTCCCACTGTCCCTGCGCCTCCACGTAGCGCCCTTCCCGGTACATCGCATCACCCACCAGCTTCTGCGCGGTGGGCGTGTACGGATCGTTGGGATAGCGCTCCGCGTACGTGCGGAACGTCTTCTCCATCACGTCCCAGCGCTGCGCCTCGGAGGCGCGCTTCCCCTTCTCGATGAGCGCCTTGGTGGCGGCATCGTTGTCGGGGAACGCCGCCACGAAGCGGTCCACCGCGCTGAACAGGGAGTCCTGTGCCGCGCGGTCGCCGCGATTGTGCACGAGCGCGGAATCGTAGGCGACGATCGCGTTCTGACCCGCCTGCGCGGCCAGCTTGTCGTCCGCCTTGCGGCCATAGGCCGCGAGCGTGTACGCCTGCGCCGCGTGCGCATAGTCGCCCATGCCGAACAGCGCCTCGCCGGAGAAGAACGCGACCGTCTGCACGCTGTCCGATTGCGGGAATTCGCCGAGGTATCGCCCGTAGAGGTCCGCCGCGGCGTTGAAGTGCGAGCGGTCCTGCTGCTTGCCCTGCGCCAGCGACAGTTCGTACTGCGCGCTGTGCCGGAGCGCCTGCTCGCGCACGGCTTTCACCGTGTCCGCCAGCTCCGGATTCGCCTTCGCCCACGCCGACTCCGGCGCGAACGTGTTCACCAGAACCAGCCGGGCCTGCTGCGCCTGCGCCGGGTCGAGCATCCGGTTCTGATAGATGTCCACGATTTCGCGCTGCGCCGCGAGCGCGCCCGAATCGGTTGGCGCGAGCTGCTCGACGGCGGCATAGGCCGCCACGGCCTTGGGAAAGTCTCCCTGATCACGCAGACTCGCCGCGACCCGGCGCATGACCGGCAGCCGGAAGCTGGCGTCCGAGTGCGTCGCGAAGTACTGATCCGCCGCGGGCGCGCCACCCACCTGCGTGAGCGCAACCGCCATGTACTCGAGCGCTTCGCTGCGCAGCCCCAATCGCGCCCGACGCTCGGGACTCAGTTGATCGTACTCCGTCGCGAGCTGACCAAAGACATCCACCGCCTGCCTGTACTCCGGCTGTTCGGGACGCGTGGCCTGGTTGTAGTACGACCAGCCGAGCTTGTACAGCGCGAGCAGGTGGATGTCGCTGCCGGCTGGCGCCGCCCTGGCCGCACTGTCGTACGCCTGCGCGGCCTGTACGAACATCGCCTTGCGCGGAGCTTCCCGCTCCTGCGACGCGAGCTCGAAGCGCGCATCGCCCAGCCGGAAAAATGATTCAGGCCGGTATTCGGACTGGGACCTGGACGTCACCAGCTCGAACATGCGCGCGGCATTCGCGAACTGGGCATCCGCGAAGTACAACGTGCCGAGCGTGTACGCGGCCGCATCCACGCGCGGGAACTGCGGGTAGCGGCTCACGAGCTCCGCGTAGCGATCAATGGCGGCATGATAGTCCGGATGCACCGGCACACTGGCGCCGCCGGCGCGCTGCGCGGCAGCGAATGCATCATCCGCCTGGCGCACCAGCAACTCACCCAGCTCGAACAGCGCGTTTGCGCGACGCTGGCTGTCCGGGTAGCGCTGAACGAACGACTCGAGCTTCGAGATCGCCGTCACGCGAATGGTGTCATCGTCCGCCATCGCGCTCGCCAGGCGCGTGGTGCCGGTCGCTTGCGCCCCGGCCGCTCCCGGCCGGAGACAGGTCAGCGTCAGCGCTGCGAGCGCGACCAGGCGAAACCGCTGCGATGGCATGCGCGCTACCGTGGCGGAGTGTTGGCGCCGGCGGAGGATGCGCTGCCCGTCGTGCTGGACGTGCCCTGCGCCGCGTTCGACGAGTCCAGCGCGCGGAAGAATGCCGCGCTCGCCGATCCGTACTCCGCGGCCTCGCGATCGCGCTGCAGCGCGGCCAGCGCGGAGGCGGCGCGGGCGCCAAGCTCGGCTTCCACCAGGCTCACCACCTTCTGCTCGGCCGCCGCCTGCTGCGATACGGCGGCGGCGAGCATGGCGCGCATCGCCCGGGCTCGCTCCGATTCGTGTCCCTGCAACGAGTCCAGGTTGGCGCTCACCATGCGGTCGTTGGCGGCGAGGAGCGCAACCGCGGAGTCGTGCATCGCCTGTGCGCGCGCGAGTCGCACACCCAGCGAATCCTGCAATGCGAACACCGGATTCCGGGCGATCGCGGCGTCCAGCCCGCTGTCCACCAGCTGGCTGATCTGCTGGTAGGTATGCGCGGTCTGGATCTCGGTTTCGAGCACCGCCGCGTCATGCGGCGTCAGACTGCTGCCCAGCGATGCCTTCACGCTGTCCAGCATGGCAACGTTCTCCGTCGCCATTTCCTTCGTGAGCGTGACCTGTTTTCCCAACGCTTCGCGCACGCGGCGGCGGCTGTGCGTGAGCGCGGCCGTCATGCGCCCCAGCGAATCCCGCACGAGACCGAGCGTCCTGGCATTCTCCTCCAGCACCGCGCGACTGTCCGCGATGAGGTGCTGGAACTCCTGCAGTGCGCCGATCTGCAGCGCCTGCGTCCCCTGCTGCGACTGCAGCCGGAATCGGGCCAGCGCCACGGCGGCATTGGCGGCATCGAGCGCCTCGGCGCTCGTGGCGTATGCCGCGCGCGATGCGGGCGCGGAGACGCCGCGATAGAGGATGCGCCGCGGAAAGTCGGCGCCGAGCGCGGGAGCGACCGAATCCACGCGCGTCTGCACATCCGCCAGTGTGATGATACGCGGGGCGTCCACCGCGGGCGGCGTCGCGGCACCCGCGTAGGCCGCCGCGATGATGGACGGCTCCGCTCCAGCGGCGTCCGGCAGCGCCAGGGTGCGTCCATGCTCCGGATCATCCAGGAACAGCAGCCCGGCCGCCTGCTGGGATACGAGGCGCTGCGCGGCGTCGCTCCACGGACCCTTCACGCGCGACTGGAGCACGGCCGCTTCGCTCGACACGGAATCCGTGATGGCGTCGAAGTAGCGCTCGGATTCCACCGCCTGCTTCGCTTCCAGCATCGCCTGGCCGGCCATGACCCGGGCTTCATCGCGACGCGGCAGCATGGGATAGTGCGCCGCGACGTCGGTAAACGCGGCGCGGGCATCATCCAGCTTACCCGCGCGATACAGTGCCCATGCCTTCGTGAGCTGTGCCTGCGCCGCCAGCCCGCTCGATGGGCTGACTCCGCTGGCGGCGGTGATCGCCGCATCGTATTGCCCGCTCAGCAGCGCGAGCTCCGCCTCCATGAGACGCACCTGATCACCGAACGAGCCGGTTGCCACCTGGCTCAGCGACCGCAGCACGCCGAGCGCCTCTCCCGCGCGCGCCGTATCGCCACCCATCGCGGCCATCGCGTCCAGATATTGCGCGTAGGGTGCATATACGCCGCCCGCAGCGCGCGCATCCCTGAACGCCGCCCGCGCCGCGTTGAAGTCGCCGGCATCGTACGCCGCCAGCCCCCCCACCAGCGACACCAGTCCGTGATCCTCACCGGTGCCGGCGGCACTCGTCAGTGAGCGCGCCCGGGCATAATCGCCCTGGCGGTACGCATCGAGCATGAGCTCGGTCGAGACGATTCCCGTGTACCGGGTGTCCGGCGGCTGCGACATCAGCTCGGCCGCAGTCGAACGGAACTGCGCTGACATGCCAAGCCGGTAGTAACCCTGCGCGAGCAGGAAGAGCAGATCGGCCCGCTGCCGCGCCGAGACGGCGCCCGAACCACTCTGACTCAACGGCGCGGAGCGCAGCCACTCCAGGCGGTCGAGCGCGCGCAGCGGCTGGCCAGCCGTCAGGTTGAACATCGCCACCCCGAGCTCGGCCGAGACGCCTCTGGCCTGATCCTCGACGGGAGTGAGCGCGCTGTCCGGGCGCGCCGTCCCCGTATCCCTGACGGGCTGCTGCGCGTCGAGTCGCACCGCGATCGTGACCGCGAGCGCGAACAACACCGCGAGCCGTCGGCAGATCGGCATGATGCGCAACGTCAAAATGGCGTCGTACCCTTGCTCGTCCACGTACTCGGCACGATCTGCGCCCCACGCACCACGAACTGCACGTACGTCACGGTCTCACCCTGCGCGTTGACGCTCACGCTCTGCGTAAGCGGTTCTCCCGAGGTCGTGATGCTCACCGCTACCGTGTGCGCGGTGGGCAGGACCGGTGCCCGATACAGCTCGTCCACCGCACCGCGGTGCAGCGCATCCACGGCGATGGCGGAATAGGTGCGCGACCCGGCGGTGGTGCCATCCACCTTGAGATCGGCGCTCGCGACCGGGCCGGCGTACGCGGTATCGGTGCGCAGCAGCACGACCAGCACCGCGCCCGTGTGGCGGCGCACTGCATCGCCGAGCGCCTGCATCCGATCGCGCTGTGCGCTCATGTTGTCCTGCGCCGTGGCGAGCAGGCCATCGAGCTGCACGAGCGCGTTCTGCTCCGAGCTCATGAGCAGCATCTGCGCACGCCCTTGCATTGCGCGCGCCAGTGCGTTCTCCACGTTCGCCTCGAGCTGCACGCGCTGGCTCCGCAGCTCGCTCAACTGATTCTGCGTCTCCTGCAGTTGCTTCACGAGCTCTGCGCGATGCGTCTCGTATGCTTGCTGCGAGGCGGAGTCCTGGGCCTGTGGAGACAAGGTGTCAGGAACCTGGGCGCACAGGACTACCGGCGCAGCGATCAGGAGCGCCAGACCAGTCCACCACGTGCGTCTCGTAGACATGTTCATCCAGTCCCGGAGATGGTGAGCGCCGCACCTCTTACCGCGGCGGTTTCTGCTCGACAGGCGGAACGGTCTGCTCGAGGCGGCGCAATCGCTCCTGAAGCCGCTGCAGGGCCTCCCGTTCCGCCTTCAGTTCCTGTTCAGCCTGCGCCCGCCGTGTTTCCAGTTCAAGCAGGCTCTGTGCCTTGTACCGGTCAATCTCGAGCTGCAGGGATGCGATCCGTTTCTCCCGGTTGCCCATTTCGGCGAGCAGCGACGCGCGCTCCTTTTCCAGTTGGGCAACCCGTTCCTGCAGGAAATTACCACGCAGCAGTGCCAGTACGTTGTTCTGCCACCCCAGCGTGAACGCAAACTTGTCGTAATTGTATGGCGTGGCCGGTGAATTGCCCGCGCTCCCGGCACCCATCTCCGTCCAGTACAACCCCGCCAGGATCCCCCGATAGTTCAACACGGCTCCCAGATTATAATCCCACGCGTTGTTCTCGAACATGAGGGAAACCGCGCTGCGGCTGCTCGGATAGAACTCCACCTTGGCGCCGCCGAACACGCCGCCCGTGCTGTGCTTGGCGTACGCCGATCCCAGCCCCCCGTCATTCTTGAAGAGGCCGTTCCCGTAGCCCAGCGTGAAACTGAGTCCCACGTTCGGCCAGTTGCGATTTACGTCACTCAGGCTGAACGACTTGGTTGCCACGCCATAAACCGTCTCCGCCGTGGAGAAGTTCTGGTGCAACGAATCCACCACATGCTCGCGGCTCGGATCCTGGCTGGTGGGCAGCCCGAGATGATAGCCGAGCCCGAACCGATCCACTTTGGAATACGGCCCGACGTTTCGCATGCCGACCGCCAGACTTGGAATCCAGGCCGCCGCACCACCCTTCAGGCGGTAGTCCTCCTCGTTGATGAGCAACGCGCGCCCGAAAAATCCCCACTCGGGATCATCGGAGTACAGCGACCAGCCCAGCTCCGCGCGCCCCCAGAGCGATGCTGACAGGGCCATATTCGTGTTCATTCCCTTGCCGAATCCGGACGCGATCTGAGAGCCCTTGATGGTCTTGCTCGAGAAGCCGAGGCCGAAATCTCCGGACAGCGGTGACACCCAGGCCACCGGAATGTCCACCAGCCCGGACCCCCAGTACAGGGTCTGCGGATAGCTCTGCTGGGCAGACATCGCATTCGCCGCCAGGAACAGCGCCGCAGCAACCACGTAGCTTCCATGCGTTCTGGACATTGCCATGTCTCTCTGTCAGCGCGGCGGCTGGGTGGTTGACGGCGGTTTGGTGGGCGGCGAAGCCGGCGGCTGTCCTTCCTGCAACTTCTTGAGCCGATCTTCGGCGCGCTGGATCGCGTCGCGCTCCTGCTGGATCTGGGCTTCCAGCGCCTGACGGCGGCGCGCAATGTCGGCCAGTTCGCCGGCCTGCGCCTGCCGCAACTGCGCCTCCAGTGCAGCAATCCGCTTGTCACGCGCCGCGATCTCGGCACGAAGCTGATTCTGTTCCCGCTCCAGCTCGGCGACCCGGGAGCGCAGGAACAACCCCCTGGAAATGTCGTACACGTTGCCGCTGTAGCCGAGCGACAGGTTCACCTTGGCATAGTTGTAGACGTTGTAGAGCGGACCCTTGGAGGCGGATTTCGAGCCCTCCTCCAGCTCCGTGCCGTAAAGCCCGAGCGAAATCCCGCGCCAGTTACCGACCACGCCGGCATTCCAGTCCCAGCCATTGTTTTCCGCCAGGAAATCAATGCGCGTCGTGGGTGTCGGATTGATCGCGTAGCGCCCGCCCAGGAAGAGACCGCGCGCGATCTGTCCCTTGTCGTTGTAGGTGTCGCCCAGTTTGCCGTCATCGTAGAACAAGCCGCTCCCGAAGCCCAGGCTGAGGCTGCCGAATCCGCTGCCGAGCGCGAACGACTTGGTGGCGACGCCGTACACTGTGGGCGCCGTATGAAAATGCGTCGCAAAGGATGATGTGACGTCCTTCGTTGCCCCTGTCGCAGTGAACGAAATGTCGCACCCGACGAGCAACCGGTCCTCGTGATCGCAGTTGCCCAGATTGCGGAACCCGACCGCAATGGCCGGCCAGGGTTTGTCCGCCTGCTCCTTGAGCGCGAGCACCTGACCGAAGAAACCCCATTCGGGATTCTGGCTGTAGAGCGAAAAACCGACGGACACGCGGCCGCCCCAGTGCGAATCGATCGCAAAGTTCGTGTTCCACTGCGACGCGGTATTCAGACTTTGTTGGCCGGCAAAGTTGTACGGGATGTGCCGGCCCGTGGTGGACATCCAGATGTCCCCGGAGGCGGGCGACACCCAGGCCACCGGAATATCAATCAGTCCTGTCCCGTAACTCAGAGTGGCGGGATAGAGCTGATCGGCCTGTTGCTGCGCCGGCAGCACGGGAACCGCGATCAGCGCCACGCCAAGCGTGCACGCGATGAGGGCGATCCCCGACCGCGTCGTGCGCATGAACTCCTCCAGTGTCACGGTTGACAGGTTGTCCCGCTCAGAATGCGTGGGTGATAATGCAGGATTGAACAGCTTGCGTCAAATATTTACAGACGACCGCACGACGCCCAGCTTGCGCCCCATATTGAGATGACGCCTGTGTAATGCCCAGGTCAACGACTGGATGCCGCTTCACTTGGCAAGACGCGCGCCGCATGTCGCGCCACACAGCGCCGCAAATTCGCGACCGCGCAACCCGTCTACGCGCGTCCACGCCGGACGCGCCGCCGATGCACTCGGGAATGCCGCTACTTGGTTTGCCCGCCGGGAGGCGATTGGCGACCGAGCACGCCGTTGCCAATCCCGCCAAATCGAATCGCCAGCGCGCCGGCCAGCGCGGCGCCAGCCAGCAACCCCGTGCGCCACTTCGAGAGTTTGCGCTCCCGCATGGAGGCGATGGCATCTCGCGGCAGCATCACGTGCTCTCCATTCCAGCTCTGGTCGTTGCCAGAGCGCA
>Ga0134128_10011194_pt1 | contig 10734 bp, 11 predicted proteins | sample KB31754_FD_96462 | JGI IMG/M metagenome (GOLD analysis project Ga0134128, IMG submission 96462) | Terrestrial soil microbial communities with excess Nitrogen fertilizer from Kellogg Biological Station, Michigan, USA - KB3-175-4 | ecosystem: Environmental > Terrestrial > Soil > Unclassified ...
CTACCTGCACGACTGCAACTGGAAGATGTTCGTCGAGAACCTGAACGACGCCATGCATCCGATGGTGGCGCACGAGTCTTCCGCGGGCACGGCGAAGCGGCTGTGGGGCCAGAACGCGGCGCCAGGTGCGCCGCCCATGGTGATCGAGCAGTTCGTGCCATTCGTCAACGGCTACGACTTTTTCGAGAAGATGGGCGTGAAGGTCTACGAGAACGGCCACAGCTACACCGGGGTCAACTTCTCGATTCACTCCAAGTACTCGAGCGTCGGTGAGTACGAGCGGCTGATGACCGACGCGTATGGCGAGGAGCGGGCCCATCGGATACTGGGCGAAGCCCGTCACAACACCGTCTATTACCCGAGTCTGACCATCAAGGGCGCGATCCAGGCCATCCGCGTCGCCCGGCCGCTCGCGGTCGACAAGACCCTCATCGAGAGCTGGACCTTCCGGCTGGTCGGGGCACCGGAAGAGCTGCTCGCGCGCACGACGACCTACACGCGTCTCATCAATTCACCGACGTCGGTGGTCGGACATGATGACCTGCACTGCTACCGGTCGATCCAGGAAGGGCTCGCCTCCGGGAGCAACGACTGGGTGAGCCTGCACCGCAACTACTCGCCCGCCGAGGCGGCTGGCGTGGCCGGCACTTACGGCGCGACGAACGAAGTCCCCATGCGCGGACAGTATCGAGCCTGGGCGCACTACATGACGCTCGGAATGCGGGAGGGCTGATTCATGTCTGCGCCGCCTCGTCCGACGAACGCGGCACTCGCCGACTTCGTGTACCGCGAGGCGCGGCTGATCGATGAGAAGCGGCTGGACGAGTGGTACGAGCTCTTCACGGAAGACGCGCGCTACTGGATGCCGCTGACACGGGGGCAGCCGGACGGCGAGACGCATACCTCTCTTTTTTACGAAGACAGGCTCTTGCTCAAGGTGCGCATCGAGCGGCTGCGCAGCCCGAACGCCTTCTCCCAGCAGCCGCCGAGCTTCTGCCAACACGTGCTGCAGCAACCGGCCGTCGAAGAGGCCGACTTTGCCGCAAATCGCTATGTGATGCGCACCCCGTTCATGTACGCGGAATCGCAGCTCGACCGCCAGCTGATCCTGGCAGGTATCTCCTGGCATCACCTCGCCTGCGTCGATGGCGCACTGCGCATACGCCTGAAGAAGATCGAGCTTCTCAATTGCGACGCCGCGCTTCCCTCCATCCAGCTCTTTCTCTGAGGCGATGAGCTCTCCTCCGCCGCACATCTCGGGAACGGTTCATGAGGCGTTCCGCCATTCGGTGGAACAGCACGGCGATCGGCAGTTCATGTGTGTGCTGCCGCGCACAGCAGCGAGCTACGGTATCGAGGCGCGCACGATTTCCTATCGAAGCGCGGCGAGCGAAGTCGACTTGCTCTGCCGCCGATACCGGGAGGCCGGATACGGACACGGTCACCGCATCGGCCTCATGCTGGAGAATCGTCCGGCATTCTTCTTCCACTGGCTGGCGCTCAACGCCCTGGGCGTCTCGGTCGTCCCTCTCAACACGGAGTGGCGCAGCTCGGAGCTCGAATACCTGGTGGGGCACTCGGAAATCTGCGCCGCCGTGGTGCCGGCGAGCCGCAGGCTGGAGCTCATTCGTGCCGCGCGAGCGGCCGGGCGGCCGCTCGGAGTCACGGAGTCGGATCTCGCGGATCTACCGAAAGCCGCGTTTCCTCTGCTCACACCCACCGCACCGGATGCTGACACTGAGTGCGCGCTGCTTTATACCTCGGGCACCACCGGCCGTCCGAAGGGCTGTGTGCTCCCGAATGAATATTTCCTGTGGGCGGGCACCTGGTATGCCAGGCTCGATGGCCTGTGCGAGATCCGCCCGGGCTGCGAGCGCCTGATCACGCCTCTGCCGCTGAGTCACATGAATGCCATGGCGTTCTCGAGCATGGCCATGCTCCTCACCGGCGGGTGTATCGTTCAAATCGATCGCTTCCACCCCAGCACCTGGTGGGAGAGCGTGCGGGAATCCGGCGCGACGATCGCTCATTATCTCGGGGTGATGCCGCCGATGCTGCTGGGGGCGCCGGTCTCGCCGCGTGATCGCGACCACAGCGTCCGATTCGGGTTTGGCGCCGGTGTCAGCCCGCGCCTGCATGCGGCCTTCGAGAGCCGATTCGGCTTTCCGCTCATCGAGGCGTGGGCGATGACCGAGACCGGTGCAGGCGTCGTGATCATCGCCAATCACGAGCCCCGCAAGGTAGGCAGCGCCTGCTTCGGCCGCGCGGGCCCGCAGATCGACTGTCGAGTCGTGGACGACAGCGACCGTGACGTTTCACCTGGGCAGCCCGGCGAGCTCCTCGTGAGGCACGCGGGCGATGCGCCGCGGTTTGGGTTCTTTCGCGAGTACCTGAAGGACGCCGCGGCCACGGGTGCGGCCTGGGAAGGCGGTTACTTCCACACAGGGGATGTGGTTCAAGTGGATGCCGACGGCGACCTTCATTTCGTCGATCGCAAGAAGAATGTCATCCGCCGCAGCGGCGAGAACATTTCCGCTGTGGAAGTGGAGAGCGTGCTATTGCAGCATCCCGGACTCGCCGCGGTGGGTGTGACCGCCGTAGCCGATGAGGTGCGCGGAGATGAGGTGATGGCGTGTGTCGTCTCTCGCGCGCAGTTGAATGACGCCGAGCGCACAGCCTTTGCGCGGGAGCTGATGCAGTTCTGCCTGGAGAGGCTCGCCTATTTCAAGGCGCCGGGGTATATCGGCTTCTGCGACGGCCTGCCGCTCACGGCAACGGAAAAGATCCAGCGCGCCCGCCTCAAGGAACTCGGCGAGGCGCTCTTGGGCGGTCCGGTATGTGTCGACCTGCGCGCGCTCAAGAAGCGGCCGGTGGCGCTGGCGTGACTCGCCGGCGCCGTGCGGGGTATGGCAACGCGGTGGTGGCCGTGCCGGTCACGATCCCATACGTCCGCCACTCGATTCGCGGTGCACATTGGTTCATCGCACGTGGGCTGCATGATCTGCTCGAAGTCAGCGGGCTCGACAAGTCCGATCTCGACGGTCTGTGTCTCTCCAGCTTCACGCTGGCGCCGGACACCGCGGTCGGCGTGACCCAACACCTGGGGCTCTCGCTTCGATGGTTGGACCATATCCCGATGGGCGGCGCGGCGGCGATCGTTGCGTTGCGCCGCGCGTTGCGCGCCGTCGAGTCCGGTGATGCGACCGTGGTGGCCTGTGTGGGCGCGGATACCAATCACGTCGACACGTTCCGGAACACGATCGGCAACTTCAGCCAGTTCGCGCGGGACGCGGTGTATCCCTACGGCTCTGGCGGCCCGAACGCGAGCTTTGCCTTTCTGACCGATTACTATATGCGCGCATTCGGTGCACGGCGCGAAGACTTTGGGAAACTCTGTATTGCACAGCGCGAGAATGCGCTCAGATATCCGAACGCTCTCTTCAAGAAGCCACTCGCGATGGAGGAGTATCTGAATGCCCGGCCGATCGCGGAGCCGCTGCGCCTCTTCGATTGCGTGATGCCCTGTGCGGGCGCGGAAGCGTTTCTGGTCATGAGTCGCGCACGCGCCGAGGATCTCGGTCTCCCGTTCGCCACGGTGCTTGCGACTATGGAACGGCACAACTCCTTCCCTGAGGATCCCATCCAGATGCGCGGCGGGTGGGCGCTCGATCGGGAGGAGCTGTTCGCGCAGGCGGGGGTCACTCACCGTGATATCGATTTCTTGCAGACGTACGATGATTATCCGGTCATCAGCGCCATGCAGATCGAGGATCTTGGGTTCTGTGGCAAAGGGGAGGCGCCCGAATTCATCCGTGAGCATAGCCTGACGATCGATGGGACGTTCCCGGTCAACACCTCGGGCGGGCAGCTCTCTGTCGGGCAGGCGGGTGCGGCCGGCGGCTTTCTCGGCATGACGGAAGCGATCCGGCAGGTGACTCACATGGCTCAGGGCACCACGGTACCGGATGCGCGCATCGGGCTCGTGAGCGGCTTTGGAATGATCAACTACGATCGGGGACTCTGCTGCGGGGCGGCGATCCTGGCGGAGCCGCGGGCATGACAGAGCCCACCGGACGTCAGCGGAAGAATCCCATTATGCGCACGCGTGTGCCGCTGCCTCCAGCGGGCCGCAGTCGCGTAGCGCTTGCCTTGACGGCCGCCGCGGCGCTCGGCCGTTTCGAGCTGCAGGTCTGCGCCGACTGCGGGAAGGTTCAATACCCCCCGCGCGAAGCGTGTCACGGTTGCCTTTCCCTCAGGCTCGAATGGCAGCCGCAATCCGGCGAGGGCGAGCTCATCTCCGAGACGGTGCTGCACCACAGCCACGAGGCCTATTTGCGAGATCACCTTCCGTTGCGGCTGGGAATGGTCCGGCTCGATACTGGCCCGACGGTCATCGCCTATCTGCATGCCGCCGCGGCGCACCCTCCGTGCCGGGTCAAGATCGTCGCAGGGCTCGACAAGGCCGGGCAAGCGGCGCTCGTCGCCATTCCCGGCGGACACAACAGCAGCGAAGGAGCAGCCGACATGGCCAACGACCCCCAGTTGCGGGAATTAATCTGCGACCCCTGCGCTGGCGCGAAATCCCAAGGTGCTCGAGCGAGAGCTCGCAGCGAGCCGATGAACGGAGAGAGGCAACGTGACTGACCGCTATGCATTGGTGACGGGCGCGAGCTCCGGGATCGGCGCCGCGACCAGCGAAGCGCTTCTGGACGCCGGATACCATGTCATTGGCCTCTCTCGCGGCCGCTTCCAATCAGCCTCCGCCCGCGTACACAATGTGGAGGTTGACTTGGGTGATGCGGACGCGACGCGGCAAGCGGCGCTCGAAATTGCGCGCCGTTTTCCCATCACCACGGTTGTGCACAACGCAGGCGCGATACGCGAGAAGTCTCTCGAGGAAGTGACGCTCGATGATCTCGGGGCACTGACCAACCTGCACGTCGCGGCAGCCATCTCGCTGGTCCAGGCCACCCTACCGACCATGAAGCAGCAACGCTTCGGTCGCATCGTGCTCGTTTCGACGCGCGCGGTGCTCGGACTCGCGAAGCGAACGGTGTATTCCGCGACCAAGGCGGCCCTTCTCGGCCTCACGAGGACGTGGGCGCTCGAGCTCGGCGAGCACGGGATCACCGCGAATGCGATCGCGCCTGGGCCTATCGAGGCGACGCGCATGTTCCATGAGATCATTCCCCACGACAGTCCCAAGCTGCCGCGCATCGCCGATTCGATTCCCGTGAAGCGTCTCGGGCGTCCGGAGGATGTCGCCCGCGCCGTCATGTTCTTCGTGGCGCCTGAAGCTGGATTCATCACCGGCCAGACGCTGTTCGTATGCGGTGGCACTTCCGTTGGCAGCATCGTCTATTAGAAGGCGACCCGCCCATGACCTCCGAAATGATTGCAACGAATGTTGTCTCGTACATTCCCAATCCGCAGCGGCTCGGCCGGGCCAGAACATTGCATGATGCCATTACACTGGTGAGTGGCTCAGCCTGTCCGCACCGTCTGAATCCGGTCGACCGCTACGGCCGCACGTTCACCTGCACGGCATCCGCTCTCGAGCTCGGCGATTGTGCTTTGATGTACGTGCAATACGGGTTCGATGTCGCGATCGAGGTGGGCTGCGTCGAAGACTATTTCCTGGTTAAGTCGACCGTCGCCGGCGAAGGTTATCTGCGCAGTGGCCAACGGTCGGTCGTCACATCGCCACGCTCGATTGCGATCACCTGTCCGGGCGAGCAGACAGAGATCGGCATGAGGGCGGAATGCCGGCATCTGACCGCGCGGATCTCGCGGCAGGCGCTCGAGAAGAATCTCGTGGAGAAGCTCGGCAGGCGCCTCCAGGACGAGCTGCGGTTCGATCTTCAGGTCCCGGTCGAATCCACCTTTGGCCAGGGCTGGCAGGAGCTCCTGGCGCACATCTGCCAGCTTTCCGCGAGAGCTCCCGCCATACTCGAGGCACCGCAGATGCGGCGGCAGTACGCGCGAACCATGATCGAGATGCTGCTGTGCCAGGCACCGCACAACTATTCTACCGTCCTTCGGTCCGCTCAGGACCACGCCACCCCCTGGTACGTGAGGCGGGCGCGTGAATACATCCGGAGCCACCTGCCCGAAATTCGCTCAGTTGCTGAGATCGCAAGGAGCGTTGGAACATCCACGCGGACGCTGCAAAGCGGCTTCCGACAGGCGTACGGCAAGACGCCTGCGGAATATATACGCGCCGCACGCGTGCAAGCGTTGCACGATCTGCTCCTTTCGGCCGGACCAAGCCAGAGCGTCACGGGGCTGATGGAGAATCTGGGCATCGTCAACTTTGGCCGCTACGCGGCTTACTATCGCCAATTCATTGGCGAGACGCCATCGATGACGCTCCGGCGAGCAATGGCGATCGAGTGTTCCCGCCAACACATGTGAGCCGCGATGGCGTTGCGGCCCCGAGGCCCACGCCTCACGATTCTTCGCACATCGGCCATGGCGATAGTCCGGGTCGTCTGTGTGAGATCAGTCCGTGTCGGGTGCATTTCTGCGGATGGTGTACTGCCGCTTCGCATGGCGGCTCACGAGAGCGCTGGGCGGGCCCTAAGCTCGCAGGAGCGGCCCATCGGCCCAGCCTCTCTGGCGGGCCGCGACATTACCCGTTCCGCTGAGAGACTCGTTCCATGAGCAGCTTCCATTTGACCATCGGCGGCAGACCGGTTGCGGCACCCAGCACCTTCAATGTCATCAATCCTGCCGATGAGAGCGTCGTCGCCGCATGCCCGCAGGCCACTGTGGAGATGGCGGACTCTGCAGTGGCAAGTGCCCGCGAGGCCTTCCCCGCCTGGTCGGCGCTGCCCGATGCGGAGCGCGTCGCCAAGCTGAACGCTGTCGCGGCGCTCATTGAGAAGCATCATCAGGAGCTCTCGGAGCTCATCACGCGTGAGCAAGGCAAGGCCCAGAGTGGGCCAGGCGCCAACCTCGAGGTCGCAGGTGCGGTGGGCTGGACGCGGGCGACCGCAAGCCTGCAACTGCAGGAGGAGATGATCCAGGACGACAACGCTGGTCGCATTCTGGTGACGCGCAAGCCGGTTGGCGTCGTGGCTTCGATCACGCCGTGGAATTGGCCGCTCCTGATCGCCGTGTGGCACATCATGCCGGCTCTGCGGGTGGGCTGCACGGTGGTGGTCAAGCCATCGCCGTTCACGCCTCTTTCGACGTTGCGGTTGGTCGAGCTGATGAACGAGGTACTGCCTCCGGGGGTCATCAACGCCGTGACGGGAGGCCCTGAGATCGGCACTCACCTCAGCGACCACCCCGATGTCGCCAAGATCGTCTTCACCGGCTCCATTCCTACCGGCCGAAAAGTCATGGAGAGCGCGGCGCGGACGTTGAAACGCGTGACTCTCGAGCTCGGGGGCAACGATGCCGGGATCATCCTGCCCGATACCAACATCGAGCCACTCCTCGAAAAGCTCTTCTGGGGCTGCTTCATCAATGCCGGTCAGACCTGCGCGGCGCTGAAGCGGCTGTATGTGCACGAGAACCAGTACGAGGCGTTCGTGGGGCGCTTCGCTGATTACTGCGCCAAGATTCCAATGGGTAACGGCCTGGATCCCAAGAATCTCATTGGGCCCGTTTCCAACCGCATGCAGCTCGACAAGGTCAGCGCGTACGTGGACGACGCACGAGCGCGTGGCGCGCGCATCGTCACCGGCGGAGAGCGGCCTCGCGGGCCGGGGCTCTTCTACCCCCTAACGGTCGTGGCCGATGCGACGGACGAGATGAGACTGGTCAACGAGGAGCAGTTCGGCCCCGTCATTCCGGTCATGAGATATCGGACCGTGGACGAGGCCCTGCAACGCGCCAACGCGCTCGACGTGGGGCTCGGCGGATCCGTGTGGGGAGATGATCCTCAGGCGGCGGCAAAGGTGGCGCGGCGGCTCGAATGCGGCACGGCCTGGATCAACCAGCACGGCATGCCGCACCCCATGGCGCCGTTCGGTGGGATCAAATGCTCCGGGATCGGGGTGGAGTTCGGTGTGGAAGGGCTGAAGGAGTACACCACTGTTCAGGTGCTCAACATCGCGCTCTGATGGCAGACCGCGGCTACTGAAGCGAGCGAGACCTCATGGAGTACCTGGGGCGTGCGTCCGTGCCTCTGCAAGCAGCCTCTGGCGGGTCGCAGCGACCTCGACAAGCGGAGTCTTGCGGTAGGCGGCGATCTCCGCCGCAGTGAACGGCGTGAAGTGCTTCGGCCCCGAGGCGTCGCCCAGGTGATGGATCATCCAGTTGAGGAGGCCTGCGAGCTCGACGTTCGATAACGGAGCCTGAGCCACTCCGGGCACCTCGATCAAATAGCGTCGCCCGGCGGCCGTTCCGGATAGGGGTCTGAGAACGCGTCGCATGTCGGGCACTTTTCCGGGAACGCCGGCACCGTTGGCCTGGTGACATCCCATGCAATCGAGCATGTACTCGGTGTGCGGATCAGCCGCTACCGCAAGCGGTGGCCCTAGCGTCAGGAAGGCCGCCGCCAGGAAGGCTCTCCCGCGCCTTCCGCAGGTACCATTCCTCACTTTGCGACCCCGATGATGCGCGAGACCGAGCAGTGGTAGGGAATGCCAGACTGGGAGCCGGCACACCAGTCGTAGTCGTTCGACTGGAACGGCTCGTACAAGGGCTTGTCACCCTCATTGCGGTTGCAGAGGCAACGTCCGCAGGTGCTCTTGCCGCAGCAGTCGTTGTAGGAAACGATATAGTCCCGCTTGTCGGCCGGGTTGTGGCAGGTTCCGATCCAGGTCGTCGGCGAGGGCTGGGTACCCGGCGGACAGCTGTGCTGGGAGCCCCCACAGCAGCTGCAGAGAAACCCATCGATCGCGCAGTAGCGCCAGTAATCACACTGAGTGGGATCGCCTGGGTCATCCTTCACCTCCAGCGAAGGTCCTCCTGTCCGCGGCTGCGCGCCGCGAGCGACCGGCAGCAGCGGAATTGCCGCTGCGCCAATGAGGAGGGCGCCGAGATCGCCGAGCACGCTGCGCCGGGACACCCGCCGGGCCAACTGCCGCGCAGACTGCTCACACAGGGAGTCGAGCCAGCTCATATCCCAATCTCCTCAGGCCGCACGCGAATCGGCGCGGCTGTCAAAAAACTGCTGCAGGGACGCGACTCCGCGGCGCTGCGCCTCGAACAGGCTCTCCAGATGCTCGCGGGAATTGACGAGGCCCCGCGCGCGCAGAATGCCTGCCGAGTCGATGAGCGCGGCGAAGGGTAGCCGGCCGACCTGATAGGTCATGCCGAGCGAAGAGGACAGCACGTAGGGAATTCCGCTCAGTCCCTGCGCAGCGACGTACCGCCTGTGCTCCTCTTCGAGGCCGTCGCTTGCGAGTATGACGTCGAGCCACTGCCGCTCGCTGCGCCTGCTGGCCTTCACGACCGGCAGCAGCGCTTTGCAGATCGGGCAAGTGGGTGAGACGAATACCAGCAGAGTGCAGCGCCCGTCGGCTGCCGCCGCGCCAATCGAGTGATCCTGGCCATCGAGGTCACGCACGGTGACCACCGGGGCCGCCTCTCCGACCTTCAGTCCCCGCTCCAGGAGAAGGGCGCCTGCCGGCGCAATCCGCTCATGCAGAATGCCGAGCTGGCGCACCAAGGCTAGCACAACCACCGTCAGGGCGATCACGGCTGCCCAGAGGACCATGTTGGATATGACAAGTGCATGCATCATTATCATCGGAGATCTAACCTCTCGGGGAAGAGCCGCGAGCCGCGACCGCGAGAAGTCCATTCGCAGCCACGTAAAGGAGCGCGACCACGAAGACGGCAGCGAGCGCCGTGCCAACATCCAGCCAGCCCATTGGGCGGCTGCTCCAGCGGATGCCTGCCGCGCTTGCCAGGGTGAGCGCCATCAGAGCGTTTCGCCAGACCAGCCATGTGGAAACGGTGCCGCCATTACCCGGCCCGAAACAGCCGCAGTCGAGATGACGGCGGCCGCGCAGAAGATTCAGGCCCATCGCTCCCCCGTACAGTGCGAGGAGCGCCGCTCCCAGGACGCTCGCCCACTCCCGGACCGAATCGAGCAAGAGCCCCACGGCGGTGATTCCCTCGAGGACTACCAGCAGGAGCGCAGCCGGGGATATGAGGCTCTCCGGCAAGACCCTATAGCGCCTCAAGGTCGCGGTGAATGCAGGCAGGCCACGGACTTTGTGCAAGCAAGCGGCAGCGAACAGCACCGCGAAGCTGCCACAGATGACTTCACCGATCACCGGATCGAGCGCAGACACCCGACTCTCCTCAAGGGGGAATCAGAATGGTGGGCGTCTCACCCACTCGCGCGACCGCTCGCAGGTATCGTCCGGAGCGCGCATCGTAGACCTGGAGCGCGTCGCTGCCCAAGAAACAGGTGAACAGCAGCGGCTCAGCGTCTTGGGTCACCAGAATAGACGCCGCTGGCTGACGCAAGGGGATGCTCTGCACTCGCTTGTGGGTAGCGAGGTCGTATACCCACACTTGTGTGCCGGGGTCCTTGTGCGTCGCGAGGTCCCCTTGATGGACGACTGCATAGAGGCGTCCGGCGCGGCGATAGAGAGCCAGATACTGCAGGCCGCCGGTACGCCAGTGTTGCGCGCGCTCGGCTGGGGTGAATAGCGACCACCGCTGGCCGAGATGCACTCCCTGCGCCGTATGCTCGAGCGGGTAGACCCATCCATGGAGCGAGGTGAACCACCAGGTATTCCCGGATCGTACCCCGGCTTCCGCGAG
>Ga0134128_10011195_pt1 | contig 10734 bp, 11 predicted proteins | sample KB31754_FD_96462 | JGI IMG/M metagenome (GOLD analysis project Ga0134128, IMG submission 96462) | Terrestrial soil microbial communities with excess Nitrogen fertilizer from Kellogg Biological Station, Michigan, USA - KB3-175-4 | ecosystem: Environmental > Terrestrial > Soil > Unclassified ...
CTAAACCGGCATAGGGGGTCAACCTCTATCGAGGGTTCGAATCCCTCCCTCTCCGTATATTCCACGCTACGGCGGGCTCGGTCCTCGATGACGGGCCCGTTTGCGTATCCATCATCTTTGTGATATGAGTGCTCACCCGCCAGCTCGCGTTCGATTCGCACCGTCGCCCACGGGTTACCTGCACGTGGGAGGTGCGCGCACCGCGCTCTTCAACTGGCTCTACGTGCGCCGCTTCGGCGGTCAGTTCCTGCTCCGCGTCGAAGACACCGACAAGGTACGCAGTACCGACGAGAGCACGCGCGCGATTTTCGACGGACTCGAGTGGCTTGGCCTCAACTGGGATGAGCCCGTCGTATATCAGGGCGGAAATCTCGAACGGCATCGCGCAGACGTCAAACGGTTGCTCGACGCCGGTCTCGCATATCGCGATTTCACGCCGCAGAGCGTGCTCGACGAACGACGCGCTGCAGCGCAGGAGCGCGGTGAGATCTACAAGTACAGACGCGAGTGGGCCGAGATTCCGCTGCACGAAGAGGAGGAGCGACTCGAGCGCGGCGATCCGTACGTCGTGCGCTTTCGAGTTCCGGACGAACATGGCGTGACGGAATGGGATGATCTCGTGCACGAGCGCATCGCCTTCCCCAACAAGGACGTCGATGACTTCGTGATCCTGCGCTCGGACCGAACACCCATCTACAACTTCGCCGTCGTGTCGGATGACATTGCGATGGACGTCACGCTCGTCATGCGCGGCGACGATCACATCTCCAACACGCCCAAACAGATCATGCTGTACCGTGCGCTCGGCAAGGAGCTCCCGCGCTTTGCGCATCTTCCGATGATCCACGGCCTGGACGGCAAGAAGCTGAGCAAGCGTCACGGAGCGACAGCTGTTGGCGACTACCAGCACGAAGGACTGCTTCCGCAGGCGATGCTCAACTTCCTCGCGCTGCTAGGCTGGTCTCCCGGCGGCGACCGCGAGGTGATGACGCTGGCGGAAATGGTCGAGCTGTTCTCGCCGGAAGGCCTGCAGCGCAAGGCCGCGATCTTCGATCCCAAAAAGCTCGAGTGGATGAACGGCCAGCACATGTCGATGATGCCCCTCGCCGATCTCGAGCCGGTTGTGACACGCGCGATAGTCGCAGCGGGCCTGGCCACGAGCGAGGAGCTCGCTGCACGCCACGACTGGTACTTGCAGCTGGTCGATCTACTGCGCGTCCGTGCTCGGGTCGTCGATGACATAGTCCGCCAGGCGGCGCCTTACTTCCTGGATGACATCGCGTACGACCCGGAAGCGGTTGCCAAGCAGTGGAAGGACCGGCCAGCGGCGCTGGCCATCCTCAACTCGACGCGCGAGGCACTGGCAGCCGCCCCCTCATGGGACGCCGCGACCCTCGAAGCCGAGCTCAGGGGGCTCGCCGAACGGCACGGAATTGGCGGCGGAAAATTGTTTCAGCCGCTCAGAGTCGCTCTGACGGGCCTTACGGTAAGCCCCGGCATCTTCGACGTACTGGTGATGCAGGGGCGCGACCGTGCAATCGCGCGTCTCGAACGGGCGATCGATTACCTTACTAATTCAAACGATGGTTGACCGGTCGAGATCCGCACCTCATTATATGTCCCACAGCGTACAACCCGAACCCTCACGGAGTGCTTATGTCTGAGCAATTGACACGCCTCGAAAGCTCAGTCTATCAGTACCTGCTCGATTTCACGGCTGAACATACGTATCAGCCAAGCATTCGTGACATCGGCAAGAAGTTCGAGATCAAGTCGACGAAAACGGTTTCAGATCTGTTGCAATCTCTGGCGCGCAAGGGATACATCGAGCGCGATCCGTCGCGCTCGCGCGGAGTGCGACTACTGGGATTCAGCGGCGCGGCGCAATCCACGCCCGTTCCGTACTACGGACGCATTCACGCCGGCGAGCCGGCGCTGCTTCCCGAACATCGCGAAGGGTTCATCACGATGGATCGGCGATTCCTGCCATCGGATCGCGTCTTCTTTCTGAAAGTGAAAGGAGACAGCATGATCGGTCGCGCAATCGAGAGTGGCGACTTCGTAATGATCGACGCCGCGGCATCGCCCAAGGATGGTGACATGGTTGCCGCACGTCTCGGCGAGGATGCAACCATCAAGACTCTGGCGCACGATGGTCAGACGGTCGTATTGAAGGCCGCGAATCCGGCCGACCGCGACATCGTTGTCACCGCGCGCGACAGTTTCGGCGTGTTGGGAGTTGTGTGCGGTGTGTTCAGGCCATTCACCGTTCTCGATACGGACAGCACGCGGACGGCGGCGTCAGGTATGGTTTCGTAGTGTAGGGCATCGTCATTCCCGCGAAAGCGGGAATCCATGTGCCCCCCGTCATTCCCGCGAAAGCGGGAATCCATATTATCGATCTCTAAGTGCGATGTCAGCTGGAAGAGGTCGGCAACAGATGGATTCCCGCTTTCGCGGGAATGACGGATGTAACTCTGCTACGGCTGTGACATTGCGTCCTGCGCAGCCTTTTTCTTGATCTCCTCGGCTTCCTTCCGCTCGCGCTACTTGCGCTCGCGAACGCTGCGCACCGCCTTGTCGAAGTCCGCGTCGTTGATTCCACGCTGAGCCTGCTCGAAGATCTCGTCGTGGTTCGCGGTGAGCGTCCTGTTACGCTGATATGTAGTAGGATTGCCGGTAATATTGAGCGGCAACATCGCGAGGACAGCCGTGGGAATCGAGAATGGTCCGAGGTGGATGTACTTGCTGTCGACGCCGTACTTCTGCCCGCCCTTCTCGAACGTCCAGTCGCCAGGTTTTCTCCCGCTGTTGGCTACGCGGACCGAGTCGTTGAACGCGCCGATGTCGTTCTTGATGACACTGTCGAGTCGCTGAACGTCGGTCTTCGGCGCGCTCGCGATTTCGCCGGGCGCGACCCAGACGCGCGGATCCTCATAGCGTGGCTGGACCCCGCGCAACTGCCCGCCGCCGCCGATGAGAGGCCCGCTCGACGGTCCGATGGAGTTCACCGTCGGCCCCTTGGTCGGTGGCGTGATCGTCGCCGGAACCTGGGTGGGGGCGGCCGGCATCTGCAGCTTGCTGGGAGTCTTTGCCAGACCGTCGCCGCCACTCCTGCCCGGTGTCGGCGGGAGATGATTCTTCGGTTGAGGTAACGCCAGAAATCCTATGTGCTCGACCACCGGTGCCGTCACCGGGCGACCGAACGAAAGAAAGTCCGGATGACGCGACAGGATTGCCTGAATGAACAGCACCGCGACCACCATGTGAATGGCGATCGAGGTGATCCAGGCACCTGACGGTCGGCGGAATTTCATATCCAGGCGAGGCTAGTCGTTGAACGAGGCGAGCACCCGTCCGGCACGCTTCGCGGCTTCGCGAATGCGCTCGGGCGACGTGATGAACGAGATGCGGAAGAAGCCCTCACCGCCTGCGCCAAACGCGGCTCCCGCCATCACGACAACGCCTTCCTGCTCCATGAGCTTGTCAGCGAACACCTTGCTCGGAATGTGCGGCGGCAACGGAATCCACAAATACATCGCAGCTTTCGGAACGTCGCACGTGAAACCGTTCTCGCGGAATGCGGCGACGGCGGCGTCACGGCGCTCCTTGAAGATTGCCACGTTCTTCGGTACGAACTCGTCGTGCACATCCAGCGCGGCAGCGGCGGCAGCCTGTATCGCGAGGAAGGATCCTGTATCGATGAACGACTTCACGGTCACGAGCGCGTGAACCAGCTCCTCGCGTCCGCATGCCCAGCCGCAACGCCAGCCGGTCATGTTGTACGTCTTGGACATCGAGTGGAACTCCAGCGCTACATCGCGCGCCCCTTCCACTTCGAAGATGCTCGGCGGCACATACCCGTCATATGCCATTTCGGAGTACGCGTTGTCGTACACCAGCACGATGTCGTGCTCCTTGCACTGTTTCACGACGCGCTCCAGATATTCCATGGGAGCGATTGCAGCGGTTGGATTGCCCGGATAGTTCAGATAAAGAATTCTTGTCCGTGCAAGCACGTCACGCGGCACTTCGTCGAGATCGACGAGAAAGTTGTTATCGGCACGCAGCTCGTATCTGTACGGTGTTCCGTTCGACAGGATCGTCCCGCCCATGTAGGCGTTGTAACCGGGCTCAGGCATGATTGCGTAGTCGCCCTCGCCGACGTAGGCGAGTGCCAGATGCGCGAGACCTTCCTTGGACCCGATAAGCGGCACCACTTCCTTGAGCGGATCGAACGTGACGCCAAAGCGCTTCTTCATGAACCGGACTATCGCTTCGCGATATTCCATGAGCCCCATCTCGAAGCCGTAGCGGCCCATCGCAGGCTCGCGGATCGCGCGAGTCATGCGTTCCAGCGCGGCTTCGGGGGGTGGTAGAACGGCGTCGCCTGCACCAAGATCGATGAGGTCCATGCCGCGTGCGATCAGAGCACGCTTCTTGTGCGGAATATCGGCGAGCGGATACGGCGGAAGTTTTGTGATGCGTTCGTTGTATGGAGGCACTCAGACGGTGTTGGTGACAGGGTTGTGCACTTTACTGAATCCAGGAATCTCGATTTCAACCACATCGCCGGCGGCGAGCTTGCCGACACCCGCCGGGGTGCCAGTCGCAACCACGTCGCCCGGCTCCAGCGTCATGATCCCCGATATGTAGGATAGCAAGTCCGGAATCGAAAAGACCATGTCGCCAGCCGCACCGCGTTGGCGTTCTACACCGTTCACCGTGGTTAGTACCATCAGGGTCCGGAGGTCCGCGGGCGCAGGCGACTCAGGACCGATCGCGCAGAAAGTGTCGAACCCCTTGGCGCGCGTCCACTGGCCGTCACTCTTCTGCAGATCGCGGGCGGTGACGTCGTTGAGGGCGCAGATGCCCCGGATCGCCCTTGCCGCATCCGTTGCGCTTGCGTGCGACAGCGTCAACCCGATCACCACGCCTATCTCGCCTTCGAACTCCACCTGGTTCGACTGCGGAGGCATGACTATCGTCTCGCCGTCACGGATCACGCTGGAGGGCGGCTTGAGAAAAAGAAGGGGCTCCTTCGGGACAGCGTTGCCGAGCTCCTTCGCATGTTCGGAGTAGTTTCGGCCCACGCATACGATCTTGCCGGGGCTGCCGGTGGCGGTTTGTGTCATGCTGTTCAGGTCTTGCCGTAGAAGCGTTGAAGTTGACGCTCAAGCGCACTCCACGCTCCACTCATGCGCCTGGCGGGGGGAAGGTCGCGTAAGAGCTCGCGGCCATATCTCTTGGTGATTACGCGCGGATCGGCGATAATGATGGCGCCGCGGTCGGTGCCGGTGCGTATCAGCCGGCCAAAGCCCTGTTTGAGACGAAGCGATGCATGGGGCAGCATGTATTCGCCAAATGCATCGCCGCCGCGCGCGGTGATCGCCTCGCACTGCGCCGCCGTCACCGGCTCCGACGGAACCCTGAACGGCAACCGCGCGATCACAAGAGCGCGCAGTGCATCGCCCGGCACATCTACGCCTTCCCAGTACGACGACGTGCCGAGCAATATTGCGTTGCCTGAATTGCGAAAGCGCTGCAGCAGCGCATCACGCCCATCCTCCCCGTGAACGAGAAGCGTGAACTCATCCGCGAGACCATCTCGTCGGAGTGCGTCTCCTGCAGCGCGAACATCGCGATGACTCGTGAAGAGCACGAACATTCCGCCGCCCGAAGCGCGCGCGACGTCCGCGATGATGCGTACAACCGCGCTGAAGTGGCGCGCCGCATCTTCGTTCGGCGCAGGAACGTCGGTCGGAACAATCAGCAGGGCCTGGGACTGATAGTCGAACGGCGACGCGAACGCAGCGGTCACCGGCGTGATCGCGCTGCCGTTCAGGCCGAAACGTCGCGCGACAAACGCGAAATCGCCCTCGGTGCCGAGTGTAGCGCTCGTCACGACCGCGGTCTTCACACGCGTGAAGAGATCGTCGCGCAGAATCGGGGCGAGATCGAGCGGCACTGCTGTAACGGCGATGTTGCCCTCCCTGCCCTTCACCTCGAGCCAGCGCACCATCGGCTCGACCGTCGCTGGCGGGCGCAACGCGAGCAGCAATCCCTCCGCCGACGCGTCGAGTCTGCGAGCGACTGCGCGCAACTCGTTGACCAGCATGACCAGCGTGTCATCGCGCCGGTCGCCGCCCTGCAATCGATCGCTTACGAGCGTGAGGCTCTCGCCCAGCACACGCAGCTCGCGCAAGAGATCGGTGAGCGCGATGTGCAGGCCGCCCTTCCACACAGGGTGTTGCGAGAAATCTTCGTTCATGCGCATGACCGGCGCAGCGGCACTCTGCAACACGGCGAGCAACAGATCGAACAGAAGATCACTCTTCTCGCGCGACGCACGTACCGCCGGCACTATGCGCTGCGTCACGACGTCCAGACTCGCCGTGCCCAGGAGATCCCTCGAAGCGGATAGACGCTCGACCAGCGTCGTGACCAGGCCGCGTCCGCGACGATCCAGCCGGTTGAAGAGTCGTTGCAGCATACGCCGCGATGTCGTGACACCAAGATGTGCGGATGCAGCGTCTTCGAGATGATGCCCCTCATCGATCACCAGTCGCGTGTATGGCGGAATCACTGCAGCGTCTTCCCAGTTGCCGGCCGCGCGACGTACAGCGACGTCCGACATCAGCAGATGATGATTCACCACGACGACGTCAGCCTGCGCGGCCTCGCGTCGCGCCTTGAACAGGAAGCAATCCTGAAAATGCGGGCATGCGTTCCGCGTACAGAGATCAGGCTCCGCGGCAACTTCATCCCACACCTCGCCACGCGGCGGCGTCGCGAGATCGCTGAGAGATCCGTCTTCCGTCGTCTCGCTCCACACACGGATCTCCTCCAGCGCCTCACTTGCCTCGTCATCGACGAGACTCGGGCCGAGCAAGGTGGCCTGCGCGAGCCGCAGCTTGCAAACGTAGTTGCGCCAGCCCTTGAGCAGGGCGAATCGTACACTCTGTTCCGACGCCAGCGCCTCTTGCAGAAACGGGAGGTCCTTTCGGACGAGCTGCTCCTGCAGGTTGATGGTGTTGGTCGATACGACCGTGCGCTCGCCATTCGCCGCAGCCCAGCGAAGTGCTGGAATCAGATATCCCAGCGATTTCCCGACGCCGGTCCCGGCCTCCAGAAGCCCCACCCCACCGTTGTTGTACAGCCTGACTACCGCTTCCGCCATCGCGCGCTGAGTCGGCCGGTCCTCGAATCGTTGAGCCTCGCGCTGCGCGACCTTCTGCATCGCGCGTGCGACCGGCCCGTGCGGGCCGAGGTCGGCTGACACCAGCGACGGATCCAGCACGCGAAGCTCACGCGTGCTGGTAGTCGGCGCACCCGGGATTTCCGTTTCGGCGTACTCGTCCAGCACCATTCTCGTCGCCTGCGCGACGAGGTCCAGTGGGGCGATCATCGGTCTTTTTTCGGGTTCAGAGCCACCCTGGGAACTTAACCAGCCGGCGTCGAGTCCGGCGGGGAATGCGCCAGCTTGTACGCCACATTTCTCGGCACCCCGAGCTCCGTGGTGAGCCGCTCTATTATGTCGCGCGAAGACGCTCCTTCGGATCGCATCCGCGAAACCGTGTCGCGCGCCTCGATGTCCGTCGGAGCGCGCTCCGCGGAGCCGGCAATCACGAGCACGATCTCGCCCTTCACTCCCGCGCCGATGCTCGCAAGGAGCGACGCGATGGTTCCGCGTCGCACTTCCTCGAACCGCTTTGTGAGTTCCCGTGCCAGCGCCGCGGCGCGGTCGCCGGCGCCGAGTTCGACGAGATCCGACAGTGTCGCGGCGATGCGCTGCGGCGATTCGTACAGGATCGTCGTGAACGGAGAGCGCAATATCGTGCGCAGCATGACGTCGCGCTCTCCGCCCTTGCGCGGGAGGAAACCGAGAAACGTGAACTGCTCCGCCGAGATTCCGGATGCGACGAGCGCCGAGAGAAGCGCCGATGCCCCGGGAATCGGGATCACCAGTAGATCCGCAGCGAGTGCAGCCGCGACCAGGCGCGCTCCGGGATCGGACAGCAACGGCGTCCCGGCATCGGATATCAGCGCGATCGACTCGCCGGCGGCCATACGCTTCACGAGCCTCGGCGATTCACGCGCTTCGTTGTGCTCGTGGTAGGCCAGCATCGGTGTCGCGACGCCGAGGTGGTTCATCAGGGTTCGCGAGTGGCGCGTGTCCTCGGCGACGACCAGGCTGACCGACTTGAGGACTTCGATCGCGCGGAGCGTTATGTCGCCCAGGTTCCCAATTGGAGTGGCGACGATGTAGAGCGAGCCCTGGGGCGCAGAAGGGGCGCTCATCCAATCACCACGACAACGTCATGGTCGAATCGAACGAGCGCCCCTCGACTGCACGGCGACACAGTTGCAACGCGCGTGCGTTGCGAACGGTGGCGTTGCGGTTACGCCGCGTGCTTACGCCGCGTGCTGCTGGAACTTCGCCGCGAGCTGAGCCTTTGGAACCGCGCCCAGCACCTGATCGACGACCTTTCCGTCCTTGAAGAAGAGAATCAAGGGGATCGAGCGGACGCCGAAGCGCTGCGCGAGGCTCTGATTCTGATCCACGTCAACCTTTGCAACCTTTGCCTTGCCAGCGTACTCGCTGGCGAGCTCCTCGAGAACCGGGCCGACCATGCGGCACGGGCCACACCACGGAGCCCAGAAATCCACCACTGCGAGGCCGTCGTGCTTCTCGATCTCGCTCGAGAAGGTGGCGTCCGTAAGCTCCATTGAATTCGACATCTTATCTTTCTCCGCGGCGACGAGGCCGCTTATCGTGAGTGCAAAAACGCGTTCACGTGCTCACCTTCTAATCTAATCGCACAAGCAATGCCCAACCCCGACGGCGCGGCCCCCAAATCCGGCAAAGTCGCCCACATAGCACACGTCGGAATTGCGGTGGAATCGCTGTCAGCCATCCTGCCCTTTTTTCGCGACGTGCTGCAGATGCCGGAGGTGCCGCTGGCCGATTCCGATGGCGCGCGCATAGCGGCAGTCCAGAGCGGTGAGTCGCTGATCGAGTTCCTGGAGCCGGCGGCGCCTGACACCCCGATCGGGAAGTATCTGGCGCGCAGGGGTGCAGGGATACATCACATTTGTGTCGCCGTGCCAGATATCAACATTGCGCTTGACCGCTGTCGGGCTGCCGGAGTCCGGATCATTGACGAGACGCCGAGACGCGGTGCCGAGGGAAAGTTGATCGCGTTTCTGCACCCGTCGTCGACCGGCGGGGTGCTGGTGGAACTATCGGAATAGCGGCCACGCGTTGATCGGACCGCGCGTGGCCTCTTAACCTGCGACCGCGGCCGTATCCCGGCGAACATCGAATTCCGATTGCGCCTATGGGGGCCACGCGCGGATAAATCCGCGCCCTACGCGGGACCACCAATTCGGCGCATGGATAGCGTCTACATATTCTCCGGTGAAACGGGGGCCATCGCGCAGAAATCCTTTACCGCGGCGATGTCCAGATTCTCCACGTACCACCGCCCGTCGGGTCCGAGCACTGTATACACGACCGGTGTGCGCGTCTTGCCGTCGCGCTGCAGCTCGACGCGCACCATGCGCCGCACCTCGGACGTCGGACTCTCGCCCAGGACGCGGAACGTGTTGTAGTTGAAGTAGCACTGCAGGATCACCTCCCGCTTCTCCAGCTGCGCGCGGTCCATGTTGTCGCGCGCAGCCCCCTTGGACGTTCCCCAGACGAGCGACATCGCCTGGAGGTCCTGTGCGTGAACCGCGGCGAAGAAGCGCTCGACCGCCGCCGTGGATGTTCTGGCACCGGGCGAGTTGTCGACCGTAGCCGTCGATGGCGGCGCCGCGGTATGACACGCGAGGGCTCCCACCACCACAAATGCAAGCAGTAACTTCTTCATTGGGAAGAAGTTATACTCCGGCCGAATATGCGAGCAAGTTACCAGCGTCTTTACGTCAACATCGACCACGTCGCGACTCTCAGGCAGGCTCGCCGTGGTTACGAGCCAGACCCGGTCGAGGCCGCCCTGGTCTGCGAGGAAGTCGGCGTCGACGGGATCACCGCCCACCTCAGGGAAGATCGCCGTCATATCCAGGATGCCGACGTCGGGGTTCTCCGTTCTGCCATCCGGACATACTTCAACCTCGAGCTCGCCTGTACTGACGAGATGGTAGGAATAGCGATCGCTACGCGGCCGGACCAGGTCACCCTGGTCCCGGAGCGGCGAGAGGAAGTGACCACCGAGGGCGGCCTCGACGTGGTTACGCATGCAAGCCGGGTCGAGCGTGCCGTGTCGGCGCTCCGTGAGTCCGGCATCCGGACCAGCCTTTTCATCGGCCCCGACGAAGCCGCGGTGCGGATGTCCAAAAAGGTCGGCGCCGATGCGATCGAGCTCCACACCGGTGAATTCGCGAATCATCCGGGCGACGACGCGCCGCTCGCAGCGCTACGCGAAGCGGCGCGGCTCGCCGCCGAGCTCGAGCTGGCTGTCCATGCGGGTCACGGACTGACGGCGCGAAATCTCGGCCCGGTCGCCGGAATTCCCGAGATCGAGGAGCTCAACATTGGCCATTCGATAATCAGCCGCGCGATCTTCATAGGTCTCGCAGCGGCTGTCAGTGAAATCCGGACCGCGATGGATTCTGTTCGTTGAAGAAACACTTCCGCGCATTACTCGGCGTCGCCATCAGCGCGGTGCTGCTGTGGTGGGTACTGCGCGAAGTGAGTCTTGCAACAGTAATCCACGAGCTCGCGCGATC
>Ga0134128_10011200_pt1 | contig 10730 bp, 14 predicted proteins | sample KB31754_FD_96462 | JGI IMG/M metagenome (GOLD analysis project Ga0134128, IMG submission 96462) | Terrestrial soil microbial communities with excess Nitrogen fertilizer from Kellogg Biological Station, Michigan, USA - KB3-175-4 | ecosystem: Environmental > Terrestrial > Soil > Unclassified ...
AAGCCGGGCAACAAAACGAAGGCGCTCTTCCATTACCGAACTCGCTTTCCACGGCATCCACACCTCCCACAGAACAAAAGCGGAAAGTGTAACCCATGTGTCCGGTACGTTCTGTCACCTATGTCTCAGGCCGCTCAATGCTGCAGGCGCTCTATCCCCCCGCGAGCAATCATCCCGTGGATGCGGATGCACTCGCCACGGCCGGTGCGGTGTTTCTCGCCGCGCGGCGCGATATCGAGTTGCTCGGCTCGATCGCATTTCGGCTCGTCGCTCCGGGACACGCCGAGATGAAGCGGCTGTTCGTGCGGATCGAGGCGAGGGGAAGCGGTCTCGGTCGTCGTTTACTTGTTGCACTGGAGGGCGTCGCACGACAACGAGGGATCGAACGCATGAGCCTGGAGACGGGCATACGGCAGCCCGAGGCGATCGGCCTCTATCGCGCATCCGGTTACCGGGAGTGTCCTCCGTTCGGTACCTACAAGCCGGATCCCCTCAGCCTGTTCATGACCAAGCGTTTGTAAGCCGACGGATGTTGTGCGGCGGCGAGCGCCGAGCCCGCTTGCCGATCATTTCTGGCGATGAATTTTAGCGTTGACTTTCGTTAGTGTAAGCTTACATTCGCGGCGCGCGACGACCATCGCGCAAGATGGGTTGCAGCGATGATCAATGCTGATCGGGCTCTCGATGCGCTGGGCGACCGGACGCGGCGTCGCGTCTTTGCGCGGCTGCGCCATCGCACCTGCTCGGCAGGAGAACTCGCGCAGGGGATGGGGGTGACGCGATCGGCCGTTTCGCAGCATTTGCAGGTGCTCAAGGCGGCTGGCCTCGTGGTGGTCACGGCCGACGGCACGCGGCGGCTCTATCAGGTCGACCGGCGCGGCGTCGATGCGCTGCGCCGTTGGCTCGATGGATTCTGGGATGAAACCCTGGGCGCGTTCAAGCAAGCGGCGGAGCGGGTGGCAGCGAAGGCAAGGAGGTCGTGATGGCCGAAGAGATCATCCTGAACTGGACCGATCCCAACAGCGTCCGCAAACGCATCCACGTGCGCGCTCCACAGGAGGTGGCTTGGCAGGTGTTCACCGAGCAGATGGGAAGCTGGTGGCCGCTCGCCGTGTACAAGATCGGCAAAGCCAATGCCGTCGACGCCATTATCGAGCCGCGTGTCGGTGGCCGGTGGTATGAGCGCGGCGACGATGGAAGCACCTGCGACTGGGGCCGCGTGCTGGTGTGGGAGCCACCCTCGCGCCTTGTGCTCACCTGGGATATCAACGCCGATTTTCAGCATGATCCGGCGCTGCAGACGGAAATCGAGATACAATTTATTGCCGAGAAGGGCGGGTCAACGCGTGTCGAATTGGAGCATCGGCGTCTCGACCGCTTCGGCGAGCGTCGCGGCGAGATGCGCAACGTGTTCGATAAGACAGGAGATTGGGGCAAGCTGCTCACCGCGTTCGCGCAGACGGCGGAAGCTTCGGCAAACGGCTGAGGGATATCGGCATGCCCTTCTATACCGCAATCGTCACATTACTCGCTGTCGCGCTCTACTTCATTTTTGCGACGCGGGTTGCGGCGGCGCGCAGCAGATTCGATGTCAAGCTTCCGGCAATGACCGGCGATCCTCGCTTCGACCGGATCTTTCGCGCGCATGTCAATATGCTCGAGTGGATGCCGACGTTTCTGGCGCCGCTTTGGCTCTGTGCCGTCTATTTCAGCGACGTTGCCGCAGCAGCGCTCGGGCTGATCTGGATCGGCGCGCGCGTTCTCTATTTCATCGGTTACAGCAAGGCCGTGGAAAAGCGCTTGCCGGGGTTCTTCGTGCAATCAACAGCGTGCCTGTTGCTGTTTATCGGTGCGATCGCAGGCATTGTGATGCACGCGTGAGATGACCGACACCGGGGCAAGGCTCGAGGGGCATTTTGAGGGGAAAATGACGCCGCCGCCGATTCCAGAGGGATCATTTGTTGCGCTGAAGTGGTAGTCTTGCGCGGTCCGCCGAAATCGAGTCTCCATCTCGACTATGAGACATAAAGACACCGCGCGAATCGACACCGACGCACTGCGAAAGCTCGCGGGCGACCGCGCATTTGCGCGCGGCGCGGAATACTTTCGCGGTGGTCAAGTCCAAATCCTCCTTATCGAGCCGACTCGCGTGCTCGCGCAGGTCAGCGGCAGCGAGGACTATCGCACCGAACTAACCGGTCGCGGCCAGATGCTCGATGGTCATTGTTCCTGCCGTGCTTTTGAGGATTGGGGGTTCTGCAAGCATATGGTTGCCGTTGGCTTGGCGGCCAATGCCACGGGAGACGGAGAGGACGCGGGAGCGTTATCGCGAATTCGCGATCACCTGAAGACAAAGAGCGCCGAGGCCCTCGCCGATATGATCGTGAAAATGGCCGAGCGAGATGCCCAGCTCTTCCGCCGGCTGGAGCTTGACGCCGTGGCGTCGCAAGCCGACGACGCGACGCTGGAGGCGCGGCTGCGACGAGCCTTAGAAGCCGCCGTCCGCACTGGAGCCTACGTCGACTACGCCTCAACACCCGATTGGGCCGCTGGAGTCGACGAGGTGCTGGATGTGATCGAGTCCATCGCGGCCGGCAACCACGCAGCCGTGGCGCTCAAGCTTGCCAGATTGGCGATTGACCGGATCGAGAAGGCGATTGCGGACATCGACGACTCCGAGGGGCACGGCGGCGCGCTACTTCATCGCGCTGCCGAAATCCACCTCGTAGCCGCGGAGATGGCGCAGCCCGATCCCCTCCAATTCGCGCGCGATCTCTTCGTGCTCGAGATGGAGGACGGCTACGATGCTTTCTATGGCTCGGTTGCTCGTTACGCGGAAGTGCTCGGCGAGCGCGGGCTCACGGAATATCGCCGTCTTGCCGATGCCGCATGGCGGAAATCGTCTGCCCGGTCCAAGAATTCAGAAGAATTCGCGAACGGCGATCGGCTGGCAAACATCCTGGACTTGTTCGCCGAGCAGGACGGCGATCTCGACGCGCGCATCGCGCTGCGCAGGAGGGACTTGTCATCGCCTTACAGATACCTGACGCTCGCGCAATTCTGTCTCGAGCATCATCGCAGGGATGAGGCGATCAAATATGCCGTGGAAGGCCTGTGGACGTTTGAAGACGGTCGGCAAGACGAACGGCTCGTTCTTTTCGCGGCAGATCTTCTGACCAAGACAGAGCGTCCTGCAGATGCCGAAACCTATTTGTGGCGAGCGTTCGAGAAGGCTCCGAGCCTTGAGCTTTACACGCGGTTGCGCAAGACGGGTGGCGCGGCAGCGCGCCAGCGGGCCTTACAGTCGCTTGAGCGTCTCTGCACCGAGAGAGCGGGCAAAGAGTGGCAAAGTCCCGCTGATTTGTTGGTCGAAGTGCATCTGCAGGACCGCGCGTTTGATGAAGCATGGGCGGCGCTTCGCAGATTCGGAGCATCGATCGGCCTGAAGGAGCGAATCGCGAAGGCGACCGAGAAGACGCATACGATGGAGGCACTGGAGGTCTATGAGGAAGGCGTCGAATATCTCGCAAGGAGCGCCGCTTATGCTGAGGCGGTCAAGCTGATCGCCCGCATGGCGAAGTTGCGGGGTGGGCCGGAACAGGCCACGTATCTCGCGAAAGTCAGGGAACGACATGGTAAGAAACGCAATTTCATGAAGCTGTTGGAGTGATCATTGCGTAAGGCCAGGATCGAGGAGCAGAATCGATATTTGCTGCGGCAGCAGCACGATTTTCGCCGGGCCGCGGATATCGTCACCGATTCGCTGATGCATTTCGACGAGGTCGAGGCCATAGCTGTGATTGGCTCGGTGGCAAAGGCGTTGTGGAAGGAGGTGCCGCGTTTTCGGGAATTCCGGCGTGCCGGCATCGAGGTCTGGCACGAGTGCAAGGATCTCGATTTGGCGGTGTGGATTTCGTCACAGCGCCGGCTCGGCGAGTTGCGGCGTGCACGCGATCTGGCGCTGCGCAAAGCGTACGAGGCCGGGACCGGGCCGAGCACGGCCAATCACCAGGTCGAAATCTTCCTGATGGAGCCGGGAACGGACGGATATCTCGGCCGGCTGTGCAATTTCAGCCATTGTCCGAAAGACAAGCCAGAATGCGGCGTGCCTGGCTGCGGCGCCGTTGCCTTCAACAAGCGTGTCGATGGCTTTGTGCCGAATGCGGATCTCCTGGCGTCGGCAACGTACGCGACTCTTTATCGACGCGGAGTCGGTCGCCTGCGCTCCGCGCTGGAGTTGCCGGCGCCGGACGAGGCGGCGCATGGGCCGCGCTAGATGTGAGATTGAAACGATACGCCCGGGCACGCTGCCGTGTCCGGGCGCTGGTCGCTGTCGCGGCTCAATGCATGGTCTGTAGTGGCCGCAGCACGCGCCGCCGCGACGGGAGGAAATCATGTCGAGATCATCCTTCGCCATCGCGTCGATCGCGCTGGTCGCAGCGCTCTCCTTTCGCGGCGCGTGCGCCGATACGTTCGCCTATATCGGCAACGCCGACAGCAACGATATCAGCGTTTTCCATGTCGAGCCCGCAAGCGGAGCGATCAAGGCGGTGGAGACCGCGCCTTTCCCCGACGTCGAGAAGCCGGGAGCATCGACGCCGCTTGCGGTGAGCCCGGACCAGCGGCTGCTGTTTGCCGGTGTCCGTTCCGAGCCCTACACGGTTCTCAGCTTTGGCATCGATGCCAAGACTGGCCATCTCACCTATCGCGGACGCGGCCCGCTTGCCGACAGCATGGCCAACATCGCGACCGATCGGTCCGGAAAGTTTCTGTTCAGCGCCTCCTATGGCGGCAGCAAGGTCGCGATCAACCCCATCGGGGCGGACGGCATCGTGGGCGCGCCGAAGCAAGTGATCCTGACGGGGCTGAATGCCCATGCCTTCCTGCCCTCGCCGGACAATCGTTTCGTGTTCGCGACCAATCTCGGATCGGATCAGATCCTGAGCTTCCGCTTCGACGCCGCGACGGGGACGCTGACGCCGAACGACCCGGCTGTGATCAAGGTTGCGGAGAAGAACGGGCCCCGGCACTTCGTGTTTCATCCCAATGGCAGGTTCGTCTATCTCGTCAACGAGCTGAGCGCGGCGCTTCTGGTGTTTTCCTATGACGCGGCGCGTGGCAGCTGGCAGCAAATCCAGCAGGCGAGCGCGCTGCCGGAGGGAGCCAGCGTCAAGCCATGGGCGGCCGATATCCATCTGACGCCGGATGGCCGCTTCCTCTATGCGTCGGAGCGGACCACGAGTACCATCAGCGCTTTTCGGGTCGATGCCGAGAGCGGCCGCCTCACGGCGCTCGGAAGCGTGCCGACCGAGAAGCAGCCGCGCGGCTTTGCGATCGATCCCTCCGGCCATGTGCTGATCGCGGTCGGCGAGCTATCGAACGCGATGAGTGTCTATGCGATCGACCCTCCCAGCGGCGCGCTGAGATTTCTGCAATCCACGCCCGTCGGCAGGAAGCCGAACTGGGTCTCGTTCGTTTCGTTCCGTTGAGGGGCAAGCCGTTCAGCACCGGGGACAGAATCACCTTTTGATGAAAGGCTGATATAGCGTCCCTTGCTACCTCTGCTGATCGCAATAAACTGAGCGTTCTGACGCGAAGCAGAAGAATTGAGGACGATGCCCGATCTCGCCAAATTCCCCATCACCAAGCGCTGGCCCGCCCAACATCCCGACCGCCTGCAACTCTACTCGCTGCCGACGCCGAACGGCGTCAAGGTCTCGATCATGCTGGAGGAGATTGGGCTGCCGTACGAGGTGCACCTGGTCGACTTCAGCAAGAACGACCAGACGACACCGGAATTCCTGTCGCTCAATCCGAACGGAAAGATTCCGGCCATCATCGATCCCGATGGACCCGGCGGCAGACCGCTGCCGCTGTTCGAGTCCGGCGCAATCCTGCAATACCTCGCCGAGAAGACCGGCAAACTCTTGCCGTCCAATGCCGCGCTGCGCTGGCAGACCATCCAGTGGGTGCATTTCCAGATGGGCGGGATCGGGCCGATGTTCGGCCAGGTCGGCTTCTTCAACAAATTCGCCGGCAAGGACTACGAGGACAAGCGGCCGCTGCAGCGCTACGTCAACGAGACCAAGCGTCTGCTGGGCGTGATGGACAGGCATCTTGCCGGGCAGCGGTGGTTCATGGACAACGACTATACGATCGCCGACATCTCCATGCTCGGCTGGGTGCGCAACATCATCGGCTTCTACGAGGCGCGCGACCTCGTCGCCTTCGACACGCTGAAGAGCGTTCCCGCCTGGCTCGAGCGCGCGCTGGCGCGGCCGGCGGTGCAACGCGGGCTGAATATCCCGAAGCGCCCATGAGCCGGCAAAGCGCTGAAGCCGAGCGGGCATAGAGCAGGGCTGACAAAGAAAGAACATGAGCAACATGAGCAAAGCGATCACGATCTACGGCATCAAGAACTGCGACACCATGAAGAAGGCGCGTGCCTGGCTCGACGGTCATGGCGTCAAATACGCATTTCATGACTACAAGAGCGCCGGCATCGACAAGGACCGGCTGAAAGCCTGGAGCGACGAGCTTGGCTGGGAGACGCTGCTCAACCGCGCCGGCACAACGTTCAAGAAGCTGCCCGACGGCGACAAGGAAGGCCTCACCGAAAGGAAGGCGCTCGCACTGATGGCCGCGCAACCCTCGATGATCAAGCGCCCGGTGCTCGACGTCGGCAGGAAGCGGCTGGTCGGCTTCAGGCCCGATATCTACGCGAAGGAAGTGAAGGAAGCTCGCGCTGCCGGATCGGCCTGACCACGGAAGGGGCGGCGTTTCCAGGCACCATTGCTCAAACGAACTCGATGACGTCGCCGGGCTCGATGCGGCCGCGGGGGTGGTGAGACAACTCGCGGTCGATGACGCTGCGCAGCTTCGGCGTCGGCAGGGTATCGTTGCCGCGCATCAGGTTCTTGATCTCGAAGCCGCCGTCTTCGCTGATAGTCTTCAGCGAGGCAAGGACATGGGTGACGTCGCCGCCATCCGAGAATGGCATCAGCAGGCGCTCATAATTGACGATGCGCCCGTAGATGTCGTCGATCGTGGAGATGGTGTAGACCGGCAGCTTGCGATCCAGACATTGGTAATAGACCGGCATCACAAACGGGGCGAGTCGTGGACCGACATAATCCTCCAGCAACTTGCCCTTGCCGGTGTGTCCGTAGGCGCGTGACATCCGCGTGCCGTCGCTCTCTATGGTCAGGCGCGGCGGGGTCGTCGTGCGGTCGACGCTATAGAAGACGAGGTCGGGCAACTCGTCGTCCAGCCGCCCGGGCTGATAGTCCAGAATGCGTGGCAGCGATTGCGCACGCGCATAAAGTCGCAGCCACGTGTTCAGGAGATCACGCTGCTTGATCGATTTGACGATCGATGGTGTGGTGCTCTCGAAATCCAAGTTAACTCCCGGCATTCTCTCCAAACCTGGTCATCATGGGTCCGAGAGGAAAATTTTCTATGAAAGGCTTGCCGGCAGACCAGCGTTAACGAAAGCTTGCGCTGCCCCTTCGCCACGCTGATCCGGTGGGCGAGGGGCGGCTGCCAGGCCATTGCAAACGTTCGACTAACGACCAATGCAACAACGCCGCTCGGAAGCGGTTATGCCGAAGCTTTCCGCCTTGCCTAATGCGGTGCAATGACGGCATATTCCGGCCCCGGAGGCGGCAATCCGGGACGGTTTTCAAGACCCTTGAAGGCATCAAGGCTCTTGGAAAGCATCCGTTAGGCCTGCCGATCAGGACAAAATGCCGGCGGCGCGGAGCATTCCGCGGCTGGCAGGGGGAAGTTTGTTTGGCCGATGAGTTCATTCTAGAGACCCACGGATTGACCAAGGAATTCGCGGGGTTCTTCGCCGTTCGCGATGTGGCGCTGAAGGTCCGCCGTGGCAGCATTCATGCGTTGATTGGTCCGAACGGGGCCGGGAAAACGACGTGCTTCAACCTGCTGACCAAGTTTCTGCAGCCGACCGCGGGCAGCATTCACTACAACGGACAGGACATCACGGCGATGGCGCCGGCCGATGTCGCCCGCCTTGGGCTCGTGCGATCGTTCCAGATCTCGGCGGTGTTCCCGCACCTCACGGCGCTGGAGAACGTTCGGGTCGCGCTGCAGCGCCAGCACGGCTCGTCCTTCGATTTCTGGCGTTCCAAATCGGTGCTGAACCGTTTCAACGATCGCGCGCTCGAGCTTCTGAACGATGTGGGCCTGAGCGAGTTTGCCAATACACCCGCGGTCGAGATGCCCTATGGGCGCAAGCGCGCGCTCGAGATCGCCACGACGCTCGCGCTCGACCCGGAGATGATGTTGCTGGATGAGCCGATGGCTGGCATGGGCCACGAGGACATCGACAAGATCGCGGCCCTGATCAAGCGCATCTCGGCGAAATACACCATCCTGATGGTCGAGCACAATTTGAGCGTCGTCGCCAATCTCTCCGACATCATCACGGTCTTGACCCGCGGCCAGGTGCTGGCGCAGGGCAACTACGCCGATCTCTCCAGGGACGAGCGGGTTAAGGAAGCCTATCTGGGAGCCGGTCATGCCTGAGGTAAACATGGCCCAGGCGCCGGCCGCCATGGCCGCCGCGAAACCGGTCCTCAACGTCCGGAATCTCGAAGCCTGGTACGGCGAATCGCACATCCTGCATGGCATCGATTTCGACGTGAATGCCGGCGAGGTCGTGACCTTGCTCGGGCGCAACGGCGCCGGCAAGACCACGACGCTGAAGTCGATCATGGGCATCATCGGCAAGCGCACCGGCTCGGTCGGCTTTGGCGGCAAGGAGATCATCCGCGCGTCCTCCGACCGGATCGCACGCATGGGCGTCGCCTTCTGCCCGGAAGAGCGCGGCATCTTTGCGAGCCTCGACGTGCGCGAAAACCTGGTGCTGCCGCCGGTGGTGAAGCGGAACGGCGGGCTCACGCTCGACCAGATCTTCGACCTCTTCCCGAACCTGAAGGAACGCCTGAAGAGCCAGGGCACAAAGCTCTCCGGCGGCGAGCAGCAGATGCTGGCGATCGCACGCATCCTGCGCACCGGCGCGAGCTTCCTGATGCTGGACGAGCCGACCGAGGGGCTGGCGCCCGTCATCATCCAGCAGATCGGCCACACCATTGCGCGGCTGAAGAAGGAGGGCTTTACCATCCTTCTCGTCGAGCAGAACTTCCGTTTCGCGGCGACGGTTGCGGATCGCTATTACATCGTCGAGCACGGCAAGATCATCGACGGTTTTACCAACTCCGAGCTGCAGTCCAATATGGACAAGCTGCACACCTATCTCGGCGTCTAACAGCCGGGTCGTCGTCAGTCGCGAACGAGCACAAGAGAAACGAGCACAAGAGAGAAGAGATGCAAGCCCTCTACGCGCAGCTACTGGTGGGACTGATCAACGGCTCGTTCTACGCGCTGCTCAGTCTGGGACTTGCCGTGATCTTCGGTATGCTCAACATCATCAATTTCGCCCACGGCGCGCTCTACATGATGGGCGCGTTCTGTGCCTATTTCCTGTTGAGCCTGATCGGCCTCAGCTATTGGTGGGCGCTGATCATAGCGCCCATCGTGGTCGGCATTTTCGGCATGATCCTCGAGCGAACTTTGTTGAAATGGATTGCCGGCCTCGATCACCTCTACGGCTTCTTGCTCACCTTCGGCGTCGCGCTGATCCTTCAGGGCGTCTTCCAGAACTATTTCGGCTCCTCCGGCCTGCCTTATGCCATTCCCGATGAACTGAGGGGCGGCATGAACCTCGGCTTCATGTTCCTGCCGATCTATCGCGGCTGGGTCGTCATCTTCTCGCTCATTGTATGCATCGCCACCTGGTTCCTGATCGAGAAGACGCGGCTTGGCGCTTATTTGCGCGCCGCCACCGAAAATCCGACCCTGGTGCGCGCGTTCGGCATCAATGTGCCGCGCATGATCACGCTGACGTACGGGCTCGGCGTCGGCCTTGCCGCGCTTGCGGGCGTCCTGTCGGCGCCGATCAATCAGGTCCGGCCCTTGATGGGCGCCGATCTCATCATCGTGGTGTTCGCCGTGGTCGTGATCGGCGGCATGGGCTCGATCATGGGTTCCATCGTCACCGGCTTCGCGCTCGGCGTGATCGAGGGGCTGACCAAGTATTTTTATCCCGAGGCGTCCAACACCGTGGTGTTCGTGTTCATGGTGCTGGTGCTGCTGGTGAAGCCGACGGGACTGACGGGAAGGGCGGCCTGATATGACGGCGTTGACCGACGATACCCTGCCGAGCACTCCGCGCGCGATGCGCGACGAGATTGTCGTCTTCGTTATCATGGCGGTGCTGCTTGCGCTGGTGCCGTGGACCGGCATCTATCCGTTCTTCGTGATGCAGGCCTTGTGCTTCGCGCTGCTCGCCTGCGCGTTCAACCTCCTGATCGGCTACGGCGGCTTGCTGTCGTTCGGGCACGCGATGTTTCTGGGCACGGCAGGCTATTGCAGCGCGCATGCGCTGAAGGTCTGGGGCCTGCCGCCGGAACTCGGCATCCTGGTCGGGACGGCTGCCTCCTTCGTGCTCGCCGTCGTCACCGGCATCGTTGCGATCCGCCGCCAGGGCATCTATTTCGCCATGATCACGCTGGCGCTGTCGCAGCTCCTGTATTTCGTCTACGTACAGGTGCCGTTCACGCATGGCGAGGACGGCATCCAGGGCGTGCCGCAGGGCCACCTGTTCGGAATTTTCGACCTGTCGAACGCGACGATCCTTTACTACTTCG
>Ga0134128_10011201_pt1 | contig 10730 bp, 10 predicted proteins | sample KB31754_FD_96462 | JGI IMG/M metagenome (GOLD analysis project Ga0134128, IMG submission 96462) | Terrestrial soil microbial communities with excess Nitrogen fertilizer from Kellogg Biological Station, Michigan, USA - KB3-175-4 | ecosystem: Environmental > Terrestrial > Soil > Unclassified ...
GCTGGCTGTTGCCACCCCTTGCCGGGAGACCGGATCGTCGGCATCGTCACCACCGGCAAGGGTGTCACCATTCACACCATCGATTGCGAAACCTTGGAGAGCTTCGCCGATACGCCCGAGCGCTGGCTCGACGTATCCTGGAACGTCTCGCGCAACGGCTCCGAAACGCATGTCGGCCGCTTGCACGTGGTGATCGCCAATGAGCCCGGCAGCCTGGGCGCGCTGACCACCACGGTCGGCCGCAACGAGGGCAATATCACCAATCTGAAGATCACCAATCGGGCCACCGATTTCTTCGAGATGTCGATGGACGTCGAGGTGAAGGATCTTCGTCACTTGACCAACATCATCGCCGCCTTGCGCGCGACGCCGTCCGTCAATTCGGTCGAGCGCGCACGCAGCTAGTCACCATGTAGGGAGCCAATGTCGAACCGTTTTCTTCGCCTCGGTGTCAACATCGACCACGTCGCCACCATCCGCAATGCTCGCGGCGGACGTCACCCCGATCCGGTCCGGGCCGCCCGAGTCGCCGCGCAAGCGGGCGCCGACGGCATTACTGCCCATCTCCGCGAGGATCGCCGGCACATCTCGGACGAGGACATCGATCGGCTCTCGCGCGAGATCGATCTCCCCCTTAATCTAGAGATGGCCGCAACGGAGGAAATGCTGCAGATCGCCCTCCGCCATAAACCGCATGCGGCCTGCATCGTGCCGGAGAAACGAGCGGAGCGGACGACCGAGGGCGGGCTCGATGCGGTCAATGGGTACGAACACCTGCTGCCATTCATGCGCGAGCTCAATCGTTCCAATATCCGCGTGTCGCTCTTCATCGAGCCCGACCCCAAGCAGCTTGACGCGGCGAGATCGCTCGGAGCGCCAGTGGTGGAGCTGCATACGGGCGCCTATTGCGAACGGGAAGGGCAAGCGCGCCAGAAGGAGCTCGAGCGCATACGCATCGCCGCCGCCCATGCCGAGGCGATCGGGCTCGAATGCCACGCCGGACATGGTTTGACGTATGAAACCGTCGGCCCGATCGCTGCCATAACCAGCATTGCCGAGCTGAACATCGGACATTTCTTGGTGGGTGAGGCCATCTTCTGCGGCCTCGAAACGGCGATCAGGCGCATGCGCGTGCTCATGGATCAGGCTCGCGGCGATGTCGCGGGCGAGCGCAGCGCTTGAGCCATGATCATCGGCATCGGCAGCGACATCATCGATATCAGGCGCATTGAGCGCACGCTCGACCGGTACGGACGGCGCTTCATTGACCGCATCTATACGCCCATCGAGCAGCGCAAATCCGAGGGCCGCTACCAACGCGCCGCGAGCTATGCCAAGCGCTTTGCCGCCAAGGAAGCTTGCGCAAAAGCCTTAGGCACAGGCTTCAGGAACGGCATTTTTTGGCGCGACATGGGGGTAGTGAACCTTCCTTCCGGCAAACCCACCATGCAGTTGGCCGGAGGGGCCGCACTCAGGCTGGCCGAGATCACACCCCCTGGTATGGTGGCCCAGATCGATCTCAGCATCACCGATGATCATCCACAGGCTCAGGCGATCGTCATTATCTCGGCAATACCAAACCCGGACCAGGCGTGACGGCGAATGGCTTGACAGCGTAGGTTCGGGCTGGCTTCATCCCTCGCTCGCAAGGGGGAGCGACCCTCCCTCTGCCCGGGAGGGGTCGTTCTCTGAACCAGGTCTCGCGCTCAATGGCTCGCAAGAAGGCCGGCGGTATCGCCGAGACGGCTCGCACGATTGCCTATGCCGCGATCATCGCGCTCGTCGTCAGGACCTTTCTTTTCGAGCCCTTCAACATTCCTTCAGGATCCATGCTGCCGACTTTGCTGGTCGGCGATTACTTGTTCGTCTCCAAGTATTCCTACGGATATAGCAAGCATTCCTTCCCCTTCAGCCCCAACCTGTTCTCCGGGCGTATTCTGGAACAGCAGCCGGAACGGGGCGATATCGTGGTGTTCAAGCTGCCGTCCGACAACAGGACCGATTACATCAAGCGCGTGATCGGCCTGCCAGGGGACCGGCTGATGGTCCGTGACGGCATCCTTCACATCAACGGCGTGCCGGTCACCCGGCAGAAGATCGAAGGGGAGGACCCAGAGGCGCCCGGCGGCACTATTTATCTAGAAACTTTGCCCAACGGCGTGACCCACCGCATCCGCGAGGTCAGCGACGATGAGTTCGGGGATAATACCCGCGAATACGAGGTTCCCCCTGGCCATTACTTCGTCATGGGCGACAACCGCGACAATTCGCAGGACAGCCGCTTCATCGGACCCATTCCGGCCGAAAACCTGGTCGGTCGCGCCGAGATCCTGTTCTTCTCGGTGGACGGCAGCGCCGCACTATGGGAGGTGTGGCGTTGGCCGACGGCCATACGCTGGTCGCGGCTGTTCAAAACCCTGGAATGACCGCTGGGGCGGATGACTCCCTGGCCAAGCTGGCCGATGTGCTCGGCCACCGCTTCAACGATCCATCCCTTTTGCGTCTGGCAGTCACGCATTCAAGCGCCTCCGGTCGCCTCGGTACCGCCAATGAGCGGCTGGAATTCCTCGGCGACCGTGTCCTCGGGCTGATCATCGCCGATCTGCTCTATCGCCGGTTCCCGATCGAGGAGGAGGGCGACCTTGCTCGCCGCTTCGCAGTCCTGGTCTCGCGCGAGACCTTGGCCCAGGTTGCGGGGCGGATCGGCCTTGCTTCGTACCTGACCCTTGCGCGCGGCGAGGAGGATTCGGGCGGTCGCACCAACCCCGCCATCTTGGCGGATGCTTGCGAGGCGGTCATCGCCGCGCTCTATCTGGACGCTGGGTTGGACGCAGCGCGACAGTTCATTGAAAACGCATGGAAGGGTCCGATCGAACAGGATCGAAAACCGCCGCAGGACCCGAAGACCGCGCTTCAGGAATGGGCGCAAGCGGCAGGCCACAAGGTGCCGAGCTATGTCGTCATCGCTTCCGAAGGACCGGCGCACGAACCGCTCTTCACGGTCGAGGTGCGGGTGGCGGGCCTGCCGCCAATCGCCGCCAGCGGCCGCTCCAAGCGCGCCGCCGAACAGGCGGCAGCCGCCGAGGCGCTGCAACGCGCCCACAGCGAGAGCGAAGGATGAGCGAAGCGAAAACAGATGGCGCCGGAAAGGAGCCGACCCGATGCGGGTTCGTGGCGATTATCGGCGCTCCCAATTCCGGCAAGTCGACCCTCGTCAATGCGCTGGTCGGAGCGAAGATCGCGATCGTCACGCCCAAGGCGCAAACCACCCGCACGCGACTCTTGGGCATCGCCATCGAGGGACCCGCTCAGATCATCCTGGTCGACACGCCGGGGATTTTCCGGCCGAAGCGTCGGCTCGAACGCGCGATGGTCAAAGCGGCGTGGAAGGGGGCATCAGATGCCGACGAGATCGCGCTGCTCGTAGATGCCAAGCTCAGCCCGCCCGAGGCTGAGACCCTCGACATTATCGCCGGCCTTAAGCAAGCGGGTCGTACGGCCATGTTGGTGCTGAACAAGTCCGACGAAGCACCGCGGCAGAACCTGCTCGAGTTGGCAGCGGGCTTGAGTGCAGAGGGAACATTCGACCAGACATTCATGATTTCTGCGCTGACCGGAGATGGCGTTCACGACCTTAAGGAAGCCGTTGCCAACCGGTTGCCCGAAAGCCCCTGGCTTTACCCTGAGGACCAGATTTCCGACGCCCCTTTGCGATTTCTCGCTGCCGAGGTCACCCGCGAACAGCTTTTTCTCCAGCTTCATCAGGAGGTGCCCTACGCCACCATGGTGGAGACGGAGAACTGGGAGGAGTTCCAGGACGGCAGCATCAAGATCAGCCAAATCATCCACGTGCAGCGCGAGGGGCAGAAGGCGATCGTGCTCGGCAAAGGCGGCACGCGAATCCGTTCGATCCGGCTGGCCGCGCAATCTGAGCTTGCGGCCATGCTCGGCCAGCGCGTGCACCTCTTCCTGTTCGTGAAATTGCGCGAAACCTGGACCGAGGACCCCGCGCTTTACCGGGACTTAGGCTTGGATTTCGAGGCGTAGCTGTTTTGAGCGCGAGTTATGACGCAACCTGTCGCTCTTGGAGCTTGCACCTCATCCTTCGAGGCTCGGCTATCGCCTCGCACCTCATCCTTCGAGGCTCGGCTATCGCCTCGCACCTCAGGATGAGGAATTCTTTTTGTCCTCACCCTGAGGCACGCCCGCAGGGCGGCTCGAAGGGTGGGACGCCCAGATGCGCGGAATGGTGACCAGACCATGGAATGGCGCGATGAGGCGATCGTGCTGAGCCTCAGGCCCCATGGCGAGAGCGCGGCAATCGTGACGATGCTGACGCCTGAGCACGGCCGCCATGCTGGATTGGCCCGCGGCGCGGACGGCAGGCGCGGCCGTTCGCTCTACCAGACCGGCAACCGCGTCCAGGCAGTCTGGCGGGCGCGCCTGGGGGAGCAGCTTGGCAACTTCTCCTGCGAGCTTGTCGAAGCGCATGGCGGCAGGCTGATCGAGGACCCGATGCGGCTGGCAGCGCTGAGTTCCGCTGCCGCGCTGGTGGAGGCGGCCTTGCCGGAGCGCGAGCCGCATCGTTTTCTCTATGACCGCCTATTGGCTCTGTTGCGAAGCTTGCAGTCCGACGAGCCTGGGATGAGATGGCCGCAAGACTATGTGCGCTGGGAGTTGGATCTGCTGACCGAGCTCGGCTTCGGTCTTGATCTCTCGCGCTGTGCCGTGACCGGCGTCACCACCGATCTCGCTTTTGTCAGCCCGCGTTCCGGCCGCGCGGTTTCCCGGCGGGCCGCCGGGCGTTACCGCGACCGTCTGTTACATCTTCCAGAATTCCTTGGCGGCGCCGGACCGGCACAGCCGGACGAGGTGCCTCGAGGCTTGGCTCTGACCGGATATTTCCTGGAGCAGCATGTCTTCACCCCGCCGAAAGCGCTGCCTCCGGCACGCAACCGTCTTGTGCAATTTCTGGAACGGCGCAAATGACCGCGCCCGTCACTCTAGAGACAGAGCGCCTGATCCTGCGGCCATGGCGAGAGGAGGATCGAGCGCCTTTCGCCGCGCTCAATGCCGATCCGACAGTCATGGAATTCTTCCCGAAGACGCTCGATACGGCCGAAAGCGACGCGATCGTCGATCGGGTGCAGGCCGGCTTCGCCCAGCACGGCTACGGACCGTGGGCGCTGGAAGTGAAAGGCGCAGCGTCTTTCATCGGTTTCTGCGGCATCTGGCATCCACGTTTCGAGGCGCATTTCACGCCCTGCATCGAAATCGGCTGGCGGCTTGCGTTGGACGCGTGGGGTCATGGCTATGCGAGCGAGGCATCCGCAGCGGCGTTGGAGTTTGGCTTCGAACGGCTGGGCTTGAGCGAGATCGTCGCCTTCGCCACGCCGGATAACCACCGCTCCCGCCGCGTGATGGAGCGCCTCGGCATGGCTTACGATCCCGCCGGCGACTTCGACCATCCAAATGACCCGGACGGCCCCCGGCGCCGCCATGTGCTGTACCGGCTAGCGCGCACCTCCTGGCAGGCGCGCCGAGGATTGTGATGTCCGGGCAACCGCATGTCCTCATTGCCGGGGCGGGTTTTGTCGGACTTTCGACGGCGCTCTATCTGCAACGCGAGGGCGCGCGCGTGACCGTTCTCGACCCGAACGGACCGGGAGAGGGCGCTTCGAAGGGCAACGCGGCGATGTTGGCAGTGGATTCGGTGCTGCCGGTCGCCATGCCGGGCGTATTGCGCGAGGTACCTGGAATGCTCCTGGACCCGCTTGGCCCGCTTGCGATCCGCTGGGCCTATCTGCCGCGCATCGCGCCTTGGTTGATCCGGTTCGTGGCCGCAAGCCGGCGTTCACGGGTCGAGGAGATCGCCGCGGCGCTGCGGCCGCTGCTTGCCGCGGCAGTTGAGGCCTATCTGCCGCTGCTCGAAGCTGCCGGCGCGAGCGACATTCTCCGCCGCACCGGCTGGCTCACGCTTTATGAAACCGACGAGAGCTTTCGCGAAGCGCAATACGGGATGGAGTTGCAGCGCCGTCTCGGGGTCGTCCTTGAAGTGTTACGCGCCGAGGAAATCCGTCAGGCCGAGCCCAGTCTTGCGCCGATTTACCGTCATGCCGTCCTCAGCCCCGAGAATGCCCATGTGCTCGATCCTTATCGGCTGGCGCAGCGCCTTGCGGAAACAGTGACCCGGGAGGGCGGAACAATCGAGCGGCGCGCCATCACCGGCTTCGAATTCGCCGCTGGCCGTCCGGTCGCCGCGCGAACGGCCGAGGGGTCTGTTCCATTCGATGCCGTCGTCATTGCCGCCGGCGCCTGGTCGCGGCCGCTGGCGCGAGCGCTGGGGCAGGACGTGCCGCTCGATACCGAGCGCGGCTATCACATCACACTGCCCAGTCCCGGCGTGATGCCGCGGCGGCCGATCTATTCCGGCGACCATAGCTTTGCCGTTACACCGCTGGAAATCGGCCTGCGCTTGGCCGGAACGGTGGAGCTGGGCGGATTGAAGGCGCCGCCGAATTACGAACGCGCCGAGAAGCTGCTGATCCACGGCCGGCGCATGTTCCCTGGCTTGGAATCGAACGGCGCGAGCCGTTGGATGGGCTTTCGTCCGTCGATGCCGGATTCATTGCCGGTGATTGGTAAGGTGCCGAGCGCGGATAACGCGGTGCTGGCTTTCGGACACGGCCATCTCGGCCTGGCTTTGGGTGCGATCACCGGCAAGCTCGCCGCCGCGCTCGCGCTCTCCCGCCCGACCATCCTCGATGTCACTCCATATCGGGCGGAGAGATTCGGCCGACAGCTATTGTGAGTAGACGCTAATACATCCTAAGATGGTGCCCGATCACGGGGAGGCACCATGAATTGGAAAGAGTTTTACCTGTTGCCTGAAGGGCGAGTGACCCGGGGGGAGTGGTGGCAGTGGCTGTTCCTGCCGACCTTCGGCATCACGTTGGTAACGATAATCCTGGATAACATCTTCGGCTGGACGTTCGGATATTGGCCGTGGGGCATTCTCACGATGTTGGCCTCATGGTTCCTGGCCTACCCGACAATATTCGTCTCTGTGAAACGATTGCACGACCTGAACAAGACAGGGTGGTGGTACCTGTTTTATGTCATTCCCGGCGCTGGCTGGATTTGGTCTTTCGTCGAGCTTGGCTGCCTGCGCGGGACGGTTGGCGCGAACCGCTACGGCCCAGACCCCTTGTCCTACTACACGGCCATGAAAGCCGGGCCTCGCAACATTTGACGAGGTGTGCCTGCATGGCGCGAGCGATGGCGGGGAACGGCCATGAATTGGAAGCAGTTTTATTTTTCGCCTGACGGGCGGGTGATCCGGAGAGAGTGGTGGGTCCGGTTTTTTCTCCCGCTCCTGGTCATTTGGGTCGGGGCGGCGATACTGGACACGGCTCTGTACTTGGCGCTGCAAGACACGCGACACGACATTTTAGAAATTTTATTCTACCTGCAGTTTTATCCATGGTTCGTGGTGAATGCCAAACGGCCAGAACCGCCGAACCCCAATTCTTCCAGGATTGCGACACGCCGGAGGCCTATCGGGATCTGGTGTCGCTGTTTGAACAGCGGCAGCCGACCGCGCGATCGGTCTGAACCCTCAATACTCTTCACCAGACCGTTACTTGCAGCCGTTCCGGCTGTGAGCTAGTGCTCTGTTGCTGCGGGTAGGTAACGAAGCAAGCCATTGACTGGCTTTATGTTCCTTATTTTCAGCAGGTTCATTTCACTGAGACGTCCCGCGCTGAAGCGGTGACGGTTTAGGGGAACGGCCTTTCGTGTCGTCTGATCAGGGGATTGGGTAATGACTAGCATTGCGGAGGCTGGCCACGGCATGCGCCGGGCCATCGATTGGAAGCAGGGTTTTTTTGTTGCCGCCGGGTCGCCTTCCTTCGTGCTGTTCTCGATGGGCGCGATCTCGGCCACGATCGGAACGCCGGCATGGCTGGTGTGGACGCTCTCCGTCCTGTTCGGGTTCGTTCAGTCTCTTATCTATGCCGAGATCGCCGGCCTGCACCCCACTAAATCGGGCGGGACCGCCGTACACGGGGCGACGGCATGGGTCCGCTACAGCCGTTTCCTGGCGCCGCTCTCCCTTTGGTCCAATTGGGTGGCATGGACTCCGGTGCTTGCCATCGGCTCGGGCCTCGGGGCGGGTTATCTCCTGTCGATCTTTTATGCGCCCGATGCGGCAATCAACACTTGGAAGATCACGCTCGTCGACCTTGGCTTCATCAAGGAAGGGCTGTCGCTGCGCATCAACGCGACCTTCATCATCGGCGCAGCCATCATGCTGACCGTGTTCACGATTCAGCATCGCGGCATCCTCGGCACGGCGCGCATTCAAACGATCCTCACGGTCGCGACGCTGTTGCCGCTATTCCTTGTCTGCATCGTGCCGCTGTTGACGGGCGACGTGGTGTTCGCGAATTTCTCGCCGTTCACGCCGCTGGCCAAAGACGCAACCGGCCACCTCATCCCCGGCGCCTGGGACAAGGGTGGCTGGCTGCTCTTCCTCGGTGGCCTCTTCATCGCCGCCTGGTCTACCTATGCCTTCGAGACGGCCGTCTGCTACATGAGCGAGTACAAGAATCCCGGCGAGGACATGTGGCGGGCGATCATCTACTCCGGCCTGTTCTGCATTGCCGCCTACATCCTGATCCCCATCATGTTCCAGGGCGTGCTCGGCACCGAACGGATGCTCGATCCCGGCATCTATGAAGGAACCGATATGGGCCGGGCGATGGCCAGCATGGTCAAGGGCAGCGAATTCATCACCAAGATCCTGATCATCCTGCTGTTCTTCACGCTTGTTCTGTCGATCATGACGGCCATGGCTGGCTCCTCGCGCACGCTGCACCAAGGCGGACGCGACGGGTGGCTGCCCAAGTATCTCGGTCAGGTGAACGCGCATGGCGCGCCGGACAACGCCATGTGGACGGACTTGGCCGTCAATATGGTTCTGCTGTTGATGTCCGACTATGTGTTCGTTCTCGCCGTATCGAACTGCAACTACCTCATCTTCAACTTCCTCAGCCTGAATGCCGGCTGGATCCATCGCTTGGACAATCCTGACGTGCCGCGGCCATGGCGCTGCCCAAACATCATGATGGTTCTCGGCACCATCCTCGCTTACGTCAATGCGTTCCTGCTTGGCGCGGGGGCGGATGTGTGGGGTGCTGGCACCTTGATTTCGGGCTGGGTGTCGGCGGCGCTCGTGGTACCCGTTTTCCTGTTCCGCCACTACGTGACCGACCGCGGCCAATTCCCGCCGGACATGTGGAAAGATCTGCTGCTGCCGGGCCAGACCGTGCTCGGACCGAAGCGAGCCGGCGTGCTTCCCTATCTGGCATTGGCTGGCGGCGTGGGGGTGATGCTCCTCGGTTACGTCATCTTCTGGGTTTGAAAATAGCCGGACCAGACTGACGCTTGCTTGCGAGTGTTTCGGGCGGCGGTGATCCTCACCGCCGCCCTTCTTGTTTTTCAGGCCCTGACATCGCCGCTTGTGTTGGCGGAGTCGCTGCTTGCGGCTGCGCCGTTTGAAATGCTATTTCTTTTCCGACAGAAAAAAGGAACAAATAGATTAATGGCCTACGTCACCATGTTTTTATTTTCTCAGGGAGGTTGATTTCGTCCCGCCGCACCGCGCAATGCGGTGAAGGGGGAAGTTGAGTGCCTTTCGTCTCATCGATCAGGGGGAACGAAAATGAGCACCGTCGCTCGAGAAGTCGGCCACGGCATGCGCCGGGCCATCGACTGGAAACACGCGTTCTTCGTCGCCGCCGGCGTGCCCGCTTTGGTGCTGTTCTCGATGGGCGCGATCTCCGCGACCATCGGCGCGCCGGCTTGGCTGGTCTGGACGATCTCCGTCTTGTTCGGTTTCGTCCAATCCTTCATCTATGCGGAGATCGCCGGCCTGCATCCCAGCAAATCCGGCGGCACCGCCGTGCATGGCGCCACAGCATGGATTCGCTACAGCCAGTTCCTGGCGCCGCTCTCGTTGTGGTCGAACTGGTTGGCCTGGACGCCGGTGCTTGCCATCGGCTCAGGCCTCGGGGCCGGGTATCTCCTCTCGATTTTCTATCCGCCCGATGCGGCGATCAACACCTGGCAGATCACGCTCGTCGACCTTGGTTTCCTCAAAGAGGGGCTGACGCTGCGGATCAACGCCACCTTCATCATCGGCGCGATCATCATGCTGGTTGTGTTCACGATCCAGCATCGCGGCATCCTCCGGACGGCGCGCATCCAAACCATTCTTACGATTGCGACGCTATTGCCGCTCTTCATCGTCTGCATTGTCCCGCTGGTAACCGGCGAAGTTAAGCTCGCGAACTTCTCACCGTTCACGCCGCTCGCCAAGGACGCAAGCGGCCACATCGTCCCCGGGGCGTGGGACAAGAATGGCTGGCTGCTCTTCCTCGGCGGCCTCTTCATTGCCGCTTGGTCGGCATACGCTTTCGAGACCGCCGTCTGCTACATGAGCGAGTTCAAGAACCCGGGCGAGGACATGTGGCGGGCCATCATCTATTCCGGCCTGTTCTGCATTGCCGCCTATACGTTGGTCCCGATCATCTTCCAAGGCGTGCTGGGCACCGAACGGATGCTCGATCCCGGCATCTATGCCGGTTCGGATATGGGCCGCGCGCTCGCCAGCATGGTCAAGGGCAGCGAGTTCGTCACCAAGATCTTGATCGTGCTGCTGTTCTTCA
>Ga0134128_10011203_pt1 | contig 10729 bp, 7 predicted proteins | sample KB31754_FD_96462 | JGI IMG/M metagenome (GOLD analysis project Ga0134128, IMG submission 96462) | Terrestrial soil microbial communities with excess Nitrogen fertilizer from Kellogg Biological Station, Michigan, USA - KB3-175-4 | ecosystem: Environmental > Terrestrial > Soil > Unclassified ...
CGTCGAGCACCACCAGCAGCAGGCCCAGCAGCAGCGGCCGGCGGAACTCGCCCATGAGCCGCCACAGGCTGAACCGCGGATCCGGCCGGGTTTCCCGCGCCAGGTCCACCGCGGCGGCGTCCCTGACCGGGCGCAGCGCCGCCACGCGCGCCAGCAGCTCGGGCGTGGGTGCCAGGCTCCGCCGCCAGCCGCCGCCCCCGCCGCGCCCCAGGCCGCCGCCCAGGCTCGGGGCACCAATCGCGGGTCCGGCGCCGGACAGTTCCTTCGCCCGGTGGGCGCCCCACGCCGCCGCCGTGACGCCGCGTATTTCGGGCACGACGCCGGCCGGGTCGCCGTGCGCTTCCGTCTCACGCTCGGCCAGGCCGGTCAGCAGCGTGCGGTACAGCGCGCTGGACTTTTGCAGTTCGTCGTGCGTGCCGGCCTCGGCGATGCGGCCGCCGTCGAACACCACGATGCGGTCGGCCAGGTGCAGGGAGGAGAGCCGGTGCGCCACCAGGAGCACCGTCATGCCCGCCGTGGATTCCCGCAGGCCGGCGTGGATGGCCTCCTCGGTGCGGGAATCGACGGCGCTCGTGGCGTCGTCGAGGATCAGGATCCGCGGCCCGGACACCAGGGCGCGGGCCAGCGCGATGCGCTGGCGCTGCCCGCCCGAGAGGACCAGCCCGCGCTCGCCGACCATGGTGTCGTAGCCGGCGGGCAGGGCCCGGATGAACTCATGCGCCTGGCAGATGCGGGCCGCGGCCTCGATTTGCGCGTCGGTGGCGTCGGGGCGCCCAAAGGCGATGTTGGCGCGGACGGTGTCGGAGAAGAGGAAGCTTTCCTCAAAGACGGTGCCGATCCGGCGGCGCAGCGAGTGCAGCGTCAGCCCGCGGACGTCATGCCCATCCACCAGCACCTGCCCGGCGGCCGGGTCGTAAAAGCGCGGGACCAGCAGCGTCGCGGTCGACTTTCCGCTGCCGCTGGCACCCACCAGGGCCACCCGTTCACCCGGCGCCACGCTTAAGGTGACGCCGTCCAGCACGGGGCGGGAGCCGGCGTCGTAGGTGAAGCGCACGTCGCGGAACTCAATGGCGCCGCGCAGGTCCGGCACGGGGACCGCGGACGGCGCGTCGGTGATGGCCGGCTTGAGGTCCAGGAGCTGGAAGATCCGCTCCACGCCGGCGCGCGCCTGCTGGCCGATGGTCAGCAGGCCGGCGAGCTGGCGGGCGGGCGCCATGAGCTGGGCCACGTAGGTGGAAAACGCCAGGAACGTGCCCAGCGTGATCTGGTGGTGCAGGACCATGAAGCCGCCGGCCGCCAGCACGGCCACCTGCCCCAGCGACGGGACGGCCTGCAGCAGCGGCTGGTAGCGGGCCTGCAGCCGGGTGGCCCGCATCTGGGAGCCGTAAAGGGTGCCGGCGGCGCGCTCCATGCGGCCGATCTCATGCTGCTCCTGGCCGAAGGCCTTGACCACGCGGACCCCGTTGACGGCCTCGTCCACGATCTGCGCAACCTCGCCCTCGCGCTGCTGGGCGTCCCAGGTGGCCGGGAAGATCCGCCAGCGCATCCGGTAGGAAACCGCCAGCAGCGCCGGCGCCATGACCAGGCTGATGATGGCCAGCAGGGGCGAAAGGTACAGCATGACCGCCATGGACAGCAGCAGCATCAGCACGTTCCCGCTCATCATCGGCAGGAACGCGAGCAGGCCCTGGACCAGTGCGGTGTCCGAGTTGGCGCGGGCCACGAGCTGGCCGGTGGGCATGGTGTCCAGGTGGGCGGCGTCCATCGACTGGAGGTGCGACTGCATGTCGTTGCGGAGGTCGTACTGCACGTTCAGGGCCACGCGGCCGCCCCGGTACCGGCGGAGGTAGGAGAAGCCGAACGTCGCCGCCGCGAGCGCGAGCAGCAGCACCAGCCACGGCAGCAGCGGCGAGCTCCGCGTGAGGATCACGTTGTCCACGATCTGCCGGGTCACCAGCGGCACCACCGTCTGGCAGGCGCTGCCCGCCACGGCCGCGGACACCGCCAGCGCCATGTCCAGCTTGTGCCGGAGCAGGTAGCCCCAGAGCCGGCGGATCCAGCCCGGCGCGGCCGTCCGGCCCGGTGTTTGCCGGGCCCGGTCCTGGTGTTCGACGCCGTCCCCCTGCGTTCCGCGGTCCCTCACCTGGGTCACGGCGTCGCCACCCCGCGGGCCTGCGCCCTCCTGCGTTCGGCGTACACGAGGCTGACGGCGTCGTTGAGCTGGCCCATCGCGTCCATGAGGTGTTCCGGTTCGCCGGTCGCTGCGGCAATTTCGCGCAGTTGGGCGGCCATGGCGGCGTCGGCGCGCGCGAGTGCCGCCCAGCCTTCTTCGGTCAGTTGCAGGCCGGCCGCGCGCTGGTCCCCCGCAACGTCGACGCGGACCAGGAAGCCGCGTTCGGCAAGTGCCGCGACCGCGGCACTGACGGCGGGGCGGCCCAGGGCCAGCCGGGCGGCCACGCGGGAGGCAATCTCCTCGCCGGCGGACACTGCCGCCAGGACCCGGTAGTGCGGCAGGCTCAGCTCCTCAAGGGAGCGTTCCAAAAGACGCGACACCCGCACCATTGCCCGGACTGCCGCGACTGCGGGATCCGGGCCGGCTTTGCATTCCCGACTTTCCGCCACCCCTCCAGCGTAGATACATTGTTCGGGCATCGAACCATTTTTTTGGCTGTGAATTTGCCGGGAGGAGGGGCGGGGCGGGGCCGTGGCGCGCGGTCCCGCACGGCACGGCTTCGACGCCCCGGCCCGTTCGACGGTGCAGGTAATGCGAGCCGGCCACCAGTCAGCCCACGGGAGCCGCACCACCGAATCCGCCTCCGGCCGCCGTTTTCAGCCCCCGACGGCAAAATCTAGCTCTTGGCGGGCAGCGTGGTCGGCTTGAAGGACGGGCGGGTGGCCTCGAAGGCGGTGATGGCCGGCTCGTCCCGCAGCGTCAGGCCGATGTCGTCCAGGCCCTCGAGCAGGCGCCAGCGGGTGTAGTCGTCGATCTGGAACGGCGCCGCCACGGTTCCGGCGGTGACCATCTTGGATTGCAGGTCCACCGTGACTTCGGTGCCCGGGGCGTTTTCCAGGACCTTCCAGATCAGCTCGATGTCATCCTGGGCCAATTCCGCGGCGACCAGCCCCTGCTTGCCGGAGTTGCCGCGGAAGATGTCCGCGAAGCGGGAGGACAGCACGGCCTTGAAGCCGTAGTCCTTCAGCGCCCAGACGGCGTGCTCGCGGGAGGAGCCGGTGCCGAAGTCCGCGCCGGCCACCAGCACGGAGCCGGCGGTGAAGGGCTCCTGGTTGAGGATGAACTCCGGGTTCTTGCGCCAGCTGGCGAAGAGGGCGTCCTCAAAGCCGGTGCGGGTGATGCGCTTCAGGTAGACCGCGGGGATGATCTGGTCGGTGTCGACGTTGCTCTGGCGCAGCGGAACACCGATGCCGGTGTGGGTGGAGAACTTTTCCATGGTGTGAGCTCCTTACGCTACGGTGCTGGCTGGTTCGAGGTCCGACGGCGAGCTGAGGGTTCCGCGCACGGCCGTCGCCGCCGCGACCACGGGCGAGACCAGGTGGGTGCGCCCGCCCTTGCCCTGCCGGCCCTCAAAGTTGCGGTTGGATGTCGACGCGCAGCGCTCGCCCGGTTCCAGCTGGTCCGGGTTCATGCCCAGGCACATGGAGCAGCCGGCAAAGCGCCACTCGGCGCCGAAGTCCAGGAAGACCTGGTCCAGCCCCTCGGCCTCGGCCTCGAGGCGGACGCGGGCGGAGCCCGGCACCACCAGCATGCGGATGTTCGGGTCCTTTTCGCGGCCGCGGATGATGTCCGCTGCGGCGCGCAGGTCCTCGATGCGGGAGTTGGTGCAGGAGCCCAGGAACACGGTGTCGACGCGGATGTCCTTCATGGGCGTCCCGGCCTCCAGGTCCATGTAGGCCAGTGCGCGCTCGGCGGCGGCCTTGGCGTTTTCGTCGCCGAAGGACTCGGGCGAGGGAACGGCGTCGTTCAGGGAAACGCCCTGCCCCGGGTTGGTGCCCCAGGTGACAAAGGGTTCCAGCGTGTTGGCGTCCAGGGACACCTCGGCGTCAAACTCGGCGTCGTCCTCGGTGGCCAGCGACTTCCAGTACGCCACGGCGGCGTCCCACTCGGCGCCGACCGGGGCGTGCGGGCGGCCCTTGAGGAATTCAAAGGTGGTCTCGTCGGGGGCGATCATGCCGGCCCGGGCGCCCGCCTCGATGGACATGTTGCAGATGGTCATGCGGGCGTCCATGGACAGGGCGCGGATGGCGGAGCCGCGGTATTCCAGGACGTAGCCCTGGCCGCCGCCGGTGCCGATCTTGGCGATGACGGCCAGGATGATGTCCTTGGAGCTCACGCCGGGGCGCAGCGTGCCCTCGACGTTGACGGCCATGGTCCGGAACGGCTTCAGCGGCAGGGTCTGGGTGGCCATGACGTGCTCCACCTCGGAGGTGCCGATGCCGAACGCGAGCGCGCCGACGGCCCCGTGGGTGGAGGTGTGCGAATCGCCGCAGACCACTGTCATGCCGGGCTGGGTCAGGCCCAGCTGGGGGCCCACCACGTGGACGATCCCCTGTTCGGCGTCGCCCAGGGAGTGCAGCCGGACGCCGAATTCCTTGCAATTGTTGCGCAGCGTCTGGATCTGGGTGCGGCTGGTCAGGTCCGCGATGGGCTTGTCGATGGCCAGCGTGGGCGTGTTGTGGTCCTCGGTGGCGATGGTCAGGTCCGGGCGGCGCAGCGGCCGCCCGGCCAGGCGCAGCCCTTCAAACGCCTGCGGGGAGGTGACCTCGTGGATGAGGTGGAGGTCGATGTAGAGGAGGTCCGGCTGCGCGGCGTCGCCATTGCCCTCGCCCTGCTTGACCACGTGGTCGCGCCAAACTTTTTCGGCCAGCGTCTTCGCGGCCCGCCGCGGCGCCGTCGCGGATACCTTGGGCGCCTGTGCTGGGCCTTGTGCGTCGGGTGTGGTTGCCTCGGTCACGGCCAGCTCCCTTCATCAATTGAACCCGCCCGCGCCCATGGAAGTGGGGGCGCGGACGGTGCTCGGTGGTTTGTATGATTCCACTGTCCCAGCGTTGTTGGCACAGATGCCAGCCCGCCGATTTGCATCTCACATGCTGAGACGTCAATATCATTACATGGACAATTCTAGTGGCGTTGGCGTCATCGATAAAGCGGCCCTCGTGCTTGATGCACTGGAGGCCGGCCCCACCACCCTGGCGCAGCTGGTTGCCGCCACCGGATTGGCCCGCCCCACGGTGCACCGGCTGGCCCTTGCCCTGGTGCATCACCGGCTGGTCAGCCGCGACATGCAGGGCCGCTTTGTGCTCGGCAGCCGCCTCGTGGAGCTGGCCTCCGCGGCCGGCGAGGACCGGCTGATTGCCGCGGCCGGCCCCGTGCTGCTGCAGCTGCGCGACTCCACCGGCGAGAGCGCGCAGATCTTCCGGCGCCAGGGCGACTCCCGCGTGTGCGTGGCCTCCGCGGAGCGCCCGATCGGCCTGCGCGACACCATCCCCGTGGGCACCCAGCTCACCATGAAGGCCGGCTCCGCCGCGCAGGTCCTGCTGGCCTGGGAGGACCACGAGCGCCTGCTGGAGGGGTTGCACAACGCCCGCTTCACCCCCACCGTCCTGGCGGGCGTCCGACGCCGGGGCTGGGGCCAGAGCCTGGGCGAACGCGAGCCCGGGGTCGCCTCGGTCTCGGCGCCGGTGCGCGGCCCGTCCGGCCGCGTGATTGCCGCCGTCTCCATCTCCGGGCCCATTGAGCGGCTCACCCGACAGCCCGGGCGCCTGCACGCCGAGGTGGTCTGCAACGCATCCCGCATCCTGACCGAGGCCCTGCGCAAGACGGCGGAGTAGCCTGGCGGCTGGGATCCCCCGTGTTTTCAGCTGTGGCGCACTTGTTGTTGATTCCGCGGCGATTTTCAGCAACAAGTGCGTCACAGTTGGGACGCGGGGCGGGTAGGGTCTTGCCATGACGAACTACGCGGTGTTCCTGCGCGGCATCAACGTGGGCGGCATCAACATCAAGATGGCCGATCTCCGGCAGGCCCTCGAGGCGCTGCCCGTCACCGGTGTCAAGACGCTGCTCGCCTCCGGCAACTTTGTGTGCGCCGCGAAGGCCACGGCTGCGCAACTGAAGTCGCTGGTGGAGGCCTGCCTGCGCGAAGACTTCGGCTACGACGCCTGGGTGGTGGTCCTGGACCCGTCGCGGCTCAACGCCATCATCGACGCCTGCCCCTACCCGTCCGACAACAAGGAACAGCACAGCTACGTCACGCTGTCCTCCGACCCCGCCATCCTTGACGAGCTGCAAACGCTGGGAGGCGCGCTGGCCGGCGTCGACCTGGCCAGGCTGTCCCCCGAGGCGCTCGCCTGGCTGGCCCCGGCGGGGGGCACACTCGACTCGCCGTTCAGCAAGCTCTCCGCCAAGGCCAAATACAAAAGCACGACGACGACCCGCAACCTGCGCACGCGCCTGAAGTGCCGCGACGCGCTGTCGCCGTAGGCGACAGGGCCGGTGTTTCCGCAGGCTGCGTAAAGGAGGCAGTTAGGCCGGATGGCAGCCGTAAGGCCGGATGGCAGCCGAGGGAATGCCGGTTCCGCCGCGACACTCACCGGGCGGCGGCGAGGGCTTCCTGGAACCTGCGGTAGCGGGCGAGTTCGGCCTCGGTGGGTTCCACCACGAGGGACTCCGCCGCGCCGGCAATGCCCTCGCGGAGCCGGCGCCGGGCCGCGGCGGCCCGTCCCCGGGCGCCCGCCGCGGCAAGGAATCTCGAGGTCACGGCCAGGAAGATCCCCGCCACCACGCCGGCCGCAACCATCAGCGTGGGCAGCGGCCAGCCCTCCACCTGCGGCGCCTGCGGCACCGGCAGCTGGAAATAGCCCAGCGCGGCGAGCACGCCCAGCCACACCAGCCCGCCCACGGCCACCAGCAGCGCCAGCCACTGGATGAGCGAAAACACCGGCCACCACCAGGCGCGCGCGTTTGCCTTCAGGTCCGCGGAGGCGACGGCCTGGTCCAGCGCGTCGGGCAGGGCTTCCCGGTTGCTCCGCGCCGCCGCCCGGATGGAGGCGCGCCAGGGCCCGGCGGCGCCGTCGCTTGCGGCGTCGGCGAAGTCGCGCAGCGCCGAATCCAGCCGGGCCTGCCCGGCCGCGTCCGCGGGGGGCAGCGACGTCCGGTTCACCTCGGACGCCCCTTCCCGGCGCAGGCCCAGCCGGCGCAGGGGGTCCTTCCGGAACCGGGCCATCCACCGCGTCACCGGCCAGCCGGTCCGTTTCACGGCCTCCAGCCGGTAGGACGTGCGCACGGCGGACACCACGGTCTCCACGTGCACGGCGTCCGCCAGCCCGGCAGCCAGCGCCTTGCGGTCCTGCTGGTGGATCCCGGCGGCACGGCCCGTGCCGGCCGCGGCCCCGAGGTGCCCCGCGGCCACGGCAACGTCGGCGGCCAGCCGTGCCGACTGCGCCGCCTTGGCCTTGACGACGGCGGCCACGCGCCGGCGCAGCTCGTCCACTCCGTCGCCCGTCACCGCGGATACGGCCAGCACGGAGACCTTCCCCAGCCCGTCGCGGTCCAGGATCGAGGACAGGGATTCCAGGACCGGCTTCACCTCGGAGGCGGCCAGCCGGTCCACCTGGTTGAGCACCACCAGGGTGACGGCCGCGTGGGCGGAAAACGGCCGGATGAACTCGTTGTGGATGGCGGCGTCGGCGTATTTTTGTGGGTCCACCACCCACACCAGCACGTCCACCTGCCCGGCCAGGCGCTCGGCGGTCTCGCGGTTCGCACGCTGCACCGAGTCGAAGTCGGGGAGATCCAGCAGGACCAGGCCGCCGCCGTCGTCCCTCAGGCAGGGCACGGGCCCGCCTTCGCGGCGCTCCGCCACCTCCAGCCAGTCCAGCAGCGGCGCGCTTCCGTCCGGCTGCCACACCATGGCCAGCGGCTCGCTCGTGGTGGGCCGGCGCACGGCCACGCGGGCGGCGTCCGTGGCGGCCACGGCGTTGAACAGCGACGACTTCCCGCTGCCGGTGGCCCCGAAAAATCCCACCACGGTGTGGTCCGCGCTCAGGGAGCGGCGGGATGTGGCCCGTTCCAGGACGCCGTACGCCTGCTGCAGCGCGGCGTCGTCGAGCCTGCCTTCGCCCAGCTCCCGCGCCTCGTTCAGCGCGTCGAGCCTGCCGGCCAGGGCCGATTCGGTGCGTGCGTCGCGGTGCCGGCTCATGCGCCCTCCCCCAGTTTCGCCAGCCCCGCGGCCAGCCCCTCAAGCCTGTCCGCCGCCGTGCCGCGCCGCAGCGGCCCGATCCGCTCCAGGAAGCGCCGCTCCTGGCCTTCCAGCAGGCCGGCGCAGCGCCTTTCCAGCGACTGGCGGGCCTCGTTGGCCAGACGCCGCACGGCATCCTCGCCAAACACGGCTTCCAGCAGTTTTTGGCCGACGACGGCGGTGCCCCCCGCAATGCCGATCTCGGCTCCCGTCAGTCCCCCAGTCAGCGAAAAGACGACGATCATCAGGACCACGCCCAGGCCGTTCACCCCGAAGGACAGCCACCGGGCCTGCGACCGCTTGGCCGCCCCCTCGGTGCGGATCATGGCCAGCACGTCCCCCTGCCAGGCGCGGATCCCGGCGGCGACCTGCGCCGGGAAGTCCGGCGTTGTCCCGGAGAGGTCCTCGGCGCCCAGCAGGGCGCGCCCGGCGGGATCGGCCCGCCAGCGCTGGTCGGCATCCTCGGCGGCCCGCGCGGCCTGGTCCACGATGACGGCCTGCAGCCCGGTTTCGATGGCTGCCTCCACCTTCACGGCCGGCGGCGGCTGTCCCTTGAAGAAGGCGCCGATCCGGTCCCGGACGCGGCCGATCCCGCTTTCCAGCGCCCGGAAGAAGTCGCCCGTGCCCACGAAGTCCTGCCAGCGGGCCAGCACCTCCCCGCGCAGCAGGGAGCCGTCGCTGGTGGCCTTGGAAATGCGCGCCCGGGCGTCGGTGAAGGCGGCGGCGACGTCGTCCGCCAACTGCCGGCCGGCGTCGTCCTGGTCCCTGGCGGCGTCGGCGAGCCCGGCCACCTTGACGGACAGGGAGCGCACGGTGCCGTTGAGGGTGCGGCGGGCGATTTCCGCGCGGCCCGCGGAGTCCCCGGCGAGCTCCCGCAGCCACTGCGAAATGGGCGCGGTGCCGGCGGCCGGGAGCATGCCCAATGCGTCCAGGGCCGCCTCGGGCACCACGAAGAGCGTGGAGCCGGCGAGGCCCTCCCGGGTGAGCATGGCACGCAGGTCCGCGCTGACCTCGCCCTCCGCGCCGGGCGGCACCCGGTCCAGGACCACGGCCACCAGGATGTCGCGTGAGGCGGCGTCGACCAGCAGCTTCCAGGGCACGGCGTCGGCGTAGCGGTTGGCCGTGGTGACGAAAAGCCAGAGGTCGGCGGCGGCCAGCAGCTGGGCCGCAAGCTGGCGGTTGTCGTCGGAGACGGAGTCCACATCCGGGGCGTCGAGCAGGGCCACGCCCCGGGGGACGGCAGGGTCGGCGACGAGCACCAGGGACTGCATGGCCGCCGCGTCCGGCGTGGCCCCGGCACGGGTGGCGGGGGTGCCGGCGCCGGACAGTTCGCCGCGGACGCGGGACAGGGTGGGCAGGACGCGGGCGGACGTGAACCAGGCGGCATCGTGCGGATGGTGGAGGAGGATGGGCTGGCGGGTGGTCGGGCGGATGGCGCCGGCGCGTGTGACGGGGTGGCCGGCCAGGGCGTTCACCAGCGTGGACTTCCCGGCGCCCGTGGAACCGCCCACGACGGCCAGCAGCGGGGCGTCCAGGCTGCGGTAGCGGGGCAGGATGTAGTCGTCGAGCTGGCCCAGGGCGTTGCCGGCGGTCCGGCGGGCGGCGGCGGCGCCGGGCAGTTCGAGTGGCAGTTCCAGCGAGGCCAGCTCGCCGCGCACCTGGTCCAACAGGGCGACCGCGGCTTCCTGCGCAGGGGCGGCGTCCTGCGCCCGCCCGGGATTGCCGCTTTCCGGGATATTGCCTGAATTTGTTGGATTCACTGCTTCATCATGTCAGTTTCGGTGGCGGGCGGGCGGCATTGCTGCACGGAACCCGTGAACATGCAGGGAGCGGCGGGTTGGGGGAATGCAAAAGGCCGGAAAGCCTTTAGCTTCCCGGCCTTGCTTTTGTGACCCCAGCGGGATTCGAACCCGCGTTACCGCCGTGAGAGGGCAGCGTACTAGGCCGCTATACGATGGGGCCCTAATACATTCGATTCATTGCTCGGCGAACTCCAGAAACATTACCGGAATTTTGCCGTGCATGCCAATCGAAATGGCAGCTTTTGCAAGCGCTGGGATACCAGGACTCGAACCTAGAATGTCGGTACCAGAAACCGATGTGTTGCCAATTACACCATATCCCAAAGGCTGCGTTCTGCCGTGAAATCCGCGGGTTTCCCCGGTCCTTCAGCGGCCCTCGCGCCGGGATAAAACTATACCCGAGACTTTGCCAGACGCCAAAACCGCGGGCCGCCGCGGGACTGCGGGGTGCATCACTGGCCGGAGGGCGCCGCAAGCGCCGCGAGCGCGTCCAGCCCCACTACCACGCGCACTCCGTCCGCCACCCGGCCAGCCACGCGATCCACCACCGGATCCGCCCTGCCGTCCGACGGCGCGCCCGTGCCTTTCCTGTCCAGCCAGACCGCCTGCAGCCCCGCCGCGGCGGAGCCCACGCCGTCGATCAGGTAGTTGTCCCCCACGTACAACGTCTCCCCC
>Ga0134128_10011205_pt1 | contig 10729 bp, 6 predicted proteins | sample KB31754_FD_96462 | JGI IMG/M metagenome (GOLD analysis project Ga0134128, IMG submission 96462) | Terrestrial soil microbial communities with excess Nitrogen fertilizer from Kellogg Biological Station, Michigan, USA - KB3-175-4 | ecosystem: Environmental > Terrestrial > Soil > Unclassified ...
CAGCTCGTCAGAAGGTGCAGCATCTGGCGCCAGGGATTGGCGGCGGCGATGTTGGTGGCGCCCAGCAGCCCGCCCGGCTTCAGCATTTGGCCGGCGTGCTGGAGAAGGGTGCGCGCCGCGTCCCCGGGCAGATAGTCCAGCAGGCCTCCGACCAGGATCACGTCGAAGGGGCCCGCCACGCGTAACTTGGTAGTGCTCCGGAGCGCGTTGCCGCGAATGCCGGTGAGGCTCCGGACGGTGGCCGACAGGCGGGCCTCGGCCAGGGCCAGCGCGTCGGGATCGAGATCGTTCAGCACGACCTCCAGTCGCCGCAGCTCATGCGGTTCCAGCAGCAGCAGATCGCGCGCCCCGCCGCAACCGATCGACAACACGCGCACGGCGCCGTCGCCGTTCAACCCGCGCCGGACGAGGCGCGCCTGCCAGGCGACCTTGACCCGATGCTGCCAGACGATCGGGAGCTGCAGCACGCAGGTCTCGAGCGCGCGCTCCAGCGTCCCCGCGTCGCCGCCGGGGTCGGCGTCGAGCAGCCGCTCGATGAGCTCGAAGTCCCCTGGATATCCCCGCGGCCATCGCTGCGCGTGCGCCAGCGTGCGGGAGTACCGGCCGCAAAGCTCCCGCGCCGCGGCCGCGGCTGCCTGGAGATCGGGAGCGGGTACCCCGGCCGCGGCGGCGGCCTCGGCGCAAGCCAGGAGTCCATGCAGGGCCGCCATCACCTGGTGCTGCAGCGACGCCGGTGGACCGTTCGCCGGGAGGTCGATGAACTGATCCGCCGCCCGCCGCAAGGCCTGCAACGCGCGCCTGGCATCGTCAGCCTGGAACGAGGCGGTCGCCCCCCCCTTCGGCGCCGTCATCATCGCGCGGGCTCGGGAGTGGATTTCGGCGGCGTGCGCGGAGGCGTGCTCCCCCGTCCGTGCCATCGCAGCAGCAGCGCGCCGACCGACATACCCGACCCCTGGCCGAAGAGCAGGATCTTGTCGCCGTGCCGGAAGGCGCCGGTGGTCGCCCCTCGGTCCAGATTGAGCAGGACGTTGGCCGGCCCGACGTTGCCGTACTCCTTGCGCGTCTCGATGACGCGGTCCCGCGACACGCCAATGCGATCGATCCAGGCTTCGGAGACCGTCTTGACGTTCTGGTGCGGGCACACCCAGTCGACGTCGGCGATGGTGAGACCCACCTTGCGGAGCAGCTCGCCCACGGCGTCCGGCACCGAGGCCATGCACCAGGTGAAGAACTCCTTCAGGTCGCCGCCCCGGCTGTGATCGATGTAGAAGCGCGGCCGGACGTCGCAGGGGCCGCCCGAACGCGGGTAGCGGGGGCCACGCGGCTCGATCCCGACGTTGTTCCAGTACTCCCCCCGCGCCGCCAGGTGGGTCGCGACCACACCCGCCTGCTCCTCCACCGGCCCCAGAGCCACGGCGGCCGCGCCGTCGCCGCAGACGGCGAAGACCGCCGGATCGGTGTCGTCCATCGCGCCCGCGAGCTGCGAGGAGGCCACCACGACGATCCGTGAAAACTGTCCCGTCCGAAACAGCGCATCGGCCATCATCAGCGCCGGCACCGGTCCGATGCAGGCCATGTCGACGCCGATCGCGGCGGCTCGACGCGCGCCGATCTTGTGCTGGGTGAGGGCGACGTTGCTGGGGTTGACCTTCTCGGGCAGCAGCGTGCACCCGATCATGAGGTCGACTTCCTCCGGCGACCACCCGGCCCGTTCGATGCATTGAAGCGCCGCGCGCGCCTCGAGGTCGGTCGCGCTCTCCGACTCCGCCACCCGATGTTCGCCGACGTCCCACTCCGCGAGGAGGGCCGGGGGCGCGCCGGCGATCACGAAGTCGGCCGGACCGACGCGCCGGGCGGGCAGCGCCGCGCCGGTGCCCAGGATCGCCAGGTGCTTGCCGGGATCGTTCATGTCACCTTCTCCGTCAGCCCCAAGACCCGGGTCCGCGACAGGATGGGGGGCACCACCGCCGGGTCGACGATCAGGTCGACCAGCAGCGGCTCCGGATTTCGCCACTCTGCCTGCCAGTCGAAGGCGGCCAGCGCCGCCGGGTCGTCGAACCGCAGCGCGCGAACGCCCAGCGCCGCGGCAAACGCCAGGAAATCGACGCGCCCGCGAAAACGCAGCCCCTGGGCGGGCATCCCCAGCAGGGCGAGGCCATGCTCGACCATCCCGTGGCCGCCGTCATTGAGAACGAACGTCTTGACCGGCAGACCGGCGGTGACCGCGGTCAGGAGCTCGCAGCCATGCATCATCATCGCGCAGTCGCCGGTCAGCGCGATCACCGGACGGTCGGGCCGCGCGGCCTGGGCGCCGATGGCCGCGCCGAGGCCACTGCCCATCGGTCCCAGCGCCATGGGGATGAAGAGCTCCTGCCGGCCTCGCACCGGAAGATGGCGCAGCACCCAGGCCATCGTGTTGCCGATGTCGGCGAAGACCAGCGCGTCGTCGGGAAGACGTTCCGCCAGCGCCCCCATGAGCTCCGCCGGATGCAGGCCGGCGCCGCTGGTCTGTCGGCCGACGGGTCGATCTTCGACGGTGGCGCGGGTCCAGGCGGCCCGACCCCGCTTTGAGACCGACTTGTGCGCCGTCCACCTGGCGACCAAACGGGCCAGGAAGCCGCCGAGCTCGGCCCGGACGGGCAACTCCACCCGATAGACGCGGTTGAAGCGCTCCTCGTCCCAGTCGACGTGGATCTTCATCCGAGGCGCAGCCAGCAACGGCGACCAGCCGGCGGTCGACGTCTCGCCGAGATCCGTCCCCAGGAAGAGCAGCACGTCGGGCCGGTAGGCCTCGAGGCTCGCCGCCGAAGACTCGGGCGCGGCGAAACCGAAGGTCCCCATCAACATGGGGTGATCGTCGGGCAAGATCCCCTTGGCGTGGCTGGTCACCAGCGCGGGGATCCCGATCGCGGTCAACGCGGCCGCCAGCGCGAGCCCCAGCCCAGAGGTCTTGAAGCCGTGGCCGGCCAGGATGAGCGGACGTTCGGCAGCCGCGAGCGCCTCGATGGCGCGGTCGACAGCGGCGGCGTCCCACGATCGCGCCTGCAGCCAGCGTTCGTGCGCGGCTGCACCGGCCAGCGTGTCTGCAATCGTCTCCGTTGCGACCGGCGGAAGGCTGGCCAGGTTGACCGGGACATTGAGGTGCACTGGCCGCCGGGCGCGCAACGCCAGGTGGTGAAGCTCGGCGGCCAGCGGGACGATCCGATCGGCGGTCATCGCCGTCACCGACCGGGCGGTCACGAACCGCAGCATCGCGACCGCGTCCAACCCGCCCGGGTAGGCGTCCTGCGCGGCCCCTTTTCCGATGAGGTCGGTCGACACGTTGCCCGTAAGCACGAACAGCGGGACTTGCTCTTCCCAAGCGGCGGCTACCCCCGTGATGAGGTTCGTGATCCCCGGACCCGAGGTAGCGAAGCAGAGCCCGACCTCGCGCCCCGCCGTCGCCAGCGACTGCCCGAGCGCCATGTAGGCGGCCGCGCCCTCGTGCTGAGACAGCACGACGCGAAGACGACCGCCGAGCGCGGCGAAGATGCTGGCGATGCCGCCACCCGGGATGCCGAAGGCGGTGCGGTAGCCGAGAGCGCACAGCGCATCGATGAGCGCCTCGGCGTGCGTTGCCGGCGTTGTCACGACGCCCTCCGCGCCGGGGCATCTCGTTCGCCGAGACAGTCGGCCGCCATGCCGACCAAAGCCGGGATTTTCTGCGCCGGCAAAGCACACAAGGCAAAGCGCAGCACCGGCGATTGCGGCACGACGAACCCGCCGCGGTCGCGCATGGCCGCCGCGACGCGTGCGGCGCTGCGCACCGGCACGGTCGAGAAGAAACCGCCTTGGTGGCAATGAAACAGGAGCCCGCGCCGCTCGGCCGCGCGGCGAAATGACCGGGCGCGGGCCTCGAGCAAGGCGATCGATACCCGCCGCTCGCCGGCGGCCTGTCGGGCCAGCGCGGGGTCCGCCAAGATGCGTCCGACCACCATCATCCCGCCGCGGTTCACGTTTCCCCAGAACCCGCCGCACCCTTGGGTCATCGCCGCTGCCAGCGCGCGGCGGCGCCCGCCGTTCGGACAGAGCGCCAGCAGAGCCCCGACCCGCAGGCCGTAGGCGGTGAACGATTTCGAGGCGCTCCAGGCGGTGAAGACGTCGGCCGACTCGGCCAGCCGCGCGAGCGCCCCGTACGGGGGCCTCCACGCCGGCGGGGCAAAGTCGGCGTAACTCGCGTCGATGAGAAGCGTCGTCGGCCTTCGCGACGCGGCGGCTCCGATGACGTCCGTCACGGCGGCCCACTCCGGGGGCGACATCGTATATCCGCTGGGGTTCTGGCAGGGATCGTTGAGGAGAATCAGCAAGCGGCTCTGTCGCGCCGCGATAGCGTCCAGGCGCCGTGCCAGCGCCGCGACGTCGAAGCGGCCGCCGGCGTCGAGCGCCGGGAACGTCGCCAGCCCTCGGCTCTGCGACCTCGCCAAGTCGTCATAGACGGTGAAGTGTGGCGCGCGAGTCAGGAGCATCTCGCCCGGTTCCAATCCCATCGCGATCCCCAGACCGATGGCGCCGGTTGCGCCCGGCGTCGCCACCGCCGTGGCGTAGGCCTGCAGGTCCGGCGGATAAACCTGCCTTTTCACCGCGTTCAAGAACTCGCTCTCACCGGCGACGGGCGCGTAGGGCGCCCAGTCCGACCGCGAAAGCTCGCTCAATGCCGCTGCCACCGTCGGCAGCATCACCAACCGGCCTGCGTCGTCGAGCAGGACGCCTACGGTCCCATCGATGATGCGCTCGCCACGCCGCTGGCGCAGCAGCGCCTCCTGGTGAAGAAAGAAGATGGAATCCCGGGGCATCGTGAGGGGCACTCACGCCCGTACAGAAGAACCCCCCACTCCTCCGGGTAGAGCACATTTTTCTCGGGGACCCGGGATAGGTCCGCCCGCCTTCGAGCGAGCCAAGGACGTCGAGCGGCGCGCCCCTGAGCGACGGCCGCCAGCTCGAGAATCTAGACCGGGCTGGGACGCCGAGAGACTTCCTTCCTGGGGCGCTACGTCAACCGCCTCGCCACACCTCCGGGTCTGTGAGTCGTGATTCCATGCGGGTGAACACCATCACCGCGATGTCGGGCCGGCGGGCGCGCTCCCCGGCGACCTCGTCGATCGCGGGCCTCTCACCTCGGGACCGAGGCGGGCGCATTCGACATCCCGCGCCGGGCGAGTGAAAGCACCTCCGCGGCGTCGGCGCCGGCGCCCGTCCGACGCAGCGCTTCGGCGGACGCGGCGGGCATGGCGGCGGCGGCCCACTCGGAGAGCACGCGGATGGCATCGTGATTCCGGTGGGCGGCGACGAGAAGACGGGCCACGAGCAGCATCTCTCGGCCGTTCGTCTGCCGCCGGTCGATCATCCAGGCGAGGCTCTCGGGATCGGACGTCCGGTCGAGACCGAGGAGCGCGGCGACGTGCTCGACCCGGGTCGCGAGGTCTCCCTTTTCGGACAGGGCCAGGAGCGCCTTCCCGGTCGAGAGATCGGGATCGACGGCCTGCTCGGCGGCGGGCGGCGCGATGGCCGCCCGTTCTCGGCCATGCGTGAAGACGAACGGGAACGAGACGACGGCGATCCCGCCGCCGAGTGTCTGCGGGAACTCCCACCGGCGCACGGCCTGAACCGCGCAGCCCTCGAGGCGCGTATCGCCGATGGTCGAATACTGCAGCACCGACGCGATGACCTGCCCGGACGCCGCGATCGTGAATTGCACCATGATGCGGCCCCCGAGCGCGGGGGATCTGGTGAGCTCTTGCTGGTAGCAGTACTTCAGCTCGTTGATGTGGCGGCGGACGATGCGGCGGATGATCTCCTTGTCGAGCGAGCCGCGCACCGTGGCCTGACCGAGGACCACCTCCGGCGCCCAAGTACGACGGCCGCCGGCGCCGCGTCCGTAGCCGGAGCCGTTAACCTCACCCCCGCCTTTGGCCGCCCCGATCGTCCCCAGGTTCCCGAGACCGGCGGTGCCCTCGCCGAGGCCGCCGCCGCCCGAGCCGGTGCCGGCCAAACCGAGGCCGCCGACGCCGTACGCCTCGCCGATCTGGTTGTCGACCAGGCCGTGCAGGACGTCCGCCGCGTTCATGCCGAGGGCTGAATCCCGACCGAAGATCGCAGCCCTGCCGAGGCCGAAGCGGGCGTACTCCTGTTCGTTTTCCAGGACCAGGAGCGCACGCAACGGCGTCAGCGCCGTCGTCATGCTGCGGCCGGCGGCGCTGTGGTCGGCGTGCTCCGACCAAGCGAGCCGGGCGCGGTCCCAGAGCGGCGACAGATCCGCCGCGTCGGCCCAGACGATGTTCTGCCCGGCCCCATCCTGCGGTCGCGGGAGCTCGAGAGCGCGTCCCACCCAGATTGTTTCTCCGGTCACCGTCTCGAGCGGGCGCCAGTCGAGGCCGCGCGCCAGGAGCGCGGGTAGGGGGGGCCGCGCCCGGAGCGCGCCGACGAGAGCGCCGAGCTGGCCGTCCAGCTCCGCCGCCGGCAGCGCCTGGCCGCCGGTCAGCGAGGCGGCGTCCGCCAGCGGCGAAGGGACCTCGTCCGTCGCCACGAGCGAGAGCGGAACGCCCGCATCGCGCAAGCTCTCCAGAGCCCCGTGGATGGCGTCTCCGGGAAAGCCGTCGACGCCGCGGCCGATGAAGAGCACCGCGCTCGCCCCGCCGGGGCGGGCCCGGGTGGCGGCCCCTGCCAGCGCGCGCTCGAGGTGCAGGGCGCCCGCGGAGGTGACGGCGTCGAGCTTGTCGAGGGCCTGCCGGGCACCAGCGACGTCGACCTCGTCGGCGACGACGGAGACATTCCAGTCGGCGGCCAGGAGGGTCACCTTGGACGTTGCGGGCAGAGCGCCGAGCACGCGCTCGAGCGCGGCCCGCTGGCAGAGGCGATCGGTGGCGGTCATCGCCGCCGAGGTCTCCGCCATCATCACGACGTGCGGCGGGCGCTCGCCGGGCGAGGCTCGAACCAACAGATGATGAAACGGGCTGCCCGGCGCCCGATCGGCGACGATCCGAGCGGCGCCCGCAGGTGAGTCCGGCAAAGTGACGACGTCCCCGGCGGGGAGCGGGAGCGAGCGTCCGTCGACCTCCAGCGCCGGCCGTCCCACGACGCGGCCGGCCTCCACGATCGTGGGCAGGTGGTAGCGCACGGCCCCGGCCTCCGTCGCGGCGGGCTCGATCCACTCGAGCTCGAACCGGCGCGGCTCTCCATGTTCGAGCGGGAACAGCGAGACGGACACCCAGCCGGGGCCGTCCCAGCTGACCAGCGCGGGATCGCGCCGCCGGTCGACGATCGATTGGTAGATGGCGCGCGCCCGCTCCCGCTGCACGAACGCGCCGCTCGTCGGCCGGCCGTTCAGCCAGAGGATCGCGCTCGTCACGGCCGCGCCCCGCGGCACGGCCAGCCGCATGATGGCCTCGACCCGCTCGCCGGCGGGCCCCGCGACCTCCATCGTGAGGTGCGACCGAACGGTGCCCTGCTTCGTCGTGACGCCGAGGGCGAGCTTGCGCAGCGCGAGCTCGCGAACCTGCCCGCGGTCGTTCCGGCCAAAGAATCGTCCGGCCGAGGTCGGGCCCGTCGCCACCTGGGGGCTCGACCCGCGCTCGGCCGGCGGGGCCGGTCGGTCGAGACGACAAGCGACGAACGGGATCGCGAGCGAGAGGCAGACGAGCGTGATCCTCATGTCTGAGCGACAGCCGCGGTCGGACACGGTTCTCAGGAACTTGGAGACGGCCGCGGTGTCCCGCGGTCACCCGACCCGGAAACTCAGTTCAGCGGTGCGCGCCGGCGCGCAGGAACTGGCCCGGCGCCTGTCCGGTGGCGGCGTGCAAGGCGCGGCTGAAATGCGACTGATCGAAGTACCTTGCTTCGAGCGCCAGCTGCGTGAGGCTGGCGCCGGTCGTCGCCGCGGCCGGCGCGCCCGCGAAGGAGGGCAAGCCGGGTCACCGTCAGGTTCGAGGATAGGCGGAACAAGCAGGGGTTGGTCCGATGTTGGGCCGCTCCGTCAACTCCCCCGCCTGCTCACCGGGTGGACTTGAACACGCGGAACAGGAGGCGCAGCGACGGAAACAGGACCACCGCCCCCGCGCCGACCGCGATCAGCAGCAGCGCCTGCGTCTGCCGCGGCGCCGAGGCCGACCACAACGTCAGGTAGGGCGGCATCAAGTACGGGTACTGCGAGACGCCCCATCCGAGCACCACCAGCGCGACCTGCGCCGCCGCCAGCCCGCGCGCCAGGCGGTAGCGCCGCGCGAGGATCGCGATCAGCGCCCCGATCGCGGCCAGCCCCGTCAGCACATGCAGCGGCCACGACCAGCGGCGGACCGAGAGCCCGGCGTGAAGGCGGGGCGCGCTGTCCGCCGACAACAGGAACGTCAGCAGCGCCAGCGCGCCGCAGATGATCCCCGCGTAAAACGCGCGCCGGCGGAAGTCGTCCGACAGGGGACGGCTACCCTCGCCCTCGGCCTCGACGGTCAGGTACACCGCGGCCAGAAAAGCGCACAGCGCCAGCGCGAACAGCCCGATGGCGATCGCGAACGGCGTCAGCCACGGCCCGCGCCAGGAGAGCGCGGGCGGCGCGCCGGCGGTCCCGGCGTCACCCGACGCCACGGCGGCCACGACCATCCCCAACAGGACCGGCGCCGCCAGGCTGCCGGCGATGAACACCGCGCTCCAGCCGCGGCGCTCGCGCGCGCGATCGCCGGCGGCAGAGCGGAAAGCGAACGCCGCGCCGCGCGCCACGATGGCGAGCAGCAGGGCCAGCAGCGGGGCGTGCAGCCGCGTACTGAACGCGGCGAAGGCGGGCGGGAACCCCGTGAACAGGATGACGACCACCAGGATCAACCAGACGTGGTTGGCCTCCCAGATCGGCGCGATGGCCTGCGCGATCAGCGCCCGCTGGCGCGCGGCACGCGGCCCGGTGGCGACGAGTTGCCAAACGCCACCGCCGAAGTCGGCGCCTCCGAACAGCATGTACAGGATCAGCGCGCCCAGGATGACGGCGCCCAGCAGCACCGGCTCATCCAACATGCGCGTCACCCGTCTTCAAAAACAGGCGGCCCAGCAACACCGCCACCACCACCCCCAGCACGCCGTAGACCACCCCCACCAGCGCGAACGGCGTCGCCAGCCCGGTCATCGGCGTCACGGCGTCGGCCGTGCGCACGACGCCGTACACCACCCAGGGCTGGCGCCCCACCTCCGTCACGGCCCAGCCGGCTTCGATGGCCAGGAAGCCGAGCGGACCGCAGACGACCACCGCCGCCAGCAGACGGCGGCTCACCTCGGGCAGCGTCCGGTGGCGCCGCCGCAGCCAGGCGATCACCCACCAGAGCGCGACCAGCGCCAGCAGCGATCCGCAGCCGATCATGATCTGGAAAGCGACGTGCACGACGCGCGGATCGGGGCGGTCGGCGGGCGGGAACGAATCGAGCCCGCGCACCTGGGCGTGCGGATCGTGAAAGGCCAGAAGAGACAGGCCGTAGGGGATCTCCAGCGCGTAGCGCGTCGTCCCGGCGATCGGATCGGGCCAGCCGCCCACCCGCAGCGGCGCGCCGCGCTCGGTCTCGAACTGCCCCTCCAGCGCGGCCAGCTTGGTGGGCTGGCGGATCGCCACCGAGCGCGCGCTGGCGTCGCCGGAGATCGGCTGCAGCAGCGCCGCCGGCACCACGAACGCCATCGCGATCCCCAGCGCCGCTCGGTGAAAGCGGCTGCGCGGCGACCGCAGCAGGAACACCGCATGCACCGCGGCCATCGCGGCGGCGGTGGCCAGGTAGCTGGAGAGCAGCACGTGCCCGACCTCGACCGCCCAGCCCGGGCTGAACATCGCCGCCAGTGGCTGCACGTCCGCGGGCGCGCCGTCCACCAGGCGGAACCCGGCGGGCGCGTTCATCCAGGCGTTGGCCAGCACCACGAACAGCGCCGAAAACGCGCCGCTGACCGCGACCGCCAGGCCCGACAACAGGTGCACGCGCGCCGACACGCGCTCCCAGCCGTAGAGGTAGATGCCCAGGAAGATCGCCTCGGTGAAGAACGCGAAGCCCTCCAGCGAGAACGGCATCCCGATGATGGCGCCTCCGAACGCCATGAACCGGGGCCAGAGCAGCCCCAGCTCGAACGACAGCACGGTGCCGGAGACGGCGCCGACCGCGAACAGGATCGCTGTCCCCTTGGCCCAGCGGTGACCGAGCTCGAGATAGACCTCGTCGCCCGTGCGCCGGTAGAGCGCCTCGGCGACCACCATCAACGCCGGCAGCGCCACCCCCACCGCCGCGAACACGATGTGAAACGCCAGCGACAACGCCATCTGACCCCGTGCGAAGATCAAATCCGGCGTCGGCGCTGGCATGTCTCGGCCTCCCCCCGCGGGAGCATAGTCGGAACCGGCCGGTCGGCCAGGGAGAACTACGCGTGGACGAGCGGCGTGTCGACCAAGCGCCCGGCCAGGGAGCAGGCCTGCAGCTCGCCGGTGCGCATGACCTCCGCAATTCCGGTCGCACCTTCTCTGACAAATAGGTACCTCGAAGGGCAAGTCTGGTGGACGACACTCATGTCGACCACGGCCTCGGAGGATTCATGCGAAGCGGACGGATTGGAATCGTTAGCGGCATCGCGCTCACCTGGATGACGGCGATCGGTTGCAGCAGCTCCGGCGGCGGGACCGCTGGCACCGGCGGCACGTCGAGCAGCGGTGGCGCCGTCGGGACGGGCGGCAGCTCCGCCACAG
>Ga0134128_10011206_pt1 | contig 10729 bp, 9 predicted proteins | sample KB31754_FD_96462 | JGI IMG/M metagenome (GOLD analysis project Ga0134128, IMG submission 96462) | Terrestrial soil microbial communities with excess Nitrogen fertilizer from Kellogg Biological Station, Michigan, USA - KB3-175-4 | ecosystem: Environmental > Terrestrial > Soil > Unclassified ...
CCGAACAGCGGCATCAAAGACGTTGCATGCCTGTGACCACCTGCTCTACCTCCAACTACGACGCTGGGCCAAACGCCGTCACCCTCAAAAGGGCGGACACTGGATCGCAAACAAATACTGGCATGTGCAGCAAGGACAGGGTTGGCAGTTCCGAAGCCAGGAAACGACGCTGTGGAAACATAGCCAGGCACACGTCCAAAAGCACATCAAAGTCAAGGGAGCAGCCAGTCCCTACGATGGTGATCTCCTCTATTGGAGCCAACGACTCAAGCATCACCCCATGTGTAACGGGGTGAAAGGAGTCCTCCTGCGCAAACAGCAGGGGAAATGTCGCTGGTGTGAGTTGCTCTTTCAAGACACCGATGTCATTGAAATTGATCACATCACGCCCAAGAGTGAAGGCGGAGGAGAAGAACTCAGCAACAAGTTCTTGCTCCACCGACATTGCCATGATGAACGACACGCTCGACGTGTCAGTGGTATCTCTGCCAAAGACCCGATCATTGAGGAGCCGGATGCGGGGAAACTCGCCTGTCCGGTTCTGAAGCCGAGCGGAGGGGGCGACCCCTTCGCTTAGGTTAACAATCGGGTTCGGAGACATTCCACCCTCAAGTAGGTGAGTCCAGTGGAATTTGAACAACAGAAGTGCTAGCTTCCCAGTTTCTCCCCTCCGAAAAAGTCCGGAAAGACTATTTTGCTTCGTGGGCGAACATTGGATAATGAGGCGGGCGGTAAAACAGGCATTGACGATTCACTTCTTCATCTCATGCTTCTGTCCTTCAATTTTCGCATCTTTTCGCATCTATCTCCCATCATACCGCCCACATAATCCGCGGATTTTCGCCCGACGCCCGCAAAATGATTTACACAAGGCGAAAAGCGTCAGCATTCCCCACCAATATATCATTCAACGTGAACATAGAGCGATCCTCTAGCTGTTATTCTGCCGCTGCTGGCATTTGGTCAATTATAGCATAGCAGGGAGCATTACTCAGCCAGTGATTTTTTACTAACTTATTATTAGTAACTTGACAAAAAGAAGTCATGTGTGATAAAGTAAGTTCAGTTAGGAAAGCTGCTCATTTATGAGCAGTAACTATTGAGAGAAAGTAGGCAGATACAAACATGGCCTGGAACATTGATACCACCCATTCGCAAGTTACCTTTTCGGTAAAACACATGATGGTCAGCACCATCAAAGGCAATTTCAACGTCTTTAGTGGCAAACTCGACATCGATGAAGCCAACCCGGCGAATTCCTGGGTCGAGGCTGAGGCTGACGTGAACAGCATCAACACACGCGACGCGAACCGCGACGGCCACCTGCGCTCCGGTGATTTCTTTGATGCCACGACGCACCCGACCATTTCCTTCAAAAGCAAAAAGGTTGAGGCAGCCGGTGAGAATGAGTACCGCGTGCTGGGCGATCTGACGATCCGTGGCGTGACGAAGGAAGTACTCTTCAACGCCGAATACTCCGGTCAGGTGAAAGATCCTTATGGCAATGACCGTACCGGTTTGAACGCCAAAACAGCCATCAGCCGCAAAGATTTCGGTATGACGCTCAACCCCCTGTTGGAGAGCGGTGGCGCAGTGGTCAGCGACAAAGTGACGATCGAGATCGACCTGGAAGCAACCAAAGAGAATTGAGAGGGCATTTCATAACCCATAAACTCTTCAATACAAGCTTTTCTGAGTTATAAAATGCCCTCATAGAGAAAAAGAAAGAAGAAAATCATGCCCAGAGCGGGGTCAGCGTATCATTTTGTGCTTTCCGTACGCGAAGCACTTCGAGCAGAGACATTTGCTGTACGGCCAAAGGTTCTTGAGGGCGAGGAACGAGAGACCTTTTTTCAGAAAATGTCCGCCATCTTCCCTCTTTTCCTTGAGTACCAACAGAAAGCGCATCCGCGCTTGATCCCAATGGTCGAGTTGATTCGCTCAAGTGCTCTGGGTTCATGATGGAGTTTTTTCGCTGATGGCAATCTTGCCTTGAGCTACACTCATGTTCAGGAACTTCCGCTTCAACAGCAGAGGCATCGAAGCATACATGCCATCAGTTCAATCGCTTCTGTGTCCTCTAGCCCTTGCTCGCGTACGAGCGAGCGCCAGGTTTGAAAGCTGATGGCATGCCCAATAGCAGCACGAATCCGTGCCGAACACGGCGCATGTTGGGGTTCCCATGCCGAAGCCAGGAGGTCTCGGACTTGCTCCCAATACGCGAAGGAAGGAGCCAGCACTTCGCGCAACATTGGCTTTTCTTCCATATCATGCAGGGCATGCAGGGACATCGGCTCGGTGCGACGATGAAACGCGTAAATCTCACTGAGCCCTGTGCGCAACCGTTGCTCAGCATCCTCGATGCTTTGCCAGGGACCAGGATCGGGAGGCGGGTTAAGCGCCTGATAATGGCTGGTGCAGGCGATGGCAAGCGCACGCTCATCTGGGAAGTGGCGGTAGACCGTCAGCCGTTCGACCCCTGCCAACTCTGCGATGGCACTGATGGAAGCTTTCGCTCCTCCGACTGTCTGATGGAGGAAGACCGCCGCTTCGATAATGCGCTGCCGCGTCTCCTCCTGGAGCTTGGCACGTTGCTGTAAGGTGTATTTGCGCGCCATGACTCTCCTTCTTTTGCTTGCTTGCTCACATTTCACTAAACATAGGTGTTCAATGATATTGACAAACCTGCACATCTCAGATATGCTTTGTTTTAGAATCATGATACACTCTTGTTTGCCGAAATGAAAGGAGCATCTTATGTCCCTCGAACAGAACAAAGTGGTCCTCACTCGCTTTGTGGAGTTCCTGAATACTGGCGAAACGGCTATCGCTGATGAGGTGGTAGCCCCGGACTTCCTCGAACGTGATCCCTTTCCTGGTCAACAGCCAGGCCGCGAGGGTCTCAAAGCGGTCATTCTGATGATTCGTGCCGCCTTTCCCGATCTGGAGTGGGTCGTGGATGAAATGGTGGCTGAAGGAGAGACGGTGGCCAGTCGCTTTACCTGGCGTGGCACCCATCGTAGCGACTTTTTCGGTGTCCCTGCCACAGGCAAGCAGATCACGGTGACGGGCATGGTCTTTGATCGCGTGGTGGAGAGCCAACTGATGGAGAGCCAGATCCTCATGAACACCTTAGCTCTCCTGACCCAACTTGGGGCCATTGCGCTGCCCGCGCAGCCACCTGCCTAGTCCTGGCATCACGGGATCTTTTCGAGAGCACCGCATGGCCTCTTCCCTGCAGAGTGATGGGTAGGGGCCTGTCCAGTTGTTCTCTTTTATTATCGCGTTTGGGGAACAGAGCATTAGTGGGAGAAAACAAGCTTAAATCGCCTTGTCTCCCTTTTTTTTCTACGACGGCAAACCTGATCTGTAGAGGCGCTGTTCCAAGGAGGCGAGATAGGTCTTCGGATCGCGGCGGAAGCGAAGCTGGCTGCGACGACCCTCGTGGCGATAGCTGAGCGTCTGACGCAAGGTACGCCAGGCGGCTACATCGGAGGGGCGTAGTTCCGTCACCGAAACAGAAGCGATGCGACTGGCACCTGTAGCGACGACGCACACCGAGCGTTGGTGATGTCCGTTTCCGTCCGGTGACGCGCCGCTCCACATGGCGGGCCGTGCCAAAGAACTTGTTCCAGGTCATTGTTGGTGCGCGGCAGATCTTTCATCTGATAGCACGCAAAGAGTCCATCCCAATAGCTAGCGGTGACTTTCAGAAAGTGTACAACCGCAGGCGCCAAAGCTCCGAGCTGGTCTTGTTGTTGTAATCGCGCGCGCGAAGTATATCTCCGCCGACGATGCCTTCGGACGCTTCCAGGCGACGTTGCAGCGCTACAGCGCGCCTGATCGGTTGACTTTATCAAATGGCACCGCGAAATCATGGAGCAAGGTCAGTTCTCAATACCAGAGCATCTCAAAAAGATTCTCCTCGGCATTTCTCATGTGTCCGATCATCACGGTTGCCAGAGGCAGGTTTGCCTCAGTGGAGTTGCGCAGGAGCCTTGTCCTGATGCTGTCCAGCGCTGTGCTCACGTGAACATGCGTACCCAGGCCGCAATGTACCGCGCAGAGCGAGATGTGCTGCACCATACGACCAATCTCGATTCCAAGTAAGCGCAGCCCACGCTCTCCATAGGCCATGTAGGATTTTTGATAATTCCCACACACAAAAAGCAGCACTGGAGGAACATACGGCTGGATATTCGAGCCAACGGAGAGGCGTATTAATAAAGGGAGAAGCAAGGGCGTCGTGAGCGGTTTCAGGGTATGCCTCTCCCTGGAATACACATAGACATCCGGCGCCAGGCATGAAACACGCGAGGCCACACAATAGAGTTGACAGTCGAAAAGCTGCCAGAGCGGGCGCTCTAATTTGCCCGGTGATTGCAAAATGGCAGCAAGTTGCTCAATGGCCAGTGCCCTGGTATCAATGGACTGCGAGCTTGTATGGCGCCGCAGAAGTGTTTGGGCAATGTCATGATCGCGCGGAAGGGAAAGCGCGTCTGGCAGCATGACCTCGGCCAGGGTTGCACCACTCTCGGAGGCTTCGGACGAACCTGAAGAAGGCAATGTTTCTGGCAGGGTGTCTAGCAGACTGGCCGCATAGAGCCCTTGCAGCAAAGGAGCTGGATGGCCGGGCAAAAATGGTTGAACGGGGCGAGCCACAAGAGGATCAAAATCAAACAAATCCTGTGCGGGCTTTGATGGCTCTGCCTGACCTGCTTCAGGAGAAAGGATAGCTTGCTGATCCTGGCTTAGAGGCAGGATCGCGTAAAGAAGCTCCTCAGTGGGATTCAACCCCAGCAAAGCATGCAGCGGGCGATCCAGGAAACAGAGTTGTACTGCTGGCGATAGTCCCAGGCGCGATGCCACAAAATGCAGTTGTTCTAGCGCAATACCGGTATCGAGCGTCTGAAGTAAATAGCTGAGATAGGCATATTTCTGGTAATTTTTCTGTAAGTAGTTGGAGAGCAAAACCACAGCAGTACTTGTAGGTTTTCCACCAGGCAGGCAGGCAGCGATGGTAGACAGAAAGTTACCGGCGCGCAGAAGATCCAATGAGTGGTGGGCACTATCGTAGTGGTATATCCCGGCCTGTAGTCCCCAATCCTCATTCACTGCCAGGTACATCTCAACCGGATGCAGGTTGCCACCCGAAGGAACCGGGCGCCCCAAAGTTGGTGAAAAGTGGGCAGTTGGCCCGGTTACGTGCCCGGAACGAAGTGGCGCGGCATGTTGCTTTTTCCCTCCCAGCGAATTTGCTTTTCCGGCAACTGGCCTGACTCTGCGCGTTAAGCCGTGGGTAAAGTAGAGGAGCCAGGAGAGCTTCTGTTCCGGCCTGGCCGGGCGAACATGTGGGGCGTCTCCCCAGTTCGCCTCAAAGTCCTTGCCAAGTTGCAGCGGAATATCGCCATCGAGCAACACACGCTCTGCCCCCTGATAGATCTTATACAGCAGGCATGGTTGGTCGGGGTCCGCAGACCAGCGGCCTTGCGCAAAATCTGTACGCAGCCAGTCTATATAGGCACCAGTAAATCCAAGTTTCTCCACCACCCGCGCACGTGGCGCGGCTTTCAAGGTTTCCAGGGAGTTCATTGCGCCTCCTTTCCTGGCTGGCAGCTTAATTCAAAAATGCACTCTGTGGCGTAGTTCTGCCCTTCCCTGGTAAGGAGATGATGCTCAGGAGCGGGGAGAACCTCTTCAAAGGTAATCGTTGTTCCAGGAGGAAAGGCCTTGAGAGCTGTATGGAACATTGAGATGAGAAATGAATTGCGAAAATCGAGATAAAAAGGCTTTCTGAGTCCTTTCTCAATCTGGCCTGTCGCGCCCTTGCGCTTTTCGCTCTGGCTCTCAGCCGCGGATACTTCTACCACGGTCTCTGTGGCAGGTTGGGTTGCCTCCTCGCTCAACTGAGCAGCGAGAGGAGTTTCTGTATCAAGAATGACGCGTCTGAAGCAGGTGATCGGCAGCCCCTCGACTGTGCGCCAGCGATTGATTTTCACGCAATAGTCAAACGTTGTCTCGCCTGGCTCACGCACTGGAATGGTTGCAAGCGGCACCTTCCAACAGGCGCGGTTGAGAACGATATGGCCAAGAACCACGCGTGGATAGTACCTGACGCGCTTTTTCTCTTCCGCCGTAAGCTGTGCTTCCAGAAGCGTCAGCAAGTCAAATTTGGGGTAGTGTTCGGTTGTCGTAACCAGGGCCTGGTAGAGTGGCGGCATCATTCGTACCAGGCTAAAGCCGAGGTGCAACGGGGTGATCCACCTGTTGAGCCGCTGCGAAAAAACACGGAGTTCCTGAGCGGTGTTATCGAAGCTAGCTTGTAGATCGCGGAGAGAAAGTTGCTGATCCCTATCATACTGGCTGCAACTGGCGGGGAACAGGATTTCATAAGGGGTAAGCCTGCCATGACTATTCACATTAATATCTCCGGTCTCAGCAAGCGAAGCATAGATCGTCTGTTGGCGCTGACCAAGCTCGGCGGTATACGCACGCATCTGCTCAGAAAACGCGCTGCCCCAGGCAGACAAATTGTCCCGCGTAGCTGCTGTGAATGGATGAGTGAAACGTGAGAAAGCCGCGCCTGGACCCGTCCAGGTTCCATTAAGCACCATACGCGGCTCCCCGTCCTCAATAAAGAACTGCCCAAAGTGAGCAAGGGAAGCGGGGCGTTTGAGAAAAGGAGGAAAGGTGCGTGTGAAATGCTGAAGCTCCTTCAGGTCAAGCCGGACCAGGTTTGATTGCTCTTGTTGTGCCTGGTGAATCTGATCCTCGATTCGTTGGACAAAAGCCCGTTGCAGCCCGCGCAGTTGGACAAATTGAGGGTCCACACGCTCCTGTTCCCCGTAAGAGGACCGCCTGGACAGAAAATCTTGCCAGAAACGCAGATGGCAGGCCACAAAATCTTCAGGTTCTGGTAGCGCCTCCCTCGCCCAGCGATCCATATGCATTTTCGCAACAATGCCAAAGTCCAGTAATGGAGCGAGATCATGTAAAATCTGTAGGTCCGCCAGCACTGGTTCCCAGGTTTGGCGCGTAAGCACTGGTTGGGCCTGGGGGAAAACCAGGTCTTCCACGATAAACATTTGGTAAAGCTTATTGATCTGCTCGGTTGGGTCCTGGGGAGGGTCCTGGCGCGCGCCTATGGCGCGGCAGAGCGTGATCACTTGCTGGCGAATTTCCCCCAGGATGCTGTGGGCCGCCTCCGCGCTGGCGACAGTTCCGTAGCTTGTGATCAGACGGTGAAGTTTTTCCAGATCTCTACGGATTTCCGCAATCCATTCTCCTGGGATGGCTGTGAGCCGTTCTAACAGGCAAAGGAGCTTGTCATCTTCATGAGTCGGGATACGTAGATCGAGTTGGAGCATGTTATGAGTAATGAGTTGATCCAGCGACCTGGCAATCTGTTGCTCGATTCGAGCTTGCATTTGCACAGGCTTCTCCTCCCCCTGCTCATGCTGATCATTGGAGATCAGCAGGTGCTTCATATGAGTGATTCCAATTACCTGTAATTGCTGATATGTCCACGTCTCCTGAGCCTCTTCGAGGATCTTGATCAAGGTAAAGGTAAATGGATTAAGCCGGAAACGGGCAATGCGCTCGTTATAGTCAAAACGACGCCCTTTCACTTTCTCCTGCACAAGAATCTCTACATGGCCCCAATTGTTCTGTTCAGGCGCTTCGCGCGCTAGCCAGCGCAATGTATTGTTCAGAGAAACAAACAGGTACGGACGCAGCTCCTGACATGTGACCAGCATGCCAGTAATCGTACTGAAAAGCGGGCTGACGAGGCGAGAGATACGGCTCTGCTGCCAGTTTTGCATCGAGACCCACGCAGATGGCTGCGCTTGCTCATCCCATTTTCCCAGCGTTGTGCCGCAGAAGGTGCTATATGGACTCGTTTTTGTGGCCATACGCAGCAGGTAAGAGAGTAAACCCTCTTCTGTGCGGCGGACACGATTATTGTTTTTTTCAACGGGCGTCTGGAGATAGTTTTGTAGTTCAGAATACAGGGTTTCGCTGGACAGTAATAGCCCATGCTGGAAGTCCTCATTGCGGAACAGCCGATGGAGCATTTCCCGATTCTCGCGTAATTCTCCTTGCAGCGTTGTCTCGCCAATCGCGAGCAATTCTGCGCGTCTGATGCTCCGCTCACACCATTTGCCTGTCTCCACACTCAAAGCCTCTGGCAGACACGGGCGGATAGTCTTGAGCAGCGCCAGGGCTTTCTGACCATTCTGGTTTTTCAGCGCGCGGCGCAGATCCAGCCCTTTATGCTGAATCTCTTTTGCTTCAATCTTCTTTAGACGCTCACGCAGGGCCTCTTGAAGCCCCTCTTCATGCGCGTTCTGCCAATCTTCGATCTGAAGCAGTTCGTCAACAAGTGAGAAGGCGCGCGGAAACTGGAGCTGTTGTACAGTCGAGAAAGGCAAGCCTGTGACACGCATAAGAAAGTAAGGAGCCAGAAGAGGCTGCTGTTGCTTTCTCTTTGCTATTACCGTTGCTTTCGCATCCTGATACATCACCATGATAGCTATTCCTTTCTTTGCGGTAGAGAAGTCAAAACGAACCTACGGAAAGGCATGAGGGTCCGGGTTGAGTTCAGCTTCTGTCAGAATATGGTCGGCATACCCCAGTTCCCACGGGATACGAGAAAGCCGCTCAAGATGGCGGGTTCTGCGGAAGCGATGCCCAAAGGTAAGCGGGATCAGTCCGGGCGCGAGCACACGCACGCACCAGAAATTTTCAGCCCGTAACTCAGGAGATGTCTGATCAACAACGATCACATCATGGCCGCGCCGGGAGACCTGCCCGATCAGATATTCAAGTTCGCGTGTGAGATCTGGCGAAGGCTGGCGCGCATAGTGAGCAGCAAAACGCTCCTGCATTGTTTGCCGTGGGCGCTCAGCCAACAAGAAAGAGAAACGCGTAAATGCTTCGGGCATCGCGCCCGCCAACAGATGATCATCGATAGTCAGAATGAGTGAACTGTCTTCTACAAGTCGCCTGCCTCTTTCTATCTCGGCCTCGGACGGGTTCAAGTTCTGAGGAATGACAACCGCAGCTTCCATAAAAGCCGCCGCCAGCGCTTTATCCGGGTCCAGGTGCGCGCCAGCACCCAGTAGTACTCTGGGCATACGATCTTCGGAATTGACCGCCATGACCAGGATAACGGGTACGCTAAAATCGGTGGTGCAGTCGAAAGCGTGGAAGGTGAAGCCGGTCATACGCGTGATCCGCTCTATAGCCAGGAGGAGGTTCGTATCGCGTGTGGTGCGCCAATCAAGAGCAGGAACCGGCAAACGCCCATGCCAGGTCAAGAAAAATGCATCGCGCTCGATAACTTCGCAAAGTCCATGAAACATCGCGTCTTCCAGCGATCCACCGATGGCACAACCATTGGAAGTCTCGGCCACAAAGAGTTTTCTGTCACGCTGCCTGGTATGCGCACCGTAATAGGCGATCTGTTCTGGAACCAGGATTGGCTGCTGACGGATGAAAGAGTAGCCCCAAACCCAGTGCAAAGGCAGGCTTGAACTGTAGGTTGTCCAGAGCGATGAAAGGGCCGGCTCGCGCTCCGCGACAATAGGTTCAGTGAGCAAGCCGAAGTGTTCAGGATTGACTGCGCGCTCGCGCACCTGTTCATAACTTCCATAGACCACAGAGCGTTTTGACCTCGGCAAAAAGCCGCAGTTGCGTTCGAGGGATTCGAGAATTGCTGTAGCCCGGCTGGTCTGAAAGGAGAAATGAACTCCGGTTGATCCAGTATCCTGCCTGATATAAGGGTATTCAAAATAATGGATTACTGCGGTAGCAAACGTTGCCGCGCTTTTATTCAGGTTGCGTAGTTGCAGGCCGAGACGGTGATCGACAAAACGTTGCTCAAGGGCCGCCAGGTCTTCAAGTACAGAGCGCACGCGATACGACTCCAGGTTGGTACGCGGATGCGCTTGCAAATGCATTTCGGCAAGTTCGGCGCAATCGTCTACGATCTGGGCACATAACTCACATTGGGGATCTGGTATGAATGAATGCAGCCGATTGGTCAGAGCACGCAGGCGCAAGAAGCGCACCGTTCGCAAGCCCATATCGGGCACTCCGCGTTGCAGAAATGTCTTGATATCACGGGCAACGGTCAGGCCAAGCATCTGACGAACTTGTGGAGTAAGCCAGGGATTTGGCGCGCGCTTCCACAAACGCGCTTCGTCTTCGCACCAGGCCAGAAAGGCAAGCTCGTGCTCAGCTTCAGTCGTGAGCGCGCGCAGTCGGCGAACCTCAGAGCAGGCAACACAGCCCGCCTGGTTCGGGGGAACAAAAGGGCCAATGACGGCTTCGTGCTGCCAGATACTGATGCGTAGATAAGCTAACCCTTGCTCTTTACACCAGCGTTGCATACGGCGGTCAAAGGCTGGCTGGCAGTGCGCGCTGAACCCCACGACGAGCGCGATATCGCCCGCCGAGCGCGATTTTTCGCGCTCAAATTGTTCAGGCATTTGCCAATAGTGTACAGTGACCTGCCCGTGGTCGGCCAGAGCATTCCTGAGATCCTGGGCCAGGGAACTATCACCAACGAGCGCTATGGCGCTGGCGGCTGCACTCCTCACGGCATTGGTACACGTCGTCTGAGCAACCCTGATCGTCATAGTCTTCCTCCGCTCTCTTTGCGCAACGCCAGTACACGCAGCACACAGGGCCAGATGCTCCTCACAGTTCGATCAACAGGGAGCGG
>Ga0134128_10011207_pt1 | contig 10728 bp, 11 predicted proteins | sample KB31754_FD_96462 | JGI IMG/M metagenome (GOLD analysis project Ga0134128, IMG submission 96462) | Terrestrial soil microbial communities with excess Nitrogen fertilizer from Kellogg Biological Station, Michigan, USA - KB3-175-4 | ecosystem: Environmental > Terrestrial > Soil > Unclassified ...
ACGCGGTTGAGGGCTATTCGGAGTCGCTGGACCACGAGGTGGGTGAGCACGGCGTGCGGGTCCTGCTCGTCGAGCCCGGCACCATCAACACCCCGTTCGACGCCAACATGGTGCAGGCCGACACCCCGCTGCCGGTCTACTCGCGGCGGCGGCGGATCTTCGAGGACGTCATGACGGAGACGATGCGGGCCGGCGACGATCCCGCCGTCGTCGCCAAGGTGATCGCCACCGCGGCCACCGACCCCAAGCCGAAGCTGCGCTATCTCGCCGGCTCGACCGCCGGGCGCGTTGCCGCGCTGCGTCGCATCGTGCCCGCCCAGACCTTCGACAAGAGCATCCGCAAACTCAACCGGATGACCGGCTGAGCATCCGCCAGCAGTCACTTCCCGGCACAGGTCGGGACAGACGGGAGAGACGGGTCATGAAGGCATTCATCGTCGACCGCTACGGACGCGGCGGCACCCTTCGGGCCGGCGACATGCCGGAGCCCGAGGTGGGCGAACACGACGTGCTGGTCCGCGTCCACGCCGCCGGCGTCAACGCTCTGGATTCCAAGATCAGGAACGGCGAATTCAAGCTCATCCTGCCCTACCGCCCGCCGTTCATCCTGGGCAACGACGTGGCAGGCGTCGTGGTCCGGGTCGGGGCCCGGGTACGGACGTTCACGCCCGGCGACGAGGTCTACGCCCGACCGAGCAAAGACCGCATCGGCACCTTTGCGCAGTTCATCGCCGTCCACGAAGACGACCTGGCACCCAAGCCGACGCGACTGACGATGGAAGAAGCAGCCGCCGTCCCGCTGGTCAGCCTGACCGCCTGGCAAGCGCTGATCGACATCGCCCACCTGCAGAAAGGGCAGAAGGTGTTCATCCAGGCGGGTTCGGGCGGCGTGGGAACCGTCGCGATCCAGCTGGCGAAGCATCTCGGCGCGACCGTGGCCACGACCACCAGCACCGCCAACATCGAGCTGGTGAAACGCCTCGGCGCCGACGTCGTGATCGACTACCGGACCGACGATTTCGAGGAAGTCCTCCACGACTACGACGTGGTGCTCAACAGCCTGGGCAACGAGACGCTCACGAAGTCTCTGCGAGTACTCAAGCCCGGCGGAACACTCATCTCGATCTCCGGGCCACCTGATCCCGCCTTCGCCAGGCAGATCGGCAAGCCGTGGATCTTGCGGCCGGTCACGCGCGTCCTGAGCTATCGGATCAGGACAGCGGCGAGGCGTCGTCAGGTCCGCTATTCGTTCCTGTTCATGCGGGCAAGCGGAGATCAGCTCCGCGAGCTCACGTCTCTCATCGACTCCGGGATCATCCGGCCTGTGATGGATCGGGTCTTTCCGTTCGAATCGACGAACGACGCCCTGGCCTACGTCGAGAAAGGACGCGCCAAAGGCAAGGTCGTCGTCAAGGTCACATAAACCATCCGCAGCTCAGTACGCGTCCGGCACAACCAGGAAGGACAGAAACCATGACCACTATCAGCACCTACCACGACGCGCCCACCAACACCACGACGTCGGCGGGGTGAGTTTCGCCTACCGGCAACTCGGTCCCGACAGCGGCACGCCGGTGATCTTCCTCAACCACCTGGCCGGTGTCTTGGACAACTGGGACCCGCGGGTCGTCGACGGTATCGCCGCAAGGCACCGGGTCATCACCTTCGACAACCGAGGAGTCGGCGCTTCACAAGGCACGACACCACGCTCGGTCGCCGCGATGGCACGAGACGCCGTCGCCTTCATCCGGGCACTCGGCTACGACCAGGTAGACCTCCTCGGATTCTCGCTGGGCGGCTTCGTCGCCCAGGTCATCGCCCACGACGAACCGCAACTCGTCCGCAAGCTGATCCTCGCGGGCACCGGCCCCGCCGGCGGCGAGGGTATCGACAAGGTCACCCCCATCACCCTGCTCGACACCCTCAAAGCCACCCTCACCTTCAAGGACCCGAAGGAATACCTCTTCTTCACCCGCACATCCAATGGCAAGGCCATGGCCCCACAGTTCGTGAACCGGTTGAAGGAACGTACGGACAACCGAGACAAGTCGATTTCCGTCACGGCATTCCGCAACCAGCTCAAAGCCATCCACACCTGGGGACGCCAGAAGCCTTCCGACCTGACCGGCATCCAACAACCAGTCCTGGTCGCCAACGGCGACCACGACAGGATGGTGCCCAGCAGCAACTCCGCCGACCTGGGCCGCCGCCTACCCAACGCCCGACTCAGGCTCTACCCCGACGCCGGACACGGCGGCATCTTCCAATACCACGAACAGTTCATCGACGAAGCCCTGAAGTTCCTCGACTCGCCACCGGCGTCCGCGCGCTCAGCCACCACGAACTGACCCGCAACTCTCCGCATAGACGGACGGACACGGGGTACCACGGTCGACCCGCCAGCGCGTGTAGCCAGGTGGAACAGCGCGGGAGCCGGCCGGCCGCTGCCAAGGTAGCTCCATCCCTCCTGCTGCCGGCGTCGACAGACGACCGTTTGCCGACAAGATCAACTCAGGTTCGTCGTTCTCGATCTTCGGCGTCGACAACCCGTGCCGACAATCAACGTCGGCAAACCCTGGCGACCGGTATTGTCGACGCCGTGTTGTTTGGGTACGCGCGAGTGTCGACCACCGACCAGAACCTCGACCACCAACTCGACGCACTACGCCGGGCCGGCGTCGAGGACGCCAACATCTACACCGACACCGCGTCCGGCGCGAAGGCCAGCCGCCCGCAGCTCGACCTGCTGCTCAAGCTACTGCGCGCCGGCGACGTCCTGACCATCACGCGGCTGGACCGGCTGTCCCGGTCGGTACAGCACCTGATTAACCTCGGCGCCGACCTGCGCGACCGCGGTATCGGACTGAAGGTTATCGAGCAGGGCATCGACACCGCCACCGTCGAAGGCCGCGCCATGTTCGGCATGTTGAGCGTGCTCGCCGAGCTGCAGCGCGAACTGATCGTGGCCAACACCCGCGACGGCCTGGCCGCCGCCCGTGCCCGAGGCCGCAAGGGCGGCCGCCGGGCTAGACTGTCGGCCCACCAAGCCCAACTCGCCCAGCAGCTCTACGACGCTCGCACCCACCCCGTCCAACAGATCGCCGACATGTTCGGCGTACCGCGCTCCACGGTGTACGGGTACCTGACGCGAGCCCAGAAGACCGCGTAGCCCGGCTGCCCTGAAGCGGCACCGCGTACTGGACGCCAGTTGGCCAGCATCAACGCCTAATCGTTGTTTTTGCGCTGGAAACTACGGCGACCCCGAGACGGCCCGATCGTGTAGCAGAAGCCGTCTCAGAACCGGCATGGCGCCCTGGAAGTTGTGCGAGTGTTTCTGCGACACTCCGGTGCGTGGCCACCATCGCCTACGCCCGTGTCAGCACCGACGACCAGGACACCCGACTGCAACGCACCGCGCTGCGCGAGGCCGGCCCGGTCAAGCTGTTCGAAGACAAGATCTCCAGCCGCAAAACCGAACGACCAGGGCTCGCCGCCGCTCTGGACTACCTACGCGACGGTGACGAGCTGCTCGTCTGGAAGCTCGACCGGCTCGGCCGCTCGGTCAAAGAAGTACTCACCCTGGCTGACGAGCTGCACGAGCGCGGAATCGGGCTACGGATCCTGACCGGAACCCTGGCCGGCACCTACACCCCCACCGGCGAAGGCAAGTTCTTTTTCACCATCATGGCCGCGTTCGCCGAGCTCGAACGAGACATGATCCACCAGCGCACCATGGCGGGCCTGGCCGCCGCCCGCGCCCAAGGCCGCATCGGAGGACGGCCCACAGTGCTCGACCCAGACAAGCTCGCCGCAGCCCGCGCCCGCCTCGCGCGCGGCGAACCCACCAGCCACGTCGCCAAAGCGCTGAAGATCTCTCGCGCCACGCTCTACCGACACCTCGACATCGCCGCCGCCCGCGCCGGCCGCTGATCACACGGACACTCACGCAATCAAGCCGTCAACGCCGCGCACCCGGCCGCAACGTCGCAACGTCGCTCAGGATCCTGTACCGATCCTCGTCAGACCCCATCATCTGTTGTGGGAGACGTTTTGACCTCATACTTGCGAGGAGGCCGAGGCCACTAACCGAGTCAGGTTATGTGAGGGCGCATCAGCCGCTGGGAAGGCCGTGTCCGACACCGCGTGCGCGACCGACGAGGAGGCTACAATGGTTCTGATCGCGGCGGCTGTCCTGGTCGTCATTGCACAGGCATATTCCGCGCAAGCCACCAAAGACAAAGCGACCGTTGCCCTCAGACGAGCCGCAGCTTTGTCCGGAGCCCAGGCGCGAGCAGAGGACGCTGCCCAAAATGCCCTGGATGCGCTGCAGCGGATCCGGATTGAAGTCTCCGATCAGTTGGCGGCGTGCCGGGAGTCTGCCGAGCAAGCTGAGGCTGCTGCACGTGCCGCGTCCACAAAGTTGGAACAAGTCCATGATGTAGCCGCGAAAGCGGTCGGTGACGTGCAACAAGCTGTCCACGTGGCCATCCAGCAAGTAATCACCGACCGGGTCGGCATCCTTGCCGAACGAGTCACTGACTCAAGCCAACACATCGAGCAGGTGCAGGACGATGCTCAAGGGCAGGGCAACACCCTACGAAACCAGGTCGATGCGGCCGAAGCTATAAATAAGCATCTGGGGAAAACCGTCGAACTCGTTGACGGCCCCGGCAGGGAAAACCCCGAACAAGAGGAGGCCATAGTCGCCCAACAGCTTACGCAAGGCGAGCTAGCCACAGCCCGAACGCATGGTCTCTCCGCACGCCGTACACCAAAAATGACTCCCGTGCTTGTTGACCAGGCTCAATGGATGTATGACTCAGGCGACTACACCGTGGCGGAGATTGCGAAGTCCTTCAATGTCAGCCCGACGACGATTTACCGTTACCTCCGTACCCGACGAGCCACGTAATCCCGCGTTCGGGCAGTGGTTTACCACGGAGACGCCTACCCTACGCTCGCTTCCCTGGCCGCCTGGAAACCTAATGCAACGTGCAGAGCTAAAACGAAGACCGCTGGGCGTAGTCAGACTCGCGACGTAACAGTTGCCGGATGCCATACAGTTCCATGAATGCGGCAGTGTACCTGGCCAACGACAACGAATCCAAAACGCACGATTGAAATCGCGGCTTGTACGCCACTGAGCGTGGTAGCCGTCCTCTGATTGGCGTGGCTTGGATAGTGTCCCAGTCGACGCAGCAGTGCAGCAGTAGGCGGAGTCGGTAGTTGCCGAAGTTGCGGAATCCGTGGCCGACTCTTTTGATTTTTTTGATGAGCAGGTTGATGGCTTGGGTGGGTCCGTTGGAGATTCCGCCGGTGGTGAAGTAGGCCAGTAGCTCGCTGCGCCAGGAGTCGATGGTGGTGGCCAACCGGATGAGTTCGGGGATGGTGGAGTCGGCGCAGTAAGTCAGCCACCGGTACAGGGCCTGTTCGGCGCGGGCGCGGTCGGGGCAGCGGAAAATCAGCCGGAGTTCCTGGGCGGCGATCCAGGTGCGGGCGAGTTGTTCATCGGGGGTGTCGCCGGCATCCAGGCCGGTCAGCAGCCGGGCCGAAGATCTTTCGGTGTGGTGGTCGGCTCCTCGGCGCAGCAGCCGACGGATGCGATAGAGCGGGTCACCGGTGCGGCCGCGGTGGCCGGTTTGCTCGCGTTGGATGCGGCAGCGGACCTGGTCCACGGCAGCAAACCCGAGCCGAACGACGTGGACGGCGTCCAACACACCTACCGCAGAGCCGAGCACGCTGCGCAGTGCGCTGGCGTGGCCGCGGTAGGGGTCCAGCGCGGCGCCACCGATCCCGGCTCGCCAGGCTCGGTGGCGCTCGTTGACCCAGCTGACCAGGGCTGCGGCCGACCGGCCCGCCACTACGTCGAGCAGCCGGGCCGGGCCACGTCCCCGGGTGGACCTCCACGATGCCCGTCACGAAACTGGTCGACCGGGTGGCCGAGGCGGCCTGAAACGCGGTCTCATCCACCCCGATCGCCTGCACCCCATCCAACCGGGTCGGGTCATCGACCCGCGGGGTGCCGTAGTCGCGGACTGCGGTCATCGCGGTGTGCCAGCCGATGCCGGACTCGCGGGCCACCGCCGCGACCGACGCAGTGTCTTGCCCGACTCGGCGGCAGATCTCGACGCGGGCCGCTGGGTCAACGACGCCCGCGGGGCGATCGCCTCGCTGGTTTGGCGACCAGGTTCGCTTCGGGCACACCGCGTGCACACAGCGCCAGACCCGCTTGACCCACACCAGCATCACCGGACGCCCGCCCGAGGGCAGATCTCGCACCCATGTCGGGCGCCGGTCATGCAACTGGGCCACCGCCCCGCACTCCGGGCAACCCACTAGATCAGCAGTGGTCTCGATCGCCTGCTCCAGCTCGCCCTCGACTTCCGACACCGCCAGCACGACAAAGCCCGGCAGGCCCAACATCGCCGCCGCAGCACTAAACTCGCGTCCCACCTGGGGCCTCCCATTCCGTGTCCATGAACACCACGGATCATGAGGCCCCAGGCCCTATCCAGACCCAAGGTGAAGATCGTGTCCTACAGCAGCTCACCACGCTCAAAGACGGAGAGCCATATGAAATCTCTAGAAATGAATTCGATCCGGTATGCGCCATTTGTCCGCATCAAGCGGAAGTCAAAATCTGACACGCATCAAGACGCAGCGATCTTTTAGCCCAACTGAAAATCTCCAAGACAGGCTCTCGGCATCGGCGGCGGTGTGTCAACGCCCACCTGCGTGATGCGATCTTGCAAGTACATGGTGGCCTCATGAAGAGGCGAATGAAGGTCGCTACCCAGCTGCCGCCATCCATATAGTACAACCTTTGGTACGATCACGTACCGTGACACCTTACCCTCGGGAGGCTCCTGGCAAGCCTCTTCTGTTCAGCGCGGCAGGGGGATGTTGTAGCAGCTGTATGACCCCGTGCCTCGCTTGTATGGCCCCGTGCCTCGCTTGTATGACCCCGTGCCTCGCTGTGTCCCGACTATCCGGTCATCACTCTAAGCAGTCGCTCCTATATTCGCGTACCCGTTGTCGATCAGGTGACAGCCCCGTTGGTCGAGTTTCAATGGAAAAATGCCAGACCGAAGGAATAGAAATGGATCTGTGAATGTTGCCACGTTTTGCGATCCGTACTTAGTTGGTCTCGTATCCGCTCCGTTGGTAACGAGAATTGTTCAGCCGCTAGCAAGGAGTGCCGTCAAGACGACGATTGAACTTGGCATGCAGGCGAGAAATCTAGCTGCTGAAGACTTGCAGGATCTCGTTGCGGAGACTAGTGCGGAGATGGCCGCTGCCGAGATGAAAAAGAAACCTGGAGCCTCCGTCATGGATCAAAGAAGCGTTAGACGCTTCTGCCTGTTGCCGACGAGGCGTCTTCAGCGTTGTTGCGAGGCACGGTATCAACGTTGGCTTAGCCCAAAAACGAAGAGCTGACGATCGAGGAGCTGCCCTTTTTAGCTCCGTCCACTGGTAGCTGATTCTGGCGCCGGTTGTCCCGTTTCCGGTCGATCGCATGCGATCACTGCGCATACATCACACAAGCAAGATCCGTGATGTACGATTGTTGGCTCCTAGGTCGGCTGATCTCCAGCGTTGGGTGTGGTCACTATATCGCCCGGCTATGGTCGTATGCTGGCTGCGCGAAAGCATAGCCAGCCGGGGAATGGGCTATGGCTTTGGGATTGAGCCTCGAGCCTCAGGTAGCATACGTACGCGATGGCCCGAGTCTTTGCTGGCGTGCGTGGTGGGTAGACCGCAGACGGCCAATGTTGTCGCGGTAACGGATCTAGATGACGATGGCGATGGCCGGTGAAAGAACCTTACTCGAATAAAGGCTAGAATCGTAGCGCCAACAAGGCCAGCAAAAGGAAGTAACCATGCAGCGCGGCTACGTTGTTGTTTCTGCGCGCGAATCGCGCCGAATGTGGGACTCGATGACTATCGGAGCGCGGCTGCTTGCTGGATGGACCGCAGAACGGGCTTTTCGGATGAGCTGTTCGACGTTTTGACTAGTCAAATGCATGTCGGGGCGGGCCAGTAAGCGACCGGTAATGGGATTCGCGTGTACGGCCACAACTCCCGGCGTTTGTCGAAGCCTGCCCTCTAGGAACTCAGCGACACGAGAACTGGCCAAGACGATCCCGATGTCCCAAGCTGACGCCCGCGAATGATGGACCGAGCTTGCACCCTTCAGCGCCTCCAGCCAGTCCACTGCAGTGACAGTTTACCTCTTATTTCGCTCAGTGGGTAGCGTTCGCCGCTCTCGCCGCTCCAGCTTTCGCCCCGGCTTTAGCGCCAGCCTCCGACCCAGCTCGGGCGCCAGCTATTTCGGCGTTCGCCTCTGCTGCAATACCTTGGACTTCCTCGGCTGCTTCTTCGGCTATCTTCTTCGCTTGTAAGCCAAGCTCAATTGTCGTCTTAACGGTGCCGCGCACTACCGGCTTTACGATCCTCACCACCAGTGGGGCGGTCGCGACACCGATTAAGTACGGGATGAAAAGCGCCATCTTATCTTCATCTCCAATAGCGTGGACATCGAGACATAATGCGAATATCGAAGCCGATGAGGCCTATACCTCGTCGTATGAGTCTAACCTGCTCGAGCTATCCCGGCAAAGTCCACGGCCATGTCCAACCAGCGTAGGTAGACGTTCACCAGTTTGGCGGTAAAGGGAAGAGCGGACGATCACTTAGGGTGACGTCGGCCAGTGCCCAGTCCGTTAAGACCGGAGCTAGGTGGTTGGTGTTTTTCGGCGTGGCGGAGGGCGGTAGACGCGTCTGCCTGACGAGAATGATCATGTGACGTTGGGTCGGTCGCCGAGACAGGCGGATTTGCTGCGGTCGACGGTGAATTTCTGCGAGGGGCGGGTGGCGCCGGACTCGATTTATGGGTCTTGATCCCAACCGGTCGAAGCAATTGATCTTGGTGCTCCTCGTCGGCGACATCGTCGACGAGGAGCACCGGGTGGGTGGCCAGCGCAGAATGTTGACCGAGGCTGACCGGGAAGAGATCTCTCGGGGGATTGCGGAAGAGCTGGAGGGGACGGTGATCGCCACTCGGATCGGGCGGTGTCCCAGCGTGGTCTCTCGCGAGATCTTCCGCCACGGTGGACGAGCCGGTTATCGGGCCGTGGCCGCCCGCAGGGTGGCCGCGGAGCGCCGTCGCCGACCTAAGCTGCGCAGACTTGACGCTGATCCCGGTCTGCAGGCTGAGGTGGTCAAGCGGCTGCGAGCGGGGCATTCGCCGGATCAGGTCGCTGGCTGATTGCGTTATGACCATCCCGAGCAGAAGGCTCGCTGGGTGTCCCACGAGGCGATCTACACCTGGATCTATGCCCTGCCCAAAGGCGAGCTTGCCCGCCACGGCATCCTGCTGCGCAGCGGGCGAACTCAGCGCCGACCTCGGAGGCAACGCTTCTCGCCGGGCGCCCGGATCGTGGGCATGACCAGTATCGACGCCCGACCCGCCGAGGCCACCGACCGGGCGGTTCCCGGACACTGGGAAGGCGACCTGATGATCGGCAAAGCCGGCAAGACCGCCATGGCCACCCTCGTTGAGCGCACCTCCCGCTACGCGGTGCCCATCGCGCTGCCCGCCGGACACCGCGACGCCGCCACCACCTGCAACGCCCTCATCGCCACCGTGACCGCCATGCCCACCCAGCTGGTCAACTGGGACCAGGGCAGTGAAATGGCCGCCCACGCCGCATTCTCCCTAGCCACCGACGTCGCGGTGTATTTCGCTCACCCGCATTCACCCTGGGAACGCGGCACCAACGAAAACACCAACGGCCTGCTACGCGAATACTTCCCCGAAGGCACCGACATCACCGACGACCAAACCTACCTCGACCGCGTAGCCGCCGAACTCAACAACCGGCCACGCCGTACCCTGGGCTACCGAACCCCAGCAGAAGTCTTCGCCAACCTCCTGGCCAGCTCAATTGCTTCCACCGGCTGACACCAAGCCGGATGGGAATCTGGGTGATGGCCTCGTCGGGCACCGCGATGTGATCGGCCACGGTGTTGGAGCCGGCGCTGCCAGGCCGTGGTGTTGTCACACCAGGCCATCAAGGGATAGTGACCCCAGCTGCCCTTATACGTTCCCGCCGCTAGTTGCTTGTCGGAATGGGCAATCACCAGCGAGGCGTCCATCCGAATCACGATGGTTTTGCCCAGATCACGGTCGGCGACACGCGACGGCGGGATCTGGCCATGGCGCTCCGCGATCAGCGACCACACATGCTCTCGGGTCTTCGCGCGCGCCCGGGCGATCTTGCGGCGCTGCGGGTGGCCGATGTCATCCAGGGTGCGCCACAGGGTCGGATCCGACGCGATCGGCCCGTACACCTTGGCCTGGTCGCGCAGGGTGGCCAGATCCGACAGCACCCGGCCACCGTCAGCGATCAACACCGCGGTATCGGCCAGCACCCGACCCGTGCACCGGCACAAACCCGCGGCGGGCCAACGCCCGCGACAGTCCACCGGTCAGACCACTGCGGTCAGCCAGCAGCCGCAGCGCCACCGCCCCGGCGTGATTGATCATATCACGTGCGCCGATGTCCACCGACAAATCCCGCGACCAGCCAGTAACATACACCTGGAAAGTGCTCCTTGATCACCATGGGACAGAGGATTCGACACCCTTATCTTCCCAGGTCAGGAGCACTTTTCTTTACTAAGACACGGCTCACGCCAAGATCGCGGTGAATACTCCGGGCTAGC
>Ga0134128_10011208_pt1 | contig 10728 bp, 10 predicted proteins | sample KB31754_FD_96462 | JGI IMG/M metagenome (GOLD analysis project Ga0134128, IMG submission 96462) | Terrestrial soil microbial communities with excess Nitrogen fertilizer from Kellogg Biological Station, Michigan, USA - KB3-175-4 | ecosystem: Environmental > Terrestrial > Soil > Unclassified ...
GGAGATGCGTTCGACCGGCGAAGTGATGGGCCTCGATCGCAGCTTCGCGGTCGCCTTTGCCAAGAGCCAGCTTGGCGGCGGCACCCGCGTGCCGCGCAAGGGCACGGTGTTCGTCTCGGTGCGCGAGGACGACAAGACCCGCATTCTCGATGCGGTGCGGCTCTTGTCATCGCTCGGCTTCAAGGTGATGGCCACCTCGGGCACGCAGCGCTTCCTGGCCGATAGCGGCGTGCCCACGGAAAAAGTGAACAAAGTGCTGGAGGGGCGGCCGCATATCGTCGACGCCATCATGAACGGCGACATCCAGCTGGTTTTCAACACCACCGAGGGGCCCCAGGCACTGGCCGACAGCCGCTCTTTGCGACGCGCTGCCCTCTTGCATAAAGTGCCATATTACACCACTCTTTCGGGTGCCGTGGCGGCCGCGCAGGGCATCCGGGCCTACCTGGGCGGGGACCTTGAGGTCCGCACCCTGCAGAGTTACTTTTCCGAAAGCTAATCGTTGGCCGGCCCTCGGGTCCGGCAATGGATCGGCAGTGAATCCGTCGTGAATGCAAGTCGTGGTTGGAACTTGCCAGCCATGATTGTGTTGCGTTTCGGCGTTTGTGCGTGGCCGGCGCATCGGTTCGCATGAAGTTGAAGGACAGAGAAGATGATCGAAAAGGTCCCGATGACCGCGGGCGGCTATGCCGCCCTCGAAATCGAGTTGAAGAAGCGTCAGTCGGAGGATCGTCCTCGCATCATCGAGCACATCGCCGAGGCGCGCTCGCATGGCGACCTGTCGGAGAACGCCGAATATCACGCCGCCAAGGAAGAGCAGTCCCACAATGAGGGCCGCATCGCCGAGCTCGAGGACAAGCTGGCGCGCGCCGACATCATCGACATCTCGAAGCTTTCCGGCGACACCATCAAGTTCGGCGCCACCGTCACGCTGGTCGACGAGGACACCGACAAGAAGGCGGTGTGGCAGATCGTCGGCGAACCGGAAGCCGACGCCAAAAAGGGCCGCATCTCCATCACCTCGCCGCTGGCGCGCGCGCTGATCGGCAAGAAAAAGGGCACGTCGGTGGAAGTCATGGCGCCCGGCGGCGCCAAGGCCTATGAGATCACCAAGGTCGAGTGGCGCTAGAAGGGCTCTAAACGCCGCATCGGGACGCGAAGGCCGGGATCATGCCCGGCCTTTGGCTTGATCGGCCTCGATCCGGCATTCGCATCGCGCCGCGGCCAACACTCGGCCCGCGGCATTATTCCTATGTTGCTCTGCGAAACGCCGCCGATTTTCTTGCCGCGATATCCTTCCCCTCCTCTCCGCGAAGCGATACGAATTGAGCTCTCGGGAAATTGGGGGAAATACTCATGATGGAAACGTTGACGGCGAACGCGCCGCGCGCGCTGAGCGTGCTGCGCATCATTACGGGATTGATGATCATCCAGCACGGCATGGCCAAGCTGCTGGGCTACCCGGCGGTCGCGAGCTTCGCCAAGCTCGATCCGTTCTCGCTGATCGGCGCGGCCGGCTTCATCGAGCTGATCGGCGGCGCGCTGTTGATCATCGGCTTTTTGACCCAGCCGGTCGCTTTCATCGTGTCAGGTGAAATGGCCTTCGCCTATTTCATGGTGCACGCGCCGAAGAGCTTCTTCCCGCTGATCAACGGCGGCACGCTGGCGATCGCGTTCTGCTTTACCTGTCTTTATCTGGCGACCGCGGGCGCAGGCCCCTGGAGCGTCGACGCCACCATGAAGCGCGGCTGAGGAGCAGGACCATGGAAAACATCAACGCAATGCTCGCCCGCTTCCAGCCGCAGGTTCTCAGCATTTTCCGGATCATCACCGGGTTGCTGCTGTTCCAGTACGGCATCGCCAAGCTGTTCAAGTTTCCGGCCGGAACGGTGTTCGACAAGGTCGCGCCGTGGTCGCTGTTCTGGTGCGCCGGCTGCATCGAACTGGTGCTCGGCGGCCTTCTGATCCTCGGCCTCTGCTCCCGGATCGTGGCCTTCATCCTGTGCGGTGAAATGGCGTTTGCCTATTTCATCTCGCATTTTCCGCGTGGCTTCATCCCGCTGTTGAATGGCGGCGAGAACGCTATCATGTTCTGCTTCGCCTGCCTCTACATCGCATGCGCGGGCGGCGGACCGTATGGCATCGACGCGATGCGGAAGAAGGTCTGATCCGTCATTGCGAGGAGCGAAAGCGACGAAGCAATCCCGTCTTCCCTTGTGAATCTGGATTGCTTCGCTAGCGCTCGCAATGACGAAAAAAGACTATCCCACCACCTTGAGGTCCAGCGGCACCGCGGCCTCGTATTTCGAATTGTGCAGCACCAGCGATGTCCGGACGTTGCGGACATGCGGCGCCGCGGTCAGGTGGGTGACGAAATCCTGGAACGTGGCCATGTCGGGCGCCACGCATTTCAGGATGAAATCGACCTCGCCCGACAGCATCCAGCATTCCCGTACCAGCGGTTCCGCCCGCACGAACTCCTCGAACGCGCGCAGATCGGCGTCGGCCTGGCTCGACAGATGCACGGATGCGAACACCGTGACGTCGAATCCGAGCCGCCGCGGGTCCAGTAATCCGCGATAGCCCTGGATATAGCCCTCTTCCTCCAGCGTCCGGACCCGGCGGAGGCAGGGCGGCGGCGAGATACCGACACGTTTGGCCAGCTCGACATTGGTGATTCGGCCGTCGGCCTGGATCTCGCCGAGGATTTTGAGGTCAATTTCGTCAAGGTTCTTCGACACGCGGGTCCGGGTCCTGAGCTGGCAGTGCTTGCTGGATTGGCTTGCAACAGTCTTAGCGCAGCGGACGCCCCTCACGCAATTTTATTGCGCGTGCGATGCGACATTAACCCCACGGGCGGGGAAAATCCGCCCCTGCGGATTGCAATTCTTGCATAGCTCTCCAGATGCCTTAGACTTCAGTAGACTTGGATTTGACACTTTCAGCGCCGTCGCGATGCCTTTTCCGGGCGCTTTCCGCTCAAACGCTAACCAAAATCCCCTCAGAAAGGGATCGACCCTATGCCTGCCCCGATCCACGCCAAGGTCGTCATCATCGGTTCCGGCCCGGCCGGGTACACCGCCGCGGTGTACGCCGCCCGCGCGATGCTCGAACCGATCCTGATTCAGGGCATCCAGCCCGGCGGCCAGCTCACCATCACCACCGACGTGGAGAATTACCCCGGTTTTGCCGACGTGATTCAGGGTCCGTGGCTGATGGAGCAGATGGAGAAGCAGGCCGCCCATGTCGGCACCAAGATCATCACGGATCTGGTGACAAAACTCGAACTCGGGCAGCGCCCGTTCCGCCTGACCTGTGACAGCGGCGACGTCTATCTGGCGGAGACGGTGATCCTGGCCACCGGCGCGCAGGCGCGCTGGCTTGGCATGGCATCGGAAGAAAAGTTCAAGGGTTTTGGCGTTTCGGCCTGCGCGACCTGCGACGGGTTCTTCTATCGCGGCAAGGAAGTCGTGGTGGTCGGCGGCGGCAACACCGCGGTCGAGGAAGCGCTGTTCCTGACCAATTTCGCGTCGCAAGTGACGATCGTGCACCGCCGCGACCACTTTCGTGCCGAGCGCATCCTGCAGGACCGGCTGTTCAAGCACCCCAAGATCAAGGTGATCTGGGACAGCGCGATCGACGAAATCCGCGGCGCCGAAAACCCCTCCAAGGTCACCCATGTCCGGCTCAAGAACGTCAAGACCGGCGCGCTGACGGAAGTGGCCGCCGACGGCGTCTTCATCGCGATCGGTCACGCGCCGGCGACCGACCTCGTGGTCGGCCAGATCAAGCTGAAACCGTCGGGATATGTCGAAGTGGCGCCGAACTCGACCGCGACCTCGGTGCCCGGCCTGTTTGCCGCCGGCGACGTCGCCGACGAAACCTATCGGCAGGCGGTCACGGCCGCCGGCCTCGGCTGCATGGCGGCCCTTGAGGCCGAACGGTTCCTGGCGCTGCGCGCCAGCGACCGCGCGGCGGCGGAATAATCATGGCTCGAACTCGCGACGGATTTACCGACATGGATTGGGACAAGCTGAAGGTCTTTCACGCGGCGGCGGAAGCGGGCAGCTTCACGCATGCCGGCGAGCAGCTTGGCCTGTCGCAATCGGCGGTGTCACGCCAGGTCAGCGCACTGGAGCAGGAGCTTTCGGTCTCGCTGTTCCATCGCCATGCCCGCGGCCTGATTCTCACCGAACAGGGCGATCTCTTGTTCCGCACCGCGCATGACGTGTTCATGCAGCTGCAGGCGGCGCGCGCCAAGCTGACCGACAGCCGCGAACGGCCGAGCGGCGACCTCAAGATCACCACCACGCCCGGCGTCGGCATCAACTGGCTGATCCCGCGGCTCGGCGAATTCACCGCGCTCTATCCGGAGATCCGGATTTCGCTGATCGTGACCGACGAGGATCTCGACTTGTCGATGCGCGAGGCCGACGTCGCGATCCGCACCCGCAAGCCGACCCAGCCGGACCTGATCCAGCGCAAGCTGTTCGCGATGGGCTTTCACGCCTATTGCTCGCCGGAATACATCAAGCGCTTCGGCACGCCGCGCACGCTCGACGAACTCGACGCCCATCGCATCATCACGCTGAGCGATCCGCAGGTGGCGCCTCATCTGCCGAACCGCAACTGGCTGATCGAAGCCGGCCGCAACGGCACCGGCCCGCGCGAGATCTACTTCAAGGTCAACAACATCCTGGGCCTGGTGCGCGCCTGCCAGCAGGGCCTCGGCATCGCGGCGTTGCCGGATTATCTGGTCGAGGAAAACAACCGCCTGGTGCAGTTGTTCGGCGAGTCCGATTCGATCCAGCTCGACACCTACTTCGTCTATCCGGAAGAGCTGAAGACGGTTGCGCGCGTGCAGGTGTTCCGCGATTTCGTGGTCAGCAAGGCGCAGCGCTGGCCTTCCTGATTATCGATCGATAACCCCCGGACTCCGCATGACTGACATGCGACTTGGATGGTTGCCGCAGGACGCCATCGGGGATCATAGTGTGGATACGCTGAGCATTCGCGTTACGCATTTGTCCCCCTCCTCCAGTGGCGCGGACGCTCAGTAATCCCTCTTGGAAGGTGATTGTGTCGGCCTCACGTGGCCAATACCTTAAGCCGGGCTCTTACGAGCCCGGCTTTTTTTCGCTGTAAACCCCTGGTTGTACGAAAGTTCCTGCACTCCCCTATCATGTTGCCGCCTCGTATCGCAGCTGCCACCGGTTGACGCTGAGCCGCCGTCTGCGGGCGGATCCCAGCAGCCGCGTTGACAAGCAAGGCCCTCGCCTCCATCATCGCCGAATGATCACGAATCCGTGCACTGCCGCGCTGTCGAAAAAAGCTCCCCTCACGGGGACTTAGGATCGACGCACGCGACTTCTCGCTGATTTCAGATCCCAAACCCCGCCGCCAAGGACGGGGTTTTTTGTTGCTCCGTCTCCGGCTCAAACCCAAGGAGATGGACCATGACGACGCCTGACAATACCGAGCTGAGAGACCGGCTGCAGGGCCTGTGGCTGCCGCTGGTCACGCCGTTCCGCGATGGCGAAATCGATCAACCGTCGTTGCGCCGGCTGGTCCAGCATTATGCCAGGCAACCGATCGACGGACTGATTCTCGCCGCCACCTCGGGCGAAGGCATGACACTCGGCATCACCGAGCTCGAGCAGCTGGTCGCGGTGACGCGGGCCGAGCTCGCCATCAGCCGGCGCTATCTGCCGATCTGTCTGGGGATATCGGGTGCCGTGACCGCGAAGATGCTGGATACGCTGGATGAAACCGCGGGCTGGCCGATCGACGGCTATCTGATCGCGAGCCCCTATTATGTCAGGCCGTCGCAACGCGGGTTGCTGGCGCATTTTGCCGCACTGGCCGATCACGCCTCATGGCCGATCGTGCTCTACAACATCCCCTACCGCACCGGCGTCAACATCACGAACGAGACGCTGCTCGGGCTTGCGGAACATCCCAACATCGTCGGATGTAAGGATTGCTGCGCCGACCGCGCGCAGTCGATCGATCTGTTGGCCCGGCGGCCCGCGGGTTTTCGGGTGTTGAATGGCGACGATGCGCAATATTTCGACGCGCTGAGCGATGGCGCCGATGGCGGGATCCTGCTGTCGGCCCATGTCGAGACCGAAAGCTTTGCCGCCGTCCGCATGCTGCTGCGGCAAGGCAACCTTGACGCGGCGCAGGCGCGCTGGGACGGGGTCCGCGACCTGACCAGCCTGCTATTCGCCGAGCCGAGCCCCGCGCCGGCAAAGTACTGGCTGGCGCGCACCGGCTTGATCGACAGCACGGAAGTGCGGCTGCCGATGGTGGAAGTGGGCGCGGAGCTCGCCGCGCGGCTGGACGCGGAGATCGAGCGTCGCGCGGAGCCGCTGTTGCGAAGGGCGTGAGCGACGGCGCGCGCTTCTCCACGCGACCTGCGCTCTTCTCCCTCGCCCCGCGCTCTTGTCCGCCGAAGCCCGCCTTCGGGCGAAGGCGGATGCGGGGCCGAGACGAGCAACGCTCGCTCTGAGAGGGTTGGGGTGAGGGGCGAGCGCCTCACCAGCTTCTGACTCGCGGAGACGCCCCCTCACCCGCCGCAAGATGCGGCGACCTCTCCCCGCGCGCGGCCGCGCGCGGGGAGAGGTTAAGAAAAGTCGTGCTCGCAATGACGACAAATTTTAATCCAACCTCACTCGCGCCAGCCGCAGCGCGTTGCCGATCACGCTGACCGAGGACAGCGCCATCGCCGCGGCGCCGACCATCGGCGACAGCAGGATGCCGAACACGGGATAGAGCACGCCGGCCGCGATCGGAACGCCGGCGGCATTGTAGAGAAACGCAAACGCCAAATTCTGGCGGATGTTGCGCATGGTAGCGACCGACAATTGTCGCGCCCGCACCAGGCCTGCGAGATCGCCGGTCAACAGCGTCACGCCGGCGCTCTCGATCGCCACATCAGTCCCGCTGCCCATGGCGATGCCGACATCGGCCGTGGCGAGCGCCGGCGCATCGTTGACGCCATCGCCGGCCATCGCGACGAAGCGGCCGTCGTTGCGCAGCCGCTGCACCACCTCGCTCTTGCGCTCCGGCAAAACGCCGGCCTCGATCTCCTCGATGCCGAGCGTTTTGGCCACCGCGCGCGCGGTGGTCAGATTGTCGCCGGTCAGCATCACGATGCGCAGACCGTCGCCGCGCAGCGCCGCGATGGCCGACTGGGCCGATCGCTTTATCGGATCGGCGATTGCGACGATGCCGGCGATGCGGCCGTCGACCGCGACATAGATCGCGGTCGCCCCTTGTTGCCGCGCCGCCTCGGCCGCGCCGTCGAGCGCCCCGGTCGCGACGTTCAGTTCAACCATCAGCGCGGCGTTGCCGAGCGCAACAGCCTTGCCATCGACGGTCGCGGTCGCGCCCTTGCCGGCATGCGCCGCAAAGTCGGTGGCGCTGCCGGCGGTGAGCCCGCGCTCCTTCGCCATACTGAGGATCGCTTGTCCCAGCGGATGTTCGCTGCCGCGCTCGACATCGGCCGCCAGCCGCAGCAGGTGGTTTTCGTCGACGCCCTCCGCCGGAATGATATCGACGACTTTCGGCCTGCCCTCGGTCAGCGTACCGGTCTTGTCGATCACCAATGTGTCGACGCGCTCCAGCCGTTCCAGCGCCTGCGCGTCGCGGATCAGGATTCCCGACTGCGCGCCGCGGCCGACGCCGACCATGATCGACATCGGTGTCGCCAGCCCGAGCGCGCAGGGACAGGCAATGATCAGAACGGTGACCGCGGCGACCAGCGCAAACGTAAAGCGCGGCTCCGGCCCGAATGTCATCCAGGCCGCGAACGCCGCTAATGCTGCGGCGATCACCGCCGGCACGAACCAGCCGGCGACCCGGTCGGCGAGGCGCTGGATCGGCGCCCGCGAGCGCTGCGCCTTCGCCACGAGATCGACGATCCGCGCCAGCATGGTGTCGCGGCCGATTTTTTCGGCACGCAGCACCAGGCTGCCGGCCCGGTTGATGGCGCCGCCGATCACCTTGGCGCCGTCGGCCTTCGCGACCGGCATCGGCTCGCCGGTGACCATGGATTCGTCGACAAAGCTGTTTCCCTCGATGACCACGCCATCGACCGGAATGCTTTCACCGGGACGCACCCGCAGGAGGTCGCCGACCGCGATGCTCTCGATCGCGACGTCCTCCTCACCCTGCGCGGTCACGCGCCGCGCGGTTTTCGGCGCCAGTCCCAACAGCGCGCGGATCGCGCCCGAGGTACGCGCACGCGCGCGCAATTCCAGCACTTGGCCGAGCAACACCAGTACCGTGATGACGGCCGCCGCCTCGAAATAGACCGCGACAACGCCGTGCATGTCGCGAAAGGCCGGCGGAAACCATTGCGGCGCGATCGTGCCGATCAGGCTGTAGAGCCACGCCACGCCGGTACCCATCGCGATCAGCGTGAACATGTTGAGGTTGCGCGTGAGTAGCGACTGCCAGCCGCGCAGGAAGAACGGCGCGCCGGCCCACAGCACCACCGGCGTCGCCAGCAGCAGCGAAATCCGGTTCGACCACTGCGGCGGCAACAAATGCAGCCCGAGATGGCCGCCCATCTCGAGCGCGAACACTGGAACAGTCAGCGCCAGCGCGATCCAGAGCCGCCTCGTCATATCGATCAGTTCAGGGTCGGGCGCATCGTCGAGCGAGATTTGATCCGGCTCCAGCGCCATGCCGCAGATCGGGCAACTTCCCGGTCCGACCTGGCGCACCTCGGGATGCATCGGACAGGTGTAGATCGTGCCGGCCGGCGCCGGCGGCTCGGCCTCGCGCGGCTCCAGATATTTTGTCGGCTGGGCCGCAAATCGCTCGCGGCAGCGCGCGCCGCAGAAGAAGTAGTCCTGACCTTGATACGAAAAGCGGTGCTTCGCGGTCGCCGGATCGACCTTCATGCCGCAGACCGGATCAATCGCGGGCGCCGAGCCGGCTGCCTTGTCGGCCGCGCCATGATGCCCGCCGCAGCAGGCATGGGCGCCGTGATCGTGGGCGTAGCCGTGATGGTGGCCGTGAGAATGTTCTGTCGGCGCCATTTTGCTTTCCCAGCCCTTGAACTGTATACCCTAGGGGGGTATATGAGGCCTATGCGCCAAGAGATCAAGACCTCCTGCCTGAAACGGCTGAAACGAATTGAAGGCCAGATCCGCGGCCTCGCCGGGATGGTCGAGGACGACCGCTATTGCATCGACGTGGTGACCCAGATCGCGGCGGCGAAGACCGCGCTGCGCCGCGTCGAGGAGGAAATCCTGCGCGACCACGTCGCCCATTGCGTCGAGCACGCGATCTCCTCCGGCGACAAGGCCGACCAGCGCCGCAAGATCGCCGAGTTGATGGACGTGGTCAGCCGCGCCGACCGGTGACACCGTTAACGGCGCGTGTTCGCTCCCCGGATGCCTCAAGCGCGTTCACGCGCGTCTTCGACGCGCTGTGGCTGCATGCCGCACTGGCGGCGTGATGCGCTGCTGGTCCGGGGTCCGCGTCGTGGAGGTGGGTCCGGCTCTGCGAAGCGGCGTACCGGACGATGCTTCGCATCGCCGGGAGAACGCCGCATCGCGTCCGGGACACGAGTGCGGTGTAGTTAATGCCGGGTAATCCGCGCGAATAAAATCCGAAACGAGCGCCGGCCGTAATTTTAGAAGTTGCGGTTTATTAAAGCACCCACGTCAAACAACGGGGGGAACCATGAACGATCAAGTCGAACCGAATCCGCTTTATCCGGCGTGCCCGCGCGCGCAGCGAATGCAGGATTTCCTGCTGGTCTCGTCATTCGGCCTGTGGGCCGCCGTGCTCGGCCTGTCGCCGGTGCTGGCCTTCCACATCCTGGTCGCGAGCTGAGGTGAATTCGCACAGGCGCGAAATCGTCGTTAACCGGCGGTAGCACCTGTGTTCAAATGCGACCGAAACCGCGGCAGGGATTTTAAAAGTCGCCGGGTATCGTCGTCCGCATAACAAACAAAACGCGGGGGCGCGTCGTGAACGGTCAGAACAATCCATTTCCTGAGAAACAGGGGTTCAGCACGCAGGACATTCTCTGGGCACTCGGCATCTGGTCGGTGATCCTGAGCCTGTCGCCGGTCGTGGTGTTCTATGTGTTGATGGTCAACTAATCCAAAAAGACGCGCGGACGGCTGCGCGTTGTTCTCAATCAGACTCCTAGGGTGGGCTGACAAGCCCACCTTTCTTTTGTGCGGTGGGCACCGCGCAAGAGCGCCTTTACCCACCCTTCGGTTCAACCACATAACGAAAAACGCGCGGGGAACGCCGCGCGTTGTTCAGCCTTGCCTCATCCGGCAGTGCGGTCGACTTAAGCCGCCTGCTTGTGCATCGCGCCGCTCGACGACGCGGAGCCGCGGATCGCCTTCACCGAACGCTCGATCGCCGCCCACAGCTTGCCGATCTCGGCCGCCGCCCGGCCTTCGGCGTAATATTCGCGAGCTCCCTCGCCTTTGCCCAGCGCCATCAGGAGATCGGCGCGGTTGGTGATCTGACCACCCCACACCGGCGCACGGAATTTGGCCAGAGCCTCGCGTGCGATGGTAACAATCGGGCTTTCGGCGTCATCGCGACGAGCCGGCGCACCGTTGATCACGACCGCATAGGGCTTGCGCGCGGCGCGGCAGCTTTGAATGGTGTCCTGCACGGCATTGACGTCGAACACTCCGGGCCGAGCCGGAATGATTACCATCGTGGCGTTCTTGATGGCGTCCTCCA
>Ga0134128_10011211_pt1 | contig 10726 bp, 9 predicted proteins | sample KB31754_FD_96462 | JGI IMG/M metagenome (GOLD analysis project Ga0134128, IMG submission 96462) | Terrestrial soil microbial communities with excess Nitrogen fertilizer from Kellogg Biological Station, Michigan, USA - KB3-175-4 | ecosystem: Environmental > Terrestrial > Soil > Unclassified ...
GGCAGCACCAGCACCTCGATCGGGTCGAAGCCCATGGTGCGCAGCGCGTCGATCTCCTCGCGCATCTTCATCGAGCCGAGCTCTGCGGTATAGGCGCTTCCCGAGCGGCCGGCGACCATGATCGCGACCAGGAGCACGCCGATCTCGCGCAGCACCAGGACGCCCAGCATGTCGACCACGAAGATGTCGGCGCCGAAACGGCGGAAATGGAAGATGCCTTGCTGAGCGATGATGCAACCGATCAGGAAGGTGATGAGCACGATGATCGGCACCGCGCGCCAGCACACCTGCTCCAGATGGTGCACGGTCGAGGTCAGGCGGAAATCGCGAGGATGCAGGGCCACCCGGCCCGCCGCCACCAGCACTGCGCCGAGCATGTCGAGCAGTCCGACAAAGGTGTCGCTGACGCCGACCACGCTGCGACCGATCTGGGCCAGCATGCCCGTGATCGTCAGCGGAGTCATTTCGATCGCAGGCGCCGCCTTCACGCGCTGCACTTCGTCGACAAGGCTGGCATAGTTGGCCGAGAGCCCGGCGATCTTCGCCTCGACACTGCCCTGGGTCAGGCTGCGTCGCAGCCGCTCGATCAGCCAGGCGCCAAACGTGTCAAGCCTGGATATCTGCGAGACATCGATGAAGATGTTGGGCCGGCTGCCGGCGAGCTTCTCGGCATCGGCAACAATGGCCTCCAACAACGGAGCAAAGGGAGCGGTCCATGGTCCCGCCGCGCACAGCGCAAGCCCGTTGCCGCGCGCAATCCGCTCCAAGGTCGGGTCGCCGTTCAAAACCGATAGCTCCTGCGCCTGCCCCTCGCCCAGCACCCCCGCTTTGCGCAAGGCTCGCCTTGTCGAAGGCACCCCTAACCAGCCATAGTTGGTTGCGCCCCGCAAGCGCGGGGTTCAAAATCGTCTGACATTAAAATGACTTCCGACCAATTTCCAACACTTGACGTTCGAATCGAGCGCTTTCCGATCGCCGGCTCCTTTACGATCAGCCGGGGCGCCAAGACCGAAGCCGTCACGGTTATCGTCGAACTGCGGCGGGGCGGCCACACCGGACGCGGCGAATGCGTGCCCTATTCGCGCTATGGCGAGACGCCTGAGGAAACGCTTAAAGCGCTTCAAGCGATGGGTGAGGCGGTGGGCCACGGGCTCGACCGCGAGGCCTTGCAGGCCGCGATGCCAGCCGGCGCCGCCCGCAATGCGCTCGACTGCGCCTTCATCGACCTTGAGGCCAAGCGCCGGGGTCGACGTGCCTGGGATCTGCTTGGCCGGCCTGCGCCACCGGCGTGCACCACCGCCTATACGATCTCGCTTGGGTCGGCCGAGACGATGGCAGCGGCAACCGAAAGGGCCGCGCACCGGCCGCTCCTGAAGATCAAGCTCGGCGGCGACGGCGACGGCGAACGGATTGCGGCGGTGCGCCGGGCCGCGCCGAAGTCCGAGCTGATTGTGGACGCCAATGAGGCGTGGCTTCCTTCCAACCTCGAGCAAAATCTTGCTGCCTGCGCCGACACCGGTGTGAGCCTGGTCGAGCAGCCGCTGCCTTCGGATTGGGACGATATGCTGGGGCGGATTCGCCGACCGGTTCACGTCTGCGCCGATGAGAGCGTCCATGATCGAAAGTCGCTCGATGGGCTGCGCGGCCGCTACGACGCCGTCAACATCAAGCTCGACAAGGCCGGCGGCCTGACCGAGGCGCTGGCCATGGCGGATGCGGCAAAGGCGCTCGGCTTCGACATCATGGTCGGATGCATGGTCGCGACCTCGCTTGCAATGGCGCCGGCCATGCTGCTCGCCGCAGAGGCGCGTTTCGTCGATCTCGACGGCCCGCTGCTGCTGGCGCGTGATCGCGATCATGGGCTGCGCTATGACGGCAGTGTTGTTCATCCGCCGGACACCGCGCTGTGGGGATGATCCATCAAAAGGTGGCGCGCCGACCACATGACGAGGCCGCCGCATGCGGCGATGACAGCCATCACGTAGTAGACGTTCTGCCCGTAGCGGGCGAAGACCGCGCCTGACAGAACATAGGCAGAACCCGTAACCATCCCGCCGCAAGCGGCGAGATAGCCCTGCCCGCGCGCCATGACATGGCTTGGCACGCGATGCACGATCAACCCCATGATGCCGACCTGGGTGAGCCCGAAGGTCAGGCCGTGCAGGGTCTGGACCACGGCCAGGATCGCGATCGGCGGCGCCTGCGCCGTGATGACCCAACGTGTGATCGCGCAGGCCGCGGCGACGATCACCAGCATCGCCGAAGGCAAGGTAAATCGGGGGGACAGCGCGAACACCACGATCTCGGCGAGCACGCCGAGCGTCCACAGCGCCGCGATCGTCAGTCCGCCAAAGCCTTCCTGCCGCCAGGCAATGGAGGCGACGACATAATAGGCGGAGTGGCTGCTCTGGATCAGAGCCGAAGCGAGGATGATGGCGAGGAAGCCCCTGTCGCGCAGCAGCGCGCTTGTGCCCTGGTGCGCAGCAGGAGCCGGCTTCAGCGGAGCCAACGGCTTGAGCCCAAGGCTCACCAGCGCACTGAGGGCAGCCGTCGCGGTGATGATCCAGATCAGGTGCCTCGCCGCGATGACATCGATGAGCGCGCCGCAGGCGAGCGCACCGGCGACGAACGCCGCCGATCCCCACAGTCGCAAGGGACCGTATTTGAGGCCGAATTGGCGGATACCGCGCAGCGCATAGGCGTCGATGAGCGGCACCATCGGGGTCCATATGCAGCAGGTCAGGGCGTAGGCAAGGAAGATCAGTACGGCCAGATGCTGCAGGCCGACGATCGCAAGTCCGGCCGTCGTTGCAAAGCCCATCGCGATGATGCCGCCGCGCAGCGCCTGGTGCCGCTCGGCAAAGCTCGTGACAAACGGCAGCGTCGTGAACCGTGTCACCGAGGGAATGGCCATGATGACCCCGATCCAGGCCGGATCGACGCCGACCGCCTTCAGCCAGACCGGGAAGAACGGCTGATGCGTGCCGACGATCCCGAAGCCGGTGGCATAGACCAGCGCCAGCCAGGTCGCGAAACGCTTTGCGGCGGCCTGCGTCGCGGTGGGGATTTGTGAGGCGGACTGCATCAATTCAATTGCGATTCGGGCGGGTTCATGGTGATCGTTATCGCAATGCGCGCTGATTTGCGCGCCCTGAGTCTGTCATGGCCAACACAGCATTCGCCCTGTCGCCGATTTCCGCCCGCGCCACCCTGCCGAGCGAGGAGGACTATGAGGCGATCCGCGAGGCCTTTATGGAGACCGCGCGAGGGCGCTGGTTCCTTGACGAATATGCCAAACGGAACCGCAATGCCGACACGAGCATGGTGCTGGATGCGGTGGCGCGAATCGAGGAGACACTGGCGGCGCAGAAGCAGCCACCACCGCCCCTGGTCGTCGACCGCCTGCCCGCGGCGTTGATTGCCATACGAGATGCGGTGGAGAAAGCCCAAGGCGAGGCCTCCAACGCGCTCGATGGGTTGCGGCTCGAAGAAACCCTCGGGCCGATCCGTAAAGGTAGCCGCATCATCAAGGAAATCTCCTGGCGCTGGCGCGAGATCGGCGCCGACGGCCGGATCTGCGACCTCATCGATTCGCAAGTCGCCGCCATCGATGCGGCATGCGCCCAGCTTGCCGAGACGGACCCGCGCGTCGCTCTGCGTGCCGCCTTCGAGCTCATCCGAGCCGAGATCGAGGCGTTCCGGGACAGCGGCGAAGCCGAGGCGGTTCCCGTGGAAGCTGCAGCACCAGTGCTGGCCGCAGCAAAGGTGCAAGCCGCCAAGCCGACGGCGCCGGTTGCGCGGACGCGTGGTCCCGTCGCCCTGGAGGCGGCCAAAGCGGATGAAGAAGTCGCGCCAAGGGAGGTGGAGACCGCGTTCAACGAACCGGAACTGCCCGTCGAAACCGCCGCTGCGGAAGTAGAGCCCCCGGAGCTCTCGCAGGAGGAGGCCGACGCGCAGGACGAAGCGGTGCTGGAAATGGTCGCGGCCGAAATGGCTGCGCCCGATCCCGACGAGGCGGACGATTTCCCTGACGTTGCCGACAGCGAGCCCGTGCACGTCACGACGCCGCCCATCGTCCAACCTCTAGCATCGTTCGTGCGCGAGGTTGAAGAAGTGCCGCCGGCCGCAGCGCAGGCGCCGCCGTCGCAGGACGTATTGCCGGTTGCAACGCGGGTGCCGTCGCTGCAGCCCGTGCTTTCAGCCACACCTCCCGGCGTGCCGGAACTCGAAGCCGCGCCGTCACTCGGCTCGACCCTGCTCGCGAGCGGAATCCTGCGCAAACCCAATAGTCCCTCCCAGGATCCGCTCGCACCGATCCGCCGCATGAGCCAGGCCGAGAAGATCGCGTTTTTCTCGTGAATTGCTCCAAAGCTTCCTCTTGTCGCCATAAGTGACTCGTGTCACGTACGTGCGCTGCGCTTCGGCCTAGCGTCTCCGCGACCCTTCTCAACTTGAGATCTTGTCGAGGAAGACGCCATGCCCCTCTTCATTTCGCTTCGCGCTCGATCGCTGCTGGTTGGCGCAAGTCTGCTCGCCGGTCTGCTCTGCTTCGGGCAACAAACGGCTCTCGCGCAAACCCAGACCGCGGAACTGGATCGCATCCAGGCGCCGGCGCAGGCGCTGCCGGGGCCCGAGCAGCGGGTGGCGCTGGTGATCGGCAATTCGAAATACGAAAACACGACGCCCTTGGCCAATCCCGACCACGATGCCCAATCGGTTGCGCAACTCCTGAACTCGGCCGGCTTCGATGTGATCGCCGCGACCGATCTGACGCACAACGACATGATCGAGGTCATGCAGGATTTTTCCGCGAAGATCGCCGAACACGGACCGAACACGGTCGCGATGATCTACTACGCCGGCCACGGTGCGCAGGTCGCCGGCGAGAATTACCTGATCCCCGTCGATGCCAGGATCACCAGCCCGTCCGATCTCGTCACCAACGGGATCCGTCTGGTCGATCTGATGGCGACGCTGGAATCGATCCCGAGTCGCCTGCGCATCGTCATGCTCGATTCCTGCCGCAACAATCCGTTCCCCAGCCTCGACGATTCCAGCCGCGGGCTTGCCATTGTCGACGCACCCTTGCGTTCGATCGTGGGCTATTCGACGGCGCCGGGCGCGGAGGCGCTCGACGGCATGAAAGGCCATAGCCCCTACACCGAGGCCTTCCTGCATCTCGCGCGCGAGCCGAACCTGCCGATCGAGCAGTTGTTCAAGCGCATCCGCCTCGAGGTGAACCACGAAACCGAAGGGCTGCAAACGCCGTGGGAAAGCTCGTCGGCGACGAGCGACTTCTATTTCTTCGGCGATACCGCGGTGGCCTCGGCCCGCGCGCCCGAGCATGGGCCGGTAGTACAGACGGCGTCCAACCTGCCGTGGCAGGCGGTGAATCAGGTCTACGACTACGTGATCTCGGAGGATTCGCCGCAATATTACCAGGAGTTCCTCATCCGCTTTCCGCACGACCCGCGCTGCGACCGCATTCGCCGCCTGCTCGCCAACCTGACGCTGGCTGCAGCGTGGCATCAGGCGGTGCTGGCGAACTCGCCGCTCGCATACAAGAATTTCTACGAGCATCACATGGACAGCCCCTACGCCAAGGTGGCGCTGCATCTGCAATCGCAACCCAGAACCACGCCGCTGCTGCAGGCCGATCATCTCCTGACGGGTACCGGCTTCCAGCGTCGGTTGCCGTTGTCCGGCAATGCGAAAATCACGATGATGCCGCTGCACAGCGCCCTGCACAACACGCCCACCAACGGCAAGGTCGTGAACCTGCCGTCGCATGACAAGGGCAGCGAGCACAATCTTGCCCACGAGGACCGTCACGCTGATCATCACGACCGGGTCTTCAAGCCGGACAAACATGTCGAGCGGCGCGAGGTCTCGAACACCAATTTCTCGCACACCAGCCGCGTCTTCAATTCACAGGCGCGCATGGATGGTGGCGGCACGCATTTCATGACGGGCAGCGGCGGTTCTGGACGCCGGCACTGACGGAAGCCGTAAATCAATAATGGGGGCAGAGCCGGGCAGCTCTGCCCCATTGCCATGTCAGGTTGCCAAGTCAGGCGATGAGCTTCGTGAACAGGTCCGCATCCACGTTGCCGCCGGAGAGCACGATCACGACGGTCTTGTCGCGCACATCCATGCGGCCCGCGAGGAGCGCGGCGAGCCCGACCGCCCCGCCCGGCTCGACCACGAGCTTCAATTCGCGAAACGCGAAGGCAATCGCCGCACCGACCTCCTCGTCGGAAGCACTGACGGCCCCTGCCAGCAGCTTGCCGTTGATGGCAAAGGTGATCTCGCCCGGCATCTCCGCCATCAGCGCGTCGCAGATGGTGCGCGCCTTGGCGTGATGCGCTTCGCGTTTGCCGGAACGAAGCGAACGGGCGTGATCGTCGTAATCCTTCGGCTCGGCGACGATCACCTTCGTGTTCGGAAATTTTGCCTTCACCGCGGTCGCGATCCCCGCGATCAAGCCGCCGCCGGAGGCCGGAGCCACCACGATGTCGGGCGCGATGCCAAGGGAAGTCATATCCTCCGCGATCTCGCGGCCGGCGGTGCCCTGCCCCGCGATGATCAGCGGATCGTCATAGGGCTTCACCAGCGTCGCACCGCGCTTCTCGGCAATGTCGCGCGCGATCGCCTCGCGATCCCCGCGGTCGCGGTCATACAGCACGACGTCGGCCCCATAGGATTTCGTGCGCTCGCGCTTCAACGCCGGCGAGTCGGCCGGCATCACGATGGTCGCCTTGATGTTCAGGAGCTGCGCCGCCGCGGCCACGCCCTGCGCGTGATTGCCGGACGAGAACGCGACCACGCCCGCGCCGCGTTTATCCTCCGGGATCGACGAAAGCTTGTTGAAGGCGCCGCGGAATTTGAACGAGCCGGTGCGCTGCAGCGATTCCGCCTTCAGGAAAACCCTCGCGCCGAGGCGCGCGCTCAGGACGGGAGAGGACAACAGCGGCGTCCGCACGGCGAAGGGCGCAATCACCCTGGCGGCGGCATCGATATCGGCCGGGCTTACCGGCAGGGCTTTGGTGGTTTTTTGGGGCGTGTTTTCTTGGGGCGTGCTTTTCATGTCGGGGTCTTAACGCATCCCGAAGGCGGCCGGCAAGATGGCGCTCTTGCTTCGCATGATCTTTTCGGACCTGCCTTCGCCCGCCGAAGCATCAAGCCACACCGATCGCTCGGTCCAAGGCTTCGCGCCGGCGGGAAACCACTACACACTTTTCCGGATTATGCGTTAGACGACGCTCCCCTCGCGGACGCCGGGCCTCCGTCGCGACCGGGCTCTTGCTCCGGCCGTCAGGCCGCGCGCGCCGCCATCTGCGGCACCGGTGCAACCCGAGGCGCCAGATCGGTCCAGGTGATGATCTCGAAGCGCCCGTCCTCATGCTCGGCGAGAGCCGTGCAGCTCTCGACCCAGTCGCCGCAATTCATGTAGCGGATGCCCTGCTGGTCGCGGATCACGGCACAGTGGATGTGGCCGCAGATCACACCGTCGGCGCCATGGCGACGCGCTTCGGCGGCGAGCGCCTGCTCGAATGCGCCGATGTAATTGACTGCGTTCTTGACCTTCTGCTTGGCCCATTGCGACAGCGACCAATAGGGTACGCCGAACAGGCGGCGGAAGAAGTTGACCAGGCGATTCATCTGGATCGCGAAATCATAGGCCTTGTCGCCGAGATGGGCGAGCCAGCGCGCGTTCTGCACGACGAGGTCGAAGATGTCGCCGTGAATGACGAGGAAGCGCTTGCCGTCGACGCCGGTATGCAGGGCGTTCTCGACGACATCGATGCCGCCGAAATGCGTGCCGTAGTATTGGCGCAGGAACTCGTCGTGGTTGCCGGGGATGTAGATGACCTTGGCGCCCTTTCGCGCCTTGCGCAGCATCTTCTGCACGAAGTCGTTGTGCGATTGCGGCCAGTGCCAGTTGGACTTCAGCGCCCAGCCGTCGACAATGTCGCCCACCAGATAGATCGTGTCGGCGTCGTGGCTCCTGAGAAAGTCGAGCAGTTTGTCGGCCTGCGAGCCGCGGGCTCCGAGATGAACATCGGAGATAAACAAGGTGCGAAAATGCCGCTCAGGGCTTTCCTCTCCAACAGTATCACTTCCCATGCGCGCGCCCTTAACAGATTCCCGTGACAGAGCCGTGACGACCGGGTTTACCCGCATGGGAACCCGCTGACGTCTCGCCTTGCAGGCGCTCGAATCGGTCAACGCCAGCATTGAATCGCGATTAGCAGCGGCAAGCGACAATCAGGCGACCGCTTCGACAAAGATCGCGACTGCTTTTCAGCTTCCGCTGCGAGCCCAGAGCTGCGCTCTCAAGTCCCGCCGGATCAAAGGAGGGTTTGCCGGATCGCCGCCGCCGGAAGAAGGGCCGGCGTCGCAGGCGTTCGACCACGCCGCACACACCAACACCCTGATATTGCCCGTCACGACGCCGTCGGCATTGACAAGAATGATGTTGGTCACGCCGGGATTGAGCGGATCGATGACAAGCGAGCGATCATCGTCGATGCGCACGTCGACAACGAGGGGATCGCCGATGATCACGGTCTCGAAGGCGCGCTCGACGACCAGTCTTGTGGCTTTGCCGAGGGCGAGCGAGAGCGCTGAGTCCTCGGCGCTCGCGCCCGAAATCGCGACACAGAGCAGGACCGCACCAAGTAGGGCTCTTACAAGCCGCGCCATCATGCCCGGCCGTCCAGCGTCGGTGGATTGGATGCCGGGATTACCATGCGCTTGCGGCCAAAAGAACATCGTGCCTCACATGAACGACCGAAGGCATATCAATCGATTGCCGACGTTGATCCAAATCGCCTGGCGAGCGTGTGAGGTGCATCACTCCCTGCGCGAAATTTCTGTGCCGCAACGCGATCGGAACCCTTCGGCCAGGCGCGCGTTCCAGCCTCCAAATCTCGACACATGAGTGCCGTGCAAGCGACAAGCCGGGATCGCTATTCCAGCGCAAACATGGCGGAAGGTTGCGGTTTGATTCTGAAACGACGGGGCAATCCGAGTATGGTAAGTGCAGACGAGAATATGCCGATTGCTGGCCAGATCAACGGGAAGGCAGAGTTTCCCGGCAAGAAGGCCGAGAAGCGGCGACGCAAACCAGGTCAAAAACCAAGTCAAATACCAAGTCAAAAATCGGCGACGGAGTCGAACGCTGTTCCCGATGTAGCGGAACCTCGGCTCGAAGCGCGGGAACAAGCGGATACGCCCGTGGCCTCGAGCGAGCCATCTCCGGCCGTTGCGCCCACAGGCGGCACCTTCCCGCCGGAGCCTGCGATGGCGGGACAGTCCGTGGCGGTCAGCGTTCAGGCCATCACGGATGCCTATGGCAGCTACGCGAAAAAGTCGTTCGAACAGACCGCGTCGTTCTTCGCGCAACTTGCTGGCACGCGTTCGTTCAGCCGCGCGCTCGAGCTTCAGGTCGACTTCGCACGAGCGGCCTTCGAAACGTTCGTGACGGAGTCGCGGAAGATCCGCGAACTGCATCGCGAACTTGCAAATCACAGGCTGAACAGCCTCGAAGGCTTTGTGATGGGACGGAACGCGACGCACTTGAGCTGAAGCGCATCACCCCGCCGCGCTGAGAACGCGGCGGGGCTTCTTCCTACTTCCCCCTGCACGAGTTTTTCGGCACGGGTGGAATTTGATTAATCAGCAAAGATAAACAGACCGGAAAGCGATCACCGCGATTGCCAGGCATCGCGGTATCGATGCTGTCGTTTGTAACCCTGCCGCAAGCGAAGCAGCGGCTTTCTCGGGCGTTTCGAGCGCGCAAGGGTCATTGCCGTGGTGCGCGCGATCCCTCTTTCGCGAGCCTACACCCCTGGGGTAACGTCATTACGAAGCGGCCCGGGCCGGCCACGAACAAGGACGATCGCAGAATGCTCCGCCGCATCGCCTTCGCTATCGCAAGCGTGGCCGTCTGCCTGTCGGGCGCATCCGTGCACGCACAGGTGCCCGCGCCGAGCCTCGACGTGCCGCCGGCGCTGCTTGAGGATATCGTCGTCGGCGGCCGCATCCTGGCCGAATTCGGCGTGCTCGACGCCTTCGGCCATGTCAGCGCGCGCGATCCCAACAACCCCAACCACTTCCTGATGTCGCGGTCGCTGGCGCCCGCTCTTGTCACGGCCGATGACATCATGGAGTTCGATCTCGACGGCAACCCCATCGATGCGCGCGGACGCGCCGTCTTCATCGAGCGTTTCATCCACGCAGAGATCTACAAGGCCCGCCCGGACGTGATGAGCGTCGTGCACACGCATTCGCCGGGCGTAATTCCATTTTCCGTGAGCAAGACGCCGTTGCGGGCGCTGTTTCACAACGCCGCGTTCCTCGCGGGCGGCGTGCCGGTCTGGGACATCGCTCACGAGTTCGGCGCCACCGACATGCTGGTGCGCGACAGCGGTATCGGCAAGTCGCTGGCGCGGACGCTTGCCGGCAACCCGGTCGTACTGATGCGCGGACACGGCGATGTCACCGTCGGTCCCGACGTCAAGAGTGCGGTGTTCCGAGCCTACTACACCGATGTCGACGCGCGGCTGGAATCCCGGGCGATTGGCCTCGGCAGCGAGATCACCTATCTCAGCCCCGAGGAAGGACGAGAAGCCGACTCGATCAACCTCGCGGTCATCGACCGGGTCTGGAATCTGTGGAAGCAGAAGGTGCAGGCGGCGCAGGGCAAATAATGCCAGTCGCA
>Ga0134128_10011212_pt1 | contig 10725 bp, 8 predicted proteins | sample KB31754_FD_96462 | JGI IMG/M metagenome (GOLD analysis project Ga0134128, IMG submission 96462) | Terrestrial soil microbial communities with excess Nitrogen fertilizer from Kellogg Biological Station, Michigan, USA - KB3-175-4 | ecosystem: Environmental > Terrestrial > Soil > Unclassified ...
CACGATGTCTGGTTACTACTACGGTCCCGCGCTCGACACCGAGCTCGACTACCGCCGCGCGAACCTGCGCCGCGAGGCCGCGGACTACCGGCTGGCCCGGACCGCGCGCCGCGCCGCTCGCACCGGCCGCCACTTCGGCCGGCGCACGGCCCACTGACCCCGGGGCCGGTGAAGGGGAACCGGCCCGGGAGATCGCGCGGACGACTGACCTCCACACCACGACGGCCCGGCGAGGGGTGCTCGCCGGGCCGTCGTTGGTGTCTGCGGCTCCCCCGGCTCCGGTCCGACTTCAGCCCACAGGAAAGCGCTGAGGTTCTGTCGTACCGCGGTGGGACGATGGCCTCGTGTCCAGGATGGGGTCGGAGAAGCCGCTGATCGGCCGGGGCGCGGAGCTCGCCCGGCTGTCCGCGGCGGTGGAGCGCGCCCGGGCCGGATCGCCGGCGGCGGTGTTGCTCTCCGGCGACGCCGGCGTGGGCAAGACCCGGCTGCTCACCGAGCTGTGCCAGCGGGCCCGCCAGAGCGGCGCCACCGTGGTCGTCGGGCACTGCGTCGACCTCGGCGCGGTCGGCCTGCCCTACCTGCCGTTCGCCGAGGCGCTGCGCCAGCTCGCCGACCTGGCCGGCGAGGACGGGCCGCTCGCCGAGGCGCTGCGCGACCGCCCCGCCCTCGACCGGCTCATCACCCGACCCGGCCGTCCGGCCGCGGCACCGGCGGCCGACGACGACGCGGCCAGGCTGCAGCTGTTCGACGCGGTCGCCGGCGCGCTCGGCGACGCGGCCGAGATCGCCCCGCCGCTGCTGCTGGTCATCGAAGACCTGCACTGGGCCGACCAGTCCACCCGCGACCTGCTCGCGTTCCTGCTGGCCCGGCTGCGGTCCGAGCGGGCGGCCGTCATCGCCTCCTACCGGGCCGACGACCTGCACCGCCGCCACCCGCTGCGCCCGCTGCTCGGCGAGTTGCTGCGGCTGCCGATCGTCGAGCGGCTGGAGCTGTCCCCGTTCACGCCGGCCGAGCTCGGTGACTACCTGCGGACGCTGTCCGGCGGCCCGGTGCCCGACCCGTTGGTGCGCGACGTGCTCGCCCGCTCCGAGGGGAACGCCTACTTCGCCGAGGAACTGCTGGCCGCCGGCCTGGCCGCCGACCCAGGCCTGCCGACCGCGCTGGCCGACGTGCTGCTGGCCCGGCTCGAGCGGCTGCCGGCGGCCGTGCAGCGGGTGGCCCGGGTCGCCTCGGTCGCCGGGCGGCGGGTCAGCCACTCGCTGCTGCAGGCCGCGACCGGGATGCCCGAGGTCGAGCTGGAGGAGGCGCTGCGCGAGGCGGTCACCCACCACGTGCTCGTCGCCGACGGCGGGTCGTACGTGTTCCAGCACGCACTGCTGCAGGAGGCGGTCTACGGCGACCTGCTGCCCGGCGAGCGGGTCCGGCTGCACGGCACCTACGCGAAGCTGTTCGCCGAGGGAGTGGAGAGCAGCGCGGCCGAGCTCGCCTACCACTCGCTGGAGAGCCACGACCTGCCCCGGGCGCTGTCCGCCTCGGTGCAGGCGGCGACCGAGGCGATGGACCTGCACGCGCCGGTCGAGGCGCTGCGCCAGCTGGAGCGGGCTTTGCAGCTGTGGGCCGCGGTGCCCGACGCCGAGCAGCGGGCCGGCAGCGACCTGGTCACGCTGCAGCTCACCGCCGCGCAGGCCGCGGCCAGCGCCGGTGAGCTGAGCCGGGCGGTGGCCCTGGCCGCCGACGCGACCGCGCTGGCCGACCGCGAGTCCCCGGGCAGCGCGCGGGCCGCGGGCGCGCGGGAGATGCTGGCGCTGCACCTGCTCGGCGCCGATCGGCCCAAGGAGGCGTACGTGGCGACCGGCGAGGTGCTCGACACGGTGCCCGCCGACCCGCCGTCGTGGGCCAGGGTGTGGGCCGCGGCGACCCGGGCCCGCTCGGCGGTCAACCTCGACCGGCACACCGAGGGGAAGGGCTGGGCCGAGGAGGCGCTGGTCGGCGCCCGCGCCCTCGGGCTGCCCGACGCCGAGGCCGACGCGCTGACCAGCCTCGCTCTGGTAGCCGAGATCGAGGGCGACTCGACCGAGTCGCAGACCCGGCTCGCCGAGGCGCGCGACCGCGCCCGGGAGGCCGGCGACCTGTCGGTCGAGGGGCGCGCCCACTACAACCTCGCCGCGAGCTACTACTACGCCGGCGACATCACCACCGCGCTGGCCTGCATGGACGCCGGGGTCGCCCGGGCGACCGAGACCGGCCTGACGTTCAGCGTGTACGGGCTGGAGATCCGGGTGCTGCAGGTCATCGCCCGGTACGTGACCGGCGACTGGGACGGCAGTCTGGAGGCCGCTGAGCTCGCCGGCGACGCCGCACCCGACATCGTGCTGGCCCGGCTGGCCGCGGCCGCGCTCTACGTCGAGGTCGGTCGGGGGCTGCCGACCGCGATCGAGCGGGTCGCGCAGCTGCGCGGCTCCTGGAGCAAGGACGCCAGCCTCGCGCTGGTCGCCGGTGGCTGCGAGGTCGACCTGTTGCGCTGGCGCGGCGACCTGGACGGCGCCGCGGACGCCGCCGACCGCGCGATCGAGTACGTCACACGGCGCTGGGACAAGTGGTATCTCGGCGGCATCTGGCTGTCCGCGCTCGGCCTTGCCGCGCTGGCCGACCGGGCTGACGGCGAGCGGCTGCGAGGCGAGGACGACGCGGTCGCGGCGACCGTACGGCGCGGCGAAGGGCTGATCGAACGGGCCCGGATGACGGCCAAGCGGGGCCGGCCGCGGCACGGGCGGATCGGCCCGGAGGGACTGGCGTGGCTGGCCAGGGCCGAGGCCGAGTGGTCCCGGCTGTCCGGTCCGTCCGACCCCGACCTGTGGCGCGAGGCGCTGCGGATCTTCGGCTACGGCTACCCGTACGAGGAGGCGCGCTGCCGGTGGCGGCTGGCCGAGGCGCTGCTGGCCCAGGACCGGCGGGACGAGGCGGCGGCCGAGGTCGGCGCGGCGTACGAGATCGCGGTCCGGCTCGGGGCGACGCCGCTGAAGGAGGCGCTGGAGGCGCTGGCCCGGCGCGGGCGGCTCGAGGCCGGGCTGCCGGTGCCGGTCCGGGTCGACCAGACGCTGACCGCCCGGGAGCGCGACGTGCTGGCGCTGCTCGCCCGCGGCCGCACCAACCGGCAGATCGGCCGCACGCTGTTCATCTCCGAGAAGACGGCGAGCGTGCACGTGTCCAACATCCTCAGCAAGCTGGGCGCCTCCGGGCGTACCGAGGCGGTCGCGATCGCCTCCCGCCGCGGCCTGGTCCCGGTCGAGTCCTCCCAGGCCGGCTGACCACCCCGGGCACGGGATCGCACGGGTGCGCCGGCCCGCCGGGCACGGGTCGTACGGCGCGTGGTCGCCCGCAGAGTCACAGGGGGCACGGGTCGTGCGGGGTGGGTGGGCGCCGGCCGGTCGTGCGGCCGTCCGGCCGGCGCCCCGGAAGGGCGGCGCCGGAGGTGCCGGCGCCGCCGGGTCCTAGCGGCGGATCAGCGCGAGCGCGGCCTTCGCGGCGGCCACGCCGGCGGCGGACTGCACCGGGTCGACGGTCCAGTCCGGGTGCCCCGGCATCGGCGGGGTCTTCGTGCCGAACAGCCAGTCGGTGAGGAACGCGGTCTGGTCGTGCCCGGACACCTTCGAGGCCAGCGCGATGAAGTCCGGGGTGCCCGCCGTGCTGCCGCCGTACTTCGTCACCCAGGCCCGCTCCAGCCGGTTGAACGCAGCGGTCCCGATCCGCTCCCGCAGCGCGAACAGCACCAGCGCGCCGCCGTCGTAGACGTTGTTGTTGAACAGGTTGTCCGCCGGCGGCGAGGCGACCGGACCGAAGTCGTGCCGCCACTGGTCACCGAGCGCGTACGCCTGCCGCATCCGTGCCGCGAACGACTCGAACCCCTTGGCGTCCGCGAACGTGCCCTCGTACCAGGTCGCGTGGCCCTCGTTCAGCCAGACGTCCGCCCACTTCTCCGGCGACACGTCGTCCCCGAACCACTGGTGCGCCAGCTCGTGCACCTGGACCGGCGCGTAGCCCGCCTCCGGCGCGTTGCCGGTGAACACGAAGTCCGGGAACAGCGACAGCGTCTGCGTCTCCAGCGCGAACCCGAACACCAGCGGCGCGGCCAGCACGCCGTACTCGCCGAACGGGTACGGCCCGACCCGCGCGGTCATGAACCGCAGGTGCTCGGCCTCGTTCCGCAGCTTCGCGCCGACCACCGCGGCCTCCGCCGTCGGCACCACGTCCCGCAGCAGCACGCCGCCCGGCCCGGGGCGGGTCAGCACCGTGTAGTGCCCGACCGCGATCTGGGCAAGCTCGGTCGCCATCGGCGGGTTCTCCCGGTAGGTCCACGTCGTGGTCGCACCGTGCGGGACCTTCCTCACCAGCGCGCCGTTCGCCACCGCGGTGAGGTCGCTCGGCGTCGTCAGCGTGAAGTCGTACGACGCCTTGTCCCGCGGGTGGTCGTTGGACGGGAACACCGTGTGCGAGCAGTTCGGCTGGCCGGCGATGACGAACCCGTCGGCGCTCGGGAACCAGGCCGTGCCCGTGAGCGGTGGCGGCGTCGGGCAGTTGTGCGCGCCGCGGGGATCCGCCACGTATCGCACCGTCACGGAGAACCGCTGGTTCTGCCGGATCGGCTTGCGCGGGGTGATGATCAGCTCCGCGCCCTCCCGGGAGAACGTGACCGGCCTGCCGTCGAACCGTACGGACGCGATCGTGTTTCCGTCGAAGTCGAGATCGAACCTGGTCAGCGCCTGGTCCGCCCTGGCCCGGATCGTGGTGACCGCGTCCACCAGCTTCGTGCCGGCGTGATACGTCATGCCGATCGAGTAGTGGGTGACGTCGTAGCCACCGTTGCCGAGCCCCGGGAACAGCGGGTCGCCGATCCCGGGCGCACCCGGGACCGGCCGTGCCGGCGCGGCGGAGGCGGCCGGCGCGAGGCCGGCGACCATGCCGGCTGTCAGGGCGGCGACGAGTGATCCGGCCGCCGCGGCGAGGCGGAAGCGTGTCATGAGCCCTCCTGCTCGTACGTCGACTTGCTTCGGGCTTCGTACGAGGCAGGGACGCTATGTGCTCGCTGTGTGCAATTGGGTAACGACAGGGCAGCGTTTGGGCGACACCCGGAATCGGGAACAACTCGGACCGACAACGAGCCACGGGGGTCGGGAGAAATCAGGAGGTTCACCGTGGTCACCCGCACGCGGTACCGATCGCCGGGCAGTGTGATTTCCACCATCGCCGGCATCGTCGCCGCCATCATCATCCTCGGGATCGTCCTTGTGCTGATCAAGGCGAACCCGAACAACGAGATCGTCAACGTCATCCTCGACGTCGGCCGGTTCCTGACCACGCCGTTCCACGGCCTCTTCCCGCAGGACAACCCGCGTCAGGACATCCTGGTCAACTGGGGCATCGCCGCGGTCGTGTACCTGATCGTGGGTGCGCTGCTCGCCCGGCTGGCCCGCCGCTGATCCGAGTCGTTCGCTTGCCGACGACGCCCACCCGGGGCAGTGTTCCCGTGGTGGGCGTCGTCGTGTCTGAGACATCGTGACCGCGCCGGCCGCCCAGGTGCGCCTCGGCGAGGCCCCCGGCCGCTGGGTCCTGCTGGCCACCGTGCTCGGCTCCGGCATGGCATTCCTCGACGCCACGGTGGTCAACGTCGCGCTGCCGACCATCGGCGACGACCTCGGCGCAGACCTCGGCGGCCTGCAGTGGACGCTGAACGGCTACACGTTGACCCTGGCGTCGTTCATCCTGCTCGGCGGTTCGCTCGGCGACCGGCTCGGCCGGCGACGGGTGTTCGTGATCGGCACGATCTGGTTCGCGCTCGCGTCGGCGCTGTGCGGAATCGCCTCGAACATCGACATGCTGGTCGGCGCCCGCCTGCTGCAGGGCGTCGGCGGCGCGTTGATGACCCCGGGCAGCCTCGCGATCATCTCCGCCTCGTTCGTCGCGAGCGACCGCTCCCGGGCGATCGGAGCCTGGTCGGGTATGGGCGGCATCGCCGGCGCGGCCGGCCCGTTCATCGGCGGCTGGCTGATCCAGGCCTGGACCTGGCGGCTGGTGTTCCTGGTCAACCTGCCGCTCGCGGCACTGGTGGTCTGGATCTCCCTCCGGCACGTGCCGGAGTCGGTCGACCCGACCGCGGGCTCCAGGTTCGACGTGCCCGGCACCCTGCTCGGAGCGCTCGGCCTGGCCGGACTGACCTACGCGTCGATCGCCGGCGGCGAGCACGGAGCCGACCCGATGGTCGTCGCCACCGGCGTGCTCGGCGTGCTCGCACTGGCCGGGTTCGTCTGGGTCGAGCGGACCAGCGAGCACCCGCTGGTGCCGACCGGCCTGTTCCGGTCCCGGCAGTTCACGGTGGCCAACATCGTGACGTTCGTCGTGTACGGCGCACTCGGAGCGGTGCTGTTCCTGCTGGTCCTGCAGCTGCAGGTGGTCTCCGGCTTCAGCCCGCTGGCGGCGGGTGCCTCGCTGTTGCCGTTCACGCTGATCATGCTGGTCCTGTCGGCGCAGTCGGGGGCGCTGGCGGACAAGATCGGGCCGCGCCTGCAGATGACCGCGGGCCCGCTGATCGCCGCCCTCGGCCTGCTGCTCATGCTCCGGATCGGCGCGGACGCGTCGTACGTGACCGACGTGCTGCCCGCGGTCGTGGTCTTCGGGCTGGGGATGACCACGCTGGTCGCGCCGCTGACCTCGACCGTGCTCGCGGCCGCGCCGACCAAGCACGCGGGCGCCGCCTCCGGGGTCAACAACGCGGTGGCCCGCAGCGCCGGGCTTCTCGCGGTCGCGGTGGTGCCGCCGGTCGCGGGGCTCACCGGCACGGTCTACCGGGACCCGACCGCGTTCAGCAGCGGCTTCCACATGGCGGTCTGGATCGGCGCCGGGATGCTCGCGGCCGGTGGGTTACTGTCCGCGGTGGGCATCAGCAACCAGCCCGAAGGGGCGGAACGCCAGCCCGCCGAGCACCACTACTACTGCCCGATCGACGGACCGCACGCGGAAGCGGCCCAATCCGCAGGAGTGCAGGGGACACCATGACGAGCGAGCGTTCGATCCTGAACCACATCGACGAGCTGGTCGCCGAGGAGCACACGCTGCGCTCCCGCCACACCGGCGGCCAGGGGCTGACCGACGCCGAGCGGGAGCGGATGGCCGAGCTCGAGGTGCCGCTCGACCAGGCCTGGGACCTGTTGCGGCAGCGCCGGGCCAGGTCCGAGTACGGCGACGACCCGGAGGGCGCGTCCGAGCGGCCGCCGGGCGAGGTCGAGACCTACCTGCAGTAAAGCCCCGGCACGCCCTCGGGTCAGGAGCTCACGTCCTTGGTCGTGATCCGCGACCAGGCCAGCGAACCGAAGATCAGCACGTACGCGGCGGTGGCCGCGAGGCCCTTGGTGACCGCGCCGGTGGCGATCGGGTCGCGCAGCAGGTCGCCGTAGTCGAGCCAGTAGTGGCTGAACAGCCACGGCGCCAGCCAGTCGAGCTGCGGGACCTGGTTGAGCACCTGGCTCAGCACGGCCAGCACCGCGGTCGTCGCCATCGCGGCGATCGCCGACTCGGTGAGGGTGGAGACGAACAGGCCGATCGCGGCCAGGCCGGCCATCATCGCGGCGATGTAGAGCGCCACCAGCAGCAGCCGCGCCAGCCCCGCCCCGTACGAGACCTGGGTGCCGGACAGCAGCGTGACCGGCCCGATCGGGAACAGCAGCGCCCCCATCAGCGTGCCCACGACCGCGACGATGAACGCGGCGGCGAGGCAGTAGGCCAGGGCGCCGGCGTACTTGACCGCGAGCAGGCGGGTCCGGGACACCGGCACCACCAGCAGGTAGCGCAGCGTGCCGAGGGAGGCCTCGCCGGCCACCGACTCGCCGGCCACCACCGCGACTGCCAGCGGCAGGAACAGTGGCAGCACCACGGTCAGCGCGGTCAACGCGACGAAGATCCCGTTGGCGGTGATCGAGAACAGGAACGGCGGCCCGTCCCGGCCGTCGTTCACCGGCGCGGTCACCTTGATCGCGATCGCGATGACGATCGGAATCCCGGCCAGCACGGCCAGGATCGCCAGGTTGCGCCGGCGCCCGAACACCATGCCCAGCTCCGAACGCAGGAACCGGGTGCTGACCACGGGCGGCCGGCGGACGGCAGGGGCGGTGGCGACCGCCGACATCTCAGCCGCTGACATCGAAGCCCTCCCCGGTCAGCGCCACGAACACGTCCTCGAGGCCGGCCTCGTCGAGGGTGAACTGCCGTACCGGCACGCCGGCGTGCACCAGCGCGGCCAGCACCTTCTCCGGCTCCGCCTCGCCGAGCGCGGCGGTGACGTGCCGGCCCTCGATCGGCCCGGGGGTCAGGCCGAGCTCGGCCAGCGCGCGGACGGCCGCGGCGGGAGCGGTGGTCTCGACCGCGACCCGGGGCTGCTGGCTGCGGCGCAGCTCGTCGAGGGTGCCCTGGGCGACCAGCTTGCCGACGTGCATGACGCCGACATGCGTGCAGATCTGCTCGACCTCGGACAGCAGGTGGGAGGAGATCAGCACGGTGACGCCGTCGGAGGCGAGCTCCTGGACCAGCGTGCGGACCTCCCGGGTGCCCTGCGGGTCGAGGCCGTTCGTCGGCTCGTCGAGCACGAGCAGCTCGCGCGGCTGCAGCAGGGCGGCGGCGATGCCGAGCCGCTGCCGCATGCCCAGCGAGTAGGCCCGGTAGCGCTTCTTCGCCGCCGCGGTCAGGCCGACGCGGTCGAGCGCGGTGTCGATCCGGCGGCGCGCGGTGGCCGGGTCGGCGGTGCGGTCGGCCGCGTCCAGCCGGGCCAGGTTCGCCCGGCCGGACAGGTACGGGTGGAAGGCCGGGCCCTCGACCAGCGCGCCGACCCGGGGCAGCACCTGCGCCGCGCCTGCCGGCATCGACCGGCCGAGCAGGGTGTGGCTGCCGGCGGTCGGGCTGACCAGGCCGAGCAGCATCCGGATCGTCGTCGTCTTGCCCGAGCCGTTGGGGCCGAGGAAGCCGTAGACCGCGCCGTGCGGGACGAGCAGGTCGATCCCGGCGACGGCGAGCTGGCCGCCGCGGAACCGCTTCGCCAAGCCCGTCGTGGTCACCGCCGTGGCGTCCGGGTCGAGCCGGGGAGCGGGTCCGGACACGGCGGAGCCGGCCGCACCCTGCTGGGGCACGGCCGGCTCGAGACTCCGCGCCGTCACTTCGCCGCCGCGTAGAGCAGGTCCGGCGGCACCATCCCGACGATCAGCCGGCCGTCGTCGGTGATCAGTGCCGAGACCAGCGTCGAGGTCATCAGCCGGCCGCTGCCCCAGCTGCCGTCGACCCGCGGCAGCTGCTCGAGGAACCCACCCAGCGAGCCGCTGTCCCGGCCGGTGTCCGACGGGGTCGGCGCCGGCAGCACCGCCACCGTGGTCCAGCCCGAGCCGACCGTCCTGATCGCGTCGCGGGCGCGCTTCGCCTCACCGGGCGACGGCCCCTGGTGGACCGGCAGCGTGCCCTCGGTCACCTTCGTGCCGGGCGGTGGGTTGAAGGAGAACTGCGCCGCCGGCGGCACCTCGAAGCTCACCGAGCTGAAGCCGACCGAGAACGCGGGCCCGTTGCCGCTGTTCTTGCCGAAGACCTGCACCCGCAGCGGCAGCGAGGTCTTCGAGTCGACCGCCAGCCGGATCTGGCCCACCAGCGACCGGGTGTCCTTCGGCGCCAGCACCAGCTCGTACGCGCTGCGCCCGGCGACCGACGTGGTCGAGGACGTGCTCACCTTCGTGGTCGGGTCGAGCGCCTTGAGCGCGGCGTCGGCGGCCTGCTGCGGAGTGACCCCGGCGGGCAGGCCGTCGGCCTCGTGCTTGCCCGCGTTGCCGGCCGGAACGGTGAAGTGGGTGGCTGAGTTGGACTCGCTGGACCAGACCCAGGCGTTGGTGCCGTTACGGACGACGTCGGTCTCGCCGAGCGAGCCGAGCAGGGCGACCCGCTGCTTGTCGTCCCCGGCGTACCAGACCCGGAGGGTGTGCGAGCCGGTCAGCAACGAGGTCAGCGATGAGCTGCCGCTGCCGACCTGGGGCAGCTGCGGGAGGCCGAGGTCGGAGTCCTGCACCACCGTGCCGGACAGGCCGTCGACGCTCGCGCGCTGCAGGTCGACCAGCAGCTGGCCGGCGCTCTTGGCCGGCAGCGACGGGTTCGCCTCGGCGGTGAACACGCCGGAGGCGACGGCCGCGACGGCCGCCGCCGCGACGACGGGGGCGCCCCAGCGGAGCAGGCGCAGGTGGGTCGGTGCAGTCATGAGGTGATCCTCCGTCCGGCCTACTGAGAGCACCCTGAGATGCACAACACCAGCTCAGCTACCCACACCATTCCCACAGCCACCCACCCTGATCCCGCGCAACTCGCGCCGCCGCCCCGCCGAGGGTCGGACGCCTGTCGGTCAGGCGACCGCCCCGAGTAGGGCACCCGGCGCGGGGCCGGGACGGCCGGCCCGCACGGTGGGACGGAGTGGATCAGGGGTGGGGGGTGGTGGCGTCGCGCAGGGCAGCGGGGACGTGGGCGACGTCGGGCTCGTCCGGGCGGAAGTCCGGCCGCGCGGTCCGCTCCACTCCGGCCGCCTCGTACGCCGCGTCCGCGTCCAGCGTCTCGTGCCGCAGCAGCGCCTCGGCCAGCCGCTCCAGCCGGTCGCGGTTGTCCCGCAGCACCTCCAGTGCCCGCGCGTAGCACTCGTCGACGATCCGCCGCGCCTCC
>Ga0134128_10011215_pt1 | contig 10724 bp, 10 predicted proteins | sample KB31754_FD_96462 | JGI IMG/M metagenome (GOLD analysis project Ga0134128, IMG submission 96462) | Terrestrial soil microbial communities with excess Nitrogen fertilizer from Kellogg Biological Station, Michigan, USA - KB3-175-4 | ecosystem: Environmental > Terrestrial > Soil > Unclassified ...
CACGGTCATCTTGTTCGCGGGGTTCGGCAATCCGTTGGAATTGCCGAAGGTCGATTTGGTCAACCCAAGCTCACGCGCCCGCTTGGTCAAATAGTCGTTGGCGAAGATGGTCTCGTTGCCGGCCATGCCTTCAGCGAGCGCGATGCAGGCATCATTGCCGCTGTCGATCAGGGCGCCGTGCAGGAGATCGTCGACCGACACCTTGCTGTTGATGGCGGCAAACATGGTCGAGGTGCCCGAGGGCGCGCCGCCTCTGCGCCAGGCATTTTCACTGATGCGGTATTCATCGGTCAGCTTGACGGTGCCTTCCTTGATGGCGTGGAACACCACCTCCGCCGTCATCAGCTTCATCATGCTGGAGGGCGCGCGCAGTTCGTCGGCGTTCTTCTCGAACAGCACGCTGCCGCTCGTGGCCTCGATGAGGATTGCGGTCGGCGCGTCGCCGTCGAAGGCCAGTTCCTCGGTCTTCTTGGCGCCTTCAACGCTGTGATTGGCGGCATGCGTCATCCCGCCCCAGCCGATCGCGGCGACAAGGCACACGCCGATCAGGCCGCGGAACCAGCGACCGGAAAAAGCCTTGGACTTGCAGAGGGATGAAAGTATGGCTGCCATCGGCGATCGCCCATTGGGTAAGGCGCGTTCTAACAGGTGGTACCAGCGCAAACAACCGAGCTTTCGCCTGATGCTCGGTTGTCCGTGGTGCGTGCGATCAACGCCCACAAACGCGGCGGAAGCGCGATCGTTCGCCCCTCGCTAATATAGACCGCGGCCGCTCAGGATCTCGCGCGGGCCATTCGGATCGATCGGCGCTTCAGCCGCAACCGGGCGATAGGCGGAAGCATAGCGGGCATCGTCCTCGTAGGAAACTTCGCGCGGATTGTCGGGCGCGCGGCCCCTCGCGCGGGCGCGGTTGGAAGACGACATATCCGAGGTCGCGTTGATCGAGCCGTAATCGGCCTGGGTGTTGCCGAGGCTATAGGGCCGCTCCGCCGGCATCGGCAGATCGCCACGGACCGGGCGACCCCGGACGGGCGTCTCCGGCACGAACGGCCGGGCCGATGCCACCCGCACCAGCGACGGCGCAGGCGCCGGGGTTCCGGTGCGCAAGGTCGCCATCAGCAGGCGGTCGTCGGAGCCGTCCAGCGGCGCCCGGCCGACATATTCGACCCGTACATGGGCGGTGCCGTTGCCCTTGAACTCAAGCAGTTCGGCTGCCTTGTTCGAGACGTCGATGAGGCGGTTGCCGTGATAGGGCCCGCGGTCATTGACGCGAACGATCAGCGATTTGCCGTTCGAGAGATTGGTCACGCGCGCGTAGCACGGCATCGGCAGGGTCGGATGGGCCGCCGTCAGCGCGTCCATGTCGAACACTTCGCCATTGGCAGTCAGCCGGCCGTGGAAATCATCGCCATACCAGGAGGCGATGCCCTCCGCGCGGTAGTTGACGTCCTCCTCCGGCACATAGGTGCGGCCGCCGACGGTGTAGGGCTTGCCGACCCGATAGGTGCCGCCGCCCTTGGGCACCGGCTCGCCAAAGGCGACCACGCGGGGGCTGGAGGAAACGCCGTATCTGGGGTCGACCCGGCTGGCAAATTTGCCCGACGAGGCACAATTGGCGAGGGCCAGGCAGGCACCCAGGATGGCCACGCTACGCGCCACCCGCACTGCCGAATCTAAGAGTTGGATCCCCATTCGCCCCATTACCATCTCAACCGGTGCATGCCTATCGCGGCAAGTTCCGGCGATACGCGTTTGCTGCGGTCCCCACTCCCGCATCAAGTTGTAAAGATACCGCAAGGAGACCGTGGCAGAAATTGGGAGGGCTTTGCGATGGTGAATGAATCGTTGCAATCGGGCCACGGCCGGACCTGCAATCTGCTCGGATTTGACACATATGTTGCGCGAAATCCCCACCTCCAGCCCATTGTGCGACGCTTCCACGAAATCCTTTTGACTGTGCGGGCATGCACGTCGTTTGGTTCACGTGCTGGGCGCAAAGGATGCTTGCGATGTTCGAAATGGTCACAGCGGTGATGGCTCTGGTCGGTGCCGGTATCTTCATTGCACACGCGTTTGAAGGCGTTCTGTCGCGGGCTTGATCCCGCGACGGCGCCTGGGCTTGTCAGGCGCCCTTCTCCATCATCTGCTTCAAGCAGCTCGTTTCGAAAGTTTTAATAAATTCGGGCGAGCGTCGGAAAAGGAGGATGTCCCATGCGCCATCATGATCCTGTCGCCGACGGTTTCCTGGCCCTGACCGCTGCCGGCCTCGTCCTGCTCTGCTCGAGCCTTCTGGCCTTCGTTTTCGTGGCTTGATTGGCAGCTTGCAGTCCTCACCTTCCCGGGATTTTACGGCCCGGCGACCCCCTTGGTTTTGGTTGCACGCGCGGACCCGAAGGACCCGGATTGTTGACATATCGGGTTTGCCACCTGGAGAACCGTGAGGAGCGGGTTTGCACTGACCTCGCCTTCGCGCCAGCGACTTGAACTGATTTGATTTGTCAAACAGCCGAACACGCAGCAACGCGCATTCCCGCGACAGCAACTGCCCGAGTTTTGAAAGGATCACCCTCGCGAAAACAGAGGGTGCAGGGAATGCCGGGTGACGACCTCACCCATGGCCCGCCTGCAAACAAAAAAGCAGGCGGCAGTGACCACAGGTTCGGCCGGGTCAACCGGCATTCCCTGCGCAACGGTGTTACGGCTTATCCCGCGCTCTCCCCGGTGTACCGGGCTTTGTAGCCACCGTCGCTCGTGGAATCGTCCACGAACTTGACCCCAGCGTCGGGGGGATCAGGACCACACGGCTTTGCCGTCCGCATCGACGCGCTCGTCAAGCGCGCCAACACGTCCATCGCATCCCTGCCCACGTTTCGTGACGATCGCGAAGCGCCCCTCATGCGGGCGGGACGCGCGACTAAGGGCCACTGATTTGCCCGACGGCACAAGCGCGCAAGGTGCGACAGATTAACACGACGGGCAAAACGCACATGGCGGGTATGTGGGCCGCTCTCGTGTCCGGGCGCGGTGCAGCGTGATCCCGGCGATGCGAAGCATCGTCCGGCAAGCTGCTCCGCAGAACCGGGACCCACTCCGTTCGGAGAATGCGGCTGGGCCCCGGCTCAGCAGCGCAGCGCAAGCGCGCGCTGCGCCGCGTCCTGCTCGCAGTCTGCGAAACGTTCAATTCCCGCCTTTCGCAGAGCGTCCGCGAACAGCCGCACGGTTCCGGCACAAATTGACCGCGACAACCGATGATCATATCATCGTGCTGGAGGCGGGCGATGGTCGGAAACGTGCTTTCAACCGAGCATGTCGCGGCGAATGACGCGTTCGCCTATTGGCAAGACTTGGTTTGCGATGTCTTCATAAACCTTCAGTGCGCGACTGCGCGGTCGAATGGTTTTTCCGGCTTTATCTACAATCAACAATTCGGCGACCTTCAACTCTCCTCGATGCGATCGACGGAAATGGAGTTGCGCAGAACCACCCGCCATATTGCGAGGGAATCCGAGGATTACTTCATCATTCCGGTGCATGGTGCTGGCCGGTCACTGGCGAGTCAGGATGGCCGTGACACGATTCTCCAGTTTGGCGACTTTTCCATCGTCGACAGCACCCGGCCGTATTGGGCGCGACTGGAGGCCGGTTTCGAGCACTATGTTCTGAAAGTGCCGAAGGCCGCACTGACAAGAAAAATCGGGCCACTCGATCGGACAACCTGCGTTCGTATTCCAGGCGACCGCGGACTTGGAAAGCTGACCTCGGCATTCATTCGTATGCTGCCCCTGGAGCTTGATGGCCTGGACACCGTAGCCGCACGGCGCCTGTCGGAGACCTGCCTTGATCTTCTCGCCGCGGCCGTTGGAAATGTATTGAACGCCGAAGTGAGCCCAACGTCTGCCCGACTTTCACACCTCATACACGCGAGAAACTACATAGAAGCGCATTTGACAGACCCCCGCCTGTCGGCCGATCGGGTCGCCCAATCCCTGAAGCTGTCGCTGCGCTATCTCAACTCGATTTTCGCGGCCGAGGAAATCAGCGTCGGCCGTTATATTCTGAAGCGGCGCCTCGACAAATGTCGTGCAGCACTGGGTGACCATGCTCAACGCGGACGGACGATCGGCGAGATTGCGTTTTCCTGGGGATTTAACGATCTATCCCATTTCGCGCGCGTGTTTCGAACGGCATTCGGATCGTCGCCGAGCGAACATCGCGAAAACGTGCTCGGCCGTCGATGAAGCTCTCCAATCCGGAGCCTAGCGAGGCAATTCCTTTACCAGCATCAGTCGATGGGGTCTCTTGTGCCGCGCAAGCTTCGCCTCCAGCGTGCCGGTGACAACATTGGGGAGATCGTCCGTCGACCTGGAATCATCAGCCACGATGTAGGCCACGATAGCATGGCCGTATGTTGGACGCGCTTCCCCCCGGACCAGGACATCAGCAACGCCATCAACGCTCCTGATCACCTTTTCGATCTCAGCCGGATAGATATGATAGCCCGTATTGATCATTCCGTCGGGTCTTCCACCGAGGTAGACGTATCCAGCCTCGTCCACTTCAGCGAGATCGCCGGTACGACACCATCCGTCCGAATCCGCAAATCCATCGATCGTCAATTCCGAACGGGTGCACACTTCGGTTTGGGTCAAGTCACCTTTGGGCAAGTCACCTGGCGGCGCAGGCGCCCTTAACGCGAATTCGACGGGTGGTCCGACGGCACGGCCGCAGCTTTTCGCCAAGTGCGTTTCGCCACGGGCGATCGCTTCATGATCCGCCTGATCCAGCAGGGTTATTGGCCAGCCAGCCTCCAGTCTGCCGTAGATCTGAATCAACACCGGGCCAAACAAGTTCATGGCAGCCTGAAGCTCGGGCAAGGAAAGCGTCGTTCCTCCGTACATGAGCCGCTTGAGCCGATGTTTGGGTTTGCCCTCCGAACGCGCCAGCGACGTCAGGCGCGGCAACATCGTGCTCGTCATGAGAGCTGTCGTGACTTCAAACCGCTCCAGGGCAGCAAGCACGATCCGGGCGTCGAACTGCGGCACGATGAGTTGCGGTATTCCCATCAGCAGAAACGGGAAGCTTGCCATGAGACCCGTTCCGTACATCAGTTGCTGGACAGTAAGGAGAAGATCATCCGCATCGATAGGCGGACCATATCGCCCTGCCCGGAACAATCCGACGTTCAGGGACATGGTCGCAGCCCAATTTCGATAGGACATTGGAAGGATCTTGAGGCCGGCTTCCGTCATGCCTCTCAAAAAAAGTGTGTGCGCGCGACCGGGGACCGCGTCGTCGACGGGCCGAACCGAAGTCGATGTAAGCTGGCTATCGGTGTCGAATTCCACGCAACGGTTCCGGTCGCCCAGAAGCGCGGCGTGGGTCCTGTCGGCAATGATCGAAGCAACGCCTGCCGCCTCGAACGTCGTACGCGCTTCGTCCGCTGTCGCATCGGGATCCAGCGGCACGCGCGTGCCGCCGATCCACTCGACGGCCAGGAAGGCTTCGACCGCCGCGACGTTGTTCGAATACCAGAGACCGATGCGCTTTCCGGCAAGGCCCCGCCCAAGGAGGGCGCCCGCGAGCTGCCCTACTCGGTGTGCGATCTCCTCTCCGCTGCGCGCCGTCCCATCGAGCCCCCTCAGCAAGGTGCGGTCCGCTGAGGCCATGAGCGCTTGATGGACTCCCGGACCTGTCCACTCGCTCAAGGCGACCATCACGCCCGCTCCATTTCCAGCCGCTCGCGCAAGACCTCGCGCTGCACCTTGGCGCCGCCCAGCACAGCCGGGAGCTCGTCGACAAACCTGATGTCGATTGGCTTTCCATCGTTCACGGGCGCCAACCTCGCAATCGCGGACCTAAGCGCTTCTGATTTCGCCTGGCCGGACTTCAGCACGACAGCAGCGACGATCTGTTGCCGGCCGGCCTCGCCCAGACCGACGACGCCGACATTGTGAACGGCCGGATGCGAGAGCAGATTGGCCTCGATTTCGTGTGGATAGATGACGCTCCCCGTCGTGTGCACGGCGTCCTTGGCGCGGTCGACGTAATAGAGGAAACCATCCTCATCCATCGTTCCGACATCGCCGGTACGAAACCACCCCCCAGGGAAGAACGATGCCTGGGTCTTTTCAGGCATTTCCCAGTAGCGGCTGTTGGACATTGCGCTCCGGACAACAATCTCACCCGCCCTTCCGTTCGCGACGGGGTCGCCGTTGTGATCGACCACGGAACATTCGTAGAAGGGAGATCCCCCGCGCCCCACACTGCCCAGTCGATGCGGCCGTCCAATCGTCTCCTCGTAGAGAAGGCGCGTGCCGATGGCTCCCTGCTCCGTAGAACCGTAGCCGTGGCACCACACGGGACCAAGCAGTTGGGTGGTTCGCGTGAGCAATTCCGGCGTGGCAAAGAAGACGATGACGCGCTTCAGTCGATGGGGGATCCCGCCACGCCGTTCGACGATGTCGAGCATCGGCGCCAGAATATGCGCCGGCAACAGCACGCCCGTCACGCCCTCATCGAGGATCGTTGCAACGAGGCGCTCGGCATCGAACGTCTCGTCATCCATCAGAACCGTTCGCGAACCTCGAACGAAATAGGGGTACAAGGTCTGCCCGCCTGACGCCCACTGCAGCGCGTGAACGTGCAGGCTGACGTCGTCGGGTCCAATCGGGGGAAGTGCCGTAGCAAAACTGTCGAGATGGATCAGGTTCTGATTGACCATGGCGGTCCACGACCTCTGTGTCACGATCCATGGTTTTGGCGCGCCGGTCGTGCCCGTCGTCGGTTGAATGAAATTGGGCGAATCCTCGTCCACATCCAGGTCCAACGGATCAGCCGACCCGCGCGCCAACACGGCATCGAGGGGCATCGCCCAGTCGGGCGGATCGTCGCCGATCGCAATGAAGTGGCGGACTCCTGGAAACTGGTCGCGACAGCTTTCAAGGGCAGCCTTGAAGCGCGTATCAAAAAGTATGGCGGAAGCGCCGACGTGCCGCACCGTATCGCGATGGGTTGCCATGTCGAAATGGGAATGCAGGACAAGCCTGACCAGGCCGGCGCGTTCGCACGCGAGCCAGGCGTGCATGACTTCGGCACGGTTGTGGCTCAGAACGCCGACCCTGTCTCCGCTCGCAAGGCCAATGCTCAGCAATCCCGACGCCAGTCTGTTCGCTGCCTGATCAAGCTCGCGGAATGTCTGATGGCCAGCCTCCGTCGTCAGTGCAATCCGTTCGGCGAACCGGAAGGCTGCATTCGAAGCCAACATTCCTGCTTTAGTTCGCATGATTTCCCCCTTCTGATTTACCTGATATTTTCGACCACGCTCCGGATCGGAGACTTTCTGCGTCGAACAAATCGAACAGAGAAGCAGCTCCGCCGCTTGTCCAAAACGGAACAACATCTAGGCCAAACAGGAGGTTTGCGAGGCGGATGCGCAATTGCCGCTGATCTACCGCATACACGTCCAGTGATGCGGGCAGCGCCAATCACCTGCTCGGCGCTTCGCCAACCCGCTCAGTGAACCCGCGGGCGGATTTTATGGCTGATCATCACGAGGCGTCAGCCCGTTGATTGCTGCATCCCAGGCGATGAGCTCGAAGACCATGCCACGCTTGGTCATCTCGGCCTCGAGGTCGGCCACATGCGTCATCCAGGCGCTGGTATCCCTGACTCTGAAACGCGGCTTTTTACCCTGCTCTTCCGCGGCATCGTCGGCCGCCAAAGCGCCGCGCACCGCCTCGTACATCATGGTCAGACTATCGTTTGTGAATGCAGCGTAATCCATCGGATTGGTCCAAAGGCCATCGAGACCCGGTACGAATACAAGGTGCAATTACGTGAGCAGCGTCATCTCGCCAATAGTCCAATAGTGAAGAACGCCCAGGGCGCCGTGCAACGTGAAACGCTGCTCCGCAGAACCGGGGCCCACTCCGTTCGGAGAATACGGCTAGGCCCCGGCTCAGCAGCGCAAGCGCACGCTGCGCCGCATCCGGGGCACGAGACTATTCCTACTCCGCGGCCATCTGCCGTGGCGCGGATGGCGGTTGGCTAACAGTTCAAGGTTTAACCGGCTTCGTGAGCTGAGCCCAATATTTGTCGGTGAACTGAGCGAGCCTGAGAAGGCGCGACAAACTTTCATGAGCTTCGGTTTCACCTAATGCAGTGACGACCCCGTGAGCAGCGTCATCTCGCCAATAGTGAAGAACGCCCAGTGAATTTTCGAACGTTTGCTTGATTGACGGGCTTACGTTCAGGACAACCGATTTCGTAGTCTTCGCTCGACCACCCGCATTGTTGTATGTTGCAAGGGCCTTCTTTTCGTTACCTGTTTTGGCCACTGCTATCGCCAACAATACGGATTCCGCCGCGGCGCCCGACATGACGCAAGCGGCAAGCCAGGTGCCGTTTCGATAGGTCTTAACGGCTTCGGTTGCTCGCTGCGCATATCCGTCACCGAATCTGTTGGCAAAGCCGGTCAGCGTGCTTGCCAATCGACTCATGTCCAGAAACGCTCGTTGCGAAGCATCTTTGAGCCATTGGGAGCCAAATGCGGTTATTGTGTACTGATCGCCGAACGCGACGGGATGCCCCTGCCCCATTGGTGCAAACTGTCCAGGCCGCAGCACTCCAAGCCGGCAGAGGTCCCAAGCGGCGTCATAGAACGGAATGATACTTTCTTCCGGAATCTGATCGATGCCGGGTATGAACTTGCCTTCTCTGCTTAGGCTCGGCTCCCAATAGCTTCTCGCGACATCGGGGATATAGAGATCGGCGCCATGACTTCCCTTGCGCTGTCCGTAAAAATTTCTTTGAAAGCCAATGCTGGAGAGGTGCTGGACCAAAAACTCGTATGCTTCTTCGGCTCGCACGCTGCACTCCTTTTAGGAGAAGTTGCGTTAGGAGACGTTGTGGAGATTGAGCGACATGGATGGCCCCCTACGCTGTGAGGTAGAATCTTCCTGCAACCTGACGGCGCCCGCAAGCGAAATTCTGCCAGGAGTGATTCCTCATCAGATGAAAAAGATCCTTGATGTTGTGAAGCTTGAGCTTGCCCGAATCGAATAGTGTTTCCTTGAGCGCGTGTCATTGTTGGGCCGCGATAGCGTCGGCCCGGCGGCAGTTCCGGTAGCGTCGTTGCGTCGTGGGCGTGAAAGAAAACGGCCCCAGCTTGGGGCTCGCTGAGGCCGTGGGGGCTTGGGCGTCCCTGTAAGAGCGCCAGGGCACGACCGATTGATAGCCGATGGGCCTTCGATCTTAAATCTACCCATTCGGGTGTAATCGAACGGGCGGCGCTCCGATCGGAAAGGCCGGTTGCGAATGGCGCCGAGGCAGCAATGACGCGCCGGCGCCGATCTCACCGGAAGCGTTACCGACAGCGGCTGGCGACACACCGGCGGTGCGGGTCGTAACTCAACGTCAAGGCGCCAAGGCTAATCTTGTGACGTCGCGGGTTGGGAATTGCGTACCGCGACACCAGCAAAAGCGAAACCCGCCGGGTAAAGAAGACCGGCGGGTTTTTCTTCGCGCCGTTGCTTGGTCAGACCGCATCAGTACATGGCGATCATCACCAATAGAGCGCCAGTCATGGCGATGGCCCAAGCAATCGAGACTGTGATGAGCCAAGTATTGGGCTTCATGATCTTGATCCGCGCTCAAAAGCCCCAAGGGAGAGCTTAGAGAGCGTGATGCAAAGTGAACATGAACTGCTTCACAGCTTACCCGCCGGACGTCTCACCCGGCGGCTTTTTTGCTGGTGGAGCCGGCGCCATGCTCTTGGGGGCAGGCGATCGACTGCCGCGAGCACTATGTTCCCTCATTGCTTTCTCCGCGCCAACCTCATCGGCACAAGAGGCAATGCATTTGCGATCGGCGAACACGAGCCACTGATGGAGGCTCACTTCCGTAATGACGTACTCGGTCATCGCAAGCGTCCCAGTAGTAAGCTGACACAGCTTAATACGGCAACGTTGCTGGTCCATTAACCAGGCTCCGACTGTCTTTTGGCACCGTCCTTCGGTCGCGCGCTTCTCGTTTCAGGGCCATCGACGCCGTGGACGATGACCTCGCCGCCAATCACAAAGCGGCTCTGCCGGTACTTCCGTGCCGCCTCGGCATGCTTGGGTGGTGTCTTGCCCAGTCGTCACCGCCTCTGGTAATCAGGCGGACGCGCTCACCGTCGCCCTCAAGGCGCAGTTGCGCGCAGCTAGGGGTCACTGATTACAACAGCGAAGCGGTAGCAGAATGCGACTGAAAAGCGCTGCATTATTTGCCGTTGGTTTCGTGTTTGTCAGTTTTTGGCTGCATGGCGGCGCTCGATGTCAAAGCTCGGCTGCCCGGCCGCTTTCACTTGCCCCGCCGCCATTGGTGGCTGACCAAGGTTCGGCACCAGCGGGCACGTGTCACTGGAGCGGCCTCAATCGGTGGTGCAGCAACCCGACGGGCGGCGTTTTATCACCAGAGCCGACGGCGAAAGGTTCGCCGCCAATGGCGGAGGAAGTCCCGACGTCTCCGCCGCCCGTCATCCTTGCCTCGCCGCCAACGGTGACCGACGACGTTCCACCGCCAACAGCGACAGCCAAACGTTCGCCGCGACCTGCCCCCAAAAACATTTCTCCGCCAGTGGCGACGGAGGACGTTCCACCGCGAACGGCGACCGCCAAACACGCGCCGCGACCTGCCCCCAAAAACGTTTCTCCGCCAGTGGCGACCGACGACGTTGCACCGCG
>Ga0134128_10011217_pt1 | contig 10721 bp, 9 predicted proteins | sample KB31754_FD_96462 | JGI IMG/M metagenome (GOLD analysis project Ga0134128, IMG submission 96462) | Terrestrial soil microbial communities with excess Nitrogen fertilizer from Kellogg Biological Station, Michigan, USA - KB3-175-4 | ecosystem: Environmental > Terrestrial > Soil > Unclassified ...
CCATGTATAGCTGCGGCAGCACGATCATCAGCAATATCCAAATACCGATCGCGGCCAGCAAATAAATCGAGATCGCGATTCCGTTACGTTCAAAAAAGCCTCGCTGGCCTGGATGACCGGCGATGCGCCGTTCCATGACCGCCGTCGCCCAGAATACGGCGATGACCAAGAACGGCAGCAGCACGATGAGCATGCGGCCGACCGTGCTAGTCACGGGCCAATCTCCCAGCCGGCAGGACGAGCGCTTCCTCTGGGTCGAAACGGATGGCGGTCCGGCTCCCCTGCTCCGGCATCGAGGCACCGGTGCCGCGCGGCACAGTGATGACGATTGGCTTCTTCGATTCGGGTCCCCGGAAGAACAGATGCGTCATATTGCCTTCGAAAGCGACGTTCAGCACTTCACTCTCGACGGTGCTGTCGGCTTGACCGGTGCCGAGAGAGAAGGTCTCGGGTCGAACGAACAGGACGGCGGGATCTCCCACCCCAAGCCCGCCGCGATTACGGCCGCGCAGCCGTCCGAACGCGGATTCGACCACCGCATGGCCGTCCTCGGCCGCCACCACGCGTCCGTCGAAGGGATTGTTCTCGCCGACGAAGGAGGCCACGAACGCGGTCTCCGGGCGATCGTATATGGAGCGGCCATCGCCTACCTGCTCGATCACGCCGGCATTCATGACGGCGATGCGGTCCGACATGGTCAGCGCTTCGCCCTGGTCATGGGTGATGTAGATGAAGGTGATGCCGACCCGCTGTTGGATGATGCGAAGCTCGTTGCGCATATGCTGGCGCAGCTTCAGATCCAGTGCCGAAAGCGGCTCGTCCAACAAGAGTACCTGCGGCTCGACGGCGAGCGCTCGCGCGATCGCAACCCGCTGGCGCATGCCGCCCGAAAGTTCGCTGACCAACTTGTCTCCCGTTCCGGGGAGGGCAATGAGGTTCAGAAGCTCATCGGCGCGGCGGCGGCGCTTCTCGCGCGAGACACCCCGGACGCGAAGTCCATAGGTAATATTTTCCGCAACTGTCATCAGCGGGAACAGCGCCAAATTCTGGAAGATGAGCGCAGTTGGTCGCTTGTTTGGGCCTATGCCCCGCATATCGCGGCCGCCGATCCGCACGGCGCCCTCCGAGGGGTCGAGAAAACCCGAGATGGTTCGCAAGATCGTCGTCTTGCCGCAGCCGGACGGGCCGAGAAAACTGAAGAACTCGCCGTTTTCGATGTTGAGGGTTGCGCCTTTGACGGCAATGAAGCTGCCGAAGCGGATCGTCACATGATCGAGTTCGACATTCGCGCTCATCGATAGAACGTCCCCTGACCCAACGCGTGTTCTGGATAACGGGCTGTCAAATTATAGCGCGTACGGGCCGATCACTCCCTGCAATATGGGCTCCAAGTCCCTTGACCAGGCGCTTTATGGGGCAGCCGCCCGAGGGCGCACCATTCGCGGCCAAACACGGACATCCCGGCCGCGTCAGGGCCGGGATGCCGCCTATTCCGAATAGCTCGAAGGCTCAAGCTGCCTTGAACTTCTCGGCGTATTCGAGCTTCAGGTCTCCCAACCAGGAGCTCTCCGGTGGGCGGTTCCACAGCTTGCTGAGCGCGTCCTCCGGATAGGCTTCCTGGAATATCTTCTTGGCCTGTGCGGACAAGAGCGCGTCAGCGCCCTTGACCACGGGATTGTAGCCCGAGCCCTCAGAGGTCGCCGCAGCGCCCTCAGGCGTGTGGAGGTAGGCAAGCCACTCGTAGGCCTGATCCACGTTCGCCGCGCCGGTGGTAAGCGCCCAGCCATCGATCCAAGTGATGGCGCCCTCCTGCGGAGCCATGTAGCTCACAGGCTTGCCTTCCTTTTTGAGGGCGAGCGCCGGTCCATCCCAGGTCTGGCCGATGATCACGCCGTTCTGTATCAAGCCCGACTTGGTGTTGTCGGCGCTGTCCCAGAACTGCTTGATCCAGGGCTTGTGATCGACCGCAAACTTGATGATCACGTCGTAGAGCTTGCGGAAAGTATCGGGATCCTTGAAGGCGTCGAGCATGCGGTTGGAGGGAAGCTTGCCGGTGTGGTCCATCCACAGGCCGATGCCGAGCAGCATCGAATGCGGGCGTCCCTGGACGGCGCCTTTGTACTGATCGTCCCACATCGTCCCGAAACTGAGCGTCTTGTACTCGAGCTTGGTCTTGTCGGTCCGCCAGGAGATCGCTTCGCTACCCCAGACATGCGGCACCCAGTGCAGCTTGCCGTCCCATTCCCACAGCTTGGTCGCTTCCTGGAAAGAGGGCAGCAGATTGTTCCAGCTCTTCAGCTTTTTGGGGTCTAGCGCCTGGACCAGGTTCTGATCGAAGAACTGCGGCTGGCGATCGCGGGTCGGCTGGCAAAGATCGAAGCCTTCGCCACCGGTCGCCTGCAGCTTGTTGATCTGCTCTTCGTTCTGCGAGAACGGAGTGGTGTTGACCTTGATCCCGGTTTTCTTGGTGAAGTTCGGAATGAGGGGATCCGGCACCTCATCCGACCAGACCAGGATGTTCAGTTCGCCCGAGGAAGAGCGTGCCTCCCGCACAATCCACGGACCCATCGCGGCCACAGCGCCGGCCGCCGCCGTACCCTTCAGAAGGGTGCGGCGTGTGAAGCGGCGAGCGGCTGCCATAATGGCGACGCTCGACCCGTTCGACTTGCGTGATCCTGTCACTGACGTGTGCTCCCTAGCAGCTTGATGTCAGGGCCCCGACTTTGTCGGAACTCGTTGGTAAAGGGCCCGATCGACCGTCAAGATGCTAGACCCTACCAAAGGCCGTCAATAGGGCGAGGGAGAGTTATTCGTGAATGTTAGGTGACGCTCAGATAGGCAGGAAGCCGCTCCAAAGAGCCAGAGGCAGCATGGCCAGTCCCGTCAAAGTGGCTAGAGCGGCAGATTTTTCTGCCGCACTCCAGCGCCGCCAATCGGCCGCCAAGTCGCGGCGGGCGGCGGCTAATCCGGCATGGCCGTATGGTGGGCGGCGGCTTTCCATGATGCGGGCTGTTGCCAGTAAGCGAGTGGGAGCGTACGAGCCCACTCTGCCGCTCTGCGCCGTCCAACAGAAATGCCGATCACCAATCATTTCTATAGCGAGAAGTCATCGCTGAAGAACTGCGCCCGCATGTTGCCGATTTAGACGGTGAGGAGTTTGAGCTGCGGCTGGAACTAAGCTTCGGCAGAATACGCCGAATTACTCGCCGGGTTCGGCAAGTGTTTCGCTCTAGCCAGCCGCGAGCGGCGATCTATTGCCGGACTTCTCCGACGAGAAGAGCGCTTCCATTTGGCGCCGGACGCGCAGTGCTTCAGTGCTCTCATCTGCGATGACATCGCTCCAGCGAACCAGGCTTCCGGCGGGCAGCGCCCGGCGAAGAGCAACCCCGTGGGCCAGTCCGATCGGCAGCGCGCCCTGAGAGAGGGATTCTCGCGCCGGCATGAGCCTGCCCCAGACCGTGTATCCGCCTTCTCCGTCGAGAATTTCGCCGAGCGCGAGATCCCGTTTCGCAACGGCGACCGCATCGCCACGAAAGCCCGAGGCGCAACCGGTCGGCTCGCCACGCAGCGCTACGCTGGCGACGGATATGCCGAGTTCAAGCCCAATCAAGTGTGAAGGACGATAGAGTGCGCCGAACCAGCCGCTGGCATCGATGGCCAGACCGTACTCGGCGAAGCATTGCCGGGCGTATTCAGTCGGGGCCTTGAAGACGACATACACACCCCAACGCAGGTCCCGCGGCACCGGAGTGCCGTCTCGGTTCAAGGACGAGACCACCTCGACGGTGCCGTTCGATTCCGGCCCAAGCATGGCAGCCAGTTCATCGCAGCCGACGGGCGGAAAGCGAAGTCCTTCACGGCGCGGTTCAAGCCCGGTGCCGTTCGCAACGGCGGCCATTTCGATCGCCGATTTGGTGCCATCCAGAAAAGAGTTGAACATGCGCGGGTTGAAGTCGCCGGCCGCGAGCTGTTGTTCGGAAAACCCGTAGTGGCTCCAGACCGTATCGGGCGTCGAGGCATGATAGATGGGCAGGTATTTTGTTCCTTTGCCGGCACAAACAACCTCGAACCCCGCCGCGCGTCCCCAATCGACCAGTTCGCTGATCAATGCGGGCTGATCGCCATAGGCCATGGAATAAATCGTCCCCGCCTCGGCGGCGCGCCGGGCCAAGAAGGGACCGGCGAGGACATCGGCCTCCACATTGACCATGACGATGTGCTTACCGTTTTCGACGGCGCTGAGAGCGTGGCGGATGCCGGCCGCCGGAGAACCGGTCGCATCGATCACTACCTCTGCCGGACCGGCGATCAGCCGTTCGGCATCCTCGACTAGTTGCGGTGGCGGTGCGGACCAGCCGATACGGTCCATCGCCCCACGAACGCGACTGAGATCCAGATCAGCGACGGCGACGATGCGCAAGCCCGGTGTATGTTGTGCTTGAGCGAGAAACATCGTGCCGAATTTGCCGGCGCCGATCAGGCCGACGCGTACGGGATTGCCTTGCGCCTCCCGTTGCTTCAGCTTCGCCCAAAGATTCACCGCCGGCCTCGCTGCTGTTCAGCCTACTCGGCGTCTTCTTCCGTCAACGGCGGGCACGGCCAAGACTGAGGCGGCTTCAACCCAGCCGGAAGCTTGGTCGTGTCGTTACCGCAACTATCATGGATCTGTTGCTGCTCGAGACCACGCACGGCCGAGAGATCGGTTCCCTCGATCCGGGTCAGCAGGAAATAGGCGTTGGTGAAATCCGCACCGGCAAGAGCCGCACCGCCGAAATTGGTCCGAGCGAGATAGGCTTTGACCAGAACTGCATCGCGCAAGTCTGCCTTGCTCAAATCGGCGCGGCCGAGGCTTGCTTTCGTAAGGTCCGCCTTTTGCAGTTTCGCCTCTGCCATCTGGGCCCGGTCGAACTCGGCCTTCACCAATGAAGCGCCGGTCATATCGGCTCCCCGGAAATTGGCTCGGTAAGCGTAAGCCTTGTCGAACCGCGTGCCGGCGAGCTTGCCGTCCTGGAAACGGCTACGCGCCAAAGTGGCCCCTGTCAGATCGGCCTTCCTCAAATCCGCTTCCAAGAAATCGGTAGCGCTGAGATCGGCCTGCAGCAGTTTTGCCCCTTCCATGGCCATGCCACGGAGAATCAGGTGCATCTTCTGACATCCCGACCAGTCGACATTTCCTTTGGCCTTGTCCTCGCAATCGGCGAATGCCGGCTCAGCCGTCACCAGCAAGCTGAACAGCGTGATGCCAATGATGCGTTTCATGTTCCTCCCGCTCCCCTTTTTTCAATCGGCGTATCATTCGCCGTGGCGGCCAGGATTTTGCATTGAGGACGGGCCTTCTTCCTGGCGGCTGCTTTGACCCTGCTCTAGTTTCGGGTTTGTGCATCATTCTACAGCAGGAATAGCCTTGGGACAGCGCCGCCCGTGATCATCGCCAGCTACAACCTGGACAGCTTGGATGATACCGACGAGGATTCGCGGCGGTTCGATACACGTGCGGCCGTGCTCAGACCGAAATTGGTTGAACTCCGTGCCGACATCCTGTGCCTACAAGAGATTCACAGTCAAAAGGTCGGCGGTGAACGACGGCTTCGTGCGCTCGATAGCCTCCTGGAAGGAACGCCTTATGCCGGATATGGTCGCGTTCATACAGTAGGTGACGCTGGCCGCTCCGCGGACGTCCACAACCTGGTGACGCTCAGCCGCTACCCTATCCTAAACTCGGGCCAGGTCAGGCACGACCTCGTACCACCCCTTCCTTGGCCTCAACTCGCGGACAGCGAGGGCTCCGAACCGGTCACCTGGGATCGCCCATTCCTCCACGCGGAATTGGACTGCGGCAGCGCACGCCGCTTACACGTGCTGAACTTGCATCTGCGTGCACCGATTGCCGCCCATGTTCCGGCCGGACGAGATCATGGGCAGTGGCGCTCCACTCAGCTTTGGGCACAAGGGTTTGCGCGGGCATCGCTGAAACGGATCGGGCAAGCACTGGAGGTGCGGCTTTTCGTTGAAGATATTTTCGACGAGGAGGATGAGGCGCTCATTTGCGTCTGTGGCGACTTCAATGCGGAAGGTCCGGAAATGCCCATGCGCCTGATTCGGGCCAGCCCTGAGGATGTCGAGAATGCCGCGTTGGAGCGGCGGCAACTCATCCCTCTGGACCCGAGCGGCCCGAGCACGATTCACGCCGGGCGCAGGATGCGTCCGGACCATGTGCTGGCCTCTCAAGCACTAGCCGCTCGTCACCGCCGGTCCGCCCTGATGAACAAAGACCTTCCTGACGACACCATGTCTGATCCGGCTGACTCCCCACATGCGCCGATTTCGGCGGAGTTCGAGTTGGATTGACTGATGGATACCGTCAGCGCCGAAGATCTGGAGCGCGCGCTCCTCTGGGCCAGCACGCAGGCCCCCAGCCCGATTGCCGGACTGTTCGGGCCGGATTCGATGACTTGGCGGATCGACCGCGAGGGGATCCTCTTTCTCGCCGCAGGACGCGCCCTCTTGATGCAGCTCGCCCATCCCTGGGTGGCGCAAGGCGTTGCCGATCACTCCATCAGCCTCGATGACCCGATCGGCCGGTTTCATCGCACCTTCTCGGCGATGTTCAATTTCGTGTTTGGGACGGTAGATCAAGCGTTCGCTGCGGCCCGGCGGCTGCACCGGCGTCATGAGAGCATTCAAGGCGTGCTGCAACATGCGGCGGGGCCGTTTTCAGCCGGCTCGCCTTATGCCGCCAACCATCTGCCGGCGTTGCGGTGGGTCCTGCTCACGCTGACCGACGGGGCGATTGCGGCGTATGAAACCGCGCTCTCTCCGCTTACCGCTTCGGAGCGAGACCGCTACATCGCCGAGAACCGGCTCCTCGGAGCCATGTTCGGTATCCCCCCGGATTCCCTCCCGCAGGACTGGCGTGCCTTCGAAACGGAGCGCGAAAGAAGACTTGCCTCCGCAGAGCTAATGATCACGCCGCCCGCCCTTCGCATTGCCGAACGGCTGGTCGTGCATCCGCCCTTGCGGCTGATCCCGGACTCGTTTCGAACCATCACCGCGCGGCTGCTGCCCGAGCGCCTGCGCCAGGAGTACCGGCTCGACTATGGCCCCTCTGAGCAACGAAGCGCCGACCGCACCCTCCGCTGGATAAGGCGGATTTACCCTAAACTGCCCCGCCTTCTTCGGTATGTCGGGCCATATCATGAAGCGCTCGGCAGGTTGCGCGGCAGATCGGCACCCGCGCCCGTGACACGCGCCCTAAACCGCATCTGGATCGGCGCCGCGGCGCTTCCGGGTGCAGCCCGAGGCGAGGAAGTATCCTAGACTAAGCCGGCCTCGGCGGATCTGACGCAACGCGATGCGGCAGCTCCTCTCCGCTCTTGAAGAATTCCAGGGAAACGGAGTTGAGGCAGTACCGCAGTCGGGTTGGGGCTGGCCCGTCGTTGAATACATGACCAAGGTGGCTGGCGCAGCGCTTGCAGCGGATTTCGATCCGTCGCATGCCGTAGCTGCGGTCTTCGACATAGGCGATGTGGTTCGCATCGAACGGCGCCGTGAAGCTGGGCCACCCAGTGCCGGATTCGAATTTCGTGCCGGAACGAAACAGCGGCAAGCCGCACAACCGGCAGGCGTAAATCCCTTCCTCCTTGTTATCCAAGAGGAGACCGCAGAACGCGCGTTCAGTGCCATGCTCCAGGAGAACGTGGCGCTCCTCGGCTGTGAGGGTCTTTGCGAGATCCTTAATCACTGAAGCGGGCAGGGGCGAGATATCGTACCCGGAGGCGGATGTTTGCGGATGGGAAGCATCGGTTTTCTCGGCCTCGTTTCGCATTTTCGTCTCTCCCACGCAGTTCGATTAACCTTAGTCCGCGAAGTACTAGGTAAACGGCGCTCCGACAAATTTACAATGCATTTTAGGCGATTCTTATAAGTCATGCAGCATTCTAAGCCGGCGCGGTAATCAAAGCCCAGCAACCGGCAAAGAGCCCAACGTGAATCCCTTCCATACCAAGCCGAACCGGCGAGCCACCCTCCTCGAACGCTACAGCGATCGGGTCGGTCGCCTGATCGAGCAGCAGATGACCGAGGCGGCTTTGCTGGCGGCCAAGCAAGATGCGGAACAGTCCGCGGTCGTTGCGCGCGAGGCGATGCTTCGGGCACAGGCGGCCAATCGGACCAAATCCGAAATTCTCGCCAATGTCAGCCACGAGCTGCGTACCCCGTTGAACGCCATCATCGGCTTCTCCGAACTGATCTCGACGCAGCTCTTCGGTCCGGAAGGCAAGGACAAGTATATCGAATACGCCCGCGACGTTCACGATTCGGGCAAGCACCTGCTCGGGGTCATCAACGATATTTTGGACTTCGCCAAAATCGATGCCGGCGAATTGAAGCTTTATGAGGAGATGACCGATCTCTCGGTCGTCATCGCCTCCTGCCGCAACATGGTGGCGACGCGGGCCCACAAGGCTGGGCTGGCGTTGCAGATTCCGCCACGGGAGGCGCTGCCCCGCCTCTGGGCGGACGAACGGAAGCTGAAGCAGGTCCTCCTCAATCTGCTGTCGAACGCCGTCAAGTTCACGCCAGCGGGCGGGCGGGTCACGGTCAGTGTCGACCTGACGCCGCACTCTCTGTCCATGACCGTCACCGATACCGGCATCGGCATCGCCCCGGAGCATATCGAACGTGCGCTGGCGCCGTTCCAGCAGGTGGATAGCGACCTCAACCGGCGCTATGACGGTACCGGGCTCGGGCTGACGATCACCAAGTCGCTGGTCGAGCTGCACGGCGGCCAGCTCAAAATTCAAAGCGAGATCCGAGTGGGCACCGCCGTTACGGTTGTCCTGCCGCGCTGGCGCGTTGACCGGGCGGAAGAAGCGGCCGCACCGACCGAGGAGACCCTCTCCGCCTAGTCTTCGACCGTTTACCGAGCGATCTTCGCAGCGGATTGGCTAAAGGTCTTTCGCCCGCTATATCTCCCGCGCCGCCGCTTCCGGTATCGGCGTGCAGTCTCGCGAAAGGATTTGTGGGCGATGAACGACACGGCCTCGACGCGGCGGCCGAACATTCTGTTGGTTATGTTCGACCAGCTTGCGCCGCAATCTCTCCCCAGCTACGGCCATCCTGTGGTTAAGGCTCCCCACCTGGAGCGACTCTCCGCAGAGGGGGTGCTGTTCGAGAGCGCATATTGCAACTCGCCGCTTTGCGCGCCTTCCCGCTTCTCCATGATGGCGGGACAGCTCGCCAGCCGGATTGGCGCTTGGGACAACGCCGCCGAGTTCCCGGCCAGTATACCGACCTTCGCGCATTACCTGCGCCTCGCCGGCTATCGCACTTGTTTATCGGGCAAAATGCATTTCGTGGGACCCGATCAGCTTCACGGCTTCGAGGAGCGCGTCACCACCGATATGTATCCCAGCGATTTCGGCTGGACGCCGGAATGGGATCACCCGGAGAAGATCCAGTGGTGGTTTCACAACATGCTGAGCGTCGCCGAAGCGGGTCCGTATGACCGCTCGCTTGAGATGGATTTCGACGAGGAGGTTGCGTTTCACGCCACCCGCTGGGTCCAGGATGCGGCGCGCGACACCGACCGCCGTCCCTGGCTGCTGGCGGTTTCCTTCATGCACCCACATGACCCATTCCTGGCGCCCCGCGAGTACTGGGCCCAGTACGATCCGGCTCAGATCGACATGCCGGCAGTTCCTTCTATTCCACTGGAAAAGCGCGATCCGCTCAGCCGTCGGATGTTCGAGCTTTACGATCGCGGCGAATACCGGATTTCGGCCGAGCATATCCGGGCGGCGCGTCATGCCTACTACGCCATGATCACTTACGCCGACGCCTTGATGGGCCAAGTCTTGGCGGCACTCAAGGCCACCGGGCAGGTCGATGACACCATCATCATTGTCTCCGCCGACCATGGCGAAATGCTCGGCGAACGGGGCCTCTGGTACAAGATGACGTTCTTCGAGCGGTCGGTGCGCGTGCCGCTGATCATGCACGCCCCAAAGAGATTCGGTCCGCGCCGCATCAAGCAGAACGTCTCGCTGGTCGACGTGCTGCCGACGCTGCTCGAGTTGGGCGGGGCGACACAGAAATTATCGGTGCCCGTGGACGGGCGCAGCTTGTTGCCTCTGGCCGGCAATGGCGCAGTCGTTTGGCCCGATACCGTTTACGCGGAATACATGGCCGAAGGCACCACCGAACCGGTCTTCATGATCCGCCGCGGCCGCCACAAATACATCGCCTGCGCCGGCGATCCGCCGCAGCTCTTTGATGTCGAGAACGATCCACTGGAGCTTGAGAATCTGTCCGAGAAGCGGGAGCACCGGAGTCTGGCCGCCGGCTTTGCAAGCGAAGCCTCTTCAAAATGGAACAGCGAAGCCCTGCGCGCGAGCATCGTGGATAGCCAGCGCCAGCGCGTCCTGGTTCAGCAGGCCCTGCTCACCGGTCAGATCCACCCTTGGGATCATCAACCGCGGCAAGACGCCGCTCGACGCTACAACCGCAACTATGGAAGCGAGTTGTACGACACCGACCGGCGCGCCCGGCTGCCGTTCCAGCCCGAGCCGCCCAAAGTTGCAGAGCCTTGAACAACCTGGACAGTTGATCCGCCCCGTATTGTGTCGGATCAATGGCCTTCTACTTCTCGATTCGCGTCGGGTGATTGCCTCAAAGGGACCGGACTGACATTGCGCCTTCCTCACCTCACATCATCTCTTCGG
>Ga0134128_10011219_pt1 | contig 10721 bp, 9 predicted proteins | sample KB31754_FD_96462 | JGI IMG/M metagenome (GOLD analysis project Ga0134128, IMG submission 96462) | Terrestrial soil microbial communities with excess Nitrogen fertilizer from Kellogg Biological Station, Michigan, USA - KB3-175-4 | ecosystem: Environmental > Terrestrial > Soil > Unclassified ...
TACGCGTTCGCGATGTCGTCAAAAACCTTCGCGCTGTAGTCGACGAGGTCGATCTTGTTGACCACAAGCACGACGTGTTTCACGCCGATCAGCGACAGGATGAAGCTGTGCCGCCGCGTCTGTGTCAGCAGGCCCTTGCGCGCATCGACCAGCACCAGCGCCAGTTCGGCATTGGAAGCGCCGGTCGCCATGTTGCGGGTGTACTGCTCGTGGCCCGGTGTGTCGGCGACGATGAATTTGCGCTTGTCGGTCGAGAAGAATCGATAGGCCACGTCGATGGTGATGCCCTGCTCGCGCTCGGCGACAAGTCCATCGACCAGCAGCGAAAAATCGATTCCCTCGTCGCCGACCATCCGGTTGCGGCTCTCCTTGCGGAGGCTCGCGAGCTGGTCGTCGAGGATAAGCTGGCTGTCGTAGAGCAGGCGCCCGATGAGAGTCGACTTGCCGTCGTCGACGCTGCCGCACGTCATGAAGCGGAGGAGGCCCTTGCCCGTCTGCTGCTCGAGCCAGAGATCGAGATCGGTGTCGGGCGTGGCGAGGGCGGAGGCAAGCATACTCAACTCAGAAATACCCTTCCTGCTTCTTCTTCTCCATCGATCCCGCCTGATCGGAATCGATCAGCCGCCCTTCCCGCTCCGAGGTGCGGCTCGCCTGCATCTCCATGATGATCGAGGGCAGGTCGGCCGCGTTGGAGCGGATGCCGCCGCTCAGCGGATAATCGCCCAGGGTGCGGAAGCGCACCATCTCCTCGTGCGGCGTCTCGCCGGGCTCGAAGCGGAAGCGGTCATCGTCGATCATGATCAGGGTGCCGGCCCGTTCGACCACCGGGCGCTTGCGGGCGAAATACAGATCCGGAATCTCGATCTTTTCCGCGTAGATGTAGGTCCATACATCGAGCTCGGTCCAGTTGGAGATCGGGAACACCCGCATGCTTTCACCCGGCGCCAGCCGCGTATTGAAGATGCGCCAAAGCTCGGGCCGCTGGTTCTTGGGATCCCAGGCGTGCTGGGCGTTGCGATGGGAGACGATACGCTCCTTGGCGCGCGATTTCTCCTCGTCGCGTCGCGCTCCGCCGATGGCAGCGTCATACTGGCCCGCGTTCAGTGCCTGCCGCAGCGCCTGCGTCTTCATGATGTCGGTGTGGCGGGCCGAGCCATGGTCGAACGGGTTGATGCCGGCCTTAAGGCCTTCCTGATTGGTATGCACGATCAGCTCGAAACCGTGCTCTCTCGCCATCCGGTCGCGAAAGGCGATCATTTCGCGGAATTTCCACGTGGTATCGATGTGGAGCAGCGGAAACGGGATGCGGCTCGGATAGAACGCCTTGCGCGCCAGATGCAGCAGCACGCTCGAATCCTTGCCGATGGAATACATCATCACCGGCTTTTCAAAGCTCGCGGCCACTTCCCGGAAGATTTCGATCGCCTCGGACTCGAGCGATTTGAGGTGCGAAAGCGGCGCCGGCATAAAGTGAATTCCATCCTTGGGATTAGGCGTGCAAATACGCTTGTGACCGCCGTGCGACAAGGGCCGCTGCGGCTATAAACGCCGAACCGATATCCGGTGTTGCGCGTATTTGAGCGAGTGAGGGTGCTGATTTTTGAGATCGGCGGCCATACGGAATTTGCGATGTAAGGCGCTGCACCGAAAGGAAAAACTATTTCATGGCGCCAACTGCCGCGAGAGAAAACCACGACGCCGCGACAATAGGCGTCCTTCCACCCGGCCCCGCGGGCGGGCACTTATGCGGAGCGGCCACTTGGCCGCGCAAGGCAAGGAACCATCCGATGCACGAACGGCAGCAGGCGATAGCTGGCCACGACAGCACTGCCGCGTGGCGATTGGCGGCTTACCTCTTTCGCGCTTCTATCGCTGCGTTTTTCCTTGCCGTCGTAGCATTCTCCAGCGGCGAGGCGGTGGCACAGACAAGCCAGCCGCGCACCGTCAGTTTCCCCAGCGCCGACGGCAAGACGATGCTGGTCGGCTACCTCTTCGCGCCTGCCGGCCGGCCCAAGACCGCGCCTGCCGTCGTCCTTCTACCCGGCAGGACCGGCGCCTATTCGTCGCTCGCCAAGGGCAATTATTCGGCCGTAACGATCGAAAAGCGCCTACGGCTCTGGGCCGAGACGTGGTCTGCTCAAGGCTACTGGGCGCTGATCGTCGACAGTTTTGGCCCGCGCGGCTATCCGGCCGGTTTTGCCGCCGGCACCGATACGACGCGGCCCGCCGCCGTCAACGAAGTCACCGTGCGGCCCCTCGATGCCTATGGCGCCCTCCGCTACCTGCGGACATCGTCGCGGATCAAGCCCGACCGGATTGCGCTGCAGGGCTGGTCGAATGGTGGCAGCGCTGTTCTCGCCAGCATGAGCGCCGAAGACCTCAAGCTGCTGACCGGCGACCACGCGCGAGGGTTCCGCGCCGCAGTGGCGCTTTATCCCGGCTGTGGCCTCCAGGGCCATTTCAAGGGCGATGATTACGTGCCCTATGCACCCGTCCGGGTCTTCATCGGAACACGTGATGAGGAAGTATCGCTCGCTGCCTGCCAAAAGTTCACGACCGCCAGCAAAGAGGAAGGCGGCGACATCACCATGACGGTGTTCGAGGGCGCCACGCACGATTTCGACGATCCCGGCCGCGAGCGGCAGGGATCGGCGGCCAACGTCGCCGCGTCGACCGAGACTCACAAACAGGCGATCGCCTTCCTCGCGGCAGCTCTCGGACGCTGAACCGAGGCATCGCTTGCCCCGCTTTGGCCGTGCGCGAGCCTATCCTTGCGCCGTTTGGTATTTAGCCGGAAAGCCATGTCGTTTCCGGGCTTTGCCGCTTGTGGCAGGTGACCGTGCTTCATAAAGTCGGGCCTCACCGGATCGCCCATAATGCCCAAATACAAAGATATGCTTTCGGCCATCGGCCATACGCCACTCATCCGCCTCAACCGAGCCTCCGAACTCACCGGCTGCGAGATTTGGGGCAAAGCCGAATTTCTCAATCCCGGTCAATCCGTGAAGGATCGTGCCGCCCTCTACATCGTCAAGGATGCGGTGAAGCGGGGCCTGATCGGGCCGGGCGGCACGATCGTCGAGGGGACGGCGGGCAATACCGGCATCGGCATCGCCCTCGTCGCGAATGCGATGGGCTTCAAGTCGGTGATCGTCATTCCCGACACGCAAAGCCAGGAAAAAAAGGACGCGCTCCGGCTCTATGGCGCCGAGTTGATCGAGGTGCCGGCAAAGCCCTACAAAAACCCCAACAACTACGTGAAGCTCTCCGGGCGTCTGGCGGAAAAGCTGGCTCTCGACCTGCCGGCGGGCGCGATCTGGGCGAACCAGTTCGACAATGTCGCCAACCGGCAGGCGCACTACGAGACCACCGGCCCCGAGATTTTCGAGGATACCGGCGGCCGGATTGATGGCTTCATCTGTTCCGTCGGTTCAGGCGGCACGCTCGGCGGCGTCGCGATGGCGCTGAAGGCGCGCGATCCCGCGATCCGGATCGGCCTCGCCGACCCCGAGGGTGCGGCGCTTTACAGCTACTACACGACCGGCGAACTCAAATCGTCAGGCAGTTCAATCACTGAAGGAATCGGCCAAGGCCGCATCACGGCAAATCTCGCAGACCTCAAAGTGGACCACGCCTACCAGATTCCCGATGCAGAGGCCCTGCCCTACGTGTTCGACCTGTTGCTGCATGAGGGCTTGTGCCTCGGCGGCTCGAGTGCCATCAACATCGCTGGCGCTGTCCGCATGGCGCGGGAAATGGGACCGGGCAAAACGATCGTGACGGTACTCTGCGACTACGGCAATCGCTATCAGTCAAAGCTCTTCAATCCGGCTTTCCTCAGCGCCAGGGGGCTGCCGGTGCCGGGCTGGCTTACCGGCGGTTCGACAATCGATATCGGTGCGGTTACCGAGCCCGAGCCTGCGTAAGCCATGGCGGCGTGGCTCGACTATTTCGTCGCCAACTCGCTCCTGCTCACAACGCTGACCTTTGCTTTTTACGCGCTGGCGCTGGTTTGCGCCGTCCGCGAAGTCATGGTGTCGCGTACCTCGCAAGGGTCGATCGCCTGGCTGGTATCGCTGGCGCTGCTGCCCTTCCCGACGGTCATCATCTACCTCGTCGTCGGCTGGAAACATTTCGACGATTATGGTCTGGCGCAGACGCGCGACAGCCGGTTGACGCGCGCCCAGCGCACCCGCGCCATGCCGCTGATCGATGAGACATGCAACGCCGCCTGGCCGGTGCTGACCCACATCGCGCAGGTGCCCTTCCTCGCTGGCAACGAAGCCGAATTGCTGATCGACGGACAGGCCACTTTCGACTCGATCTTTGCCGGCATAGACGGGGCCAAACGTTACCTGCTGGTGCAGTTCTACATCGTGCGCGACGACGCGCTCGGCAAAATCCTCGCCGAAAAACTGATCGCCCGCGCCGCCGCGGGCGTCTCGATCTACCTGCTCTACGACGATATCGGCAGCGCCGGCCTGCCTCGCGCTTATGTTGATCGGCTGCGTGCCGCCGGCATCAAGGTCTCGGCCTTCAACCACCGCCATCCGTTCCTGAGGTTTTATGGACCGACGCGCATCAACTATCGCAACCATCGCAAGATCGTGGTTGCGGATGGCGAGGAGGCATGGGTCGGCGGGCACAACGTCGGCATCGAATATCTGGGACAGGACCCCAAGTTCGGACGCTGGCGCGATACACAGGTGCGGGTGCGCGGACCGATTGCGCTGGCCTGCGGACTGGTGTTTCGCGAGGACTGGCAATGGGCGACCGGCGACGAGCTGCCGGCCAATTTCCCCGATACGGTCCCGACACCGGGCGACCAGCCGGTGCTCGCCATGCCGACTGGGCCGGCCGATCGGCTCGAAGATTGCGCCATCGCCTTCACCGACGTGATCTCGAAGGCGCGGAAGCGCGTCTGGATCGTGAGCCCGTATTTTGTGCCCGATCTCGACGTCCGCACAGCGCTTTACGCGGCGGTTCTGCGTGGCGTCGAAGTGCGCGTGATGCTGCCGCACAAGCCGGATCACGTCCTGGTCTGGCATGCAAGCAATGCCCACGCCAACACCATGGTGCTGCACGACGTCGAAATCTACCGCTACACCGACGGCTTCCTGCACGAAAAGGTCATCCTGGTCGACGACCTCATTGCCGGCGTCGGAACGGTCAATTTCGACAACCGTTCGTTCGCCATCAATTTCGAACTGACGCTGTGGTTCACCGGCCAGCAGATGATCGCGGACGTCGAGGCCATGCTGACCACCGACTTTGCCAGCGCCCGCATGACGACGAAGGCCGAGGTTGCCGCCATTCCGATCTACCGGCGCTTCGTCGGCCAGGCGGCAAAGCTCTTGTCGCCGGTGCTCTAGGCGATGACCGGGGCAGTTCGCGCCTGACGCTACTCGACCGGCGGCGCGAACAGCAGGCCGCCGCGGGTCCACAAGGCGTTCTGGCCCCGGAGCATGGGCACGCCGGTATTGGTGCCAAAATTGCGGTCGAAAATCTCGCCGTAATTACCGACGGCGGCGATGATGTTTTTCATGAAATCGGGCGACAGACCCATCGCGGCCCCGAACGTGCCCTGAAGGCCGAGCATGCGCCGGATCGCCGGCGTCTTGGCCGCCGCGAGCGAGCCAATATTGGCGGCGGTTATGCCTACTTCCTCGGCGTCGATGAGCGTGTAAAGCGTCCACTTGACGATGTTGAACCACTGATCGTCGCCATCCCGCACGACCGGCCCGAACGCGTCCTTGGAGATACGCTCGGGAAGGATGAGATTGTTGGCCGGATCGGGTAACTCCCGCTTCATCGCGTAGAGCCAGCTCGCCGTCGCCGACACCGCGTCGCACAGGCCTGCCTGATAGGCCACCGCGAGGTCCTGCCGGTCCTCGTACAGTACCTCGCTGTAGGGTGCCTGGTTCTGGAAGAAGAAATCGCGAACGTTGAGGACTTCATCGCCGCCATCGAGGACGCAGACGCGGACCTTGGTCAGCTCATAGGCCGAGACCACGTTCAGCGACTGATGGACGAGGAAGCCCTGGCCGTCGAAGAACGATGCGCCGACATAGCTTGCCCCGTAACCGCTATCACGCCGCATCGTCCAGGCGGCATCGCGCGCCAGCAGGTCGACATCGCCAGTTTGCAGCAGGGCAAAGCGCGATGCTCCACTCAGCGGGCGGAACTCGACCTTATCGGGATCGCCAAATACGGCGGCCGCTACAGCGCGACAGAAATCGACGTCAAACCCTGACCAGCGGCCGTCCTTGTTCTGCTGGGCAAAGCCGGGCAGTGGATCGGTCGAACCGCAGACCAGTTTTCCGCGCGCCCGTATTGTCTCGAGTGTCGTTGCAGAGGCAAAGCCGGTGGAAACCAGCAGCGTGAACAACGCCACGACAAGCGCCAATGCCCCGAGCGCCCGGCGTCCGATACGCCGCGATCGAGGGATGGTGTTCACCTGCTTGGGTCGTGTCCCGCTCATCAGCGCACCGGTGGCGAGTATTGAATGCCGCCGTGATTCCACAGCGCGTTCAGACCGCGCGGCAGCTTGAGCGGCGAATCGTCACCGACATTGCGATCGTAGAGGTCGGCATAATTCCCCACACCCTTGATCAACTGATAGGCCCAATCCTTGTTGAGGCCGATCTCGCCGCCGAAATCGCCTTCGACCCCCAGCAGCCGCCGGATCGAAATGTTGTCCGAGCCAAGGCTCTCGTCGACGTTTCCCTGCGTCACGCCAAGTTCCTCGGCATCGAGGAGGCCAAAAAACGTCCACCGGGCAACGTCGAACCAGCGATCATCGCCCTGCCTGATAGCGAGCGACAGTGGCTCCTTGGTGATGAGGTCGGGCAAAATCGCGTGATCGGCGGGCGTCGCGAGCGTCGCTCGGACACCTGCAAGCACCGATGAGTTCGCGGAAAACGCGGCGCAGGTCCCATCGACATATCCCGCAACGGCAGCATCCCGGCTCTCGCGCGGCACCAGCGTCGCGGCGATGTTGTTGGCGTCGAAATATTCTCTGGCATTCGCCTCATCCGCGCCGCCGCCCTCGACGCAGACCTGTTTACCCGCAAGGTCTCGCACCGATTTGAGGCCGGAGGCCTTGGTCACCAAAAACCCCTGTCCGTCATAGAACATGGTTCCGACAAACATCAGGCCCTGCTCGGTATCGGAAGTGAGCGTCCAGGGAATGAGGTCCGCCAGCGCGTCGATCTTGCCCGAGATCAGCGCTGACGCTCGTTCATCCGGCTGCAGCGTGACGAACTGCACCTTGCTCGGATCGTTGAAAATGACGGCGGCCAGCCCTTTGCAGTAGTCCGCGCCGAGTCCTGTCCACTCGCCTTTCGCCTGGACCGCGGAAAATCCGGTCGTCTCGGGAGATGCGCCGCATAGCACCAGACCGCGCGCCTTGACGTTGGCGAGGGTGTCGGCGTCGGCAACACCCGACAGGGAGACGACGGCGAGCAGCGCAAGCGCGATTGATTTTGCTGGCATGCGTCTCCTCGCCTCATTGGCCGTAGCCGGCTTTGATAGCCACTACCGTTGCTGCTAAGCATGGAAACGACGATTGGCAACCGGCCACGCGTCGCGATGCCTCCCAGGGACCCTCGAATATATGACCAATAAAAAAGGCGCGGATGCAGCAAAGCTCTCCGCCGAGACTATCCTCACCCATGCCGGCCGCAAGGCCGACGACCAGTTCGGCTTTGTCAACACTCCGGTCTTTCGCGGCTCGACGGTGCTGTTCAAAACGCTCGCCGAGCACGATGCGCCAACGCAGGCTTACACCTATGGCCGCGCCGGCAATCCGACCACGACAGGGGTAGAGGCACTCGTCAGCGAACTGGAAGGAGCATACGCAACGACGCTCGTTCCGTCCGGCCTTGCGGCGATTACCGTGGCGATGCTGAGCGGGGTCAAAGCAGGCGATGAAATCCTCGTTACCGACACCGCCTACGAGCCAGCCCGTAGCTTTGGCGACAAATTCCTGGAAAAAATGGGGGTCGGCGTTCGCTATTACGATCCTCGCATCGGCGCCGGTATCGCGGCGCTGCTGACCGACAAGACAAAGGCCATCTGGGTGGAAAGCCCCGGCTCGCTCACCTTCGAGATTCAGGACTTGCCGGCAATCGTAGCCGTTGCCAAGCCGCGCGGCATCAGGGTGATGGTCGACAACAGCTGGGCAACGCCGCTCTACTACCGGCCGCTCGCTCTCGGCGCCGACGTCGTCATCCACGCTGCCACCAAGATGTTCGTTGGCCACTCGGACGCGCTGGTTGGCTCGGTTTCGGCCACCAAGGAAGCATGGCCGGACGTGCTCGCGACCCGCAGATTGCTTGGCTTCAACGTGGCCGGCGACGATGCCTACCTGACCGCCCGCGGTATGCGGACGCTAGCGATCCGGATGAAGGAGCACTCGGCGCGCTCGATCGAGTTCGCGCGGTGGCTGGAGGGGCGCGATGGAGTTGAACAGGTCTATCACCCGGCACTGTCGAGCCACCCGGATCACGCCCTGTTCAAGCGCGATTTCGGCGGCGCCGGCAGCCTGTTCGCCGTGCGTATCAAGGGCGGTCCGCGCCCGGCGCTCGCCGCGATGATGGATAATTTGCAGCTCTTCGCCATGGGGTATTCGTGGGGCGGTTATGAGAGCCTCTGCGTGCCGATCAACCCGGCCCGCGTTCGCACTGCGGTGCCATGGACCGCGCCCGGCCAACTGCTCCGAATCCATATCGGCCTGGAGGGTATCGACGACCTCAAGGCCGACTTTGCCGCCGGTCTCGACCGTTACCTCGCGGCATTGGGCTGACGCCGGTTCAGGAGGCGCGGCAGGGCAACCGGACGGCGGCGCTCGATCCTTCCGTCCGGCAGGTACTCGAAGCCCCAGCGGCGCTTGGCGAAGTAGTTGCGCACGGCATAAGCCCCGAGCGTCCCCAGCAAGAGCCCGCCATATACGTCGGTCGGATAATGTACGCCAAGCACCAGCCGCGACACACCGATCGCCACGGCATAAATAAGCCCCAGCCAGTACCAGCGCGGTGCGAGAAGGCCTAGTACGAGAGCGGCCGAGAAGGCCGTCGTCGTGTGCCCGGAAGGAAAGCTTTCGTAGAAAAAATCGTTGGCGAACGGGTGGAAGGCCAGCGTGCCCACATGGTCGAAGATTGGCGGGCGGCTCCGGCCTATCAGGCGCTTGAGGATGTTGGAAACCAGGCTCGGCAAGCCTACGCCGACAAACACAAAAGCGCAGATTTCAATCGTCTCGATCAGGGCGAGCTTGACCAACCGGCGGCGGGCCAGCCGAGCGGCAATTGCGGAGCCGGCAAGCAGAATCGCCGCGGGGATGAGAATCCAGTCCGCTTCGCCCCATCGCGTTACCCAATTGAAGAAGCCGATGACGGGCTGAGTCTGAGCGGTGGCCATCAGCGAAAGCGGATGATCGAGCGCCAGCAGCCCGATGAACACCACCAGGAGAATGCCCGCCGTCAGGGGCCATTTCCTGCGTCCAAGCCCCAAAGGCCAAGGCTTTGAAAAGTCGATCATTCGGGCACATCAGGTGATTTGGCCGCGGCGGTCAACAGTGCCGATGCCGCCGATTGCCTTATTGTCGCTAATCCGGCTTTGATTTTTTCGGGGCATGCTCTAGTAAGTCTGAACTGCATTTCGGGGTATAGCTCAGCCTGGTAGAGCACCGGTTTTGGGAACCGGGGGTCGAGTGTTCGAATCACTTTGCCCCGACCATACTTGCCTGACGACGAGGGATTTGATGACCGCACGCATTTTCCGGCCCGCGCCCAACGCCATGCAGTCGGCGGACGGTAATTCGAAGCGCTGGCAACTGGTGAACGAGCCGGCTTCGGCACGCGAAATCGAGCCCCTGATGGGCTACACCAGCAGCCGGGACACGGAAACACAGGTCAAGCTTTCCTTCGACACGTTGGAAGAAGCCGAAGCCTTCGCGCAGAGCGCGGGCATCCCTTACCGGGTCGAGACGCCACACGATCCGGTGCCAAAGCGTACCGTCTATTCCGACAATTTCCGCTCCGACCGCAAGACGCCCTGGACGCACTGAGGGCGGGGTCATTCGGCAGCAGGTTTATGCCGAGCCGCGCTCCCGGCTCCTGCGAGAAGACCGAGGACTGATATGTCCTCGTCAACGTCGGGCCAATGAATGCCCTCGCCAACGCCGATCAATCGCCAATTCGATCGCTGCTGTGGCGTGGCATCACGCAGTCGCGGATACCACGCGAGGGGCACCGATAGTTCGCGGCCATCGTCCAGCACGACCTTCAGCGCACTTTCCGTAACGCTCACCGAACTCGCCAACGGCTCAGCGCTCAACGTTAAAGTAGTCATTCCAAGCCTCGATGAACATCTCACGATTGGCTAGCACAAGCAGGCGAAGCTGCGTCAGTTCATGGTCGCGGAAGCGCTTCGATAACGCAAGCTCCACCGGCGTAAGCCAGGTGGTTCGTTCGGCTCGCGGCTATAGAAAAAGAAGCGATAGCCGCTGAGATTCAGGATCGTCGGCAACGGCTTCGCTCCTGCTGATAGCCAGCGCTAAACCTCCGAGAACTTCACCCAGCGGCTGTCTTCGGCGCTCGATTTCACCGCGGCGGTGATGAAGGTCATGCCTTCGACACCATCCTCCATCGTCGGCAGCAGGCCCGCATAGGGTTTGGCGTTGCCGCGGATGACTTCGGCGAACTGGCTGTAGAGCGTGGCGA
>Ga0134128_10011221_pt1 | contig 10719 bp, 6 predicted proteins | sample KB31754_FD_96462 | JGI IMG/M metagenome (GOLD analysis project Ga0134128, IMG submission 96462) | Terrestrial soil microbial communities with excess Nitrogen fertilizer from Kellogg Biological Station, Michigan, USA - KB3-175-4 | ecosystem: Environmental > Terrestrial > Soil > Unclassified ...
CCGAGCTGATTCACTGGGCCGACATCATTGACCGCGCTCTCTTCCCCAGCGCCGCCGCCGCCGTCCAGTTGGAGGAACCGGCGCTCAAGCTGACCCTGGCCATCGAGGCTTCCACCAACCCGGCTCTCATCCCGCGCCTCATCCCCGATTACCTGCAGGCGCCGCTGGCGGAGCTGGTGCAGCGGGATTATGTTCAGCGCGAGTTGCAGCCCCTGCTCGAGCGCCACTGGAAGTCGCTCGACATCATCAAGTCGCGTCTTGAATGCAAGCAGGGGGTGATCAGCTTCGACGTCAGCGACCTGGACCTCGAGGGCTACAACAAATTTATCCCTTATTACTTCTGCCCCGAAGGAATTTACAGCATTGGCGTGAGCCGCAGCCAGTACCGGATGAAGGTCTCGGTGGGTTCCAATCCCTGGAACCCCATCCCCGACCTGGTCAATCTGGCCGAGCTTTGTGAACGTTACGGTGGTGGCGGCCATGCCCGGGTGGGCGCCATTTCCTTTCCTCCCGATCAGCCCGAACAGGCACGCGCCGCGGCCCGCGAAATCGTCGCTCAACTGCGTGCCAGCCAAGGAGACAAGCCATGAGTACGCCGGATGAGGCGAAATATCCGGTGGGCCGCTTCCAGCGCCCCGCCGGCTACACCCCCGAGAGCCGCTACGCCGCGATCCAGGTGCTGGCCGAGTTGCCGCGGGAGTTGCGCACCATGGTCGAACCGCTCGACCCGAAGCAATGGGAACAACGCTACCGCGCCGGCGGCTGGACCATCCGCGAAGTGACGCATCACATCGCCGACAGCCACCTCAACGCCTATTGCCGTATCAAGATGGCGCTGACGGAAACCAACCCGCCGATCGTCGCCTATGACGAGGCGCTGTGGGCCAAGCTGCCCGATACCGCCGCCACCCCGCCCGCCGTCTCCCTGCAGCTGATTGACGCGCTGCACCAGCGCTGGACCACGCTGCTGCGCCAAATCCCCGAGAGTGATTTCAACCGTTGCTACAGCCACCCCGAGCAGGGGCTGATCTCGCTCGACGCCTGCCTGGCCCTCTACGCCTGGCACTGCCGTCACCACGCCGGCCACATCCGCCAGGCCATCGCCCAGCCGGCGGCATAGCGCCAGCGGATGGGCAACTCGGGCCTTGCCGCCGGCAGTGGTCAACGAGCGATTTTTGTAACATTTTTTGGGGGATTTGGTTGATTCCATTGGGGGTTAGCCTGTTACATATTTGGGCTGCTATCTCCTTCCGACCTGCAGGTTGTCAATGCGCCCGGCATCGCGCGTTGACGATGCCCCCTGGGGAAGCGGGCGTAAGGGTTCACCCGCCGGACTTGCTACTTAGATGCAAGGTATGTGGCTGAAAGCCAGTCCCCCCACTTACGGGTGCTTCCCCGAAAGTCACCAAGCCGATCCCGAAGGTCCCAAGCCACCTTTGTCTGCGGCGCTGATGGTGTCGGTCGCTTGCGCGAACCCGTTGGTCGTAAGCACTTGGCGGCCGAGGCTGTCGGTGATGGTGAGCGCCTGTGGCGTGTACGGTAGCGACCAGGTAACCTGGTTACCATTCCGGTCGGTCGCCGTCGTCGGCACCGCGCCCGCCGATCCCTCAGTCGAGGGGAACTGCATGGTGGTGCCATCGGGGCTGGTCACCGTCACCACCGGCGGGATGTACTGATCACCGGTGGGAATGGCGGTGGTGGTGGCCAGCCAGCCGTCGTCCTCGAGGTCGCTGACGTGCTGGGTGAAGTAGTTGGTGCAGTTGTGGCCGTCGTTGACCCCATCATTGCCGACGGTGGACAGATAGAACTGGTGGCGCTCGCCGTAGGCGGTCTGCAGCACGAAGTCGGTGGAGAGGTGACACAGCACCGCCTGATACTGGCTGGGGGTTTGCTGCGGCTCGTCGAAGGTCAGCAGCGGGGCGGTGTAGCTCCAGCCTTCGCTGGACAGGGCCGAGAGCTGGGTAGGGGGACCCAGGCGCCGCCCATGGGATTGCCCGCCACCATGTGCGCGCCGGCGCTGGAATAGGTGATGCGAACTGCGGCTGGTTGCCGCCCTTGCCCGACGGCAGCGGCACCTCGAAGGTCAGAGTCAGCTTGCCGTTGGCCGGGTTCACCGCCTCATGCGGCCCCTGAATCAGGGCGTGCCCAGGGACGGCGGGCGCCGGCGCCGTGGTGTCGTCCACCACGGGAATGTTGCCCGCTTGGCCCCACGCCCCGGTCGCGGCGCCGAATACGACCAGCATCCCACGAGCAGCCCTAACCTGCATGTTTGTTTGAGAACCATCGCACCCTCCTCGATCACCTGTGGGCAGGGTCTCAGGTGCGGCCAAAAGGGTCAAGCCATGATCCGAAAAAGAGTACGGCTTCACTCCAGGCACAGCCTGTCTTTGCCGGGGGCTGCGCCCCCGACGCCTCCGGGTGGTCGGCTCCCCTCGGCCGCGACGGATCGGCCGAGCGGAGCGACAGGCGGAAGTCTTTCCCCCGCGACGAAATGGGACCTGGAAGGGAACCCCATCTCTCGGCCTCGATCTTGCCTCCGGCGAGGCAACTCGGCCGTCGCCGCGAATTGAAAGTCCGCCAAACCCGGGCTCGCGGTCTCAACTTGTCACAATGTTGTTACAATTCAAACGCACTTTTCCAAAAACACCCCTCTCGAAGTGAGGGGTGCCCCCCCCCGGCCGGCCACTTTGCGTCTAACCCGGGCAGTCCGACGGGTCAAAGCCAGGCATCCGGGAGGTTGGTTGATTCCATTGGGAGTTAGCCTGTCAGGTACTTGAACCGCTCTCTTATTCCGACTTGCAGGTTGCAACCCGCCGGGCATCGCGCAGTGACTTTGATTGGCACGGGACCCCGAGTGGCTTCGTCACTCGACCCGCTTGACGCTCCAACCGGGCGGGGGACCTCTTGTGCCCCAGCCCGGTCGGAGCGATGCTCCCTGAGGAAGCGGGCTTGCTGGCTACGGGTTCTGACTATTACTGGACCACCAGCGTCAGCGGAACGGTATGGGTCACCGGCCCTATGGCAACCGTGACCGTGGCTGTGTAGGTTCCCGCGGGGGTACCGGTCACAGCCGGCGGAGGCGGGGGCGGCGGTGCGCTTCCGCCGCCTCCGCCGCAACCCGCCAACAGCAGCGCGGCCCCCAAGCCCATTGCCGGCAGCCAGCGCCGGCGCCGCAGCGCCAGTGCCCCTGCTGGCAGCAACAAGATGACCGCGGCCAACGGCCAGCCCCAATCCCCTGGCTTTCCCGCTGGATTGGGCGCCAGCAACGACCGCGCCTGGGTCCCCAGATCCACCTCCAGCCATCCGGGCCAGCCGGCCAGCACGACCTGCGTCCCGCTCGCCGGCGAACTGCTGCAGCCAAGGGTGGTCGTCGCCGGCGCAAAGCTGCACGTGACGCTCAGCTTTCCGCTCAGGCTTCCGTGCAGCTGCATATCCAGACGATATGCAGCCGTGGCCCCGGCGGCCACCGACTTGGCGCCTTCTCCTGCCTGCTCCTGTAAATCAAACTCCACCCCTTCCCCGGACAGGGCCACGCTCTCGCTCCCCGATGCGAAGTTAATCGTTAGTTGGCCGGAGTAGTTGACCGCGGCACCGGGCGCGAACGTCACTTCAATCGTGCACGTCGCTCCCGCCGCCAGGCTCGCACCGCAGTTGTTGGTCTCCCCAAAATTGCCCACCGTCCCGACCGAGGCGATCACCAGTGGGGCCCCGCCAGCGTTGGTCAATGTGATCGGCTGGGCCCCGCTCGTCATCGCCGCCTTGACCTGTCCCAGGTCAAGCGTGGTCGCCGACAGTTGGGCGTTGGCCACCGCCCCGCTTCCGTCCAGCGACACGGTGGCCGTGCCCACGGCTGCGTTGTCGCTGATTTCCAGATTGGCGCTACGATCACCGCTGGCTGCCGGCGTGAAGCTCACCGATATGGTGCACTGCGCCCCCGTTGCCAGCGAGCTGCCACAGTTATTGGTCTGGCTGTAATCGCCGGCACTGGCGCCGCCCAGGGTAATGCCGCCAAGGGTGAGCGCACTGCCGCCCGAGTTGGTCAGGGTGACCGTCTGCGCCGCCGAGGGCGTGCCCAGCGTCTGAACGGCAAAATTCAGCACCGCCGGCGACAGTGTCAGCGCCGACTGCATCTTCACCTCGCGAATCTCATCCGGATCCGTCCCAAAGTAGACATTGCCATTTGCGTCGGTCGCCAACCCCACGGGCGCACTGAAGGCGGCATCCGCCGCCGCTCCCACAAACTGTGGATCCCACTGCTCTCCATGTCCCGTCAAGGTCTGGATGATTCCCGTGCTCGCCACCACCTCACGAATCGTATTCGGCGTCACGAAATAGATATTGCCGCCGCCATCCACCGCCAGGGCCCGTGCCCCGCTGGTGGTCGCCGCCGTCGCCAATCCGCCATCACCCGTGCTGCCACTTTGGCCGTTGCCAATCACCGTGGTGATGATGCCCGTGGCGTGGTCCACCCGCCGCACGACGACCCCGTCGGCGAGGTACAAGTCGCCGGCCGCGCTGCTGGCGATCGCTCCCAAATTGGGAATCGTGGCGCTCGTGGCCGGGCCGCCATCGCCGCTGCGGGCGTAGGGGCCGTTGCCCGCCACCCGGCGCAGCGTCCCGTCCGCCTTGACCACTTCCCAGACCTCGTCGCTCTGGGTGAGCACAAAGTAAATGTTGCCGCTGCCGTCCACGGCTACGCTGCCCACTGCCTGGAGCAGGGCGTCGGCCGCCGCGACGCCGTCCGCGGCTTGCGTGCTGCCCGGCCAGCCCCCGGCCACGTTGCTCACCATGGCGGTGGTGGGATCAAGCTTGTAGACATGGGAACTCGAGGCGGTATTCACCGTCACGTACAAGCTTCCGGCCGTATCGAGCGCGATGCCGCGTGCCTGCGATAGATCCAAGGTGTTCGCGGCAATCGGGCCGGCACTCGGTTGCGCCGTGCCGCCGCCGGCGACCGCATGCACCTGTCCGGCCGCCGTCACCTCGACGATCGGATTGCCCCCCAGAAAAATGTCGCCCGTGGCGTCTATGGCCATGCCACCGCGACCGTTCAACTGCGCGCTCAACGGTGAGCTGCCGTCGCCGAGATACGCCTGGCTGCTGCCAGCCACCACACTGACCGCGCCCGTGGCGCCATCAACGCGATGCAGCACCGGTCCTGCCGCCCACACGTTGCCGGTGGCATCGCTCCAGATTCCCTCCTCGCTGACCTTGGCCAGGGTGGTGAAACTGCTGCTGCCCGCCGCCACCTTGTCGATTTCGCCGCCGGTTCCGATGAACAGATCTCCCGCCGCATCCATCGCCAGCGCATCCGGATAGCCCGGCAGCGCCGTACCCTGCCCCGTCCCCGCCAATTGCCCGGCGAACACCGTCAGCGCGCCTGTCCCGCCATCTCTCCGCCACACCACGCCGGCCTGAACGTCGGCAATGTAAAGGTTTCCCTGCCCGTCCACCGTGAGCGCCGCCGGATACTGCAGGCCGCCCGCCCGGCAGCCGCCCGACAGCGTCTGGATGGTCCCGTCCCCCGGGTTCACCTCCCGTATCGAGCAGTCAACCCCGTCGACAATGTAAATCGCCCCGGTCGCGCCCACCGTCACCGACACCGGGGAATCCAGATCGGCCGCGGTCGCCAGCCCGCCATCGCCGGTGGTGCCATGTACGCCCGGCGTGCCCGCCACCACGCTCACCGCGCCCGTACTCACATCCACCTTGCGCACCACCCCGGTCACGGTGTCCACCGCATACAGATTGCCTGCCGCGTCACCGGCCAGACTGTCCACCGCCAGGCGCGTGCTCAGCGCCGGCCCTCCCCCGGTATTGTTCGTCGCCACCCCGGTTCCGGCGAGTACCGTGAGCTTTCCATCCGCTGTGATCTTCAGGATTTCGTGGGGGCCGCCCACATAAAAATTCCCGGCGCCATCGCCCACCACCTGCTTGCCCAGCATGACCAGGCTGGCGTCATAGGTCGTTCCCGGCAATGGCATGCCTCCCGCCACGGTCTGAATCGTTTGCCCACATAGGCTCACGGTCAGAAGGAAACTCAGCCCTGTCCATATCCGCCAGGCACGGGGAGTGTGCATGTGCGCCAGCTTCTCCCAACCCCGATTTCGTGTCAAGAGTAAGAAAAAGCGGCCGAGCGGGATAATGCCCGCCGGCCGCTTTGCGCTTGACACTCCCCGCCTCCCTAGATGTCGTAATACAGCTGAAACTCGTAGGGATGCGGCCGCAGGCGCACTGCGTCCACCTCGTGCTTGCGCTTGTACTCGATCCAGGTGTGGATCACTTCCTCGGTGAACACTTCGCCTTTGAGCAGGAACTCGTGGTCGTCTTCGAGCGCGTCCAGGGCCTCGTCCAGCGAACCGGGCAGCGAGGGCACGTTCTTCAGCTCCTCGGGCGACAGGTCGTAGATGTCGCGGTCCAGCGGCTCGCCCGGATCCATGCGGTTCTCCACCCCGTCGAGGCCCGCCAGCAGCAGCGCCGCGAAGCACAGGTAGGGGTTGGAGGACGGATCGGGCGGGCGGAACTCGACCCGCTTGGCCTTGGGCGACGACGAGTACATGGGAATGCGCACCGCCGCCGAGCGGTTGCGCCGCGAATAGGCCAGGTTGACCGGCGCCTCGTAGCCCGGAACCAGCCGCTTGTAGCTGTTGGTGGTGGGCGCCATGATGGCCGCCAGCGCCGGGGCGTGGCGGAGCAGGCCGCCGATATAGTGCAGCGCCATGCTCGACAGCCCGGCATAGCCGTCGCCGGCGAAGAGCGGCTTGCCGCCCTTCCACAGCGACTGGTGCACGTGCATGCCGCTGCCGTTGTCGCCGAAGATCGGCTTGGGCATGAAGGTCACCGTCTTGCCGTACTCATTGGCCACGTTGCGGATGATGTACTTGTACTGCAGCATGTGGTCGGCGCTCTTCAGCAGCGTGTCGAATTTCAGGTCAATCTCCGCCTGCCCCGCCGCCGCCACCTCGTGATGGTGGCACTCGACATGGAGGCCCGATTTCTGCAACTGCATCACCATCTCGGTGCGCAGGTCCTGGTAATGATCGGTGGGCGGCACGGGGAAGTAGCCTTCCTTCACCCGCGGCCGGTAGCCCAGGTTGTCCTGCTCGCGGCCCGAGTTCCAGCGCCCCTCCTCGGCGTCAATGAAATAGAACCCGTGCTGCTCGCGCTGGTCGAAGCGGATGTTGTCGAAGATGAAGAACTCCGCCTCGGCGCCGAAAAACGCCTGATCGGCGAGACCGGTCGAAAGCAGGTACTTCTCCGCCTTCTGCGCAATGTAGCGCGGGTCACGCTCGTATTGCTGCCGTGTCAGCGGATCACTGATGTTGCCGATCAGCACCAGCGTGGTTTCGGTGGTGAAGGGGTCGAGCATGTACCAACTGGGGTCGGGCGTCAGCAGCATGTCGCTCTCGTGGATCGCCGCCCAACCGCGGATGCTGGAGCCGTCCATGCCGAAGCCGTCCTCAAACGAGCTTTCGCTCAACTGGCCAATGGGGAAGGTGATGTGATGCCAGAGGCCGGGCAGGTCGGTAAAGCGGACGTCCACCATCTTGACGTCGTGTTCCTTGCAGAACTGCAGAATCTCTTTGGGCGAGGACATGGGCGGTCTCCTTGGGGCGGGCGGGTTTTACGGCTAAACTAAGGCGTCAGCCTACCAAGCCGGGCCGGTCAGTGGCCAATCAATAGTTTTTATTGCCGCTATGGATTTTGACCAGCTTCATGTATTCCTTGAAGTCGCCCGCCTGAAGTCGTTCTCACGGGCGGCCATGAGCTGCTTCCGCACCCAGCCGGCCATCAGCGCCCAGATTCGCCTGCTGGAGGAGGAGGTGGGCGAGCGCCTCTTCGACCGCTCCGGGGGCAAGGTGGCCCTCACCGAAGCCGGGCGCTGCTGGCAGGATTATGCCCAGCGGCTGCTGGCGCTGCGCGACGAAGGCCGCCGCGCCCTGGCCGACCTCGACCACTCGCCCCGCGGCGAACTGCGTATTGCCGCCAATGAAGGCAGCTGCCTGCACGTGCTGCCGGAGGTGTTTGCCGCCTTCAAACGCCAACACTCCGCGGTGCAGGTCCACATCCGGCGCGGGGAACATAACGACATTCTGGAAGAGGTTCTCGAAAACCGCGCCGACTTCGGCGTGGTCTCCCTGCCCGTCCGCGACCCCCGGCTCAAGGTCGTCCCGCTGCACCGCGATCAGATCCTCGCCGTCGTCCATCCCCGCCATCCGCTGGTCAAGCGCGACGGCCCCGTCCCGCTGGCGGAGCTCGCCCGGCTGCCGCTGCTGCTGCCCCGCTCCGGCCAGACGCGGGAGATCATCGAGGACTTGCTCCGTCCCCATGCCCCGCTCCAGGTTTCGATGGAACTCGACAGCACCGAGCTGCTGAAGGGCCTTGCCGCCGCCGGGCTGGGCATCGCCTTCCTGCCCCGCACCCTGGCCGCCGCCGAAGCCCGCGCCGGCGAACTGGCGCTGCTGGAGTGGGAAGGCCGCCCCCTCTACCGCGACCTCGGGCTCATCTTCCGCCGCGACCGCGCCCTGGGCCGCGCCGCGCTCGCCTTCATTGACATCGCCGTCCAGCGCAGCGCTGATGGGAAGGGGCGATAAGCGGCGCGGAGCACGGGAGCTCTTAGCTCTTAGCTGTTGGCTGTTAGGAAAAACGGGGGTGGGCGACCTGACGGGGCGCGGCGTATGGCGCGGGCGCGCCGTTCCGAATTTTCCGCGCGTGGCCCTGCGATCTTGCCCAGGTTGCCGGGGCAACTCGGGGCCGGACGCTCAATCGTAGAGCGAGTCAATCAACTCCCGGTAGTTGGCCTCCACGGCACGCCGCCGGACTTTTACCGTGGGCGTCAGCTCGCCGCTGGCTACGGTGAACTCGGATGCCAGCAGGGCGAACTTCTTCAGCGTTTCAAACCGCGCCAGTCCGGCGTTCACCCGCTCCACCTCGGCGGCAAACAACGACTGGACACGTGGGTCGGCACAGGCCGCCGAGCGCTCGGCACAGGCAATCCCCTGGGCCTCCAGCGCCGGCCAGTGCGGCGTGAGCAGGGCCACCGCATACTTGCGACCCTCGCCCACCACCACCGCTTCGGCAACCAGCCCCGACGCCTTCAGCCGGCTCTCGATGGGTTGTGGGGCAATGAATTTTCCGCCGGAGGTCTTAATCAAATCGCGCTTGCGGTCGGTGAGGTAGAGAAAGCCGTCGTCATCCAGCCGCCCGATGTCCCCGGTGTGAAACCAGCCATCCGCCAACGCCGCCGCCGTCTCCTCCGCACGGCCGTGATAGCCGGAAAACACACTCGGGCCGCGCACCAGGATCTCGCCGTCGGAGGCGATGCGCACCTCCAGGTTGGGCAGGGGCTTGCCCACCGATCCCGGCCGCCGGCTACCCGGCCGGTTGATCGCTATCACCGGCGCGGTCTCGGTCAATCCGTAGCCCTCGTCCACCACCACCCCCAAGGCCAGCAAGAAGGCGCCGACCTGGGGCGACAGCGCCGCCCCGCCACTGATGATCTTGTCCAGCTTCCCGCCCATGCGCGCGCGCAGCTTGCGCCCCACCAGCCGGTCGGCCAGCGCGCTGCGCAGGCGCAACCCCAGCGGCGCCGGCTTTTCCTCCAGCCGGAAGGGCGCCATCTCGCCGCCCACGGTTACCGCCCAGGCAAACACCCGCTGCATCAGCGCCGGCTTCCGGGCCGCCTGCGCCTGCACCCCCGCCACCACTTTCTCGAACAACCGCGGCACCGAGACGAGCAGAGTCGGCCGCACTTCCAGCAGATTCTCCGCCACCTTGTCCAGGCTCTCGGCGAAGTAGCAGTCGTCGCCGTGCAGGATGTCCACGTAGGCCATGTGCCGCTCGGTGATGTGCGACAGGGGCAGAATGGACAGCCGCCGCTCCTGCGCGCCGAAGCGGAAAGACTGGGTGGTCACATTCAGGTTGGCCGCCATCTGCCCGTGGGTCAGCCGCACCCCCTTGGGTTCGCCCGTCGTCCCCGAGGTATAGATCAGCGTCGCCGGCTGTTCCGGCCGAGTGGCCCGCAGCCGGTCATCGAAGGCGTCATCATCGTCGGCCGGTTCCCGGCGCAAGAGCTCGGCCCATTCCGGGTCGGCGAAGCAGCACACCCAGCGCAGTTGGGGCAGCGCGCTCCCCACGCGGCGCACTTTCTCCGCCTGCTCCGCGTTCGAGACGAACACGCCGGCCGCCCCGCTGTCGTGCAGAATGTGCCCCACCTGCCCGGCGGTCAGCGTGGGGTAGATGGGAACGTCCAGTACACCCGCCGCCAGACAGGCAAAGTCGGCCATCAGCCACTGCGGGCTGCTCTCGGCCAGAATCGCCACCCGCTCGCCCGGCTCCATCCCCAGACGGTGCCGCAAACCCGATTCCAGCGCCCGTACCTGGCGATAGAAAGCCCTTGCGTCCGGCCCCTGCCACTGCCCATCGTGCTTGACCAGCCACCGCACCTCGACCCGCGGCTCGCGCAGCCACAGCAGCAGCTCATTGAGCGTGCGCAGCCCGGGTGAGTTTTCTTCCGCCCAATGCGCGCGCGAGGCCATCGGATGAGTGTATAACGGCGGTTGCTGGCTCTTGGCTCTTGGCTCTTGGCCGTTGGCTGCTGGCGGTGGGCTCTTAGCTCTTAGCTGTTGGCTATTAGGAAAAGCCCGCGACCTCAGGTCCCTGTCCGGTCCTTCAACTCGGTGTCTCCCCACCGCCAACCGCCACCGCCGACCACCAAGA
>Ga0134128_10011222_pt1 | contig 10719 bp, 9 predicted proteins | sample KB31754_FD_96462 | JGI IMG/M metagenome (GOLD analysis project Ga0134128, IMG submission 96462) | Terrestrial soil microbial communities with excess Nitrogen fertilizer from Kellogg Biological Station, Michigan, USA - KB3-175-4 | ecosystem: Environmental > Terrestrial > Soil > Unclassified ...
ACGTGCTCAACCTCCCCGAGTGGGAACTGCCGCGTTTAGACGATCTCAAATTTGCGCTTGTCGAGGAACTCGCTGCCAGAACGCGCGCGAAAAGAATCAACTCCGAGTCCCTAGAGGACGTCTTTAGCGAACTCCTCCACAATCGTTTGCTGACACTCGTGGAGTCAGCGGTGAACGAGACGATCGAGTATTGGTTGAAGGGCCTGGGTGATGGGAATGATGGCCACTGGCCCGAGCTGCGAGTCGAGCTCCCGTATCTCGAGCATCGCGAAATCACCGAACCGCTTACCCTCACCTATTGCGTCGACAACGGCGATGACACGCGAACGGAGTTGAACCGAACGCACCTCGGCGCGGTCATGGCACGGTTCCTAGAGGATGCTGACCCGCCGGCCCGGCTTCGGGGCCGCGCGAGAGTGGTGGCGGATGAACTGCGTCAGCTCGCTCAGAAACTCGAAGAGCTAAGCTCTAGGGGCTCCTGACTCGCTGCAGCAGGCTCAAATTAGGGGCGCCGCCGCGCTCCAATTAGTACTCGCGCATGGTACCGCGTCGCGCTATAGCCGCCTCTTCCACTCTCATATGCGGTTTGCGAATCGCAAGTGAGGCGCGCAAAGAAGGGAAAGCGAAAATGATCGGCAGGCGCAAAGCGCAAACGGTTCCGGCCAAAGGGCAAGGGACGGGCTGATTCAAGGGGAAAGGCCCTATCCAAAGGGCAAAAGGCCCTCTGCCGTAGTCCCTGCTGTTCACGATGCTCTCGCTGTTCCGCCGCAAAAGGTCCCCGCCCGCCCCCTCCCTGCTCGCGCAGCCCGTCGCGAAAGGGTTGATCCGCCCGGAATCCCCCGCCGCATTGCTCGCCACACCCCGCCGCCGGCGCCTCTTGGCGCAGATCTGGCAGCGCACCGCCCTCTCGCGAGAGCAGTTCGCCCGACTCTACCGCGCGCCCCTCGAGCGCTACGCCGCCCTCGTGCAGCAGCTCCCGGCCTCCGAGGCTCACCACCACGCCTACCCCGGCGGCATGCTGGACCATGGTCTCGAAATCGTCGCCATCGCGTTGAAGTTGCGGCAGGCGCATCTATTGCCTGTAGGAGCGCCGCCGGAGGCTCAGGCGGCTGAGGCAGAGGCTTGGACAGCCGGCGTCGCCTACGCCGCCCTACTGCACGACATCGGCAAGATCGCCGTCGACGTCCACGTCGAATGCGCTGACGGCACCGACTGGCATCCCTGGCACGGTCCGCCGATTCGGCCCTATCGGTTCCGCTACCGCAGGGACCGCGAGTACCGGTTACACAGCGCTGCGGCAGGACTCCTGTACACGGATGTCCTCGACCCGCGGATCCTCGACTGGCTTAGCGAATATCCGGACCTCTGGGCGGCTCTGCTGTATGCCCTTGCCGGCCAGTACGAGCACGCCGGAATACTCGGCGAGCTCGTCGTTCAGGCCGACCGCGCCTCCGTGGCCCAGGCCCTCGGCGGCGATCCGACGAAGGTCAGCGAGGCGCCTCAGCGGGCCCTCCAGCGCAAGCTCCTCGACGGTCTGCGCTATCTGGTCCGGGAGGTTCTGCGCCTGAACCAGCCCGAGGCCTCGGACGGCTGGCTGACCCAGGATGCCCTCTGGCTAGTGAGCAAGACTGTGTGCGATCTGCTTCGGGCGCATCTCCTGTCCCAGGGGATCGGTGGCGTCCCTGATCGCAATACGGCGGTGTTCGACGTGCTACAGGAACACGGCATCGCTCAGCCGACCACTGATGGCAAGGCGATCTGGCGGGCCACGGTCGAGAGCGATAGCGGCTGGGCCCACACGTTCACCTTCCTGCGCCTCTCTCCAGCGCTGATTTGGAGTGCCGACGATCGGCCACCACCATTCAGAGGTACCGTTCGGCTCGATGCGGGACCTGAGACTGCCCCCGGGAGTGATGTCCCCGGTGTGGCCTTACCATCCTCGGCGCTCGATGCGCCCGCACCGCTGATGACCGATAAGAGCGCGCACAGCGCCAACGCCACTCCGAATTCGGTTACAGAACTCCTTGGCGTGTTTGACGGGGAATTGCAGGATGTAGCACCGCCAGCAGCAGAACCCCCAACATCGGCAACCAAGGCGGGGCGATTGTCACAGCGGTTCGGCGATGGCCCGGACAGCATCGGGAGCGCGGGCCATGCTGATGCGAGCACCGAAGAGCATCAGGGCGAGCACTTCCTACAGTGGCTCCGCGACGGTATCCGGTCTCATCGTCTGATCGTTAACGATGCCAAAGCGCTGGTGCACACCGTCGACGGGACCGCGTTTCTTGTGAGCCCAGGGGTATTTCAGCGCTACATGCGCGAGCGCCCCGACCTCGCGCGCATAGCAGATTTCAATAGCGGCGGAGATTGGCAGTGGGTGCAGAAGGAATTCGAGCGGATGCGTCTCCACAAAAGGCAGCATGACGGTCGCAACATCTGGACCTGTGAAGTAGTTGGCCCGCGACGGAGGCGACTCCTGCACGGTTACCTGCTCAACGAGTCTCACGCACTCTTGGCTGGCGTCTTGCCGGACAATCCGTTTCTGAGACTTCTCGCCGAAGTCTCTACCACGAACAGCGACGCAGCATAGGCCACGGATTTCGAGGGAAACGCCTCAACCAGAATTCTGATACTACCGCGCCCGCCACAGACACTCTTCGAGACCGCTCATCGGGAGGATGCACCGCCGCCCGTGCTCTCAGGGGGTAGCGCCAGCCGTCGTGAGCTTCTCGACGGTGGCGTTAATCAGTGGGTACGCTTGGCTCACCACTGTATGGGATCAGTCCCCCATCGCATCATGCGGCCGGTGGTTGCACTATTGCTGGACCAGGACAATGGAGATCTGCTGAGTCGGGCAGTACGCGCCAGCTCGCCTCGAAATTTCCAAAGTGGCTGGACGAGTTGCCAATAACGCTCGGCCGCCGCCTGCCCCGGGTCTGGTATCTCGCGCATATGGGGTCTGTACAGTACTCCGGGTCACCGCCCGCTTCATGGACGCGAACGTCAATGCTGTCCATGCTGAGTAGCATGGACGCCTCCTCCCGAGCAAACGGTCATCAAGTCATCGCTGTCTGGTGCAATCGATGTGGTCACCAGGCCAAGGTCTCCCCGGAGCTCTGGACACGGGCGAAACGTCGTCACTGTCGAATGTGCGGGAGCCGTGACTATTCCCATCGATGGGTGTGGGTCGGCAGCACACCGCCGGATAACGTCGTACCGATCAGTCGCGGACAGCGGCAGAGAACCTGAACGGTAAGCCGATCCGATCCTTGCAGCCATGGGGTCCTTGACGCTCAGTACGACTTTTTCTGCTATTCCAGAGTTGATGCTTTCGGGAGCAATGCGCTCAGCGCCGCGACAAGACGCGCCTGCCCGGAGGAGGAGATCGACAGATCTTCAGAATGCTCAAAAAACACGTTGCGGACACAGCTCCGGCACAGCACGTCCACTCTCTTTAACGGTCCGTAGCCACTCTCAATCCGTTTTGCTTCCCAGGATGGCTCCCTCGCTCGAACTGCCCTCACATAAACCTCGCGAAAATCCTTCCATGTAAGGACGAGTAGCCCGGACGCCCCGACGCCGATGAAGACATCGGGACGCTTGTTCTCCACCTCGTCCACGATCCAACTATTGAATTCCTCCCTCGTCAGTCGGACCGTCCCCAGCTTAACTTCAATCCCGAAGTGATGCGCTCCGTCCTTGAAATAGATCACGTCGCCGATAAGCCTCTTTGTCCCGTCCGGATTGACGTAGTCCGGAATGATTCTATTGATGGAATAGAGAAGCGGAACAAGGAATACGCTTACAAAGTGATGCTCGCCGGGGCATTGCTTTCTGCCCAAGCCACTCTTCCGAACAAAACGGCGGATATACTCCGAGTACGTTGCGATCAATTATGACCACCCCTGTTCCGAACCCAGGAGGACCTTTCCAATCGGCGGTCGATGCGGCCGTTTGCGAGCCGTGTGGATTTAACGTTCACCTTTTCAGCACGCGAAACCAGTCTTATCCGGCGAAGTTAGGCAACAACCAAAGCTGGGTTGGCAACTCGATGGTGTCGTCTGCGGCCACAGTGTGTGCGGTCCGGCGCATCGACCCTGCCTTGGTTCGAAGGATCAATTCACGTTCTTGTGCTAGAGAAAACACGGCTTCCTGCAACTGCTGCAGGCGCGCCGGGGTTTCGTTAGCCGTCAGCTGGACCAGTTCTCCGAAGAGGACGGGGGCACGCAATTCCGAAACGCGTCGAGGGATATCGTTCTGTAATGCGTCCAGCGTGACCCGGTTGGCATGCCCATCGAAACGGTGGTCAAATGCCAACTGGCCGTTGTTGCCAATAAAGCCGAGCATGTTAAATCCGGGGCCGCCAGGGTGGTGCAGGTTGTTGTTCTCCCAATGAATCCGCTTCATTTCTTCGTTTGCCCGCAAGTGCTGGGCGAGATGCAGCAGCCAATAGCCTCGTCGGCTTGACCGTGGCACGATATAAAACGGTGTGCAATAGGTCGCGCCGGAAACGCTCCGGATCTGATCGGTCATGATTGACTGGATGGCGCGTCGCCAAGTGAGGTCGCCATCGGCACCGGATTCACCGTTCTTGATTGCAAGTAGCTGCTCGGCGGTCAAGGCCCTACCCAGCCCAGCCCGTTGCAAGGCCGGGTTGAGCTTGTCGACCATCTTTTCCGACAAGAAATTGATTAGATTGTCCACCATCCACGTCAGGAACACTTCCGCGAACGGTAGTGCAGAGAAAATGCGTTTGACGGCTTCCAGGTTGACCTGGCTCCAACCGTACTGGTCCAGGATGAAGACGCTGCGTCCGTTCTTTTTCTGGCGCGACTGGATGTCCGTGAGGATGTCTGGCAACTTCTGGTTGAAATCGCCCTGATGGATACTGACAGCTGTATTGCTGGCGACAGCGTCCGGTGTCTCCGAAATCACCTTGCGCAGGTATGCACAAGTGTCAGCATTCTGCTCGATCAGATGGACGTGGGCATGGATCGCATAGGGCTTGCGGATATTGCGCTGCTGTCGGTCGAGCGTGACCAGCGTGCGTGCCTCCTGGAGGGCGCCGAGCAGAATGAGAGGAGATCCACCTACGATGCTGCCAGCCGGTGTTCGGTACCGGCCGCCGCCTGCGAATCCGTCGACCAGCGTGACGCGAACGCCCTCGCTGTTCGGATTCTGGGCGAGGATGCGAAGATAATTGAGGAGATAGGCGCGCAGGACCTCGTGTTTAGCGAGGCTGTGGTCCTCGATGGTGGGTAACTTGTCATTGAGCGACCAGGAATATCCTTTAGCCATGATCGCGAATCCCTTCTTTACCCCGATATGCGCGGGATAGCAGGCATTTCATCCCACGTGCGGCCATTGAGCAAACGACCGTTTTTTGACTTGGCACGGCGCTGACCATCGGCTCCCCAGCCACCCCATTGCTTGAAGAAGAAGGCGACCTTTTGCCGCTTGCACTGCAAACGCACAGACTCTGCCCACTCAGGCGCCATGGGTCTCGCCTTCGGTCCCGACTCACCACCGACGATCACCCAGTGAATATCGGTCAGATTCAGAGCACCGACATCCTCCAGCAGCGGCTCAACAGACAAAAAACGGATCCGCGCCTGGATGTTACGGAGGTGATCGATCCTCGGAACGCCGTGGCGACGGTTTTCGACCGACACGCCTAGCCACACGTTGTCGGGTACTGTTCGCATCTTGAAGAAGCGACCCATACGAGCCGCGCGCTTGGTCAACACCTGGTAGGAGTGCTGCGGCGTCCGCGCCATGACGTCAACGATCTGCTCTACGTACGCATCCGGTACCTTCTCGTGGAACAGGTCCGACATCGAGTTCACGAAGTAGATCGTTGACTTCCTCCGCCGTAGCGGTTCCTCGAGTCGATGTGGCAACAGGGCCAGCGCAAACCCATTTTCGTAGCCAGGCGTTCCCATTGCCCGCAAGCGCCGCGCCAGTGTCTCGGCATAGCAGTGCTTGCAGCCGGCCGATATCTTGGTACAGCCAACTATCGGGTTCCAGGTCTGTTCGGTCCATTCGATTTTCGACGTCGTCGCCATGGAAGGGCCACTTTGGATGTTTACTTCGGTGCCGCGCCGCGGGTTTCATTGCCTCCGCAGACCGCTTTGTTGAGCCAGAATCCGGTAGCATACGGAAGTAGCGAATAGCGCCTCATCTTGTTCGAACCTGGCCACTTCAGTTGAAGCACAGCGGGAGCTATCGGACCGCCCACAGGGTCACGATTATAGCAACAAGCAGACCGCAAGCGACTAGCAGTATCTTGGAAAGGTGCCGAGCCTCCGTACGCAGGGGCTGAGTAATGTCTGTTGCCGTCCTCGCTTCGTATCCCGGGAGCGAGGCTGGCGGAGTGATCTCATAGAGATCGATTTGCGCCTTACCTCCGAAGGTCAGGGCTCCCGATGTACGTCGCGAACAGCCTTATCCGAGCGCAGCCCTAAAAATGCGGCGTGCCGCAGGCGGCCTTCAGTGGTCCATTCCACAAATCGGATCTGGGCTACCAGTTCGGGCCGGACCCACACGAACTCGCGCATCTCGTCGGCCGTGATTCCGCCGCCCCACCTCGACCGACCTGTAGGGAGGTCGGCAAACGGACAAGTCTCTACGCCGAGCGGCTCCAGATGGCGGCGAAGTTGCCCGCGGATGTGTGGGGTGAAGCCCGCCCGCACCTTGCTCGCGAATTTGAGATGCTTGTTCTCGAAGTACCCAACAGCCAGCGTATCAATGCTCATTCGACCGTCCGGCCTGAATCCGCCGATGACGAACTCCTGCTGGTTCTCGAGCTTCAATTTCAGCCAATCCTTCGATCGCTCCCCAGCCTGATACATCGAGCCCTGACGCTTTGCGATCACGCCTTCGAGGCCGAGTGAACGCACCGCCTCGAGTACCTGCGATGCCGAGCCTGCCAGGTCATCCGATACCCGTATCACCGGATTCTTGCCAATGACCTTTGGAAGAAGAGCTCGACGTTTCTCAATCGGCTCGCCAATGATGTCACTCCCATCGACGTGCAGCACATCGAACGCATAGAACACGATATGGTAATGGGGGTGCGAACCTCGGTGCTGGAGCGCTTGGAATCTCGGCCGGCCGGTTTCATCGAGCGCCACGATCTCTCCGTCGACAACTGCCTGGTCAGCACCCAGGTTAAGTGCCGCTGCGGCGATGCCCGGATACATAGGAGTCAAATCCTTGTGATTACGTGACTGGAGCTGCACGTGGGAGCCGTCCTTGATGATCAGCGCGCGATAGCCATCGAATTTCACCTCGTACAGCCAACCTTCTCCTTCGGGCAGCTGCTTCACTGCAACGGCAGCCATCGGGGTGACAAACGAGGGAGCGGCGAGAGGCTTGTTCTTGTGCGGCACAGAAGGGTTCGGCCTGTCCGGCAGGCTTGCGCGCCATGCTTGACTTCATGATAACCCAATAAGCGCCGAGCCGATCTATTGCCGAGACGCAGCTGCTTGGATCGTTCTTACCGCAGCGTCGATCACCCGTCGGGTCAGAGCGAGTACCGCTTCCACCGGAAAGGTCGAGATTGTCCCTTTATGATAGAGAGGGTGGCGGTGCTCGTTCTGAATCCGTGTTATTTCCGACGCAAGATCGTTTCCCGCTCCCATGCCGTGCGTCATCGCGAACACAACGGCCTTCTGTGCCAAAGAGTAGTTCTGGTGCTTGCCAGCGCGATAGTCGCCGTGAAGCGCCGCTGCAGCATCTCGATGTTGCTCAGGCACTCCTTCCAGCCAGCCGCCCGATTCGCAGCCAGCTGTGTGCTTTTGGATCATTATCTCTAGAGCTGCCCATGCCAATATGAATCCCTGTAGCTGATCCTCCGTCGAATGCAGGGCATCTACAAACAGCCTGGACGGTGAGCTCAGGCGCTCATCGGACAACAGGATTGCGACCCCATCTTCGATGGCGCGCACATTCGCTTCGGTTGCTGGTCGCGCGATCGTAAGTCTGGCACTTCCGGCGGTCATCGTTACCGAGTAAAGCGGGCGCCCGTCAGGAAGAGTGAGCGCAACGTCTTCTGCAACCGCCGTAACATCAATACTGGCGCCCGATCCAAGAGCCACCCCCGTCAGGACGGAAGTCACCGCAGGCTGATACCGCGCCCGTAGGGCTTTCTTGTCCACCGCATCAAAGGCAAGCACGGCGCCGCCAAGATCCCGCGCGATATCGGTGGGTATCGTTACGATTTCGCCTCTAGCTTCGATCACAACGTATACGCCAGAAGGGCCAAATTTCTTCAGGCGCTCCTGAGCGAACTCGTGAGCCTTCTCGTCTATGACCTTCAGCATGTCTGCGGGGGCGCGTTGCCCAGCGAACCCCATCAGCATCAAGAGTCGAAGGGCAGTCCCGCGATCAACCTCAATCAGCGGCGCGCTGGGGTCGCTCACTAGTGCAGCAGTCACTTCGCCGTGCTGCATTCGAAGTGGACGGCTCCTTTCACCGGCACCGCTCTGCCCAGTATGGAGCTGCGAGAATCCGGCGACTCGGTGCACGGACACGAACCTGTACTGAACAGGAGTCGCTGGTAAGGCCGTCACTGCATCATCGCCTGCCATTTATTCCCCCCGGATTTTGCGAGCCTGGGCTGGACTATCAAGCGGCAAAGAACCGCATAATCTTGTCGAACTCGATTGTATTCCCCCCAAAAAATCGCCCTCAGCGGGCGTAGGCATTGCTTCCACAATGGGGTGATGACGAGGGCTACTTAATAAGTTCTAAAACGAAGTCCATGGGCGTTGCGATCGAGTAGCCGGAATTGGCCATCACCTGCATCGCGACAGTATTAGATCCACCGACTTCAACAAATGGTACGTACTGGCTTACGACGCCGATGATCACCAGATGGGTCATGAAGCCGACCCGGTCCAACTCTAGAACTGGGCCGCCGCTATTGCCGAAGTAAACCGGGCAATCGAGAACGATCGATTCGTTCGAAGGGTCTGTGCCGGCCACAATTCCTTTACGAAGCAGAGGACGACGAGGATCCAGTTGTGGGGTTTGTTTAAGTCCAAGCGATGTTGGATATCCAAACAAGACTACGTCGTTGCCGACCAATACCCGGTTAAAGGGCTTGATACTGCCGATATCCACCCCCAGTATGCCGTCCTTTGCCATCGATTCAACGGTGACGCCCGGCAGTGACAATATTCTTCGTGGGGGCGCGGGCCCTTGGGCGCTCCCCGGCGCTGGCGGTGAGTCCGCCGGCTTGGTTACCGAAAACAACCTTACCACTGCCACGTCTCGAGACGGATGAGCCTTGACGTCGCCATTCTTTTGGAGAACTGACAAATCCAGTCGTAGCAGATCTCGTGTTTGATCTTCCGGATCCTTGGAGTAAGAAAGCAGCCGAACCCAACAGACGGGTGCTTTCTGAGTTATCGGATCAAATCCACATTCGGGTAGGTTATGCGTCCGCTCATCGAAGAGCACGTGCTTTGCGGTGACAAGATAAACGCCTGTGCCAGTATTCACGTAGAAACCCGATCCCGTAGATCCGTTTTCCCACATGATCAAAACTGGATACGCGAGATTGTCCTCAGGTATGGCACGCTGTTCATCGGCGATGCTACCCGCTGGGCGCACGGCAAGTACGGCGCCCAATAGAAGCGATGCGTAAGCTCCTCGAAATATCGAGACTACAGTTTCCTTCAGCATACAATTTTCCGATCAATACTCACGGCAAATGCACGGCTTGCAGTACGTACGGGATCAGAAAAGCACCGCCGCAGCGCTACTACGGCGGTGAAGTTTTGGCCGTGGATGCTTAGGGTTTGCGCCAGTGATCGCGCGTACCAACCTTTGTGTTGCGTACCCGCTCGACGTGCGGAGCCACGCCGGGGTTTAGTTCCCTGGCACGCTCGATTGCTTCCTTCTGCGTCGGTTCAACTGCGCTGGCCCGTTTCGCGTCCGGTTTTCGGACTGCGTAGTCCTTCTCCGCGCGGCGCTCCACATATATCCTTTTGTCACTCATCGGTTGCGATCTCCGGGCATGCAACACGCGGAATTACGTGCTTATGCCGTGTCCCCAGACAGTGGGACCGCAGGAAATCGTCGAGTGCAGGTTTCGCCGGAAAGTCCAGGTACTTTGTGCATGGCGATATGTGTGGCCCCGGCTTAGACCGGTTATGCGCGACGTGCGCTTGGCCGGTGAAGGTCGGTCCAGGGACAAGCGCAAGCCTACTCGCAACGGTGTGCCTGTCAATATATCCAGCACAATAGGTAGGTAAATTTGCTCATTCGGGCCACCCCCAATCAAGGCATTGTGGTAGCACTTCCGCCAAGGCGAGGCTAGCGAATCGCAAGTCTTGGGTTCTCGCGGGCAGGAAGCGACTCGAATCCTCGACCGGTAACCGTCCGGTGCGCCCAAGACCCGTTCAAGACCGCACGCTTACCTCGCCGGCCAACCCGGGTTCGATTGAGGCCGCGGGCGAGGATCCCACGCGATCCCTGGATACTGCGCCGGGCGGCTTCCTCTCGCTGGCGAAGTGAGATTGGGAAGGCCTCACCGCAGCGGAATGTCAATGAAATCAGGGGTGTGCGAAATACAAATCACGCCCCCGCTACCATGTTGCATAAAAGCAACAGCAGAATTCAGAATATCACATACGTCGCAAGCCAGCGAGCCTTGACGGACTCATTGACTCGTTGCTCCAGCCGCCCTCGCGAGTGCCCAGTCGTACGTGG
>Ga0134128_10011223_pt1 | contig 10719 bp, 8 predicted proteins | sample KB31754_FD_96462 | JGI IMG/M metagenome (GOLD analysis project Ga0134128, IMG submission 96462) | Terrestrial soil microbial communities with excess Nitrogen fertilizer from Kellogg Biological Station, Michigan, USA - KB3-175-4 | ecosystem: Environmental > Terrestrial > Soil > Unclassified ...
AGCGGTCGATCGTCGGGATCGGCACGGTGGACACCCAAAGCACGGGGCAGTCCCCGTTTGGTTTTGACTACTACGTGGGCTTCCATTACTTCGACGGCGGCCTGGCGGCCCAGAACCGCACTGGCGACGACAAGCCCATCTACCCGCAGTATTCGATGCCCCAGGCCCTGGCCCTGAACGGAAAGAAATTCACGGTCCCGAGCACCGACGCGGGCGCGCCCTGGCGCGTGACGATCGTGGCCGCCCAGGACTTCCTGATGCCGGACTCCCTCGGCACGAAGCGCCTCTACACCGGCTACGTCGTGGTGGGCCTGCCCTACGAAAGCCTCAACACCACCATGGAGCGGCTGGCCATCGTCATCACCGGCGTTGCCATCCTGGCCATCACGCTGGGCACCATGATCGCCTACTGGACCGTCAGCCGGTCCTTCCGGCCGCTGAGCCGGGTGGAAAAGACGGCGGCGGCCATCGCCGCCGGGGACCTCTCCCGCCGCGTCGAGATTGAAAACCCGTCAACCGAGGTGGGGCGGCTCTCCGGCTCATTGAACACCATGCTGGCCCACATTGAGCACGCCTTTGCCGCCCGGACGGCCTCCGAGCGGCGCATGCGCCGCTTCGTGGCGGACGCCTCCCACGAGCTCCGCACGCCGCTGGTCACCATCCGCGGCTTTTCCGAGCTCTACCGGCACGGCGCGCTGCAGACGCCGGACGACGTCGGAACGGCCATGGGCCGCATAGAGAGCGAGGCCAAGCGCATGGGCGAGCTGGTCGAGGACCTGCTCATGCTGGCCCGCATTGACGAGCAGCGCCCGCTGCTGCTCAAGCCCGTGGACCTGCTGATCCTCGGCCACGACGCCGTCCTGGACGCCCGCGCCTCGGCACGCGACCGCGCATTCTCCGTGGTGGGGCTGGCCGGGGGCCCGGGGGCTCCCGCACCCACAGTGGGGGACGAGGCCAAGCTGCGCCAGGTGGTGGCCAACCTCATGGGCAACGCGCTGCGCTACACCCCCGCGGGGTCTCCCGTGGAAATCATGGTGGGCACGCGCCAGTCCGGTGCCGGCAAGACCTCCGTCATCAAGATTCGCGACCACGGCCCCGGCATCTCCGACGAGGAGGCGCCACGCATCTTCGAACGGTTCTACCGCGCCGACTCCTCCCGCGACCGGAACACCGGCGGCAGCGGCCTGGGCCTGGCGATCGTTGCGGCCATCGTGGCGTCCCACGACGGCACCGTGCGCGTGGAACAGACCCCGGGCGGCGGCGCCACCATGGCCGTTGAGCTCCCCTTCGAGGAACCGGACGACGCCGGCGCCGGGGACACGCCGTCGGCGGACCGCGCCGTCCCTCCCGTGCCGCTCCAGGCGCCGCGCTCGGCGGGACGGGCGGCAAAGCAGGGCAATGCCTCCTCCACCGGCGGGTCCGCCGGCTGACAGCCCCACAACATCCGCTGCGGCGGTGGCGGGCCCGGCAACGCCGTCCTAGCGTGAAGGGACCATTCAGCGTTCCCCGCGGTGGAACCGGACACACGGCGGAACCGGACACGCGGCGGAACCCGTCACGCAGGAGGCACCCCATGCCCCAGTTCAACGTCAACAGCGACGAGCTCGCCCTCAAGAGCACAGCCGTCAAGGGCTCCGTGGACCGCATCAGGCTGGAAGTCGACGGCATGAAGCGCAACCTGATGGACCTGCAATCCACCTGGACGGGGGCGGCCGCCACCAACTTCCAGGTCCTGCTTCAGGAGTGGCATGCCACGCAGGCCAAGGTGGAGGCGTCGCTGGAAAGCATCAATGCCGCCCTGTCGATGGCCGCAACCCAGTACGCCCAGGCCGAAGAGGCGAACGCCCGCATGTTCACCGCCCGCTGACGCCCCGCTATCCCTCCCGGGTGCCCTGGTGGAACCGAACCTGCCACCGGCCGTCCTCATGCTGCCAGATGGAGCTGCGCAGCGAGGTCCCCCGCGGCTCCACGCTGCGGTAGGTCAACAGCGCCGTGGCGGCGTCGAGGCGGTTGAGGGTCAGCACTTCCAGGCTCGCCTTCCCTGCGCCTCCGTCGCCGAACATGTCCAGGATCTCCTGGCGCGACCACCGGCGGCCCGACGCGCCAATCTCCTGGAAGTCGCGGTGCAGCAGTTCCCCGGCACGGAGGGGGTCGGCACGCACGGCGGGGTCCAGGAGTTCGCGCTCCAGATCCACCACGGAGTCAAGCGCCGCGTCCGGGCGGGGCGGAAAGGCGGGGTCGGGTTCGTCGTCGAGCATGGAAAAGAGGTCAGGCTGTCCCGGCGCCTCTGCCGGGGCGGGGACCGGTTTCGGTGCCGCCCGGGGTTCCGGGGGTGCCTGCACGGCCGCCGCGGGTGGGTTGGCGCCGGGGTTGGCGCCGGGGTTGGCGCCGGGGTTGGCGCCGGGGAAGCCGGGCCCGCGGTCGGGTTCGCGCTTCGCCTGGTAGGCCGTGGCGGCGTCGCGGGCACGGTCGTCCGCCGCCTCGTTGAGGTCATGGCCGGCGTGGCCCTTGACCCACTCAAACGCGTAGGTCCGCCCGACTATGGCGGCGTCGATCTCCTTCAGCAGGTCAACGTTCAGCACGGGCTTCCCGTCCGCCTTGCGCCAGCCCTTGCGCTTCCAGCCCGGCATCCACTTGGTGATGCAGTTGATGACGTACTGGCTGTCGCACAGGATGTGCAGCGGCTCCTGCGGCAGGTGGGCCGTGGACTTGAAGAGGTCCAGCACCGCCATGAGCTCGCCCATGTTGTTGGTGCCATGCGGCCAGCCCCCGGCACGCCAGCAGGTCTCGTCCACATACCAGGCCCAGCCGGCGGGGCCGGGATTTCCCAAAGCCGAACCATCGGCTGCCGCAACAATTGTCATGACCCAATACTTTCAGATGAATCCGGCACTTAAACGCCAAAGGCGCCCCTCCGCAGTGGAAGGGCGCCCCGGTGGTGGCACTTGACGGCTAGAAGCCGCCCATGCCGCCCATGTCGTCGCCGCCGCCACCGGCGGGTGCAGCCTTTTCGGGCTTGTCGGCAACAACTGCCTCGGTGGTCAGGAACAGCCCGGCAATGGAGGCCGCGTTCTGCAGTGCGGAACGGGTCACCTTGACCGGGTCGTTGACGCCGGCAGCCAGCAGGTCCTCGTACACGCCGGTTGCAGCGTTGAGGCCGTGGCCGACGGGCAGGCCGCGGACCTTGTCGACAACCACGCCGGGCTCGAAGCCGGCGTTGAAGGCGATCTGCTTGAGCGGCGCGTCGATGGCAACCTTGACAATGTTGGCGCCAGTGGCCTCGTCGCCCGTCAGGTTCAGGCCCTCGAATGCCCTGACGCCGGCCTGGATCAGGGCAACGCCACCGCCGGGGACGATGCCTTCCTCAACGGCAGCCTTTGCGTTGCGGACGGCGTCCTCAATGCGGTGCTTGCGCTCCTTGAGCTCAACCTCCGTGGCGGCACCGGCCTTGATGACCGCAACGCCGCCGGCCAGCTTGGCCAGGCGCTCCTGCAGCTTCTCGCGGTCGTAGTCGGAATCGGAGTTCTCGATCTCGGCACGGATCTGGGACACGCGCCCGGCGATGGCGTCGGCCTCGCCGGCACCTTCGACGATGGTGGTCTCGTCCTTGGTCACAACAACCTTGCGGGCCTTGCCCAGCAGGTCCAGCGTGGTGTTTTCCAGCTTCAGGCCGACTTCCTCGGCGATGACCTGGCCACCGGTGAGGATGGCGATGTCCGCCAGCTGGGCCTTGCGGCGGTCGCCGAAGCCCGGGGCCTTGACGGCGACGGACTTGAACAGGCCGCGGATCTTGTTCACGATCAGCGTGGCCAGGGCTTCGCCCTCAACGTCCTCGGCGATGATCAGCAGCGGCTTGTTGGACGCCATGACCTTCTCAAGGACGGCAACGAGGTCCTTGACGTTGGAGATCTTGGAGTTGACGATCAGGATGTACGGGTCCTCAAGGACCGTTTCCTGGCGCTCGGTGTCGGTGACGAAGTAGGCGGAGATGTAGCCCTTGTCGAAGCGCATGCCTTCGGTGAGCTCGAGCTCCAGGCCAAAGGTGTTGGACTCCTCGACCGTGATGACGCCTTCCTTGCCAACCTTGTCCAGGGCTTCGGCAATCAGGGCACCGATCTCGGTGTCGCCGGCGGAGATGGAGGCCGTGGCCGCGATCTCTTCCTTGGTCTCGATCTCCTTGGCGGAGATGAGCAGCTGCTCGATCACGGCCGCAACGGCCTTCTCGATGCCGCGCTTGAGGGACAGCGGGTCCGCTCCGGCCGCGACGTTGCGCAGGCCTTCCTTGACGAGGGCCTGGGCCAGCACGGTGGCCGTGGTGGTCCCGTCACCGGCGATGTCGTCGGTCTTCTTGGCAACTTCCTTGACCAGCTCGGCGCCGATCTTTTCGTAAGGATCGTCCAGCTCGATCTCCTTGGCGATGGAAACACCATCGTTGGTGATCGTGGGGGCGCCCCACTTCTTTTCCAGGACCACGTTGCGGCCGCGCGGGCCCAAGGTGACCTTGACGGCGTCGGCGAGGATGTTCAACCCACGCTCAAGGCCGCGGCGTGCCTCTTCATCGAATGCAATGATCTTGGCCATTTAGGCTTCAGTCCTTTCGGGACAGTCATTATGGATTCAGGTTCCCCAGGCGGTGCCCGCGACGGACGGACCCGGAGCGGGCGATCTCTTTCACGCCTGCCCCGGAATCCTCACCACAAGAGGAAAGTTGTTGACCTCCGACGGCGGCGGGCTGGCTAGGATCTAGCAGTCACCACCTCAGAGTGCTAAGTCAATAATTAGCACTCGGCACCCGAGAGTGCAAGCGCGGCGTCTTCATATGCGCTGCGGGCGAACGCGTGGCCGGCCCCGCCGGCGCCCCCGGCAGCGGTGGAGCCTTCGGGCCCGGGCGCTTCCACCGTTTCGGCGAAGCGGCCAGCGTGGGAGTGAAAAATGATCCGCGGGGCGCAAGCTGATCCGGGGCACGGTTGCCCCGCGGCCTCGGCATCCACAACTGCCACCTCGGCTTCACCAAGAAGGCCCTGACCCAGCTGCCCGTTTCCGTGTCAAGCGCCGGGTTGCCCGCCTGGGCCATGGCCATTTGGGTGCTGGCCGAGGGAATCCCGATTCTGGCGGGCAACGACGGCTTCCGCACGGACGCCGGGGGCATCCCCCTAGGACTGCCCCCGCAAACAGGCACTCCACGGCGAGGTACTGCGCGGCCACGCGCACAATGTCCGGCGGCTGGGGGCAACATCAAATGTTGCCCCCCACAGCTGGACCTCGGGCGGCCCCGGCCCGCGAAACTGCGCCCGCTACGCCCCCGGGCCCAGCACCACTGTCAGCGGAACGCCCATTTCGGTGGAATCCAGCAGGGTGGAGATGTTCAGGAGCTTGCCCAGGGCCTCGGCGTTGGCCTTTTGCGCCGTGCCGCTGTAGATGACGGAGGAGACGGCCTGGGGAGCGCCGGTCCAGTTCCCGGTCTGGGACACCGTCCAGCCGTTGGCCGTGACCGTCCCGCTGTATCGGGCCGCGAGGCCGCCGATTCCGGTGGCATTGAAGATCACAACCGGCGTGGACTTGTCCACCGCGGACCCCGGCGTCGGCGTGGCGGAAGGAGTCGGCGTGGCGGAAGGCGTGGCGGAAGGAGTCCGCGTGGCGGTGGCCGCGGCCGGGGTGGACGGTCCGGCACTGGCCGCCGCGGTGGACGTCGCATGGCTGGCCGGCGGGGTGAAGGCCTTGTCCTGGCCGCTGAGCTTGGGCACGATCAGGAACGCCAGCAGGCCGATGCACAGCGCGGCAACACCAAAAATCATCAACGGCAGGAGGCTGCGCGTGGCCACCTCGAGCGAGGCGCGGTGGACGCCGTGGCGCGCAGAGTTCTCCGGGACACGGTCAAATTCGTCGCGCGGGTAATTAGTCATGGGGCGGTGCTGTCCTTGGGGGTGAGGCAGTGGAAGCGTACGTCAATTCCCGAGCCGGCGTGCGGTCCGGGCCTTTTGGCGCGATGTACGTAGTCTACGCAACCGCTTGACCAGCATGGGGTCATGCTCCAGGGCCGCCTCCGTGTCGATCAGGACGTTGAGGATCTGGTAGTAGTGGGTGGCGGAGAGGTCGAACATCTCGCGGATGGCCTGCTCCTTCGCCCCGGCATACTTCCACCACTGCCGTTCCAGCGACAGCATCCGGGCATCCCGCCCGCTCAGGCCGGCGCCGGCGTCGTGCCCCGCGGCCGGTGCATGCTGCGAAGGTTCTGCTGCTGGCGCCACCACACACTCCCTCATTTTCACATCGCGACATCTTTCGCGGCGCCCCACTGACGCGGCCCGCCTCCTCCATGATAAAGGCGAATCACAGCCGTGTCATTCGGGGATGCGGCGACAATGGAAGCATGAACTCCGCCCCCGGCCTCTTCGACCTCCCCTCCCCCGCCGCCTGGGACCGCTCCCAGCTGCGGGCCCTGGACACGATGGGCACCGACCCGCTCTCGCTGCTCGCGCCGGACTGGGCCGCGGCCCTGGCAGCCCAGGAACCCGCGCTCCGCGGCCTGGGCCTCATGCTGCGCCGGGAGTACGACGCCGGCACCTCCTTCCTGCCGCCGCCCACCCGGGTGCTGCGCGCCCTGGCCGCGCCCCTGTCCGGCGTCAGGGTCCTGGTGGTGGGGCAGGACCCCTACCCCACCCCGGGCCACTCGGTGGGCCTGGCCTTCGCTGTCGACCGGGCCACCCGGCCCCTGCCGCGCAGCCTGAACAACATTTACAGGGAACTGCAGGACGACCTGGGCATAGCCCCGGCGGCGCACGGGGACCTCAGCGCCTGGGCCGGGCAGGGCGTCCTCCTGCTGAACCGGGTGCTCACGGTGGCGCCGGGCGCGGCGGGCTCGCACCGGCGTCGTGGTTGGGAAGGGGTGACGGAGGCCGTCATCAGGACGCTGGCGGTCCGGGGGCAGCCACTGGTCAGCGTGCTCTGGGGGCGGGACGCGCAAAGGCTGGCGCCGCTGCTGGCCGGGACTGCCATCATTGAGTCGGCCCACCCCAGTCCGCTGTCGGCGTCGCGGGGATTCTTTGGCTCGCGGCCGTTCAGCCGCGTCAACACCCTGCTGGCGGAGCAGGGCAGCCGGCCCGTTGACTGGGCCCTGCCCGCTTGAACGCCACCGCCCCTGCTAGTGTTAGGGGTACCTAACTTTATGTCGTGCCACACTGGGCGGCCCCCTTCTTCAGGAGTGATTTGTGAGTTCCCCCGACACCGGCAAGGAAACGTTCGTTGCCCCGGCTGTGAAGCGCCGGACCCAGTTCACCCTGAATGTGGTGCGCAAGGAGCGGCTCAGCCCGCACATGGTGCGCGTGGTGGCGGGCGGGCCGGGGCTGGCCGCGTTTGAGCCCAAGGACGCCACGGACATGTACGTGAAGATCCATTTCCTGCAGCCCGGGGTGGACTACGCGGAGCCCGTGGACGTGTTTGCGCTGCGCGAGACCATGCCGCGGGACCAGTGGCCGGCCACCCGCACGTACACCGTCCGCTGGGTGGACCCGGCCGCGCAGGAAATCGCGCTCGACTTCGTCATCCACGGCGACGCCGGGCTCGCCGGGCCCTGGGCCATGGCTGCGGAGCCGGGGGACCGCATCATCTTCTCTGGCCCCGGCGGCGCGTACCGGCCCAATCCGGCGGCCGACTGGTTCCTGTTTGCCGGCGACGAGGCCGCCCTGCCGGCCATCGCCGCCGCCGTCGAGGCGCTGCCCTCCGGCGCCACTGGCCGCGCCTACCTTGAGGTGGACACCGCAGCGGACCTCCAGCCCATTGCCGCACCCGCCGGCGTCGAGGTGGCATGGGTGTTCCGCAACGGCGCCACGCCGGCCGAAAGCACCGCGCTGGTGGACGCCGTCGCCAGCGGCCCGTGGCCCGACGGGGAGGTCGACGCCTTCATCCACGGCGAGCGCGAATACATGAAGGCGCTCCGGGACGTCCTGTTCAAGCAGCGCGGGCTGGCCCGCAGCCAGGTCTCCCTCTCCGGCTACTGGGCCTACGGCCGGTCCGAGGACTACTTCCAGGCGGAGAAGAAACAGCCCATCGGCAAGATCCTCTGACCGGCCTACCGCCTCCGGTTGCGGCGGCGGTCCTTTTGGCCGGTGGGGCGGGTGAGGGGACGGGCCATGTTGTCGCCCAGGACCACGCCGGCCGCCACGGCGAGGATCACCACGAGGGCGTTGAAGAGGCCCACGGCGCCTGTCACCGAGTCCGCCGGCGTGAGCGTCATGACAAACATGGCCCGGAAAATGGACAGCCCCACCAGCAGGAAAATGATGGACGGCACGGCCACCACCAGTTGGGGCGCCCCCAGCCGCAGGGCGATGACGCGCGCCAGGATGCCGACCGCCACGGCGGCCAGGGCGGGCGCGAACCGGGCGCCCAGGCCCAGTTCCATGCCGCCGTAGTAGGCCAGGTAACCGGCCAGCGCCACGGCCATCGTGGGCACCAGCAGCCGCACCGAGGTTTGCTCGGCAATGCAGATGGCCACCGTGGCCAGCGCCACGAGCGGCAAGACCACATAGAGCGGCAGCGATCCGACACCGGGCTCCGCCACGTTGATCCGGTCCCCGCCCAGCATGGACGCGCTGACCAGGGCGACGGCGATGCCCGACACGATGGCGCCAAACGTCAGGAACGCGGACAGGAACCGTCCTGCCGCGGTGACGGGAAAGCCGTTGATGGCATCCTGCACGGCCGAGACCAGCCGGCCCGACGGGAGCATCAGCAGGATCCCTCCGGCCACCACCATGGACGGGCTCAGCGGAACGTGGAACATGAAACACAGCACAGCCACGATCGTGACGATGAAGGAGGTGATGGCCGTGACGAAGAAGTCCGGCACCCGCCACCGCCCGAGCATGCGGGCAAGCTGCCCCGCGAGCAGGATGGTCACCAGCGCCACCAGCATGCCGAACGGGCTCCCGCCAATCACCCCCACAACGGCGGCGGCGAACACGGCCTCGGCCAGGGACACCATCCAGCGCGGGAACGGCTTGGGCCGCTTGATGATGGTGTCCAGCCGGCGGTGGGCGTCGTCCCGGGCCACGCCGCCGGTGACAATGTCGGTCACGAGCTCGTGCACGTGCACAAGCCCGGCATAGTTGTTGGTCCAGGACCGGACCACGCGCAGCAGCGTGATGGGCACGCCGTCGCGGTGGGCGTAGTTGATGATGACCGACTGGTTCGTGATGTCCACTTCAATGTTGCGCAGGCCAAAGGCGGCCGTGACGGCAATGATGGACGTCTCCACCTCCAGCGCGCCGGCCCCGTACCGGAACATGGTCTCGGCCAGGCGCAGGGCAAAGTCGATGGTCTTGCGCGCTGATTCGTCCGCCAGCCCCACCTGGATCATGGGATTCGCATACGGGCTGCCCGCCAGCCGCTCCACAATGTTCATCGGCGCCGTGGGCGGGGTCTCCCCCTGCACCAGGCGGCGCAGCACGGTGCGCGCCGCCTTGTTGGGGCGCGACGGCGGCACCGCCGGGGACATGGGCATCGGCACCTTGGGCACCGGCGCCTTGGGCATCGGCACCTTCGGAATCGGCACCTTGGGAATCGGCCCCGCCGGGATCATGGCGGACGGGGGGACGTTGCGCGTGGCGGACGGACCGGCCGCCCGGTCCTTTTTGTCCCGGTCATTGGAGCTGCTGCTCATCCACTCTCCTCTGGGGACACGCCCCGCCGGACACCACGGCGGCCGGCGGGGCCGGCGTCGCACGTGTCCTTGGTTGGCAAAAAGGGGCTAGTAAAACTTCTGGCCCGTGCGGCGGGTGTACAGCTGCCGCAGCACCCGTTCCCCCGCCACCGTCCACAATTTATAGCGCACCGGGCTGAACACCACGTCCCAGCAGCCTACAAAATCCGTGACCGTCTTCGTGAAGCTGGTCTTGAACAGGCCCAGTCCGTGGTGCGGGTGGGTGGGGTCCTTGAGCTTGTCCGACGGTGGCGTGCCGCACAAGTCGTACTGCACGGCTCCCAGGTCCTTCATGTCCAAGATGGCCTCCCATTGGATCAGGTGGGAGTCGCCGTACTGCGAGCGCTTTTGCAGCGAGCCGCCGTCCTTGTAGGTGGCCTTGGTGCCGTAATTGATGACGAACGCGCCCACCGAGGGGACTCCGTCTTCATGCACAAAGTAGAAGCGGCCCTGGCCCCTCGCGGCGAACTCGGACCAGAACTGGCGGAAGTAGCCAAACTCGCGGGCGGCCCCGGCGTTCTTTGCCGCAAAGGTGCCCACCATGAGGTCGTAGAGCTTGCGCTGCGTCTCCTCCGTGGCCTCCGGGCGGACCACCTCCACGCCCTCGCGGATGGCGCGGCGCACGGCGTTGCGGCCGCGCGAGTGCAGGTTGCGCAGGAGCTGGCCCGGTTCCGGGGAGATGTCCAGCAGGGCGGTGCTGTCGTTGGGCTGCAGGTCAGGCACCTTCACGTAGCCGGCCCCGGCCAGCACGGCGCGGGCCTGTTCCGAGGCGACGACGTCGGGCTCGATCTTCGCCGCAAAGACGTTCAGGCGGGCGCGCCGGACAAAGTCGCGCAGCGCATCCATCATGGCGGGAATGTGTTCCACGGTGGCGGTGTCCGGGCCCTTGATCAGGTACCAGAGGCGGCCCAGGCCCGGGAACTTCTTCTCCAGGGCCAGGTTGTAGCTGGTGTACCCGGGGCCCTCGAATGCCAGGTACTGGGGCGCCCAGCCGTGGTTTTTCTTCACGGCGGCAAAGG
>Ga0134128_10011226_pt1 | contig 10718 bp, 10 predicted proteins | sample KB31754_FD_96462 | JGI IMG/M metagenome (GOLD analysis project Ga0134128, IMG submission 96462) | Terrestrial soil microbial communities with excess Nitrogen fertilizer from Kellogg Biological Station, Michigan, USA - KB3-175-4 | ecosystem: Environmental > Terrestrial > Soil > Unclassified ...
AGACGGCCTTCCCTCTTCCCGGGCATTTTCCGAGCCTCCGTTGCGACCGGGCCGAGATGCAGACCGCTCAGTACGCGCCGCCTCCTCCCAGGACGACACGCGTGGTCTTGAACAGGATGCAGAGGTCGAGCAGCAGGTTCTGGTGACGCACGTAGTACGTATCCAGCACGACCCTCCTGCGGTAATCGGTGTCGTTTCTGCCCTTGACTTGCCACAGGCCCGTAATGCCGGGCTTCACGGACAAGTAGGCGCGTACGTTGCGACCGTACCGAAGCAACTCCTCCCGGACCACCGGGCGGGGTCCCACCAGGCTCATCTCGCCCCGCATCACGTTCCAAAGTTGCGGTAGCTCATCCAAGCTGGTCCGCCGCAAGAATCTACCGAGCCGCGTGACGCGCGGATCGCACCGCAGCTTGTGATCCCGCACCCACTCCGCCTTGATGGCCGGGTCGCGCTCCAGGAGCTCTCGCAGCACCTGGTCGGCATTCGGCACCATCGTCCTGAACTTCAGGCACTCGAATGCGTGTCCGTCCCGGCCGATGCGCCCGTGCCTGTAGATGATGGAACCTGGTTCCCGCCGGATCAGGGCGACGATCACGATAGCCAGGATCAGGGGCGAGAAGACAACCGCGAGTACGATAGCGCCGAGGACGTCGAGGGCCCTCTTGGTCGTTGCATATGGGGAAGGCAGCGGCGCGACCTGCTCGGGCGATTGCGCCGGCGCTTCTGCCCACCGATGTTCGAACGAATGCATTCCCACGGCAGAGTGGTCGAACGCCACCGCGCTCTTCGCTTGGACCTCAGAGCCGAAGCTCACGCGTCGCTCCTCGCTTGCCACCACCTCCGTTCCGACACGGCCGTGCATTTCAACGACGGCGGCCATTCTCGCCTCAGCTCTAGCTCTGCGAGGGATCCATCAGTTTACCGATAAAGACCAGCGCGCCCGTCTTCCCGTCCACAATGGCGTAGAAAAACGGACGGTTCATGGTCATCGCGGGAGGCACAAGCGCTATGCTGACGGTACCCGTGGTCGCGCCGGCCGCGACTGTGCCGCTCTCATCCACCTGCACCACTGTCTCGTGCTCGACATCCGAGATATAGACGCGCGGGCCTGAGGCAAGGCCGGCGAAATCTGCGGTGTTGTGGTTGAACGCCACCCCCATACCCAAGGAGGTCAGGGCGTTAACCAATGAGCTTGAATAGTTGGCTCTGAAGCGCGGCAGCCCGATGCTGATCTCTGCGGGCTTAAGTTCCCCAATCCACGTGCTTAGCTCCTCGCCTGTCATATTGGCTACGAAGTTGTCGAGATCCACGCCTGGGGCCGGCAGAATGATCAGCATGCTGAACCGACCCGTCTGCCCGTAAGGCAGCTCCACTCCCTGGAAATTCGGGCCGAAGATATAGGGGAAACTGCCGGTCTGATTCATCATCTCGCATGAAACTTCAGTGCCGTCGGCCAGCATAAAGGGCGTAGTCTTGGTCTGATCCGTGTCGAACGCGGTCGTCCATTCCCCTTTGAAGTAAATCGCGTTGGCGAGTACTGCGATCACGTGGCTGTAGTCCGCAGGCGGCAGAATTGTCGTAATTAGCCCATTGGTTGCGCTGGCCACCCAGGCGTTCACGTCGTCCGGCGCACCGCTCAGGTCGCCGATCTCGGCGGCGTAATAGGTCTCGTTGGTGCTGATAAATGATGGCAGCACCGCGTTTTTGGCCAAATGCATCCACAACGAATTGGCCATCGTCAACTGCACCTTCGGATCGGGATTGATCAATGCCGCTTGCAGCGCGGCGTTGTCCTGATCGACCGTGAGCGCTCCAAGACCCTGAAGCTGCAGTGCCTGTGACATGGCCCGTTGTGTGGAACCCTCGGCACCGTTGTAGAGCATCTGCAGCGCCAGGGCGATGCTCGTCGGGGAGATGGCAACATTGGATGCCTCGCCTCGATTCAGACTATTGAAGAGCGCGAGCCCGAAAGTATTGTCTGCTGCAACGATCTGCTGCGCTACGGGTGTGTCGTTCTGCTGCGCCTCCTCAACGGCGGTACCGACAGCGGGGTCCGGCATCGTGCGCACAGCGCTGTCATTGCCGTTATCGCTGTTGCTACCGTTGCAGCCGCTCGCCAGCAACATCCCCGCGAGGACCGCGACAATTGAGGCGCGGCGCATGACGTGTTCGTACGACACTGTTCTACCCCCTATCTGGCCGTCCTCAACTGGTCTCCGGGACGGCAGTTCGAGGCCGTGTGCTGCGGCCCGGTGAAGCCGGGGTCCATACTAGACAGGCCACGCGGTGAAGTTGTTGCCAAAGTGTGCCGGAGGTTAGCCCGACGTTGAGATAGGGGCGCATCCGTAGCGCCTTGGATACACATCAGCAACATCTTGCTACGGGGTCCTCAGCAAGCCCGGGTCGATTTCTGCGATGATCGCGGTCGATGCCCTTTACCAAAACCAGATGAATACGAGCACCTTGCGCGTTCTGCTGATGGCCGCTATCGGCCTCGTCCTGCTACCGAGCGCTCGGGCAGCTGAGGACGGTGCTCGGGCCATGCAGGGATCAGTCCCGGACGGCAAGAGTCAGTCCACCCAGCCTACGGCGCCGGACAACGATGCTCAGGGCACGGCCCCTGCGGCTGAGGCAACGGGCGATGGGAAACGCAACGGCGACAGTTGTAACGCCCCATCCAAGGATTGCGTAGCCATTGACCATTGGAATTTCAACATCAGCCTCGGTGCGGGCGTGAGGACCGACCCCGTCGTTCATGAAGCGGCTATACCGCTCGTCGTGATTCCGCAATTCAGCTACTACGGCAAGCGCGTCTTCATCGAGGATCTCGATCTCGGCTTCACGCTGACGGAGAGCGACACCAGCACGCTGAGCCTCATCGCGACGCCGGGGTACGATCGCGTGTTTTTCGACCGCAGCGACCCGCAAAACATCTTTGTCGGTGGCATTCCGGGTGGCATTCCGGCTAGCGCTGGGGGCCCAGCCACTGGCGAAAGTGTTCCGGGGGGGCCGCGTCACTGGACTTATCTGGCGGGGCCCGAATGGACCTTCGAGACCCATGGCATCACCGGCCAGCTCGACCTCTTACACGAAATCACAGCCCAGAATCACGGCAATGAAGTCCGAGCTGCGCTTGGCGTTCCTCTCATCGAATCCACGGGTTCGCTATCAGCCAATGTCGGCCTCACGTGGAAGAGTTCGGCGATCGTCAGCTATTATTATGGCGTGCCGGGGGTTTATGAAGGCAGCTGGGCGCTCAATCCCTTCGTGAAGTTCGGTTATTCGCGTCCGCTAAGCGGCAAGTGGCGCCTGACGGCGTTCGTGCACTATGAGCATCTTGGAAACGCGATCGCAGATAGTCCCATCGTGAATGCTCGCTATGTGCTGACGGTCTTCGCGGGTGCGACCTACGCGTTCTAGCTCCGACAATCCGCGACCTGCTTCGCTGGCCTACACCTGCTTGGCTGGCGCGCTCGTCGTTCTGCTCGCGCTAGGATGGACGCAGCCGGCGACCGGTGCGAGCGGCGTGCCCAGCAAAGCCATCCGGTTGGAGATTTCTCCCCGACTCTGCACGCTCGCAGCCCGCGATAAGCAATGTGACGTGATCGTCCACGCCAGCTGGAGCGCACCCCAGGAGGAGTCCTTGTGCCTCGTGCTTCTTGGCCGTCCGGAGATCAAGCGGTGCTGGGAGGATTACGCGTCCGGCACATACACTCTGCAGCTGGAGTTCGCCCAGGACCTGACCTTTCAGCTCAGAGATCCGTCGCTGCAGAATATACTAGCCGCCGAGGTGCTTCGGGTTCTTCGTGAGGCGCTTCAATATCGGCATCGGCGACGACAACCCTGGAACATCTTCGACTGAGCACCTCGCCGCTCCTCTATCCGGCCCAATGAGCACGCTGCCGACCGCTTCGATCCTCCTCGTAGAGGACGACCTGCGCCTAGCTGAGCTGGTGAGTCGATATCTACAGAGCAACGGCTTCCGGGTGTCGGCAGTGGGCGCCGCAGAAGGAGCGCTGGAACGCGTGCATCGGGATCAGCCCGATCTGGTGATTCTCGATATCGGACTGCCCGGTGAGGACGGATTCAGTCTCTGCCGGCGACTGCGGCCCTCATATCAGCAGCCCATCTTGATTCTGACGGCCCGCGATAACGACATCGACCATGTGCTCGGGCTGGAGCTCGGGGCGGACGATTACGTCGTCAAGCCCATCGAGCCACGGGTGCTGTTGGCTAGGATCGGCGCTCTCTTGCGACGAGCCAAGGGCCATCCGGCGCCGGCCGCCAAGGTGATGCGCTTCGGGGGGTTGGTCATCAATGCCGCAGCGCACTCTGTGAGCTTGAACGGCGTCGCCGTCAAACTCAGCCGCAGCGAGTTCGACCTGCTTGCGCATCTTGCGACCCACTCAGACCGGATTCAGTCGCGTGAGGCGCTGTTCCGTGCTCTCTACCGGCGCGAGTATGACGGGGTCGATCGCATGCTCGACATCAGCATATCGAGGCTGCGACGTAAATTGGGCGGCGAAGCGGAGAACGCAGAGCGTATCAAGACGATCTGGGGCCAAGGGTATCTCTTCGTCGCCGACGCGTGGTGAGCGATGACGCGCCACTTCCTCGGACTGTACGTGTTGATCGTGGTGACCCTGGCGGTGGTCAGCTGGGGTCAGGACCGAATCCTAGCCTTCTATGGCTCGCCGGGGGCGCCTGCGGACAAGTCGGTCCGCGTTGCGGCGGCCGCGTTAGCCGAGCGATTGCATGCCGTACCGCCGGCGCAGTGGAGAAGTATAGTCTCCGATTTGTCGAGACAGTCCGGTGTCGACATGGAGTTGTTCACCACCGCGGATATCGCGGGTCCGGGCACCCTGCAGAAGCTGGCGCGTGGCGATACGATCTACATGCAAGGGTCCAAAGGACGCGTCTGGTCGCTGCGTCGGGTGGATGGCGCGAACATAGTTGCGATCGAGTCTGCTGTGCTCAGCACGCACCGGAGTGCTCTGGATTGGCTGCTGACCTTGCTGTTCTACGCTGCAATGGCGTTGGTGCTCATGCTCTGGATCTGGCCGCTCGCGCGCGACCTGCGCGACCTCGAGCGCGCGGCGGCTCGCTTCGGGGACAGGAACTGGAGTTTCCAAACCCGTATCAAGCCGCATTCGCAGATCTATCCCTTAGCCCAGACTTTTCGCCGCATGGCGGAACGCATCGATCGCCTGATCGGCTCGCACAAGGACATGTCAAACGCGGTATCGCATGAGATCAAGACACCCCTGGCGCGCATGCAGTTCGAGATCGATCTGGCACAACAGGCGCGATCGCGCGCGGAAGTCGAGCGCCCTCTCCGCAATATCAAGGCAGACATCGAGGAGATCGATGACCTCGTGCGAGCCACGTTGGAGTATGCGATTCTCGATCGCGCCGATGTCACGCTGAATATTGGCCCGCACGACTTCACGATTCTCGTTCCCGCCATCGCCGACTATGTCAGGCGCGATGCACGTCCCGAAGTGCTGATTAGAACCCAAGTTCAGGAAGACGCACACCAGGTGCTATGCGATGTACACCTCATGGAGAGCGTCCTGAAGAACCTGCTGTATAACGCCGTCCGCTATGCCAAACGCGAGGTGGCGGTGACGTTTTGCTGTGACGTGTCGGGCTACGAGCTGCTCGTTGAAGACGACGGGCCGGGGATCCCCGAGTCGGAGCGCGAGCGCGTGTTCGATTCATTCGTGCAGCTCGAGCGCGACACCAACGGGAAGAAGAAGAACTACGGCCTCGGACTGGCGATCGTCAAGCGGGCCGTGGAGTGGCATCACGGCGGAGTATCGATCGCTTCATCGATGTTGGGCGGCGCTCGCGTTTGCGTCACTTGGCTGAATCCGGAGGGCGCCTTGCGCCCAGACGGGCGCAACAGGTGGCCGGCGCCTGCTCCGAACTAGATGCCGCCTTCAACCCTTGACCAAGTCCACGCCTTCCAGACGATGGCCGAGGTGGCCACAGTTTCGACCTTCATCCCACTGTCCGCTCTGAGACGGTTCGTTTACGATAGATCGACAGCGCGTCCAAGCCATTCACCTGACAGATAGAATATCCAATGAAACACAACGTTGTGTTAACCATCGCCTCTCTGCTCTCAATCCTGTTAATGACGTTACACCTGACGGACGATATCGTCCGCGGGATGGAGCCAGGAACACTTTTAGACCTCATTCCGGTGCCCATCCTGGGCGTCTGGCTGTACGGAACGCTGGTGCTAGCCGGAAGGCGGTCCGGGTACGCCATCATCCTCCTCGGGTCGCTCCTTGGGTTGGTCGTCCCTGTCGTCCATATGAGGGGGGTGGGAGTCGGCGGCGCGATCGTCAAGTCCAGCGGAGCCTTCTTCTTTATCTGGACACTCCTGGCGCTTGGCGTGACCGCGCTCTTCTGTGTGATCCTCTCGGCGCGCGAACTGTGGGACCATTTGCCATGGAGGACCGCCGCGTAGTAGAAACAATCCCGACCGGGTCCCCGATCCACTTGCTCCAGTCGGCGATGAGCTGCCGGCGCAGTGATGGGCGCGACGGCGACCTGCTTGCGGCAGTTAGATTCGGCCGCGGATACTTCGACCGCCTCAGCCTCTGCTATTTCTGACTTTCGTCCAAAAGCGCATTCAGATGGTCGTGGGCCGGCTTCATTTTCGCCCCCTGGATTGCCTCGGCGATTTCCGGCGGGAGGTCCTTGATCCGGTGCACCCGGCGCTCGAAGGCTCGAAGCCGCCGTAGCTCCTCGTATTCGCGCGCGGACACGAAATACCCGCTCACCCGGCCGTAGCTGGTGATCGCGACCGGCTCGCGCTGCGCCTCTTCCTTGTACCGGCCAAAGGCCTTGGCGAATTCAGTGGCTGTGACCGCGTTCATAGTGTGACCCGCAAATCCCGGAATACCCGCAATAGACGTAAATTACGGAATTCGGTCAAGTTTCCTGCACTTGGGGACTCGAGCGGCGATTGATCAGGCGCTGGCATGACCCTCAGGCGCTCCGCGAGCGCAGTCGGATTATCTGGTTTTGCATGAAATGCATACTTCATGTAAAGTACGCGTATCACATGAGTTTAGTATCATGCATTCAGAACAGATCCTCACGGTGACCTCAGCGGACTTCCAGCGCAACCTCGGGCTGTACCAGGACGAGGCGCTGAAGAAGCCGGTTGCCATCACCAAGAACGGCCGCCCGCGGACGGTACTCATTTCGGCGGAGGAATACGCTCGCCTCAAACGACGCGATCGCCGGGTGCTCGAGGCGGGCGAGGTGTCGGAGCGCCAGATCGCGGCGCTCCGAGAAGCGAAGGTACCGGACCGATTTGCTAACCTCGATGCGGAGCTCAAAGACTGGAAGCCGTGAGCTTTCCGGACCCGCACCCGGGCCTCGTCATCCGCTACGCCTATCTCTGGAAACGCGAGCACGACGAAGGACGCGAGGAAGGCAGTAAGGACCGTCCCTGCGCCATCGTTGTATCGGCTCTCGATGACGAGGGCGAGCAGGAAGTCATGGTGCTGCCCATCACACACAGCGCGCCGCAACGCGTGGAAGATGCGATTGAGATCCCCCCGGCGACCAAGCAGCGCCTGGGACTCGATTCCGAGCGCTCGTGGATCATGATCACCGAGGCGAATGAGTTCGTCTGGCCGGGGCCCGATTTGCGCCCCGTACCTGGACGAGATGACTCGACGATCGTGCACGGTGCGTTACCGCCGAAATTCTTTGCTCATGTGCGCGATCGATTTATCGAACGCGTCCAACGAGACAAGTCTCGGGCGGTTCGACGGACGGACTGAACCACGACGCAAATCGATTCCAGCATCGCCTGGGCGAGCTCCAATGGATTTCGCGACATCGCCTTTTGCGAGGCGTCATCGAACAGGAGCGTCCTCGAAGAGAACGGAATCCCTGGCCCCGCGACCTGCTCGAGACTCCCCGGCGCGATCGGCTCGAGTCGCCCTGCCGTTACAAGGGTTCAGGACGAGAGCCTAAGTCAATCATCCGTCGCAGAGTTTCCAGACAATGTCCCGCGGCGCAGCGCATGTTCCTTCAGCATCGTGAAAAGGATGGGGACCAGCACCATGACGGAAAGGGTGGAGGTGATCATGCCGCCGACGATCGGGGCGGCGATCGGCTTCATCACATCCGAGCCGATGCCCGTCTCGAAGAGAAGCGGGGCAAGACTGCCCAGGACCGCAAAGACTGTCATGAGCACGGGCCGCAAGCGCAGGACGGCGCCGTCCATGGCCGCAGCTTGGATGTCCTCGGCCGCTAGCGGACGGTTCGCCGCCAGGCGCTGATCGAGTGCTGCGCGAAGATAGACGACCATCACGACCGCCGTCTCGACGGCAATGCCGAACAGCGCGATGTATCCGACAGCGACCGCGACGCTGAACTCGTAGCCGAGCAGCCACTGGAGCGCAAGTCCCCCGATGAGCGCAAAGAAAGCCGGAAAGAAGAGCATCGCGGCTTCCGCCACGGAGTGGAAGACCATGTACAGGAGCAGGAAGATCACAAAGAACACAACCGGGAGTATCAGCTCGAGACGGCTCTTGGCCCGTTGCTGAAACTCGTACTCGCCCGACCATTGATAAGTGTAGCCCGCGGGCAGTCGGAGCTTCTCTCGCAGCAGCCGATTAGCGCTCGCTACGAATCCTCCGTAATCGGACGTGCTCAGATTGAAGTAGACGTATCCGGTGAGCTGCCCCTCCTCATCCCGAATCATGGTCGGTCCGCGGGAGAAGGATATCGTCGCGATCTCCCCGAGGGGGACTTGCGCCCCTGACGGCGTTGCGACCACCACCTGCTCGAGCGCCGGAATGTCGTCGCGGAAGTCGCGGTTGTACCGCACGTTGACGGGAAGGCGCTCGCGACCCTCGACCGTCTCGGCAATATTCTCTCCTCCGATACCCGATTCGATCGCGCGCTGCACTTCCCCGACGGTGAGCCCATACCGGGCCGCAACGGCCCGATCGACCGCAATATTGATATAGAAGCCCTCGGCTACGCGCTCGGCAAAGACCGACTCGACACCGGACAGGCCGGAAAGGATGGAGCTGACCTCAGCGCCCACTCGCTGGATGCCTTGAAGGTTGGGTCCCTGGACCTTCATGCCGACCGGCGTCTTGATCCCGGTGAGCTCCATGTCGAGCCGGTTCTCGACCGGCATGGTCCACGTGTTGGTGAGTCCTGGGAATTGTAGCTTCGCGTCCATGGCCTCGATCAATTTCGCATAGGTCATCCCGGCGGGCCACGCACTTCGAGGCTTCAGCATGATCGTCGTGTCATACATGTCGAGCGGAGCGTTGTCAGTTGCGCTGTCGGAACGTCCGACGCTGCCGAACACGCTCTCAACCTCCGAGAATGAGCGGATGATGCGGTCCTGTTCCTGAAGGAGCTGCGAGGCCTGAGTGATCGAGATTCCGGGGAGTGCGGTCGGCATATAAAGCGCCGAGCCCTCAAAGAGCGGCGGCATGAACTCGCTCCCGAGGCGCGAGGCGAGTGGGATGACCAAGGCCAATGCCAGGACGGCAATGAGGAGTGTTACCTTGCGATGTCTCAGGCAGCCGCGAAGCAAGGGGAGATAAAGAGCCTGAGCCCCACGAGAGACCGGATTCTCCGACTCCGGCCGCAGCCGCCCACGGATGAAGAGCGGCATGAGGACCGGTACCAGCGTGATCGCGAGAATCGAAGAGCCGGCGATCGCAAAGGTCTTCGTCCACGCAAGCGGCCGGAAAAGCCGCCCCTCCTGGGCTTCGAGGAGGAACACAGGGAGGAAGGACACCACGATGATGAGGAGCGAGAAAAAGAGCGCGGGCGCCACCTGCTGCGCAGCCGCGAGCAGTATCCGCCGACGCTCCTTCGGCGAGGGAGGCGCCTCTGACGACCCTCCGCCTTCCGCGAGATGTCGATATCCGTTCTCGACCATGACGATCGCAGCGTCCACGAGCACGCCTATGGCAAGCGCCAATCCCCCGAGCGACATGATGTTGCTCGAGACATGGAGGTAGTACATCGGAATGAAGGAGGCGATGACCGCGATCGGAATCGAGAGAATTGGAATGAGCGCCGAGCGGACGTGCCAGAGGAACAGGATGATGATCAAGCTCACGACGATGGCTTCGGCGATGAGATCGCGCTCGAGTGTGTGGATGGAAGCCTCGATGAGCCCCGAGCGGTCATAGCCCGCATGGATCTCCACTCCCGGAGGAAGCGAGCGCGCAATCTCCGCGATCTTGGCCTTTACGCCGCGGATCACCTGAAGCGCATTCATCCCGTAGCGCATGACGACGATCCCGCCGGCCGTCTCGCCCTGCCCTTGCCACTCGGCCACGCCTTCCCGGATATCGGGACCGAATGTGACCGTGCCGAGGTCGCGCACGAGCACGGGCGTCCCGTCCTTGGTCGCCACGGGTACGTTGGCGAGGTCATCGAGCGAGCGGAAGTATCCCAAGCCGCGGATCATGTATTCCGCACCGCCCATCTCGAGGAGGCGCCCGCCGACTTCGTTGGTGCTCGCGCGAACGCGGTCGATCACGGTCGAGAGCGGAATGTTGTAGGCGCGCAGCTTCACGGGATCGAGCGCGACCTGATACTGGCGGACAAATCCACCGATCGAGGCTACTTCGGCCACGCCCGGCACAGTCTCGAGCTGATAGCGTACATACCAATCCTGAATGCTCCTCAAGTCCGCGAGACTGTGC
>Ga0134128_10011227_pt1 | contig 10717 bp, 5 predicted proteins | sample KB31754_FD_96462 | JGI IMG/M metagenome (GOLD analysis project Ga0134128, IMG submission 96462) | Terrestrial soil microbial communities with excess Nitrogen fertilizer from Kellogg Biological Station, Michigan, USA - KB3-175-4 | ecosystem: Environmental > Terrestrial > Soil > Unclassified ...
GGCGGCGAGTACCGGCTGAAATTACAGGACGGCACCAATGTCTGGCTAAACGCCAGCTCCTCGATCCGTTATCCCACGACCTTCATCGGCAAAGAACGCAGGGTCGAGATCACGGGTGAAGCCTATTTCGAGGTCGCCAAAAATGCCGATATGCCCTTCCGGGTGTCGGTAAACAACCCCGCCGTCGCCGGCAAGAACACGGAAATCGAAGTGCTGGGCACCGGCTTCGACGTCAATGCCTATCAGGACGAAGCGGGCCAAAGAACGACCCTCATCGAAGGCTCGGTCAAAGTCACCAGCGGCGCCGGCGCCGTAACCCTCAAACCCTCGGAACAAGCCGTCAGCTCGGGAAACCAGCTGAAGACGATGCAATTGGAGAATACGGAACAAACCATCGCCTGGAAGAACGGGTATTTTGAATTCGAGAATGCCGACATCCCCGCGATCATGCGTCAGATCTCGCGGTGGTACGACGTAGACGTGGAATACCAGGGCAAAGCGTCCGACGACCGTTTCTCCGGCCGTTTCTCGCGGAATGTCAGCCTGGCCGTCGTGCTGCAGATCCTGCATACCAGCGGGGTCGAGCTCCTGGCCGACGACAAAAAGATCGTCATCCGGTCCTAGAAAACCCCGGCCCGGGGAAAGGGCAAAAAATTACTTAACTCTTTAACAAAGCAAAAAACCGGGAACGTTGGCCCGTCCCCGGCGGATGCTGAGTTAAATATTCAATAAACAAAGCGTTCGAAGCACTGCTTATTTGTTAACTCAAACAATTAAAATTATGAATCTGATTGCTTTCTGCAAAATCGGGTCTGGGAGGTCTGCCGTATCCCCAAGCTTTCCCGCCCGGTTTCTAACCAAAACTTTGCTGGTAATGAAGCTCACAGCATTTTTAATCCTCGCGGCCTGTCTGAATGTCTCAGCCAACGGCTACGCTCAAAAAAAGGTAACCCTGAGTGTCCACGACGCCTCGCTGGAAAAAGTTTTTAAAGAGGTCCAAAAACAAAGCGGCTACTCCTTCTGGTACAAGACGCAGGAAATCAACAAGGCGGCCCGCGTCACCCTCAATCTCCACAATGCCACGCTCCAGGAAGTGCTGGCCAAATGTCTCGAGAACCAGCCGTATGAATACGTGATCGTCGATCAAACCGTCGTCATCCGGCCGCGTGAGTCCAACCCTGCCGATGCCATTCCTCTCGAGATCATCAAGGGCAAGGTCACCACGGCGACAGGCAAGCCCCTCGGCGGTGTAAGCGTCTTTGTCAAAGCCACCAAAAAAGGAACCACCACCGACGACAACGGCGACTTTACCATCGCCGCCCGTGCAAAGGACGTCCTCGTATTCTCCTACGTAGGCTATGACCCCAAAGAGGTCCCCGTAGGCGACCAAACCGACATCGTGATAAGCCTCACCGAATCCAACGCCGCCCTCAACGAGATCGCCGTCATCGGCTATGGCAAGACCAGCCACAAGAACCTCACCAGCGCCATCACTACGGTCAAGCCGGAAGAGCTCAATGCCGGCGCGATCACTGACGTCGGCCAGCTGCTCCAGGGCAAGGTCGCAGGCCTCAATATCACCGCCAACGGTGACCCCAATCAGCCGTCAGCTGTTATCCTGCGCGGCGCCTCCACCATTAACAGCTCTCAAACCCCCTTCTATGTGATCGACGGCGTACCGGGCGCGGATATCTCGCTCATCGCTCCCGCAGATATCGCCTCCATCGACGTACTCAAAGATGCCGGCGCAACGGCCATCTATGGTAACCGCGCCTCCAATGGCGTCATCATGGTCACCACCCGCAAAGGCAAGGCCGGCGATCCCCGGGTCGATTACAACGGATATGTAAGCGATGAAAAAGTATCCCGTAATCTCAAGGTCATGACAGCCTCGCAGCTCCGCGCCTTCCTGGCTAAGAACAACGAAGCCTTCTCGCCCAACGACGACCTGGGCGCCAACACAAATTGGCAAAAAGCCATCGAAAAAGACAACGCCGTTTCCCAAAGCCATAACATTGCCGTCAGCGGCGGCACCGAACATAGCGACTATATCGCCAGCCTCAACTACGCTTACAAGGACGGTATCCTGCTCAAAAGCAACCTGCAGCGCGTCATCGCCCGGCTGGCCGTCAATCAGTACGCCATCAAGGACAAGGTCAAGCTGGGGCTCAACGTCACCTATTCCAACAGCAACGCCGCAGATGTCCCCTATCGCTCCGTCACCCTCCTCCAATCCGCCCTCTACCTGCCTGTGTCGCCCGTATACAAGACCCCCGGGACCTATTTCGAGGACTTCAATTACTCGGGCTATTATAACCCCGTCGCCATGACCAACAACAGCGACCTGAATACCAAATACAGCAATCTCATGGGCGTCCTCACGGCACAGGTAAAGCTGCCTTTTTCGATCACCTATAACGCCGACCTCTCTTACCAGAGTTATATCACTAATCAGGGGCAATTCCTTGACAGTTATTTCACCAATAACTTCAACGATATGTACAATAACCCCAACCCCGGTCTCAGCGGCCATACCCAGCAGATCTTCGGTCAAAATGGCCAGGCTACAAGGGCCTCGTACACCAATACCTCCACCCTGTTCGAAGACTATCTTACCTGGGACAAACATTTTGGCGAACACGCCGTCAATCTTGTCGTCGGCTACTCCTGGCAGGACTTTACCACTAACAGTGGATTCACCGTGACCACGGCCAACTTCCCTACCGACAACATCTCTTACAACAATCTTGCGCTCAGCAACCCATATGCCCTCACCGGCTACCAGGTCAACTTCGGCGCCGATGGCCTCTACTACCAGTACCGGCTTATCTCCGACTTTGGCCGGCTGAGCTATAACTTCAACCAAAAGTACCTGCTCCAGGCATCGCTCCGGCGGGATGGCAGTTCCGTATTCGGCGCGAACCACCAGTGGGGCTACTTCCCCTCTGTCTCCGCTGCATGGCGCATCAGCCAGGAACGGTTCATGCTCAACCAGGGTCTGTTCAGTGACCTCAAGCTCCGGGGAAGCTATGGCGTTACGGGTAACTCCTCCGGCTTCAGCGCTTATACGGCCCAGTCGGTATCCGGTAGCCTCGGCACCTATTACTACAACGGCACGACAACTGCGGCCCTCGGCGCTATCCAACAGGCCAATCCCAACCTGCAATGGGAAAAAACCGCCACGGCGGATATCGGCCTGGATTTCACCATCCTCAATGGCCGGGTAGGCGGTAATATCGATGTCTACAATAAGAACACGACCCAAATGATCTATCCGTACAATGTAGATCCCATTCTCGTCCCTAATGGCAAGGTCGTGGCCAACGGAGGCAGCATGAACAACAAGGGCATCGAGCTCGGCCTCACCGTCATCCCCGTGTCGACGAAACAATTCAAATGGACCAGCGGCCTCAACCTGGCCCACAATACGAACAAGATCACCAGCCTTAGCAACGCCCTGTTCTCGGGCGGCGACTCGGTCCTGCTGGCCGATCCCGAAGGCGCAGGCCAGTCGGGCAGCACCGTAGAGATCTTGAAATCCGGCAGACCGCTGGGCCAGTTCTATTCCCTCGAATATGCAGGCCAGAGTGCCAGCGGCGTATCGCAGTACATTTCGGCCAGCGGAAAGATCACGACCACCCCTGTGCAGGGAACGGATTATCACTATCTCAGCAATGCACAACCGAAGCTGCTGCTGGGATGGACTAATACGTTCAAGTACGGAAACTTCGACCTCAATGTTTTCCTGCGCGGGACATTCGGCAACAGGATATTCAATGCCACCCGGGCCGACCTCTTCCGCCCCGCAACGGCCCAGTATGACAACATCCTCCAGGACGCGGCCAGCGAGACCGTGGCGGATTACAACGCATACCTGTATTCCTCCCGCTTTATCGAAAGCGGCAGCTATTTGCGGCTGGATAACGCCACCCTCGGCTATACGCTCCATCATCTCGGTGAATACATCAAGACGCTCAGGCTCTATGTATCGGGCAATAACCTGCTGGTCATCACCGGGTACAAGGGTATAGACCCCGAGATCAACCAGGGCGGACTCGCCCCCGGCGTAGATTACAACAACTTCTACCCGAAAACCAGGACGATGCTCCTCGGCGCATCCATTTCTTTCTAATGTAAATGCCAAAAAAAAGAATCATGAAAAAAGCACTCAATTATATTTTACTCATAGGGTTGTCAGCCATCGTGCTCGGCGCCTGTCACAAGCTTAATGTACCGATCACTTCCGAGCTGACACCCAGTGTCTTCCCCCAGGACTCCGCCCAGTTCATCCAGGCACAGGGACCCGTCTACGTTGCCCTCCGCGGCAGCTACGGAGTAGAATATTTCTTCATGCAGACCCTGAGTACCGATGAAGAGATCCTCCCGGCCCGCGGCGGCAACTGGTTCAACGGCGCAGAAAACCAGCAGATGCACTACCACACCTGGAACGCATCCAACGGCTATATGTACGGCATGTGGTATTGGGGTTCGACCATCATCGGCCTGGCCACACAGGAAATGGCCCTGCTGAACCAGGACGAGCCGGCCGCTACCACCGGCAAAGCACAGACCCTCGCCGAACTCCGCGCCGTCCGCGCCTTCGGCTATTACATCATGATGGACTTTTTCGGCGGCGTACCCATCGACACCACGGCAGGCAGCTTCGTAGGCAACACGCAGTCGCCGCGGGCTACCGTAGCCGCTTTCATCGAATCCGAGCTCAAGACCGCCCTTCCCTATCTCAGTTCGAACGTCAATACGACCACCTATGGCCGGATGACCAAATACGGTGCCTACGCGCTGCTCGCCAAGCTCTATCTGAATGACGAATACTACACCGGTACCGCCCGCTACAACGACTGCATCGCTGCTTGTGATTCGATCATCAACTCGGGCGACTTTGCGCTCCAGCCCATGGCGACCTATTTTCAACAGTTCGCCTACAACAATGGCCCGCAGGACAAGGAATTCATCTTCGCCATCCCCGAAAGCCCCACGTATTCCGAAGGTCCGCAGTCATTCCGCGGTACCAACCTGCACATGCGCTACGATCCGCCCCGCTCGGAAAAAAAGAAGTTCAGCCTCTCTTTTACGCCCAGCGCGCCGGAAAGCACCATCCCCAGCTACTACGCCTATTTCAATGATCCCGGTGACGTTCGCAACAACCAATGGCTCACCGGCCTTCAGTATATGAAGGATGGCGTCACACCGGTGACCGTTACCACCACGAACCAGGGCTACGACCAGACCTACACCGGCTCCAACCCGTCCGGAACGTATACCTATCAGGTCAACCTCACACCCGATATCATCCTCCGCCAATCTACCGCCGCATTCGACTGCGGCAACGACGAGATCGCCTGGAACATGGGTTACCGCTGTATCAAGTTCTACCCGGATTCCACCTCTCCCAGCACGGCTATGAATAATGACATCCCGGTATTCCGCTATTCGGATATCCTGCTGGAAAAAGCGGAAGCGATCATGAGAGGCGGTACACCTACACTCAGCCAAACTGCCCTTTCGCTCGCCAATGAACTCCGCGCACAGCGGACTACGGCTGCAGCGTGGAGCAACATCACCCTGGATTCCATCTACAACGAGCGGTGCCGCGAATTCACACAGGAATCATGGCACCGGAACGACATGATCCGGTTTGGCAAATATGAAAATGCCTGGGGCTTCAAAACGGACGCCGACCCCAACCACCGCATCTATCCCGTTCCGGTCCAGGCCATGGCCCTGAATACAAAGCTGGTGCAGAATCCCGGATACTAATGACCCGCCATTTATTTATTATACTGGTGTGCTGCGCACTTCTCCCCCTCACCGGGGAGGCGCAGCGCACCAGTTTCAAGTCAGCCACAACCGGCCTCGACAAAGCCGCTTCGTATGCCCTCATCGCCCGCGTCATCCCCCGACATGCCGCCGACTTCACCGTCGAACCACTGACCACCGATACCGCAGGCGATGTCTTCGAGGTTGGGTCAAAGGCCGGCAAGATCGTCCTCCGCGGCAACAACGGCGTCGCCGTCGCCAGCGCCCTGTATTTCTACCTCACCGAATATACCCATTGCCAGATCACCTGGAATGGCGACAACCTTCAACTGCCTGCAACACTACCCGCCGTCCCCAAAACGGTCCATCGCCTATCCCCCTGGCGCTACCGCTACTACCTCAATTACTGTACATTCAATTATTCCATGAGCTGGTGGGACTGGGACCGCTGGCAACGCGAGATCGACTGGATGGCGCTCCATGGCATCAATATGCCGCTGGCCATCACCGGCGAAGAATACACCTGGTATACCGTCTATCACGACATGGGCTTCAGCGATGCCGACCTCGCCGCCTTCTTCTGCGGCCCCGCTTATTTCGCGTGGTTCTGGATGGGCAATCTCGACGGCTGGGGCGGCCCCCTGCCCATGCACTGGATGCTGATGCAAAAAGACCTGCAAAAAAAGATCCTCGACCGCGAGCGGTCGCTCGGCATGACGCCGGTGCTCCCAGCCTTTACCGGTCATGTCCCGCCTTCCTTCCCCAGGAAGTTCCCATCGGCACATTGCAAGGTTACTAACTGGAAAAATGGATTCAACGACACCTACCTCCTCGATGCCACCGACCCGCTTTTCGCGGAGATCGGCAAGAAATTTCTGGCGGCACAAACCGCCCTCTTCGGTACCGACCATCTCTATTCCGCCGACACCTTCAATGAGAACGAACCACCTTCGGACGACCCGGCCTATCTTACCGGCCTCAGCGGCAAAATATACGCCGGCATGCGCCAGGCCGACCCCGATGCCACCTGGGTCATGCAGGGCTGGCTGTTCTACAGCGACCGAAAATTCTGGAAGGCGCCACAGATCAAAGCCCTGCTCGACGCCGTCCCGGGCGACCACATGCTCCTCCTCGACCTCGCCGCCGAGATCGAACCCATATGGAAAAGAACGGCCGCCCCAGGAGCCGCTGGAAGCGGCTCGTCCGAAGGACAGACATTAGCGACGCGACGGGATCGGGCTACTTTTTCTGGAAAGACCGAGCCCGGCGCGTTCTACGGCAAACCCTGGATCTGGAATATGATCAACAACTTCGGCGACAACGTCAACCTCTTTGGCCGCATGGATGCCGCCGCCACAGACCCCGCCGAAGCCCTCGCCGACACCGCTTCGGGAAAACTACAAGGCATCGGCCTCACCATGGAAGGCATCGCCACCAACCCCGTACTCTACGAACTCATGCTCCAAAATACCTGGCAACTCGCCGGCCCCAACGCCCCCCGGGCCACCACCATCGACCTGCACACGTGGTTGCCGTCGTATATCCGAAACCGTTATGGCTTCACCACCCCCGGCCTCGAAAAAGCCTGGGACATCCTGCACCACACCGTCTACAACGGCAAGGTCATCCGCGACGGCGCCGAATCCATCATCACCGGCCGCCCGACCTTCGACTCCTCCACCGTGTGGACCCGAACAAAGCTCAACTATGCCCCCGGCGACCTCCTGCCCGCCTGGGACCTCTTCGTGCAGGCCGCAAAGCCACACCCCACCGAAGGTTTTGAATTCGACCTCGTCGATCTAACCCGCCAGGTCCTCGCCAACTATGCAACAGTGCTCCAACAAAAATGGGTCCGGTCGTACCAAGCCCACGATACAGCCGCCTTCCGGCAACAAACCGCCGACTTCCTCGCCCTGATCGACGATCTCGACGACCTCCTCGCGACCCAAAAAGATTTTCTCCTCGGCCCCTGGCTCGCCGACGCCCGCAACAAAGGCATCACCCCCGAAGAAAAAGCCCTCTACGAAAGAAATGCCCGCGACCTCATCACACTCTGGGGCGACGCCAATAGCCCGCTACATGAATATGCCAACCGCCAGTGGAGCGGCTTGCTGAAAGATTTTTACAAACCACGCTGGGAGAAATTCTTCGCCTTCCTGGCCGCCAACCCGTCTCCCGATCCCGCATCTTTCGATACCACCATCCGGCAATGGGAATGGTCCTGGGTCAACGAACAAAAAGTCTTCCCAACCACCCCGAAAGGCGACCCCATTGCCACGGTAAAACAGCTTTATCGCAAATACAGAAAAGCCATGGGTCTATGATAGTCTCCCCCCAGCGCCATCCGCGCCCCCCACGCCTGCAATCCCTCGATGCCCTCCGCGGCTTCGACATGTTCTGGATCATGAGCGGCGAACACGTCATCCACGCACTGGCACAGACGACCCACTGGCTGCCCTTCGTGTGGATGTCGGATCAGCTGCATCATACCGTATGGAATGGATTTACGTTCTACGACATGATCTTTCCTCTCTTCCTCTTCATCGCCGGCGTCTCCCTGCCCTACTCGATGCCCCTCCCCGTCGCCGATAAGAACCGGCGCTACAAAACCATCATCCGCCGGACCATCACGCTGATCCTGCTCGGACTCGTCGTCAACGGCGTCCTGCAGTTCAACGGCTATCTCCATACCCGCTTCGCCAGCGTCCTCGGCCGCATCGGCCTCGCCTGGTGCGGAGCAGCCCTCATCTATATGAATACCTCGCTTCGCGGCCAGCTTCTTTGGTTCGCAGGATTGCTGCTCGGCTACTGGGCCGTGATGATGCTCGTTCCGGTACCCGGCTATGGCGCCGGCGTGCTGACGATGCAAGGCTCCCTCGAATCCTACATCGACCGGCTCCTGCTCCCCGGCCGGCTCCACGACACCATTCACGACCCCGAGGGCATCCTGTCGACACTCCCGGCCATCGGCACCGCCCTGCTGGGCGTGTTTACCGGCCGCCTCCTCCGTTGGCAAAACGAACACTGGTCGATGCTGAAAAAAGGCGGCATCTTGCTCCTTGCGGGCCTGATCCTCCTTATGCTGGGCTATTTCTGGGGACTGATCTTCCCCATCAACAAACGGATCTGGACCAGCAGCTTCGTACTCTATGCAGGCGGCTGGAGTGTCATGCTCCTCTCCGTGTTCTATCTCGTCATCGATGTCGCGGGTTTTCGAAAATGGGCTTTCCCATTTGTCGTCATCGGCGTAAATTCCATCGCCATTTACCTCGCGTCCGAAGGCCTGGTCGATTTCGCACACACCGCCGACTTCCTGTTTGGCGGACTGATCCGCAGGACCCCGATCGCCTGGCAACTGGTATGGGTAGCCATCTCCGTTACCATAACCCAATGGCTGATCCTGTACTTTCTTTACCGGAAAAAGATATTCTTTAAAATATGATTCGCTTCCTCGCCCTCCTGCTTTGCTGCCATGCAGCGCTCGCGCAGCAAAAGACGTACGACATCCGCCATTTCGGCGCCCGCGGCGACGGTCATACCGATAACACCCGCGCCATCCAAAAGGCCATCGACAACGCGGCAGCGCATGGCGGTGGCATCGTATCGATCCCCGCTGGCCGCTTCGTCACGGGCGTCCTCGACATCCGCTCGCACATCACCCTCCGGCTAAACGCCAACGCCTGGCTGCTGGGCAGTACGCACAGGATGGACTACGGACCCGGCAATGCCCTGCCCCTCCTCAAAGCACGTGGCTGCACCGGCATCACCATCGAAGGCCGGGGCACCATCGACGGCCGCGGCGACACACTCTTAACCGACCTCTATGCAAGAATAAAAGCCGGCCAGATCCACGACAACGAATGGCAAAAGCCCAACCCCTGGGGCCAGATCCGCCCCGCCGAAGAAAATCGCCCCAAGCTTATCTTCTTCGATCATTGCGACAGCATCGTCATCCGCGGCATCACCCTGAAGAATGCGCTGGACTGGGTACAGGACTACAAAAGCTGCAGCAACATGATCGTCGACAGCATCACTGTCGAAAGCAACACCATGTGGAACAACGATGGCATCGATGTCGTCGACTGCAAAAATGTAAAGGTGACCAATAGCTTTTTCAATGCCGACGACGACGGCATCTGTCTCAAATCGGAGGACCGTCACGACAGCTGCGACAACATCTACATCGCGCACTGCAAGATCAGGAGCAGCGCCAGCGCCCTGAAATTCGGCACAGCCGGCCGCGGCGGCTTCCATCATATCACGGTGCGCGACCTCACGATCTACGACACCTACCGCTCGGCCATCGCACTCGAAGCCGTCGACGGCGGTAAGCTGGACGGGGTGGATATCCGCGACATACACGCCACCAACACCGGCAACGCGCTATTTATCCGTCTCGGTCATCGCAACAAAGACTCGGTCTGCAGCACCATCAGCGACATCCACATTGCGAATGTCGATGTGCAGATCCCCGCAGGCAAACCGGATAAAGGCTATCCGTACGAAGGGCCCGCGCTCACCTTTGAACATAGCATCTTCCCCGCTGTCATCACCGGCCTGCCGGGCCACCGCATCGAAAACGTGACCCTCGAAAATTTCCGCGTCACCTATCCCGGCGGCGGCACCCTGCCCAACCACGAATCCACCCAAACACCAGGCGGCACCATCGCCCCCATCCCCGAGAACCCCTCCGACTACCCCGAGTTCTCCATGTTCGGCGACCTCCCGGTATGGGGCCTCTACCTGCGCCATGTCGATGGCATCACACTAAAAAATGTCCAGCTATCCGTGACCCAACCCGACGCCCGCCCAATGACACGCGCCGACGATGCGAATGGCGTAACGATCACCCCATGATCCCATGACCACCCCCACCAAAAAAATAAGACCATTCCAGAACTGGAACGGTCTTGACCCTTAAAAGAACCTTGTCGCAAAA
>Ga0134128_10011228_pt1 | contig 10716 bp, 6 predicted proteins | sample KB31754_FD_96462 | JGI IMG/M metagenome (GOLD analysis project Ga0134128, IMG submission 96462) | Terrestrial soil microbial communities with excess Nitrogen fertilizer from Kellogg Biological Station, Michigan, USA - KB3-175-4 | ecosystem: Environmental > Terrestrial > Soil > Unclassified ...
CGCACTGATGGTGTTGCTGTTGCTTGTGTTCGGCCTGTGGGCCAGCTGGTACAAGTTGCGGGGAGGGTCGAGTGCGGTGAAACAGGACTCCGCATTTGGAGCACCAACTGGCCGGGCTTCCACGGATGCTGACAACAAAGAATTATCTTCTCTGCTTCCGGAAATGTTAGCGCTCCATTCCCCGGCGGTTATTCCAGACTCAGTTGTCTCCCGAAAAGGAGTTGGCGGCAATAGGGCGCCGGCTCTGATCCAAACTCTACCGCAGGATCAACCATCAAAGATTCACTTATCCCGTGCTGACCCAGACCAGAGAGTCCTTCATTCTGCCGCCAGCAATCGTGCTGTGATGATGTCTAATGAAGTGGTCCCGCCCATTCTGACGAACCCGATACAGCTACCGGTAGTCCCGCAGCTAAGTAGCCAGTCAAATAGATTGGAGCCTGCCTTAACAAGTGAGCCTGCAGATCAACATCAATCTTTCCCTCGCAAGGCCATCAAGGTTGTTTCGCCGAAGTATCCCAAGTTGGCTGAACTAAGGCATATCGAGGGAGATGTGCTGCTTGAGTTGTATATTGATTCAAGTGGAAACGTTCAGAAAGTACGAGCTGTCAGTGGAAACTCTGCATTGACGGAAGCGGCCCAAGAAGCGGTACGCCAATGGCGATACACTCCCGTCCAGAATGATCAACCATCCAGTGCTTCCGTTACCTGGGTTCGTTTCACTTTCAAGCTGAATCCCGAGGCGAAGAGATGAACGTCTCGTTCCCAGAACAGTTTTGTGAAGGGCGTTTGCCAGATCGCCCATGAGTAGAGATTTCGAGCTATTGCGGAAAGTGGAGCAGCGGTCGAAGGGTCCCGCCGGTATTCCTCGCCGCCAAGTCTCACCGGGCTTTGGCCGCCACGGTGACGTGGCTGAATTGCCACCTCCTTTGTTATCCGGAACACGGGATTCTGACTGGCTCAAAGCATTCACAGTTGTCCAAAAAAGATGGCGTGTTGCCGCAACCTTTACTCTGATCGTGGTCACCGGGGCTGCTCTTATTGCGCTCTTGGTCAAGCCCGAGTACCAACCGGTCGGCCGGTTAGAAATTGATCCGCCAGGCTCAGAGACATTCACAATGCAGGCGAACGGAAGTCCCCCGAGCGAAACGCAGTATCTTGAAACGCGAGCCCAGAATCTGCAAAGCGACGATCTGGCAATAGCTGTGATCCGGAAGCTCGGGCTCGATCGAAATTCTGACTTTAATTCGCGGGTCCCTCCCGCTACAGATCCGGCACATGGCCTCAGGCTCTCTGCCGCGGAGAGCGCCGCATTGCAAACGTTCCGCTCTCGACTCAAAGTGGTGCACGATCCCACCAGTCACATGATCAGCGTGAGCGTAATTGCTCACGAACCGGGGCTGGCTGCGAGTGTCACAAACGCGCTGATGCAAACCTTCATCGATCGTAGCTTAAAGATGAGACATGATGAGATCGCCAGCTCAAGAGCGTGGCTGCAGGGACAGCTCGACGATATTAGCGCCAAGGTGGAGCAATCGAATCGAGATCTTGCTGCTTTCCAGAAACGGACCGGGGTGGCCGAGATCGACGAAGCACGAAACACATTTGGCGACCTGATGACCGACTTGAACCGACAGATGACTCAGGTTCAATCAGAACGCATTCAGCTCGAATCATACCTGCAGAAAGCCCGCCAAGGAGGAGTTGATTCTCTGCCACAGGTCCGCGAGAACCCAGTGGTCCAGAAGCTCACGGAGAATCTGGCCGAGGCGCGAAGCCAACTCTCACAAGATCTGGTCATCTATGGCGTTAATCATCCAAACACCAGGAAGCTGCAGAACCAGGTTGACGAGCTGGGAAAGCAGCTCAGCAACGAGAGGAAGGAAGCGCTCGACCAGTTGCGAGTCAGTTACAATGCTGCCCGTGCCCGTGAAAGACTGATGGCCGCGCAAAAGAAGGAGGCCAGCAAGACCATCAGCGACATGGCGGAATACAACACGCTCAAGAAGCAGGCGCAAGCCCAGACCTCACTGTACAACACTCTTCTGGCCAGGATCGAAGAAGCAGGAATCGCTGCCGCCTCGCAATCCAGCAACTTTCGGATCGTGGATTTTGCTCGCGTACTGGACCGGCCCACGCGCCCGCATCCTCTCCGCTATCTTGCCTTTGGTCTAACCGCCGGCCTTATGGGTGGAATTGTGCTGGCCTTCCTGCGCGAAAAGATGAGCCGGCCGTTGCGCAGTCCGCAGGATATTCGTGATTGGAGCGGCATACCGTCTGTGTCATTGATTCCCGAATTTGCCTCCAACGGATCCCACGGCGTCACTAAACTGTTGAAGGCGGCGACTTCCTCTGAAGGGCCGGCAAAATTTCTGGTTGAACGCCCGCATTCCCCTGAATCGGAAGCAATGCGCGCCCTGCAAGCAAACATCATTCTCGCAAAAGAAGGTCAGCCCCAGGCGTTATTGGTTACCTCCTCATTACCCGGTGAAGGCAAGACGACGGTTGCGGTGAACCTGGCCCTGGCCCTCTCTCAGTCCCGCAGAACTTGTCTGGTGGATGCCGATTTACGTCGCCCCTGCGTAGCACGCAGTTGCGGCGTGGATTCCAGCGTAGGTCTGGGAGACGTTCTACTTGGATCTGTGCCCCTTATGGAGGCTGTGGTGGCCGTGCGCGAATCTCCACACTTGTCCGTGCTGCCGGGCGGAGAGCCGAGTGATGAGCGCGCGCACCTGGTCGCCGGAACGGCAATGGATTCAATCATGGAATCTCTACGCGCTCAATTTGATTTCATCGTGCTCGACTCGTCCCCCATCATTCCTTATGCCGAGGGGCGCGCGCTCTCCACCATGACTGATGGCATCATTTTTGTAACTCGCTCGGGAATTACTCCTGGTCCCGCCATGGCGCGCAGCATGGAGCTGCTCTCTGAGGTCAGGTCACCACGGATCCTCAAAGTTGTGCTGAACGCGCACGATTTCCCCGCTCAGGATTATTACTACTATTCGTACAAACGCAGTTGACCTTGACTGCCCCCCGCAACAAAAGCCACATGGACAACAGAGTTCGCTACATGCAGTTCTTTTTGTACCAGCGCAAAATACTCATCGTCCTCCTGCAAGGTCTGCTGGTAATGGCAACGTATTACATGGCGTTTGCTTTGAGGCTGGATTTCTCCCTGGATGCCAGGTCTCGTACGCTTTTCTTGCTTTCGCTCCCATGGGTACTAGCCATCAAGCTGGTGGTTTTCCGCAGTTGTGGTCTGCTGCAGGGATGGTGGAGATATGCGGGAATGAGCGATCTGGTAGACATAACCAAAGCAAGCCTGATCAGCAGTGGGTTGATATATGCGGGCTTGTGGGCCGGGCTGTGGCCGAGGCCGGGATATCCACGATCGGTTGTTTTGATTGATATGGTACTTACCGTTTTCTGCATTGGAGGCGTGAGATTTCTGGTTCGCGCATATACGGAAACGGCCCAAACTTATGTAGCCCAAAAGGAAACCTTGGTGGTAGGAGCCGGTGTTGCTGGCAGTACCATCATGCGGGAGCTGAAGCAAAATCCGGATCTGGATTACAAGCCGATAGGGTTCGTTGATGACGATATTACCAAGGTGGGCATCAGGATTCACGGAAAACGGGTGCTGGGCACGACGAACGACATTGCCTCCCTTGTCGCGAAACACAACGTCAAGTGTGTTTTGATCGCAATTCCCTCTGCCACAGGTAGGAAAGTCGATGAGATCATCAGTAAGTGTTCGCAATCCAGGGTGGAACTAAAAATCCTTAATGGAGTTGGAAAACGCATTGCAGGGCAATCACGCATTGACCAGATACGTCGGGTGCGTCTTGAGGACCTGCTGGGCCGGGCGCCCGTTCGCCTGGATTTGGGCAACATCCAGAAAAAGCTGCAGAGCCAATCGATACTGATTACTGGAGCTGGAGGTTCCATAGGTTCCGAGCTTACCCGGCAGGTGTCTCAGTTTCAGCCGGGCAAAGTGGTACTGCTGGAGCGATCAGAAAATGATCTGTTCCGGCTTTGCTGTGAACTTCGGCGGGACTTTCCCATGCTGGATTACATTCCTGTTGTCGGCGACATTCTGGATGTAGCACTGCTGCGAGAAGTATTCGCGGTACACCGGCCGCATTCCGTTTTTCACACCGCCGCGTACAAGCACGTTCCCATGATGGAGACGAACTGCTTCCAGGCGGTGACGAATAACATTTTTGGTACATACAATGTAGCGCTGGTGGCTCGGCAATTCGAGGTAAAGGATTTTGTCATGATCTCCACCGACAAAGCCGTAAAGCCAACCAACATCATGGGAGTCACCAAACGCATAGCCGAGCTGATCGTTCTGGGGCTTCAGCACCAGCGCACGCGGTTTGTGGCGGTCCGGTTCGGCAACGTTCTCGGAAGCAATGGCAGTGTACTCCCCACCTTCGAAGAGCAGATCCGGCACGGCGGACCGGTTACGGTCACTCATCCGGAGGCCAGGCGGTACTTCATGCTGATTCCTGAGGCGGTGCAGCTGGTCCTGCAGGCATCCACGATGGGACGCGGCGGAGAAATTTTCATCCTCGACATGGGTGAAGACGTAAAGATTGACGACCTCGCGAGAAACGTGATCCAGCTTGCGGGCCTTGAACCCGGCAAAGATATTCAGATCGTTTACACCGGTTTGCGTCCGGGCGAGAAGCTCACGGAAGAGTTGCGCCTCCAGGCAGAAGACCTGGCGGCGACAACACACGAAAAGATCCAGGTGCTGCAAAGCGGCAAGGTGGACTTTCTCCAGGTGCGCGGCTGGCTCGACGAGCTCTCAACTGTTGTGGATTCCAGAAACGTGTACGGCCTGATCAAAACCTTAATCTCCGCAGTTCCTGAATACTCTCCCAGTCAGGAAATCCTGACTCTCTGTGACGTGGACCGTCACGATTCCATCTCACGTTACCGCCGCGGTCGCGCTAGCCTGGCCGCTCAGTTCAGCGACGCTGCCGCCTAGTCTGACTCAAGGCAAACCAAGCTCGTGTCATTGTGCGAAGCCCGCGCTTTGACGATCCAGATTCCATAAAGGAGCAGAATTGACAACTGAAGGGGTAGTTAAATCAGCAGTTGAGCAGCAGGAAAAGGCGGCGCCACTCCAGTTCCTCGACTTGAGGCAGCAGTTTGAACAGATTCGGAACGAGGTGATGGACGCGGTGACACGCGTCATGGAGAGCCAGCGTTTTGTGCTGGGGCCCGAGGTGGAGCTACTGGAAAAAGAAATATCCGATTACCTGGGCTGTCGTTTTGCGGTAGCTTGCGCATCCGGAACGGACGCGCTCATTCTGACGCTCATGGCAACCGGGGTCGGGACAGGCGATGAAGTCATCACAACGCCATTCACCTTTGTCGCCACTGCGAGTGCTATCGTGCGTGCCGGAGCGACGCCTGTTTTCGCCGACATTGATCCCGTGACTTACAACATCGACGCGGAAAGTGTGTCTCGCGCCATCACCTCCAGGACGCGGGCCATTATCCCCGTTCACCTGTTCGGTCTTCCTGCAGAAATGGGGGCGATCATGGATGTGGCCCGGCAGAACGGAATTACTGTGATTGAAGACGCAGCGCAAGCGATTGGCGCCGTATATCAGGGCAGAAAAGCGGGGACAATCGGCGCGATGGGCTGCTTCAGCTTTTTCCCTTCCAAAAATCTCGGCGCAGCCGGCGATGGTGGCATGATCACTACCAACGACCCAAAGCACGCGGATCGCCTGCGTCTGCTACGTGTCCACGGAAGCCGCCACAAGTATCAATACGAAATTCTCGGCACCAATAGCCGCCTGGACGCTTTGCAGGCGGCGATTCTGAGAGTCAAGCTGCGCCATCTGGAAGACTGGACGGAACAACGGCGCCGCAATGCGGAGAATTATCGCAGGTTGCTTGCAAGCTCCGTGGCGGGAAGCCACCTGATGTTACCCGCCGAACCGAAAGGAACACGCCACGTCTACAACCAGTTCACCGTCCGCTGCACCGAGCGCAACTCGTTGCGTGACCACCTGCATGGTAAGGGAGTGCCAACTGAAATCTACTATCCCTGTCCTCTGCACCTCCAGCCGGCATTCGCGTATCTCGGTTATGCTGAGGGCAGCTTGCCCCATGCAGAAGCCGCTGCGCGAGAAGTGTTTTCTCTCCCGGGCTATCCAGAGCTTACCGCAGATCAGCAGTTCATGATCGTGAGTGCCCTCGCGCAATTCTTCAACGAAATTTCTGCAAGTACGAGAAAAGGAGAAATGATCCATGGGTAGACCGAACATTGCCGTTATCGGTTGTGGTTATTGGGGTAAGAATGTGGTGCGGGCATTTCATAAGCTGGGTGCTCTACGTTACGTGTGTGACGTGCGCACGCAGGTGCTCGATGCCGCTCGTGAAAAATATGGCGTGCAAACGAGCCGCAACATTACGGAGGTCCTGGCAGACCCGGAAGTGGAGGGCGTCGCAATCGCCGCGCCGGCCGTTCACCATTATCATCTGGTCAGGCAGGCTCTCGAAGCCGGCAAGCACGTTCTGGTCGAGAAACCGTTAGCGCTGCGCCTGGAAGAAGGACGGCATCTGGCCGAAATTGCTGACGCGCGAGAGCGCGTACTGATGGTCGGACATATCCTCCAATATCATCCCGCAATTCTTAAACTGAAGGAGCTGATTTCAGCGGGAGAGCTGGGGAGAATCAAATATATCTATTCTTCGCGACTCAATCTTGGCAAGCTGCGGGCGGAGGAAAATATCCTGTGGAGCTTTGCTCCGCATGACATTTCTGCTGTCCTGTACCTTCTGGAAGAAATGCCAATACGCGTATCCAGCCAGGGCGGCACTTATGTGGACTCTCGCGTGGCGGACACGACTTTGAGCACCTGCCAATTTTCGAGTGGCGTGAACGTTCATATTTTTGTGAGCTGGTTGCATCCTTTCAAGGAGCAGAAGCTGACGATTGTCGGGGGCAGGAAGATGGCTGTCTTTGATGACGTCGAACCAGAACGAAAACTGGTTCTGTACTCGCATCGCATCGACTGGGTCGACCGCATGCCGGTCGCCTTCAAGGATGGGGGGCAGCTCGTGCCCATTCCAAAAGACGAGCCACTGGAGCGTGAGTGCGAGCACTTCCTGGAGTGCATCCGTGAAAGGCGTAGACCGCGCACGGACGCCACCAGCGCGCTGCAGGTACTGGAAGTGCTGGATGCATGCGAGCGTTCATTGCGTAACGGCGGCAGTCCCGTAGAACTCAACGGCATGCAACCTCCTTATTCCGCGCACGCCAGCGCGGTAGTCGATCCGACCTGCGTGATCGGGCGTGACACAAAGGTCTGGCATTTCTCGCACATCATGGATGGCGCGAAAGTCGGGGCGCGCTGTAATATCGGCCAGAATGTAGTGATCAGCCCGGGCGTGAAGATCGGCGATAACGTAAAGATCCAGAACAATGTTTCCGTGTACACCGGAGTGGAGTTGGAAGACGATGTATTCTGCGGTCCTTCCATGGTTTTCACCAATGTCATCAATCCACGCAGCCACATCAATCGCAAGCATGAGTACCGTCGCACCCTGGTGAAACGCGGCGCTTCGATTGGCGCAAACGCAACCGTGGTTTGCGGCGTGACTCTCGGGGAATATTGCTTCGTTGCCGCGGGCGCCGTGGTAACAAGAGACGTACCTGCTTACGCTCTGGTGATGGGAGTCCCGGCGGTGCAGGTGGGATGGATGTGCTATTGCGGACAACGGCTTTCCGGTTCAAGCTCACAACTCGCTTGCGCCGAGTGCGGTCGCCTTTATGCCATCGACAATAATTGTTGCCGTGAGTTACGCGGGGCGGCTCCTGATCTACAAGACGCGGTAGTCGCTTCACCGCTTGCCGCTTAAACCTGCCATATCACTGGAAAACATTCGATTCAGGATGCATATGCCGGAGCGTTTCCTACCCTTCCATAAACCTTGCATTGGGCCAGAGGAATTTGAAGCTGTATCCAAGGTCCTTGAGTCCGGATGGCTCACCACCGGGCCTGCGGCACAGCAGTTCGAACATGACTTCGCCATCTATATTGGTTGCAAGCATGCCCTGGCGACCAATTCCTGCACAGCGGCCCTTCAGTTAGGACTTGATGCTGTAGGAATCTGTCCCGGGCAGGAAGTCCTGGTGCCGACCTATACATTCGCGGCCACCGCCGCGGTTGTCGCTCACATGGGGGCTCGTCCGGTGCTTTGCGATTCTGTTGCCGACGGCTTCAATCTCGATCCTTGCGACCTTGAAACACGCATTACGCCAAAGACAAAGGCCATTTTGGCAGTCCATATGGGTGGAGAACCATGCGATTTATCGAGCATTCATAACGTCGCGGCTCGGCATCGCCTTCATGTGATTGAGGACGCTGCGCATGCGCTCCCGGCGTCTTATAACGGCGAGCGCATTGGATTCAACTCCGAGGTGGCAGCATACAGTTTCTACGCGACCAAAACCATCACAACCGGCGAAGGAGGCATGTTTGTAACAAACAATGATTCCTACGCACGGCGAGCATCACTGATGCGATTGCATGGAATAAGCGGTGATGCGTGGAAGCGCTATTCGAGAGAAGGAACATGGCATTATGATGTGCTTGAGGCCGGGTTCAAGATGAACTTGCCTGACCTGCTTGCGGCTGTTGGACTGGCACAGTTGCGCAAGGCAGATCAATTTCATCGCCGCCGTCAGGAAATAGCTTCCAGGTACCTCAGACTTCTCTCCGCAATGGACGAACTGGAAATGCCTCCGGTTGCAGAAGGCCATTCGTGGCATTTGTTCGTCGTCCGGCTTCGCACTGAGCTTCTCAGCAGGACGCGGCAAGACTTCATTGAGGATCTCAAGCAGGCCGGTATCGGGACCAGCGTGCATTTTATTCCTCTCCACCTGCACTCTTACTACCGCCGCCGGTATGGCTACAAAAAGGGAGATTTTCCTAACGCTGAAAGCGCTTATGAGCGGGCGATTTCTCTCCCCATCTATCCTGATATGAGAGACACCGATGTGGAACATGTCGTAAGCACGATTAAGCACACTATTCACGTAAATCGTGCGCGCGTATACGTGAGCAATATGGCCTCATGATGCAACCGCCTCATTCAGCGTTCCAGCAGCAGCCTTCGCCCTGGTGCAATTCCAGGAGGAAGCGTCTCCTGGACATTGTGGTTGCAACTTTTGCACTCGTCGGAAGCGCCCCATTCATGCTTTTGATCGCCCTTGCCATTCGGGCCACTTCGCCCGGTCCGGTGTTTTTCCGGCAATGGCGATCCGGGCTGAAGGGACATCCATTCCAACTTCTCAAATTTCGTACTATGCAGGTAGCGGCAGAGCAGTCTGGCCCACGGGTTACGCGTGCAGGAGATGCCCGAATGACGCGTGTAGGTAGATGGTTACGAAAGTGGAAGGCTGATGAGCTACCACAATTGCTTAACGTGCTTCGTGGAGAGATGTCGATTGTGGGGCCGCGCCCTGACCTCGATGAATTCTGGCGGGAAGCCAGCGAAGCTGAACGTCAAGTCATTGCATTGAAACCTGGCCTGACCGGCGCTGCAACCCTTTCCTTCTGCAATGAAGAGGAGTACCTCGCACACGTCCCCCAATCAGAGCTCGTCGGATTCTATGTCCGTTCTCTCCTGCCGCGCAAAGCTCGCCTGGATTGCGATTATGCAGCCGAGGCCACTTTCTTGAGTGACTGCCGGGTTGTTTTCAAAACAATCGCAGGGATGTTTTCTCTTTCGAAAGTCCGTCATGGCCGGGAGACTTACCACCATTCGCACAATCAGTAGCCGCCCCGAACAGCGAACGCATCGATCCCCCAGCTGTTTCAAGGCAGGTGACAAGGGCAGGATGAGGATTCTGTTTATTACTCCATATTTTCCTCCTGAGATAGGCGCTCCGCAGACACGTATCTACGAACAAGCGGTGCGGCTGCGGAACGAAGGGCACATGGTTGCTGTCCTTACCACTTTCCCCAATTATCCAACCGGGATCGTGCCAAAGGAGTGGAAACACCTCATGTTCTGGGCAGGTAGCGATCAGGGCGTGCGAGTGCACCGCTTTTGGACCTATGCAGCACCGAATTCGGGTTTTTTCAGGCGCATCTTGAGTCAACTCTCCTTCGCGTTGCTGGCCGGCATCGCGGCATTTAGGCTGCCATCCGCGGATGTGATCATTGTCGAGTCTCCGCCCTTATTCAACGGCATCGCGGCCAACCTCGCGAGCTGGGTGAAGCAAGCCCCTTATGTGTTTCACATTTCGGATCTTTGGCCCGAAACAGCGATACAACTCGGAGTACTCAAAAACCCGATTCTCATCTGGCTTTCCAAGCGCCTCGAACTGCTGTCTTATCGGCGAGCAGCAATGGTCGTGGCGGTTACCGAGGGAATCCGCCGGTCCATTTCAAAAATCGTCGGTCCGGAAAAAGTGGTCATGGTTCCGAATGCCGTGGATACGGACTTCTTCCAACCGCACGTTGATGGGCTCGAGCTGAGGAAGACTCTTGGGATTTGCGAGAAGAAGTTCTTGGTATTGTATGCTGGCACTCTCGGACTTGGCCAGCAACTGGATGTGACACTCGAAGCGGCAGCACTTTTCCAGAACGAAGACAACGACGTGCATTTTGTCTTGGCTGGCGACGGAGCAGAAAAGAAAGCGCTACAGCGCAAAGCCATCGAGATGAAGCTCTC
>Ga0134128_10011230_pt1 | contig 10716 bp, 9 predicted proteins | sample KB31754_FD_96462 | JGI IMG/M metagenome (GOLD analysis project Ga0134128, IMG submission 96462) | Terrestrial soil microbial communities with excess Nitrogen fertilizer from Kellogg Biological Station, Michigan, USA - KB3-175-4 | ecosystem: Environmental > Terrestrial > Soil > Unclassified ...
GAAGACCACTACGGGCTGGAGAAAATCAAGGAGCGCATTCTTGAGTTTCTCGCAGTCCGCCAGTTGGTGAAGAATCCCAAGGGTTCTATCCTTTGTTTTGTCGGGCCTCCGGGAGTTGGCAAGACCTCTCTCGGTATGTCGATCGCAAAGGCCACTGGCCGCAAGTTCGTCCGCATGTCGCTGGGTGGCGTACGCGACGAGGCTGAAATTCGCGGCCATCGCCGTACTTACATTGGAGCTCTGCCCGGACAAATCATTCAGATGATGAAGAAAGCCGGCACCAAGAACCCGGTTTTCATGCTCGACGAAGTGGACAAGATGTCCATGGATTTCCGAGGCGATCCATCGGCAGCGCTGCTGGAAGTGCTGGATCCCGAGCAGAACTTCATGTTTGTGGACCACTATCTGGATGTCGAGTACGACCTTTCGCAGGTCTTCTTCGTCGCAACCGCAAACGTGATGCACACGATTCCGCCGGCGCTGCAAGACCGCATGGAAGTGCTGCGGTTGCATGGCTACACCGAGCCGGAAAAGGTCGAAATCGCGAAACAGTTCCTGGTAAAGAAGCAGATGGAACAAGCGGGACTGAACGACAAAAACATCAAGTTCACCGATGACGCCATCACCTCACTGATCCGCAATTACACTCGCGAGGCAGGTGTCCGGAACCTCGAACGCGAAATCGGGAACGTGTGCCGAAAGATTGCACGCAAGGTTGTCAAAGAGGGCGCGAGCTACAACATTGTCGTTAATGGCGAAAATGTGAATGATTTCCTCGGCGTGATCAAGTTCCGCGATACGCTAGCGCACGAGAAAAGCGAAGTCGGCCTCGTTACTGGATTGGCATGGACGGAAGTTGGCGGCTCGATCCTGAGCACTGAAGCCACTGTAGTGGATGGAAAAGGCAAGCTCACGCTGACCGGCAAACTCGGCGACGTGATGCAAGAATCCGCGCACGCCGCGATGTCTTACATTCGCTCGCGCGCGCAGCGGCTTGGCCTGACGCGGGACTTCTATCGTAGCTACGACATTCACGTGCACGTTCCCGAAGGCGCAATTCCCAAAGATGGGCCGTCAGCTGGAATCACCATCGCCACGGCAATTGCCAGCGCATTGAGCAAGATTCCAGTCCGGCGCGATATCGCAATGACGGGCGAGATCACGTTGCGCGGCAAAGTGCTTCCGATCGGCGGGCTCAAAGAAAAGCTGCTCGCGGCGCACCGCGCGGGTCTGTTCGAGGTCCTGCTGCCCAAAGAAAACGAGAAAGACGTGGCCGAGGTTCCTGAAAACCTGCGTGATGCCATGAAGCTGCATTTCGTCGAGACCATGGACCAGGTGCTGGCTATTGCACTGGAGCAGGCTCTGCCGATTGTCGAGATTCCCGCAGACGCAGCTCAGCCCATGGCTCCGCCTTTGGGTACGACCGAAGGGCCGGCAGCGCACCAGTAGGCGCGAGGCCTTGGGCTCTCCCGCCCGAACGGCTGCCCTACCCAATCAGTTCCAGGCGCGTTAGAATTTGCATAGTCAGTCATGCTTCCCCGGGTGTCCATCAACGTAAAAGGCACAACCGGCCTTATCGTTGCAGCGGTAATCATTGCTGCCGTTCTCGTGTCGTTCCCTGCCTATCGTGTCTTCTTTGCAATCAGCGTCGGCATCGGCGTGGTCGTAGCCGCAATTCTGTATCTGCGGAACAAATACCGGCCGATTACTGACGAAGATATCGAGAATAAGCGGCCGCTGGGACTGAGCTAATCACGCAAGCCGACCCACTGTGCTCCCTGAATCAATACTCCTCCACGACTGCGTCATCCCGAAGTCCCTGCGTTTTCTCCAGCGGGGCGAGGGATCTCGCGTGCATATCTCGCTGCAGGTCCCACCCCCACAGGGCATGTTCATCCGTCACAGACAAGCCGGATCCACTTTGCTACAAAGGTCATCACTAACTGCGCCAGATCCTCACTCGACTGAGTACGCCGAGTTTCGGGATGACGCACTGTTAAAGGTGAACATGAGAGAGCCCAAAGCGTTTCACGTTTACATCATGACCAACCGGCCGCGTTCGCACGTGCTCTATACGGGCATCACCGGAAAACTCGCCCGCCGCGTCTTTCAGCATAAGAACAAACTGGTTCCAGGATTCACGAGCCGTTACAACCTCACCCGTCTCGTCTATTACGAGCGGTTCGTATATCCGGACACGGCCATCGCACGCGAAAAGGAAATTAAAGGATGGCGTCGCAGCAAAAAGATTCGCCTGATCGAAGCTTTAAATCCGCATTGGCATGACCTGGCGTACTCCTGGACGGACGTGTATAAGCCGGGATTTGACCGTACGGGCCTGATATGCCCCGCGCGAGATCCCTCACTCGGCTGAAATGCGCCGAGTTTCGGGATGACGCATTGGTGGAGGTGGCAAGTTTGATGGCTGAGGTATCGGCGAGGCATGAAAGCTGCGTCATCCCGAAGTCCCCGGCGTTTTCTCCAGCGGGGCGAGAGCCTGCCCTGGGCGACTGAGGCGAAGCAGAAGGAGTCGAATGGGGATCTGGCGCGCGGCACCAACATCCCACCCACTTGCACAATCCCGGTGAAAACCCGAAACTGAATCATGCGCGTCCTTTCCCGATTCATGACGGCGGCGACCGACCCGGGCCACTTTCCGGCACCGGCGCTGCCTGAGGTCGCGTTTCTGGGACGATCGAATGTCGGTAAATCGAGCCTGATCAATTCCCTGCTGGGCGCGAAGATCGCCAAGACCAGTTCCTCGCCGGGGCGGACGCAGTCGATAAATTTCTTCGAAGTGCGCTGGGCGGGCAAGCCTCGGCCCGAGGTCGTCTTTGCCGACCTTCCGGGATACGGATATGCGCGGGTACCGCGCGAAGTTACGCGTCACTGGTCCAGTTTTATCGACCCGTACTTGAAAGAACGCGCCTGCCTGGTTCTCTGCCTGGCTCTGGTTGATGTGAATGTCCCGCCACAGGAGAGCGACAAACAATTGCTGCAGTTTCTCGCTTCAGCGGGGCGTCCGTCACTGATCGTCGGAACCAAGGCCGACAAGCTGTCCGGCAATGCGCTGCGCAAATCTATGGACGCGTTCGCGACGTTCTTGCCGGGGGCCCAGATCGTCCCCTACTCGGCGCGCACGGGGGCGGGCAGGGATGAACTGTGGCGAGAGATACGGGCGGCAATTCAGGAGCCGAGCGAAGCGGCGATGTAGGGTTCAACATACAAACGGATAGAGGTGGAAACTCCGCCGAGAAAGAAGTGAAAGATTACCTTCGGAACACTATCTGAACCATATCCTTCGTTAGTATTGCTTTATGGCCATTTATCTCATAACCGGCATTGCCGGATTCATTGGCTCGTCCATCGCCCGCGCCTTGTTGGCGCAAGGCGATGAAGTCCGCGGCATCGACAATCTTTCTACCGGCAACCGCGAAAACCTTGCCGAGGTCGCAAACAAGATTGATTTCCACGAAGCCGATCTGCTCAACCTCGACGCCGTGCACAACGCCTGCCGTGGCGTGGACTACGTCTTTCATGAAGCAGCCATCCCGTCAGTGCCGAAGTCGGTTGTCGATCCGCTCGGCAGCAACCGCGCCAACGTGGACGCCACCGTGCATGTGTTGATCGCTGCGCGCGATGCCAAGGTCAAGCGCGTGGTCTATGCCGCTTCGTCTTCGGCTTACGGCGACACTCCGACGTTACCCAAACACGAAGGTATGCCGCCAAATCCGATTTCGCCCTACGCCGTCGCCAAACTGGCCAGCGAGTACTACATGACTTCGTTCTATCGCTGCTACGGGCTCGAAACCGTCAGCCTGCGCTACTTCAACATTTTCGGGCCGCGGCAAGATCCTAGTTCGCCTTATTCCGGCGTGCTGGCGAAATTCATCACGCAGATGCTGGCAGGCGAGCAGCCCACAATTTTCGGCGATGGCGCCCAGAGCCGCGACTTCACTTACATCGAGAATACCGTGAGCGCGAACCTGCTGGCCGCTAAAGCTCCCGCAGCCGAAGCCGCCGGTAAAGTCTTCAACGTTGCCACCGGGGAACGTTACGATCTCAACCAGACTTTCCAGTTATTGAAAAAGATCATCGGCTTCAAGGGTGAGGTAAAGTACGGGCCCGATCGCGCGGGAGACGTCAAGCATTCGCTGGCTGATCTGTCACGCACAGAGAAGCATCTCGGCTATAAGCCGCTGGTGAATTTCGAAGAAGGACTGCGCCGCACGGTTGAGTGGTACCGCGTGCAGCAGAAGGCAGCGGGGGCGTAAGAGCACTTAGCCGTCAGTAATCAGGAAAGGCGACACAAAAGGAAACATACAGATGTCGTGCGCATTCTCAGCGCACAGGCGAGGACTGCGCATCCACGCCGCGGCGGCTATACGCGAACAAAAGTGTCGATTCAGTTGCAGCGCCCGGAACAAACTTCCACTGTTGAGCTGCCTGCATTGCCAGCCTGGCGAAATACTGGCTTGGACCTGAAGTCACGAACCCTGCCTGCGTGACGTTTCCGGATGTATCAACTTTCACCTTCACCCGCACCTTGATAGTTCCGTGGATCGTATTCAGTGCGCTGCGCGATGGCGTGGGCAGTACGCGATTGACAACTTGCCCAGGAGTACTCGAGCGTGTGGACACGCTGCCCGGGCCAGCGACTGAAGCCGGCTGCGTCGAATCAGCGGGAGCGGATGTCTGCGTATTCGCCCCTCGATCGGTCGATGGTGTCGAACTACTGCGCATCAGAAAAAAGGCGACGGCAATGATCGCGGCAACTACAACGGTGGCCACAATAAAGGGTAGTCGTGACTTTTTTTCTGGCGGCTGAACCTGGCGTTCAAGTTTCATCGCACGAACCGCTGGAGCGGTCGCGGCTTTTTGTGGCGTGGCTGAGCGTTGTTGACTTGCCATTTTCTTGCCCGCAAGCCTCGCCTGAATGTCGGCGATCGTCCAGCGCGCCGCGGGATCTTCGATCAGAGCATGACCCACAACGTCCGCAAACGGCTGCTCCAGATTCAAACTCTTATCGTAATTTCGCGGCACGCGCTGGGTAAGAGACTCAGCCACCGTTGCTCCGAGGGACCAGACATCGGTCGCAGTCGACAGCCCACTCGCGGTTTCCGGAGCGTCATACACCGAAAGTTGCGATTTTTGTATTGGGACGCCGGGCTCCTGAACGCTGTCGCTCGAAAGCTTAAGTTGGTCGTTCATCGCCATCACGTTCGACGGCTTGACGCCCCCGTGAACCAAGCCTCGACCGTGCAGATAGGCGAGCGCTTCAGTCGTGGGCCCTAGCATGGCGTCGGCTTCGGCGGCGGTCAAAGCGCGCTGCGGAACTACCTGGGCCAGATTTTCGTCAGCGTATTCAGCGACTACGAAAACGAGATCGGTGCTTGCCAGCCAGCAGCGGCCACCGTCAAAGATTCGAATGAGATGAGAATGCGACAACTTGGCTGCGCGCCGCCAAGCCGCAAGCTGTGCATCGGGATTACAAGCGGTGGCGCGAATCAGCTTGATCGCGGCTTTGGTGGCGCCGCCGGAGATCCGCGTGAGAAAGACGGCCTTGTCATCCGATCCGCCCAGATACTGATCGAGAGTAAAACGGCCATCGACGATTTGTCCCTGCCATTGCCTTCCAAATTCCATGGCCTTGCTCGCGCTCGCGACTGCCTGCATAAGCCAGCATTGTAAGCCAGCACAGGCTTTGGAAAAGTGTGAAAAATCGAGAGTTTTTGGTAGGGATAGTGCGAAAGGCCCTTCTATTTCGAGGCTGAACCTACATACCTCTTCGCGAATTTCAGCAAAGTCGGCCAGTTCGGGCCGGGAATGTGCCTGTCACGTGCTGGGGGAAGGCAATGTGCCGTCGGTAAGCGTAGTCTCGATCGGCGGAATTCGGTGGTGCCCAATCCATCATGCGCTGATGGTCCTGCTCGGTGGAGAGATGGGCGGGAGAGGCGACCGGATTAGTTGCGGGAGCCGATGTTTGCGCGACAACCCACTGATCGGCATCAATAAACATGCTGCGAGCGCGGCCCATCTTGACTGGTTGATCACGGGTTTATGCCCAGGAATCGACTGTTAGAATAACCCAGACACTTATGTTTGAGAACCTTCAGGAACGCCTCCAAAAAACTTTCAAATCGCTGCGCGGTCAGGCGACGCTCACCGAAGAAAACATTCAGGAGACGCTGCGCGAGTTGCGTCTGGCGCTGCTCGAAGCCGACGTTAATTTCAAGGTTGTAAAGCAATTTATCGACCAGGTACAGGCTAAAGCGGTCGGCCAGCAGGTTGCGACGGCGCTGTCTCCGGGCGAGCAGGTCATCAAGATTGTCCGCGACGAACTAGCCGAGGTGCTCGGCAAGGACACGGCTCGGGTCAAGTTCGCGTCCCAGCCGCCGACGGTGGTGCTCATGGCCGGACTCCAGGGCTCAGGTAAGACGACGACCTCGGGCAAGCTGGCGCACTGGTTCAAGAATGGCGGGCATCGTCCGCTATTGGTTTCGGTGGACGTTTATCGTCCCGCTGCGCGCGAGCAGTTGAAAGTTGTGGCGCAGGCGATCAAGGCGCAGATTTACGAAGGCGAAGTCGGCGAGGCTAACACTGCGACCGTAGAGAAGCTTGCGAAAGAAGCCCGGCGCGAGGCGATCAACTCGGGCTGCGACGTGCTCATCGTCGACACGGCGGGCCGACTGCACATTGACGATCAGCTCATGGAAGAGATGCAGTCCCTCAAGCGGATGCTCAATCCGTCGGAGATTCTGTTCGTCGCTGACGCCATGACCGGGCAGGACGCAGTCAAATCGGCCGACGAATTTCACAAGAAGCTGTCGCTCACCGGTGTTGTTCTCACCAAGATGGATGGCGATGCGCGTGGCGGCGCTGCGCTTTCGATTCGGCAGGTCACCGGCGCGCCCATCAAGTTCATCGGCGTGGGTGAAAAATATGATGCTCTGGAGCCGTTCCATCCTGACCGCATTGTCTCGCGCATTCTGGGCATGGGCGACATTCTTTCGCTGATCGAGCGCGCCGAGCAAACGGTCGACAAAAAGAAAGCGCAGGACATCGCTGCCCGTGCGCTTTCCGGCGACGGTTTTTCGCTGGAAGATTTTCGTGATCAGCTGCGGCAAGTGCGAAAGATGGGCTCACTGCAAAGTTTGATGGGCATGCTGCCCAGCATCGGGCCGTTTGCTGGATTGCAGAAACATGCCGACAAGATTGACGAGAAGCAGATCAATCACGTGGAGGCCATCATTAACTCGATGACTCAGTACGAGCGCACTCATCACGACGTGATCAATGGCAGCCGCCGCAAGCGCATCGCCCGCGGATCGGGAAGGACGGTGCAGGAAGTTAACAACCTTCTTCGCCAGTACGCGCAGATGCGGAAGATGTTCAAGCAGATGGGAAAGGGCAACATGATGCGCAAGCTGGCGGGAATGAAATTTAGCTAGTGCAATCGGCATTGCACGGATTCGAACTCCTAATTCGTTTATGTCTTCTCAATTAGCTGAAAAGGGACAAAAGGGACCTTACGACGGTTTGAGCTTGTGCGGGTCGCAATCAGGATCAATCGCAGCGATTGTTGTCTTCCTCTCGCAGATGCGACGTTTCTAAGCATTGTAAAGTCCCTCTCCCGCCTCCGGGGCGGTTCGGGATGACATGAGTGCTGAGTCCTTCTTTTATGAAATGGCGCTCCCTCGAAGAATCGGCTGCCGTATCTGACACCCGTTCTCTCCGCGACGTATATGTTGAGCGAAAAGCTCTCATCGCAAAATACGTTCCGGCGGATATTCAAGCGGTCCACGCGCGGGTCGTCGCGGAATTGCGAGAGTCAGGCATTGGGGAGCGGGCGCTGAAGCCCGGCAGCGATGCTCCGCAATTCGAGCTTCCGGACCAGAATGGGCAAGTCGTTCGCTCTTCGGATCTACTCGCCCGCGGTCCTCTCCTGACCTGCTTTATTCGCGGACGGTGGTGCCCGTTTTGCGTCGGGCAACTTGAGGCAATGAACTCCATCGTTCAGCAGTTGCAATCGCTCAAAACCTCGCTGGTCGCGATCTCGGCGCAGACCGTGCACCAGAACTATTTGATGGCTGACCAGCACAAACTTCAGTTCCCTCTTCTCAGCGACGCTGAAAACAAAGTCGCCAAACAGTTTGGAGTCGCTTATCGCGTACCGGAATATCAGCAGGAAGTTTATGGCCGGGCGTTTGTCAATCTTCCTTTCGTGAATGGCGATTCTTCGTGGGAGTTGCCGGTCCCCGCGACGTACATCCTCAACCGACACCAATCCGCGGGTGAGAGCGCCCGCGCGGAAGTTCTGTATGCCTCCGCCAACCCTGACTACACTGAGCGCCCTGAACCTGCTGACATTCTGGCTTTTGTTGCACAGCTTTCGTCCTGACAAGATGTTCATCCGTCACAATCAGACAGTTCAGATGTCCTAAACAGGAACTGCCGCGAATCCTACAATTCCCAATTGGGAAGCGCGCTTCCGTAATCGGCACGCCCGTCTCCCAACTGAATTGGCGAAGAAGCCTCGCCTCGCAGGGTCTTTCAAAAGAGGTATCTATGACTGCCACCATTGCTCCCACCACATTTGCCGTACCTACAAGTTCGCCTATGCCAGCCAAGGCTCTTCTCAATTTGCTGGTGGTTGATGACGAGCGCTCGGTACGGGAAGCCTGCCGGGAAGTCGCCGCCGTGCTCGGGTACCACACCACGACGGCTGAATCCGCCGAGCAGGCGCTACGGGCAGCCGATTCTCAGACCATCGATCTGATTTTTCTGGACATGACACTAAGCGGTGTCGGCGGTCTGGAAGTTCTGCGTCAGTTAAAGACGCGCCGTCCGGAAACAGAAGTCATCATGATGACCGGACACGGCACCGTGGAATCGGCAGTCGAAGCGATGAAGTCCGGCGCCTATGACTACATCACAAAGCCATTCAGCATGGAACAAATCAGCCAACTGCTCGACCGGGTGGCTGCGCATCTGCGGCTCAAGACGGAAAACCGAATGCTTCGCGAAAAGATCAAATCAAAACAGGGCTTCGGGAACATCATCGGGCGAGCTCCTGAGATGGACAAGCTTTACCGCATCATTGCCAAAGCGGCCCACAGCGCTCATCCAGTGCTCATTCTGGGCGAGAGCGGGACCGGCAAGGAAATGGTTGCACGCGCGATTCATCATTCCGGACCATTCCGCGACAAGCCGTTCATTCCGGTCGATTGCGGCTCGCTGGTCCCCACGCTGATCGAAAGCGAGCTGTTCGGGTATGTGAAAGGAGCATTCACCGGAGCCATGCAATCCAAGGAGGGATTGCTGGCAATCGCGGAAGGCGGGACTGTGTTTCTGGACGAAGTCGGCGAATTGCCGATCGACCTGCAGGCCAAGATGCTGCGCGCGCTGCAGGAAAAGGAAATCAGGCCAGTTGGCAGCACCCGGCAAGTCCCCATTAATGTCCGCATCCTGGCAGCTACCAATCGTAATCTGGAGCAAGGAGTGGCCCAAGGATCGTTCCGGCGCGACCTTTATTTCCGCCTGAACGTTTTAAGTTTGCGCATCCCTCCCCTGCGCGAGCGGCGGCAGGACATTCCTCTGCTGGCAACGAACTTTCTCGATCGTCTGTCGCACACCACGGGCCGGGGCTTTGAAATAACAGATGAGGCGATGAAGTCGCTGCTGGCCTACGATTGGCCGGGAAATGTCCGGGAGCTTGAAAATTCGCTGGAGCGATGCTGCGCGATGACTTCAGGGTCGGTGATTAATGCCGCCGATTTGCCCAGTTCCATCACCGGAGCGCCGGCGCAGATGACGACTTCCGCGCCCGAATCGAGAATTCTGCCGATGGCGGAGGTGGAAAAACAGACGATCATGGGCGCTATCGCCCGACTCGATGGCGACAAGCTCTTGGCGGCCAAACTACTTGGTATTGGGAAAACAACGCTTTATCGGAAGCTGAAAGAATATGGTGCGGATTTCTAACCGTTTCGGGACAAGTTTTTCAAATCGGCAACGCGATTGCGGACGCGTCATGCCTTAGTCATTGATTCTCAAGGGCCGGTGGTTTGGCCTTGCACTTGCCATTCTGCAAAGCATGATCCTTTTAATCTGGGCATCGGAGCGTGCGCAAGACTGCGCGCGTGCCATTGAGACTATGTTCCAGCAACCAGTCAAGGTGGTTCCAACGCTCCAACGAGCTTCCAAGGCCTTGCAGGCAGAGGAATTTTCAGCTGTGCTGGTGGACCAATGGATCACCGAGGCCGAACCGGGCCAGGCCGATTACTTGATTCACCATCTGGGCGGCGCCATTCCCGTTTTTGTGAACTTTGGAATCAGCGGCATCGAAAGAATATTGCGGGAGTTGCGGGCGGCTTTTCACCGGCGCGGACGGGAAACCGTGCTTGCCCAACAGAACGCACGCATTCTTCTTTGGAATTCCTTGAAAGACGACGTAACTGCGCTGTTGTTGTGTTGTGGAGTGATTCTGGATGATTCCGCGCTCGATCGCGGCGTGGCCGTGCGAGTGAAAACCATTGAGGCGGTGGCAAACCGAATTAAGGAAAAGTTAGCCGCGGAAGAAACGATGAGTGCTGGATCCGCTGGCGCTTAGGAATATGGGGTGATCTAAATGGCTTGTTCAAGTGCGGCTTGAAACTCGGTGTTTGGGGCTTGAATGCACTCGTCCTGCGATTCCGCTCCTGCCAGCATGAACTC
>Ga0134128_10011232_pt1 | contig 10715 bp, 9 predicted proteins | sample KB31754_FD_96462 | JGI IMG/M metagenome (GOLD analysis project Ga0134128, IMG submission 96462) | Terrestrial soil microbial communities with excess Nitrogen fertilizer from Kellogg Biological Station, Michigan, USA - KB3-175-4 | ecosystem: Environmental > Terrestrial > Soil > Unclassified ...
ATGGGGCGAATTCGCCCCCGCCAGCGAATGGTATGTGCGGATGAAATCGCGCCCCAGCTTCCGCTCGCTCCTGGCCGACCGGGTGCCGGGCCAGCCGCCGGTGGGCCATTATCCCGAGTTGGATTATTAAGGCAGGCTCATCGGTCTAAACTCCTCATTCTGAGCCGGTCGAAGAATGAGGACGCGCTGACAGGTGTCTCAGTCCTCACCCTTCGACAAGCTCAGGGTAAGGAGTTCAGGCGAGCAAACCGTGAAAAAAGAAATTATCGCGCGGGCATTGAGCGAAGGCTTCGATGTGGTGCGCGTGACCGATGCCGTGGGCCAAGTCCGTGCACGCGAAGGCCTGGCCGCCTATCTGGCGCAGGGCCATCACGGCGACATGGAATGGATGGAAACGCGCATGGGCGAGCGCGCCGATCCGCAAACACTGTGGCCCGAGGCCCGCTCGGTGATCGTGCTGGGGATGAATTACGGCCCCGGGCACGATCCACGGGAGATTCTGGCGAAGAAGGATCGCGCCGCGATCTCGGTCTATGCCTTGGGCGACGATTACCACGAGGTGGTGAAGAAGAAGCTGAAAGCAGTGGCAGGCTTCATCTTCGAGAAGACGCGCGCGGACGTGAAAGTGTTCGTCGATACCGCCCCGGTGATGGAAAAACCGCTGGCTGAGAAGGCGGGCCTGGGTTGGGCTGGCAAGCACACCAATCTGGTGAGCCGCGAGTTCGGCTCATGGCTGTTCCTGGGCTCGATCTTCACCACCCTCGAATTGCCGCCGGACGAACGCGAAACCGATCACTGCGGCAAGTGCCAACTTTGCCTGGATGTCTGCCCCACCGAAGCATTTCCCGCGCCCTACAGATTGGATGCGCGGCGCTGCATCTCCTATCTCACCATCGAGCACAAGGGTCCCATCCCGCGCGAATTCCGTGTGGCGATGGGCAACCGCATCTATGGCTGCGACGATTGCCTGGCGGTGTGCCCCTGGAACAAATTCGCGCAAGCCTCGGCCGAGATGAAATTCCATGCCCGTGGCCCTGCCCCCCGTCTCGCGGATTTGTGCAAACTGGATGACGCTACCTTCCGCGCCCTCTACCGCAAATCGCCCGTCAAGCGCGTCGGCCGCGACCGCTTCCTGAGGAACGTGCTGATCGCGGTGGGCAACAGCGGCGATCCCGCCCTGGCCGAAGAAGCGCGTGCGCTGCTGGACGATCCGTCCCCGCTGGTGCGCGGCGCGGCGGTCTGGGCGCTGTCGCGGCTCTTGCCGGAGAAAGAGTTTACCGCGTTGGCGGAAATGCGTGGACCGCAGGAACGCGATCTATCGGTCGCGGAAGAGTGGCGACAAGCTGGTTGACATGGCCGTGCTACAGGTAGCGCAAGGGCCCCTCCCGCAAGGGGGGGAAGTGACTCCGCTACTTGTTCGCGGCCAGCGCGTCCAGTTCCTGGCGCGCGGTCGCGGCTGCTTCACCGGATTTCTGCACTTTCAGCACATTCTCGAAATCACGCTTCGCCGCCGCCACGTCGCCGGCATGCCTGGCGATCTGCCCCCGCTCGACCAGCGCCTCGGGCGCGAGCGGCTTGAGGGAGAGCGCCTGGTCCACATCCTGGCGCGCCTCTTTCAATTTTCCCCGTGCGTCGCGGGCGCTGGCGCGCAACACCAGAAGATCGGGCCGGCGCGGTTGAAGCCTCAGCGCTTCGTTGAGATCGGCTTCCGCCTCGCCCCAGGCTTTCTTCATCGCCTGGGCGCGGGCGAGATCGGCATAGAGATCGGCGTCGTTGGCGGAAAGTGCCAGCGCCGCGGAAAAACTCGCCACCGCCTTGTCGGCTTCACCCGCCATCATCCAGCCATTGCCGGCCTGGTCGAAGATTTGCGGGCGGAGATTGCCCATGTCGGGCGCGCGGCCCAACGCGTCAAGCCGGGTGGCGGCTTCGGGATAGCGTTTCAATTCCACCAGCGAGACTGCGGCGCAATGATCGGCGGGCGCACCGCCCTTGGCCTTGCGCCATTCGGTCGCCATCGCCAAGGCGCGGCTGGGATCGAGACTCGCGGTGCGCAGGCAATCCTGGTAGCGCGCGCTGGCGCTTTCGGCCGCCAATGTTCGAGACGTCAGGGCCGGAGCTGCCGCGGTCAACAGAATGAAGCCTGACAAAAGACACAATCGCTGGCTGATCATGCTTTCATAAAGCATAGTTGGATGCGCGGCGCGAGGTGGCGGACATTCTGTCATCTGCTAGTGTCGCTGGTGGAGGGAAATTCATGCGGCTGTTGTTCCCCGTCCTGGCGCTCATCGCCTTCTTGGCGATTCCCGCCTTGACGCCGGCCCTTGCCCAAGACCAGGGGCAGATGCAGGGTCTGCCGCCCCGCGCAGCCCCCACTGCGCACGTCCAGGTCCAGCAATTGCCCGTGGTGGACGCCACGCCCAAATTCGACGCCGTCGAGGCCACGCGCGCTTATCTTGCCAAGGTGAGCGGGCCCGCGCGCGAACGTTCCGACGCCTATTTCGAAGGCGGCTATTGGCTGATGCTGGTGGACCTGATCTGGATCCTGGTGGTGTCGGGGCTTCTTTTGTGGCTGGGCATCTCGACCGCCATCCGCGACTGGGCGGCGGAGAAGACCCACAGCCGTACCGCGCAGGCGATGATCTATGGCGTCGTCTATGTGGCGGCCATGGCGGTCGCGGAATTTCCCTTGACCGTCTATGAAAGCTATTTCCGCGAGCATTCGTATGGCTTGTCGAACCAGGATTTCGCGGCCTGGCTGGGCGATTACGGCACCGGCCTGGCGCTCGCGCTGGTGGCGGCGCTGATCTTCGTGCCGCTGCTTTATGGCGCGATCCGCCGGGCGCGGGAAACCTGGTGGCTGTGGGGCGCAGGCCTGGTGATCCTGTTCCAGATCGTCACCGCGGTGATCTTTCCCGTCTTCATCGCGCCCTTGTTCAATCATTATTCGCCGCTGCCGGAGAGTCCGCTCAAGAACGAGATACTTTCCCTGGCGCGGGCCAACGACATTCCCGCCGACAATGTCTGGCTGGTGGACGCTTCACGCCAATCCAATCGCATCTCGGCCAACGTCTCGGGCTTTCTCGGCACCACCCGCATCAGCCTCAACGACAATCTGCTGAACCAGGGTACACCGGACGAAGTGCTGGCGGTGTTGGGCCATGAGATGGGCCATTATGTGATGGGCCATATGACGCGGCTGATCTTGCTCAGCGGGCTGGTGACCATTATCGCCTTCGCTTTCATGCATTGGGGATTCATTTTCCTCACCGAGTTCTTCGGCGGCCAATGGCAGGTCCGACGCGTGGAAGACATTGCGGGATTGCCGCTGCTGGCGGCGCTGGCCAGCATCTTTTTTTTCCTGGCCACGCCCGTCACCAACACCATCAGCCGCACCACCGAGCATCAGGCGGACATATTCGGCCTGGATGCGGTCAGGAAGCCGGACGCCTTCGCCACCGCCATGCTCAAGCTTTCCACCTATCGCAAGCTCGAGCCGGGGGCATGGGAAGAGATCGTCTTCTATGACCATCCATCTGGGCGCACCCGCATCATGGACGCCATGGTGTGGAAGAAGGAGCATATCCGCGATGTCGATATCCGCGACACGGTAAGTCCGCAGTAGGGATGCCGGTGATGCAAAAAAACGCGACCAATTGGCATTCGGATTAAAATCCGAATGCCAATTGGTCGCCATAACACAGCTGCGGATTGCGGCCGTCTCTCGTTTCGCTACACTTGGCCCTGGCACAAGGGGTTGAAAAGACGGCAATTTTTCCTTGTCAGGCGCTCAAAAGAACTCCAATTGGGCGGGGTTTGAGGCCGCCGGCTGGCGTTTTTTCCCGCGAAAGATACGAATACGGGCGAATTGCTTGTCTGTGATCACCAGAAAGCGGACTTCCCCGGCCGGCGGAAGCCGGGTGGACATGCGGGCAATATGCACCTCGGAATTTTCGTAAGAAGCACAATGCCTTGAATAGACCGAGAACTGCATCATGGTGAAACCATCCTCGACCAAATCCTTGCGGAACCGGGCATAGGCCTTCCGCGCCGCCTTGGTGTCGGTCGGCAGGTCGAACATCGAAATGACCCACATGGAACGCCACCCCCAGGGTATCTGGGGGATGGGTTGCGCGTGCGCCATCGCTACCCCTCCCCCTCCGTCTCGCGGAACAAGTTGGGGGCGAGCGGCAGGCTCTCTGGCAGGACAAGCTTAGCCTGCTCGCCGGTAAGCGCCCGGCATAACGACGCCGCGCTGGCATGGATGGCCAGCAAAATCGGTGAACGCCGGCCATCGGCCAAAATCGTCTCGTTAAAAAGCGAAAGCAAGGACGCCTTGACCTCGCGATTGTCCAACTCCGCATTCTCGCCCAGTTGATCGGCGATCAGGCGGACACGCCAATCCACAAAGGGCCTATAAGGCTCGAAAAGGTCGTCCGCGAGGCAGAAAGGATTGGAGCGGTTCTTGTGAAACACACCCAAGGACGGAATAAGCCCCGCCGCCACCACCGCGCGCGCCGTGGCCGCCCGCACCAAGGCATAGCCATAATTGAGCAACACATTGAGCCCCGGCGCGTCGCGATTGCGCCGGAATTCCTTGCCGAACAATATCGGCCAGTAGCGTTGCGCCCCTTGTGATTCCAGATTGTCCGGGTCGCCGGATCGGACTCGGCGCGCCATTGATCGCAAGCCCCCGTCTGCGCCCGTGAACCGTTCCAGCACAAGGCCCTGCTGGGACAGTTTCGCGCAAATCAACGCTTTCCATATCTGTTTGCGGACCGGCTCGGAGGCCTCGATCTGGGCGCGATGCCGTTCGGTCTGAATATGATGCGCGTCGAGCGGTAGCATCATGCCCGCGGGCAAGTGATCCGGGCCGGTCACCATCAGGGTTGCGCCTGCCGCAAGCAATTCGACAAAAACGGATTGCGTATAGGTCGCCCGGCGGACATCCACGATAACCACGCCCAAATCCTCGATCGGCAGGGTGGCCTTTTCCTGCTCCGGCCGCTCCACCACCAACTGGCGGTTGGCGACGGAGAGCCGCGTTCCGGGGGTCGAAAACTCTATCGTCTTGCGGAGCATCGCCGTCAGTCGTTGGCGGCGCGGATACGACCGATGGGATCAACCGATAGTTTTTCCGCGTTGCGAGAGAGCAGTCCTCCATAGGTAGGCTCAAAGAGAGTCGGTTCCTCAGGGGAAGCATCGGCAACGTCGAGTAGGGATATTTGACCGTTGCCTGAAATCTTTTGAACGCGCCAGAAGGAAGCTTTCTCACCGCCTTCCCTGGCAAATTTGACCGTGTCCCCGGCACAAAGGGACATGACGAAAGTCGAACCATCATCCCTGTTGCGCCGAACAAGAGGTTCGCGCCGCGCCAACCTTCGCGTAGCCTGAAACAGGCTCACCACCTCAAAATCGGCCCCACCCTTCGCGGTCTTGTAAATCGCAATATGATGATTTGCGCCAAAGGCGGCATAACCAGTTGAAACAGGCGCCATCAACTCGATCTGGCGCTTTATGGTGAGCCGTGCTTTGCGGATTTTCCTTCCCTTGCCTCCCAGATCGGGGAATTCCGCAAATGCCTTCTTGGGATTGCCTCCGTGCTTCTCTACCCAGTCGCTCACGATAGCACGGATCGCATCATCACGAATGTCCTTCACCTCGTTATTGCTAAGTTGGTCAAGCTTCTTGCGCGTGACAAAGACGCGGTACACACCGCTTTTTGTCTTTTCGTCTTTTCTTGTGTCTCCATAAATCGTCTCTTTGTGCAGCGGGCCGGAAACTTTCTTGCGGACCCGATGGGAGACGATGATGGCATCCACCGCTGATGCCGCATCCTGGCGGATCGCCGGCCAAGGTTGGGGCAAATGCGGCTTCGCTCCGCGTTCTTCTTCCGCGTAGTAATCCGATAATCTTTTGACATAGGCCGGATTTGCGCAAGCAACCACCAGCGCATCAATCGCGTGGTGGCGATGATCGGCGCGCGTTTTCTCGCCATCGTCCGAGAGAATGTTGTTCAGTTCCCAGCGCCGGCGCAATTGCGCCGTCACCCGGCCATTGACGGGCTGGACCTTTACAGGCGCCTCTGGCCCCATATCGGGCCAAAGCTTCTTGAGAAAAAACCGCCTGGCGGGCGCCGTAACCGGTGTCGGTCAGTTGGCGATTGGCGAAATCCTCCGGCATCGTCTCGGCCAAAAACCGCTTCACCTTTCCGGGCGGCATGGCATCTTTCACCGACAATAGCTTATCCAGGCGATCCTTGATCGCGTCCCAATCCTCGGTATGGCCGAACGCCTCGAAGGGGGTGCGCTTCCCTTTCTTTTGATTCCAGTCGCGGCGACAAAGCGTTTTGTTCCTGAAACCGTTGTCGAGCGAACGCGGCAGCGGCCAGATATGCTCCACCTCGTAAAGTCCCAGGCGAAACAGATCGTCGAAACCGATCTGGCTGCCGCTATAAGGGCAGCGCTCCTGACTCTCTTTCCACAACAGCCATTTCTCGATATCGGCCCGCGAGGGTGACGCGATGCCCTTGGACTTGAGGTCCGTCTCCGCCGCCCTGCGCCTTCTTTCCTGATGGCGCATTGCGGATTTCATCTCTTCGCGCTCGCGCTTGGATTTGCCCACATCGCGCGCCAGTTCAATGCGGATCAGGTCCGGCTTGCCGTGAACGGCAATCAGATTGTTCACCACCTTGCGCAGTTCGTTTTGAACCCGGACCACGGTCGGATTGCGCAGTTGGGCGATGCGGCGCATCTCGTCTTTGTCTTTGGGACTGGGAAGCTTATCGAGAAATTCGCCGGTCGGCTGCTCCCTGTCGGGGAAATTCTCGCTGCGCCATTCTGCCCATTTCCTTTCTGGCGAATTAAGAAGCGTCCCGAAGCGCTCCCCCGCTTCTAGTTGAGGTAGAATCCTTTCTAAGGCCGCTATAGAATAAGGCTCCCACCCTTGCGGCAAGGTCATCGAGGAAAGCGCGTCCGCCTGTTCCTGGCTCACACCAAAATCCCGAACGAAGGCCTCGCGCGCTTGGGACCGGCGTTTCTCACGTTCCTGGTCAGACAGGATCACCACCCGCTGTTTTCCGATCCTGCCATAATCGGCCGCCCACAGGCGCGCCTGCACCTCATCGCGTATTGTCACCTTGTTGGGATGGCCCTCCCACGAGGAACCGAAAATGGCCGCCAACTTGGCTTCCAGGGGATTGCCCAGAAGCTTGGGATCCCCACCCAATTCGAGATTGAATTTGATAGTCTTGGCGCTTTCACCACGCGCCTTGAACAGGGGTTCAAGTGTCCTGCGGACGCCGGGCCAGGACATCGAAGCCTGGGTCTGGAGCTTGGCCAGAATTGCGGCACGCTCCGCGCCATCGAGCGGACGGGCATTTCCCCCCGCAATCGCCAGATTGTTCAATTTCTCCAACATGCGCCGCTGCTGCGACAGCCAGGAGCCCTTCGGGCATAGTTCCGCTCCCGGCTGAAGAGAGCATTGACCCAAAGTGTTGACGCGCCAGAACACAGGCCTTTGCGCAAATATCGCATGCTCTGCCTGTTCCCTGAGCGCGGGAGTGAGAAGGTTTTGGTGGTACCTCGCTTGTGCCTCCCAAAAGATATTGAACTCATCGGCCACAACATCACGGGTTGCATGGATGCCGCGCTTGCGTGCTCCTTCGGGCTTGGCGGCCAGCCAACCGCCCAATGTCGTATTCGCCTCGCTCAGCGCCTTTAAGGTCGCGTCTCGACTGGACTGGGCCACCTTTTCGTCTGCCGTAGTTTCGGATGTGCTGCTTTCGTCTTCGCCGCCTTTTTCCTCTTCCAGATCGCGCGCTTTAAAATGACGCCGCTTGGCAAGGTGATAAAGAGCGCGGCCGATTTCGTAGGGCGACAGAGGCTCATTCAATCCTGTCGCCCGCAAGAGGTAAGGATCGGCCGCCATCACCTTGTTCCAATCGGAACTGGAAAAGCCTGGGAGCAATCCCGCGACGGCCAGCATTTCGTTCAGGCCTCGGCGACGCTCTTTCCTGCGGCGCAACTGGCGGCGCATCATGCGCTTTGTGCGGCGCTGCTGATTGAGGGGTGTCCCATCGGGATCGCGGGCTTCGGGAAATATTCGCGATCCCATGCGCAGAATGGAGCCCCGCCCCTTCGCCTCATCCAGATCGATAGCGGCAAAACCCACAGACGTCGTGCCAACGTCGAAGCCGAAAATCCTCATAGCTCACCCCTTGCCTTACCTTGAGGAAACACAGTACAAACATTGCCGTAGCGAAACGAGAGGCGGTCGCTTTTCGCAAGCAAAACGACCCTTCGAGCGGGCTGGGCATCCCAAGGTCATGCGCCCATTACTTTTGTGGAGGCGGCTTTCGGGCTAAGGTTCGAAGCCGCCTTCATTTTTTAGCGCGGGCAGGACAATGCGCGAATATCGCAGCTTTGCGGAATTCTATCCCTTCTATCTCAGCGAGCATGCCAACCGCACCACCCGGCGGTTGCATTTGTCGGATCGAGCATCGCCTTCTGGCGCTGACCTTCACCGGCAACCCCTGGTGGCTTCTGGGCGCCGGCGTGGCCGGTTACGGCTTTGCCTGGTTTTCCCATCTGAAGTTCGAGAAAAACCGGCCGGCGACCTTCCGCCATCCGCTCTACAGCTTCATGGGCGATTGGCTGATGTCTGGCAGATGCTGACGGCCCGGATCGAGTTCTAGCGTGCGCTATTTCGGTATCGTTCATCCGCTTCGCGGTCGCGGGTTGCATCTGCTATAGATAACGCAAGTCTTTTGGACCCATGAAACGGGGGTTTCACGTGAGACATTCATGGATGCTTGGCCTGGCGGCCTTGTCGGCGATGGCGGCGAGTGCGGCGAACGCGCAGATCAACGCCGGCACCTTGCCGCCCGTGACCAACCTCCCCTTCAAGATGACCGAGGTGACGAGTTTCGACCTGCCCTGGCGGCTGGCGTTCCTGCCCGACGGCCGCATGCTGGTGACCGAAAAAGTCGGCCATCTGCAACTGGTGACCCAACAGGGCGCCAAGAGCGAAGTGGGCGGCGTGCCGCCCGTCTATTACCAGGGCCAGAACGGGCTTCTGGGTGTGTTCCTCTCGCCCCACTATGCCAGCGATCACAATGTCTATCTCACCTATGTCGAGCCCCATGATTATGGCGGCAGCCTGGCGATGGGACGCGGGCAATTGACCTTCAACGGCAATCGCGCGCGGCTCACCGGCTTTCAGGTGCTGTGGCGGCAGATGCCCAGCGGCCGGGGCGGCCAGCCGGGCGCGCAGATCGCCTTTTCGCCCGACGGAAATTTTCTCTTTCTCACCGTGGGCGACCGCCAGCGCATGACGCCCGCGCAGGACCCAAGCCAGCCGGAAGGCAAAATCCTGCGCCTGACCCTGGACGGCAAACCCGCGCCGGGCAATCCCTTCGCCGGAAAGGAAGGCGCCAAGACCATTCCCCTGATCGATCCGCCCGCCGATACGGAAGCGGCCAAGACCGCGCCGGTGGTGAGCACTTACACTTTTCCCGGGCCGAACCTCACGCCGGCCGAGACCTGGACCAGCGGGCATCGCACACCCTATGGCCTGGCCTTCGCGCCAGACGGGCGGCTGTGGGAAGTCGAGCATGGACCGCGCGGCGGCGACGAGTTGAACCTGATCGAGCCGGGCAAGAATTACGGCTGGCCGCTGGTATCCTACGCCACCAATTATAACGGCGTGCCGATCGCCAGCCCCGACACGCGGCCCGATCTGGCCAAGCCGGTGATCTATTGGACGCCCATCATCGCGCCCGGAAATCTGATGTTCTACAAGGGCGCGATGTTTCCCCAGTGGAACGGATCGGCCTTGATGGGCGGCATGGACACGATGACGCTGAACCGCATCACCTTTGACGGCAAAGGCGGGGCCAAGCCGGCCGAGCGCTGGGCTGTTGGCCACCGCATCCGCGACGTGGAAGAAGGCCCCGACGGAGCCTTGTGGCTGCTGGAAGACGATTATCCCGGCGGCATGTTCAAGGTGACGCCGAAATAGCGTAACCCGATACCTGTCATGCCCGCACCCCGGTCCGCGCAAGGCGCGGCCGGAGTGTAATCTCCAGCGGCTGGGCATTGGACAGATTCTGGATTCCCGCGTGCGCGGGAATGACAAGTTGAGTGTGTTTCCTGTCTGCTGAACTCCTTCTAGTGGTGGAATATCCAGTCGCTCGCCTGGAATTGGGCGGGCGTCACATGGTCGATATCCGTCACCCGGATCGGCCAGTGGCCGTTCGAACCGGCGCCAGGCGGATTGTAGGTAAGATAACTGCCGCCATGGCCATCCGAACTCAGGCTCAAGGTGCCGTCGCCAAAGGGATCGCTGCCGGTGTAATTGGCGCCGGAAAGAATGCCGCTCACATCGATGGCGTCGTGCGCCGTGTCGAAATTGGCGATCTGGCCGGCGTTCCAGGGCTGCACGTTGAAGACATAGATATTGTCGCCGCCGTCGCCGGTCATCACCACCGAATTGTGCTCGGCGATGAAGGTGGCGCTGGGCTTGTCGGCGGTAAGCTGCTGGCCAGCCGTGTCGTTGGCGGTGAGAGTTTCGCTCGATCCCGCGCCGGTACCGCCGCCTGTGCCACCGCCCCCCGTTCCACCGCCTGTCCCACTGCCATTGGTGATGAAGTCGGTCGAGGTATTGAGCGACGATGCAGCCACATTGTCGATATCGACCACCGTGATCGGCCAGTGGCC
>Ga0134128_10011233_pt1 | contig 10714 bp, 8 predicted proteins | sample KB31754_FD_96462 | JGI IMG/M metagenome (GOLD analysis project Ga0134128, IMG submission 96462) | Terrestrial soil microbial communities with excess Nitrogen fertilizer from Kellogg Biological Station, Michigan, USA - KB3-175-4 | ecosystem: Environmental > Terrestrial > Soil > Unclassified ...
AAGAGGGTTTTTCCTCGAAAAGAGGCTTAAAAAAATCATTTTTTATTATCATTTTTTAAAATCATTATCAATAAATTGAGGTATTGCCCTACACGATTCATTGCCATGAAAATGAGTGGCATGCCCCAAAAAAATTCTGATAGCAGGATCTAATCGTTGTGCGACTTTATGTTAACTGTAATAAGCTAAAAAGTAGATTTTTGTTTATTGAAACTGTCATCAACAATTGAACAATGCAACAATAAAACAGATTAAATGCCGCTTAAGGATAAACAATTCTCCCTATTTTCGTCAGATGAAATCAATTTTAATATTTGGCGCCGGAAAATCCGCTACCTGCCTTATCGACTATCTCAACAAATGCTGTGATGAAAACAACTGGAAAATGTTAGTGTGTGATGCAAACCTTTCATTGGCTCAATCCAAAATAAGAGATTTTAGCTCGTCCCTGGCTTTGGCCGTTGATGTAAGTGATTCTGAAAAACGCGCGGAGCTGATTTCAGAAGCAGATATTGTAATCTCTATGTTGCCGCCTGCTCTACATTTCCTGGTAGCAAGGGATTGCGTGCGGCTCTCAAAAAATCTATTAACAGCTTCCTATATCGATGATAATATTCGTTCGCTCAAAAGTGAGATTGAAGAAAAAGGTTTGCTATTCCTGGGTGAAATGGGACTGGATCCGGGAATAGACCACATGAGCGCGATGAAGTTAATCAACGAAATAAAGAACGACGGAGGCGAGATTTATTCATTCAAATCTCATTGTGGTGGCCTTGTCTCACCGGAAAGCGATGATAATCCGTGGCATTATAAAATTACCTGGAATCCCGAAAACGTAGTGTCAGCTGGCAGTTCAGGCGCTATGTATGTTGAGAACGGAGAAACGGTAACCCTTCCTTATTCTGAAATATTTAATGACGACAATAACCTTGTAGATGTGCCGGGCTTGTTTCCGTTAGCGTGGTATGCTAACAGAGATTCATTGCCTTATGTAGAAACTTATCAGCTCCAGGAAGTGAAAACCTTTATCCGCACTACTTTGCGCTATCCTGCATTTTCCCGCGGCTGGAATAAAATAATAAAATTAGGGCTTACAGAAAAAAATGACCAGCAAGAAATTCAACATTGCACTAATTACCTCGATTGGTTTAATTTGAAGAAGAAAGCATTGTTTTCTGAGAATAAAGACAAGCTCAATGAGGAAGATTTTTTTGATGAAGAATTTATAGAGCAGGTTGATTTCATTGGGCTTCGTAGCGAAGAAAATATCCCCCCGGAATTTACTACTTCTTCGGCGCTCCTTCAACATTGCCTTGAAGAATTCCTGGTGATGAATCATGATGATAAAGACATGATCATTATGATTCATGAAGTGGAATATTCTGTAGAGGGGCGCTACAAAAAGATTCGCACTTGTCTCGTGGTTGAAGGTGAAGATGCACTGCATACTGCAATGGCAAAAACGGTGGGGCTGCCTTTGGGTATTGCTGCGAAACTAATTCTGGAAGATAAAATAAAATTAACCGGTTTGCATATCCCGGTAATTCAAGAAATATATGAACCGATTCTACGTGAGCTGGAGTTAAATAATATATGCTTTAATGAAGAAGTGATTTTTTCATAAAAAAAAGAGGTCCGTTGGACCTCTCTTTTTATCTGATTCTATTCTCAAAAATTTTATTGATTCGCAGCCTGTTTTTCTGCATCAGCTTTCATCTGATCATTTGCCGTAATGATAAATTCCACTCTGCGATTTTGCGCCTGGCCTTCCGGTGTATCGTTGGTATAAGCCGGGGCAGATTCTCCATAACCTTTTATAGTCATGCGGGAACTAGCTATTCCCTGTGCCTGCAGATAATCTCTGACAGTGGTGGCACGCCTTACCGACAGAGCCATATTATATTCATCTGTTCCCCTGCTATCGGTATGTCCCTGAATTTCAATATTCGTGTTAGGATATTTGTTAAGCACACCTACAAGTGCATTCAAATTCTTTTTTGCAGAATCGCCGATATCGGATTTTGAAAAAGCAAAAAGAATTTTTTCGTTAAATTCCACCTTGATGCCCTCGTCTACTCTTTCAACTTTTGCTCCGGGAATGTCATTTTTAATTTGCTCTGCCTGTTTGTCCATATCACGACCGATAATGGCACCCGCAGACCCACCCACGACGGCTCCGATAATTGCTCCCAAAGTTTTATTTCCGGCCGCTTTTCCAATGATTGCGCCTCCTACAGCGCCCGCGGTTCCTCCAATTGCTGCGCCTTTTTGAGTCCTTGTAGCATTACAGCCCATCATCATTAAAAACGCGCACACAGGTAAGGCAAAAAGTAGATTTTTCAATTTTTTCATATTTTAGAATGTTTAGTTTGTCCTGCAATGCCAAACATTGTACCAACAAATAAACTAAGTATATAAAAATCAAATTTCAGAATTGTAAAGACGCATTACTTACTTATAAACTATCTTTTTAAATTTCCGAAAATCTATGTTTTGGCTTGTTTGGAGATTTCTGGAAAAAAAAGAAAACTATATGTTGTTTTAGAAGGTCAGTAATTTTCAAATCCGAATTGTCAAATTATTATCGATGCGCCTGGCTTAAAAAATATTTTTTTTCTTTTGAAAGATTAATAAAAGGATAATCAATTTCTATCTTTTCAATGTTGTTCAATTGCGCTGCGATAAATTTTTGATGTGCAACACTTTCCTTTAAAAAAGGCTTATGATTTGCAGCGTCGAGAATTTTATTTATTTCAGCCATAATATTTTTAGACGATTCATCTAAAAGATTTTCGCAGAATTTTTTAAATACAAAATTTACTGCTTCTTCATTTGGATGAACGAAATCTGTTTTATAAAACCGGTAATCACGCAAGACATCTGTCACTAATTCGTAGGATGGAAAGTAAAATGCACCTGGCTTTTTATCAGCAACGTCATGCACAGCGTCGATCAATCGCGCTTTACTCCGATTGTTTTCTATTACACCGTCTTTTACATGCTTTACCGGGCTTATCGTAAAAATGATTTTAAGATCCGGATTAAATTCTTCAAGGGCGGTTAAAGTACTTAAAACTGAAGAAGTGATTTCTTCGGTTGGCAATAAAATTTTTTCAAAAAATGCCGCTGGTGCTTTGTGACAATTTGCAACGTCTTCCCTGGTATTTTTCAATTGATATTTGAAAGCCGTTCCAAATGTGATAATTAAAAAATTTGCTTTTTTTAAAAAATGATGTGCTTCAACTTGAGACATGTTTATCTTTTCTAAAACTTCATTTTGATCAATCCCGGAAAAAAGTGAATGATGTTGCCAGCTATGCCATAAACCATTTAGTTCAAAAAGGTTTTCGGTTTTGTAAGTTTTATTTTCAATGTAAGAGGACAGTGCATCAACGATGCTCATGGGATCATATAAAATCCCATTTGGGTTTTGAAGCACATTGAACTTTATGTCATTAAATTTATTTCCGATCTCTTCTGAAAAACATGAGCCAATCAATAGAATTTTATCCTTATAGGAAATTTTGAATGGAAGCGTTGGCAGATGAAACGGTAAAAAGAATTCCATTTATATAAAAATTTCAGCCGCTATTTTACTGGCTTTAAATAATTCAGATTCATCGATATTTTCCAGGAAACCTAATTGTTTAAAATAAGGGATCATCAATTCTGTGTTCATGTTCCCCACTAATTCATCTTCCGCAAAAGGGCAGCCACCGAAGCCTTTGAGCGCACCATCAAAACGCATACATCCGTTCTGCAATGCAGCGTCAACTTTTTGTTGCCAATTTGTGTTTGTTGAATGAAGATGGACGCCGGTTTCAATATTAGGAAATTGAACCATAACTTTTTTTACTAATGAAGAAATCTGCAAAGGATCCGCCAGGCCAACCGTATCTGCCAGTGATATAATGCTTATCCCCTCTCCCACTATTTTTTTAATCCATTCCAAAACAATTTCTTCGTTGTAAAGATCTCCATAAGGATTTCCAAAAGCCATTGAAATATATATGACTAATTCCTTCCCATTTTCATCACTAATGTTTTTTATTTCTTTCACTCTTTCCAGCGACTCTTCTATCGAACTGTTAGCATTGCGCTTTTGAAAGGTTGGAGAAACTGAAAATGGAAATCCTAAATAATTTATTTTTTCAAATTCCGCTGCGTTGCTTGCTCCTCTTACATTTGCAATAATTGCAAGAAGTTTCGTTTTAGAATTTTCTGTATCTAATTCTTCAATGACTTCTTTCGTATCAGCCATTTGGGGAACTGCTTTGGCAGAAACAAAACTGCCGAAGTCGATCGTATCAAAACCAACTTTCAACAATTGATTGATGTATTCTATTTTCTTTTTTGTGGGAATAAAAGTTTTCCAGCCTTGCATGGCATCGCGGGGGCATTCGATCAATTTAATGGGCGATTTTCGATTTCCGATTTCAGCGTTAGTTAAATTCATTTTTCCTTTTTCAAATTCTATGAAACATCTAACCTTTACCTTAAGATGGCATAACCATTAATTATCAACCGTTAACTGTAATCTTTTGCTTCATCGCCTCATATAAAATCATTCCTGCAGCAACAGATACATTCAAAGACTCAAAATCTTTTTGCATGGGAATTTTAAATTTTCCATCGCACAATTTATATAACGATGATTGAATTCCTTTGTCTTCGCTTCCCATGATGATTGTAGCAGGTTCTGTAAAATTAATTTCAAAAACATTTTTCTCCGCAGTCATTTCGCTGGCAAAAACTTTGATGCCATTCAAATGCATTTCATCAATTGCACTGTGCAAAGTTTTTACGCGGCAAATCGCAAGATTTTCAAGGGCGCCGGCAGATGTAGTAATTGCATCTTCACCTAAAGCGCCTACCCCTTTCTCAGGGATAACAATCGCGTGAACACCGCAACAGTAAGCGGTTCTGGCCAACGCACCAATGTTTCGAATATCAGTAATTCCATCCAGCATCAACAATAAGGGTGTTTCTCCATTTTCCACTACAAAAGAAATTACATCTTGCAGATTCTGATATTTAATTTTTGATCTTATAGCAATACAACCTTTTGGATTTTCCAAATTGAAATTCCTGATTTTTTCAAATGGAACTTTATTGACAGGAATCTCGAACTCCAATGCCACCTTCCTGAGTTCATCTACTTCCGCTGAGGCAAGAGTGTTTTGAAGATAAATTCTTTCTAATGGCTCGCCGTTTCGCATCGCATCAATTATAGATGGAATGCCACCAATTAAAAGATTTTTTTTCGGACGATGCTGTTGGGTAAATGTTTTATTTAATGGTCTCACTTTTCAAATTTACTTGATTATTCATAGAAAGAAATTTCATTTCTGCTTCCAGAAGCAGTTTAAAAGCATAACCACTTTTATGTCTTATTTGCTCTTTGATTTTCCCGAAAACTTTTGTTAACAAGCGACGAGCATACTGTAAAGAAGAATTTTGTTTGCAAATCGTTTGCAAATTTGAAAAATGATCGTATTCTGAAAACTTGATAATTCTTGTTATTTGAGAAAATAATTAAGTGCATATCTATAATTTGACCTTCTCAAATCCGATTTTTAATAGGCTAATCATTTATTATCAATTCCTTAAATAAACATTTCACACGAAAATAAAGCCAACAAAAAAACCTCACATTTCTGTGAGGTCTTTGTGGGAGCACACGGGTTCGAACCGCGGACCCTCTGCTTGTAAGGCAGATGCTCTAAACCAACTGAGCTATGCTCCCTTTTCCTACGTTTCCGTCAGAAGGAGTGCAAATATAGGAGAGGAACATTATCCAAAAAAATTTATTCCAAAAAAAATTCAAATATTTTTAATCGCGTCATTTATCGGTCGCGTTTAATTAATTTAAACACACAAATTTTCCAATGGCATCAACGATATTATAAAAAGAAAAATCCAAAGAAGTCATTTTGTAGATTTTCAATATTTTATTTTTGGTGCGATTTTAAATATATCACATTTTATATTTCCCGGCTTATTACTGTTGTCTTAAATGATCGGACGCATAGTTTTAATTCTTTTAAAGGTTATTTCAGGCGTTATTTTTGTAATTTTGTAGCTAACTTAATATGGAAATTACAAAACCTTTTATTCAGGAAAACGAGGAAACAGACGTGATGACGGATGAGGAACTGGGTTGCCAACTCATTGTATGGAACGATGAAGTGAATACGTTTGAATGGGTAATTGAAACCCTTATCGCCATTTGCGGACATACCGCCGAACAGGCTGAGCAATGCGCCATGCTGATTCACACTAAAGGAAAATATGCTGTAAAAAACGGATCGTACGAAATCCTGAAACCGATGTGCGATTCTATTACTGATCGCGGTATCGGTGCAACGGTAGAAGAACTTTCTTCACGTTAAAGATTATCGTTATCAATTGCGTTTATAATAATTACCGTATCAGAATTTACTTCTAAGTTCTATTTTTTGCAAAATATACGATGCACATTTTCTTACCAAAAGACAGTAGTGAATTTCCCGCTGCCGGCTCGGCCGACGATGATGGATTAATCGCCGTTGGAAGTAATCTTGATGTCAATACGCTTTTAAAGGCTTATCACGGTGGCATTTTCCCATGGTTCAATGAAGGAGAATTCATCTATTGGTACAGCCCCGATCCACGTTTTGTTTTATTTCCCAAAAATCTAAAAATCAGCCACAGCATGAGAAATGTTTTGAATAAAAACATTTTCTCTTTCCGCGTCGACAATGATTTCAAACGTGTGATTCAAAGTTGCAGAACGGCAAAAAGGAAGGGCGATCCGGGATCATGGATTAGCAACGAATTTGAAAAAGCTTACACAGATTTATTCGAACTGGGATTTGCGCACAGCGCAGAAGCGTGGCAAAATAATGAGTTGGTTGGAGGATTATATGGTGTGTTGCTCGGTAAAGTTTTTTTTGGAGAAAGCATGTTTTCACATCAAAGCAATGCAAGCAAATTTGCTTTGATAAAGTGGACTGAATTATTAGAAAAAAACGGGATCCGGCTGATAGATTGCCAGGTATATTCTGAGCATTTAGAAACTCTGGGCGCAGGCCTTATTTCGAGAGAGGATTTTATTTCTCTGGTGACAACATTAACACTGGAATAAAATTTTTTTAGCTGGATAACGATCGCTGTATTGCAAAACCATTCTTCTTATATAATCGTTTTCGACATAAGGTGTCAGATGAAATTTAATCGCTTCGATATCGTGAACTTTTACATCTGACGGCAAATATCCCATTCCATAAAAACTTCCATTTTCCATAAGGATGCAGCTTTGCTCATTCGAATCCAATCCATTGTCCACAAGCGCAAACGACGGCAAGTCATCCGCAAGTCCTTCAACACAGGCTTCTACTCTACTGTTATAATCTTCCGGCGATTCTTGCTGCTCGCATGCGCCTTTACATTTTTTTTCAAGCAGCGCCTGGCAGTCCACATTTGCCGCCTGCAAAAAACAAAGCTTCGGACATAGCTCATATTGTGATACCAGCTTTTTCAAAAACTGGTGCGCTTCGTGAAGCAGGTTGAATGTGAAAAGCGGTTTTATAGTTTTCTTTCTTTTTTCAATACAAAGCCGCAGATATCCTTTGCTGTCTTCAAAATAATATAAACCATACACCTGCTCAAATCTTTTCTGGCTTCGGTTTTGCTCCGGCCATATTTTTTTAATCTCAATGCTCTCGAGGATAAAGGCCATTAATTCGGTAGCAGTTTCCTGGTAAGAAACATGATAGACCTTCTTCAAAAATTCCTGCTTTTGCTTATTTGCTTTATTGTTAGAAAAATGACTGTTTACTCTCTTGCTCAAATTCCTCGCCTTGCCCACGTAGATCACTTTTCCTTTTTTATCATGGAAATAATAAACACCTGCCGATGAAGGAAGTTTTTTTATTTCCAGTGCGGGAACATTGGGAGGAAGAAAATGCTCTTTACTGCTTCCCTTAAGCATCGTTTGCACATGACCGTTAGTATCGCACTGAAGTAAGTGGTGAAATAATTTTACAGTTGCTTCCCCATCGCCGGAGGCGCGGTGCCGTCCTGAAATCTCAATATCAAGATGCCTGCAAATTTTATCAAGTCCGTATCCCCTGAGACCAGGCAATATTTTTCGACCCAACCGGATCGTACAAAGTTTTTTACAATTGAGATCATGTCCCGCTGCCGCCAAATGATGCTTTATAAAAGAATAATCAAAGTTAACATTGTGTGCGACAAAAATCTTGTCATGTAACAATTCATAAAGCTCATCCGCGATGCTTTTAAAATCGCGCTCATCGGCCACCATTTCATTAGTGATGCCAGTTAACACTTCTACAAATCTTGGAATCGTATAAACGGGATTGAGCAGAGTCTGAAACTGATCTATCACCTTTTCGCCGTCAGTGATGAACACGGCAATTTCGGTAATGCCGTTGGATGCGGCAAAGCCACCGGTGGTTTCAATATCAACAATCGCGTAAAGCACTTTCAGATTTTTAGTACTGCAAATTTACTAAACTAATTAGCAACACATGTCACTAAAAATAAAATTTATGTAAAAAAATTGGTCGCGGGAGACGGACTAAACGAAAAGGTAAATGAAATAATTTTCAAAAAGTAAGTGCATTTTGCTGCGAAATGGCCGCTCGGACAAACCATGTTTGTATTACATTTGCAGGCTATAAATTTTTTGTAAAAAATATGGAATTAAGTAAGAATTATATCCCCGGAACGGTGGAAGAAAAGTGGTACAAACACTGGATGAATAAAGGGTATTTTAAAAGTGAGCCGGATGAGCGGCCTGCATTCACCGTTGTTATTCCGCCTCCAAACGTGACCGGCGTTCTTCACATGGGCCATACGCTTAATGAAACGGTGCAGGATATTTTGGTAAGGAAAGCCAGGATGAGTGGTTTTAATGCTTGTTGGGTTCCGGGCAGCGACCATGCGTCAATTGCCACAGAAGCCAAAGTGGTGGATATGTTGAAAAGAGAAAAAGGTATTGATAAAAATAATTTATCAAGAGAAGAATTTTTGAAATACGCTTTTGAATGGAAGGAAAAATATGGAAATATCATTTATAGCCAGATTGAAAAATTAGGCTGTAGTGTTGATTGGGACCGCGTTTCATTTACCATGGATGATTATTATTATAAAGCGGTCATCAAGGTTTTTGTGGATCTGTATAAAAAAGGATTGATCTATCGTGGAGCAAGAATGATCAATTGGGATCCCGCCGCTAAAACAGCGCTAAGTGACGAAGAAGTGGAATATAGGGAGGTAACGGGGAAGTTGTATTATATTAAATATCTTATTGAGGATGTTGGGCCGTTAGCAGTGGGTAGCCGGCAGCTTGCAGAAGAAAATTATATCGTAATTGCGACTCAAAGACCAGAAACGATAATGGGAGATGTCGCCGTTTGTGCTAATCCGGGTGACGAAAGATACCAGGCGCTGCAGGGAAAAAAAGTGATCATTCCCCTCATTGACAAAGCAGTACCCGTAATTTTTGATGATTATGTTGACAAAGATTTTGGAACGGGAGTTCTTAAAATAACTCCGGCTCATGATATCAATGATTTTAATATTGGACTGAAATACAAACTGCCCGTTATAGACACATTGAACGACGACGGCACACTTAGTGAAGCAGCCCAAATCTTTATCGGTGAAGAGCGTTTTAGCGCACGCAAAAAGGTTGTGGCTGAACTGCGCGAAAAAGGTTTATTGATAAAAGAAGAAGAATATTCCACCCGGATGGGATATAGCCAGCGGACTAACGTTGTAGTAGAGCCGAAAATATCAACTCAATGGTTTGTGAAGATGAAAGAGCTGGCACAGCCCGCATTGGAAGAAGTGATCTCGGGCAATATTAATATTCATCCGCGTGATAAATTCACTGCTACTTATAAATATTGGCTGGAGAATGTAAAAGACTGGTGCATTAGCCGGCAGCTTTGGTGGGGCCAGCAAATTCCCGCGTGGTATGATGAAGAAGGAAATGTGTATGTTGGAGAAACGGAAGAGGAAGCAAGAAAAGCAGTTGGTGGTGAGCAGTTGGCAAATAGCACAAAAAAACTTACGAGAGATGAAGATGTTTTGGATACATGGTTTTCATCATGGCTGTGGCCGATAGAAGTTTTCAACGGAATTACTCAACCTGAAAATAAAGATATCAATTATTATTACCCAACCGCAGTGTTGGTTACAGGCCAGGACATTATTTTCTTTTGGGTAGCGCGAATGATCATGGCGGGAATGGAATACATGAATGTGAAACCTTTTAGCGATGTTTATTTCACAGGAATGGTACGTGATAAACTTGGGCGAAAAATGAGCAAGAGTTTAGGCAACAGTCCTGATCTTTTAACGCTTATTCATGAATATGGTGCAGATGCGGTACGTTTTGGGATTATGATTTCTTCACCGGCAGGAAACGATTTATTGTTTGACGAAGGCAGCCTCGAGCAGGGAAAGTATTTCAACAATAAATTGTGGAATGCGATGAAGCTGTTGAAATTGTGGGAAGAAAAAGTTGGCAGTGGGCAAATAGAAGGAGGCGATGTGCAGGAAGTAGTGGGCAGTGGGCAGTTCGCCGTTGAATGGTTTGACAACAGATTGAATGAAGCCCGGAACGAAGTTGATATTTTAATGAGCCAATTCCGGCTGAGCGAAGCGATAAAAACTATATATTCACTTATCTGGGATGATT
>Ga0134128_10011235_pt1 | contig 10713 bp, 10 predicted proteins | sample KB31754_FD_96462 | JGI IMG/M metagenome (GOLD analysis project Ga0134128, IMG submission 96462) | Terrestrial soil microbial communities with excess Nitrogen fertilizer from Kellogg Biological Station, Michigan, USA - KB3-175-4 | ecosystem: Environmental > Terrestrial > Soil > Unclassified ...
TAAAAAATAGTCCATTTACTGGCTCAGAATTAGATTTAGCAAAAAACAGAATTGCCAAGAGTGGAGCCAAAGTCATTGCAATGCCAGGAGGATTTGTACAACGTCCTTATGACAGTTTGTTTATGATATCACATGATAACAATAATACGCAGAGATACGATGGTTTTGATCCAGAAAAAACAGCCTTTGAACTAAAACCCCCAACAGATAATTCCCCATTCTATTTTGCGAAAGAGCAGATCCCAAGCCAGATGAAACTATTATTGGAAACAGTTGTAGGACTAGCTATAGTACTCATACTGTTATTAACATATTATTCAAAAGTAAATAGAATGAGATTGACTACATCCTCAACTTCTTTACACATTGCCTTTGTAATATTTATCGGATTTGGTTTCATATTTTTGGAGATAACATTCATCCAAAAATTTTTGTTGCTGCTGGGCACTCCCATAATGGCGTTAACTGTCATACTATTTTCAATTCTTCTATCTAGCGGAATAGGTGCATACCTTAGTGGAAAACTATTTAGCAAAAATCCTTACAGGGCTGTAATGATATCAATACCACTTTTGGCTGCAATAATTATTATCTACTATAACTATCTATCTGCTATTATCTATTCAGATATAGTTTTTGATATATACCGAAGAATCGCGATAACGTTTGCATTATTGTTTCCTGCAGGTCTTTTGATGGGATTTCAATTCCCATCCATCACCAGAATGGCTTCATCATCATCGTTGTCTTCCTTCCATTCATCTTCCTCTTCTTCCTCTTACTCTGCGTCTCCCTCTATAAACTATATAGAGCAGCAAGATAAGAATAAAGATGGCGAAAGTAATACTAATAAAAATGACGTCACGCTACTATGGGGTATCAATATAATTGCATCAGTAATAGGAACTGTGATAACTGCCATATCATCTATGATAATAGGCTTTAATGGCAATCTACTGATAGGACTTGGACTCTATTTAGGATCTTTTGTATGTGCAATAGCAGCACCACGTATAGCGGCACAAAAAGTAAGACAACATAGTCAGAAAAGTTTTTGAACTAACATTCTTTCTTGTTAAGGTTCAGCGGACACGGATAATACTCTTCGTGATCGAATTTAACGCCTAGCATTGGTCTCGTCCTCCTTTTCTATTAGGCTGTATGTTGGAGTTCTGCAAACATGACTTTTATTGACTGCTGCAACCCAGCCGATTGGGCGCGTATATTAACTGAGCTTACGATCTCCTCATTGCAAAGACCAAATATTGGAACGAAAACTTTGAGATGGTATGATCCCTAAATATCACTCAGAATGCAGTACCCGTACTATTAGCTATCTTTTGAAGCGAATTTGTTGAGCTCAAGCTTTATATATCTCTAGTGATATTGCTAGTGATATGCTGACCGACTGGTTATCAAGGGTTGGGAGCGCGATTCCTAGGGGTTTTTCGAGATATTACATTTTACGTTTGCTAAAGGAACAACCAATGAGTGGCAAAGAAATTATAGACAAAGCAATTTTTCAAAGTGATGGAAAATGGCGTCCATCGCCAGGTCTTATCTATCCGTTATTAGGTAGATTACTGGAAGAAGCGTTAATAAGTGAGACAGACAATGGAAAATATCAAATTACAACGAAAGGACTTGACATTGCTGCTGACATAGATTCGCTTCACAGTATTGTACAAAAACAGCTTGACGTAATGCTTAGGGTGGGTAACATAGGTAGATTTATGGCCATGGATCTTATTGATAGAGTATCCACGATAGGGTTGACATTAAGCTCGAACCTTGATAGGATGACCGAAGAAGAGAGAAACAAATACAGACAGTTTCTAATGACAGAATTAAGGAAACTAGAAGGACAGAAAATGGACACGGAAAAAGTAAGCGTTGATTAAAATCATGGAGCTATATTATGTGCCTTCAATTAAAATGGTACACTGCTTGTAACGTATAAACGATCAATCCAACAACATGATTCGACGAATTGTCACTGAACTGGAATTATCAACGAAATATGTAGACAAATAGTGCTCATTTAAGGACAGCAAAGGTGCGAAGTGCGGGATTCGAACCCGCGATCCCGAGCTTGGGAAGCTCGTACCTTAACCATGCTGGGCTAACTTCGCTCACGTTTTCAGAATCAAAATTAGCATAATAATCTTCTGATCCTACACAAGCAAGTTAACAAGTATATGAATTATAACGTTGACTCATAATAATTATACCAATGCTGCTTAAGTTCTTAAATAGACAGGACATTATATTCATATGTAAAAAATTTTGCAAATATTCATTAGAAAATGAATTAAATCATCTCCGTTTGAATCAAAATCTATTTTTTCGATGCAATTGTAGGGTTCATTTACTATGACTATTCCCGGTTTTCAAAAGCTTTTAGTATTTATTGTACGATAGCAGTAGAGAAAAGTCAGTAGAGTCATAGCAAACAATAAAACACCTGTCGACAAATGAGTTGCAACAAGCAAAGGTTCTAACTTACTGTCGACTACGAACTTACCCAACAATACCTGAGCCAAGACAAGTGCAGCTGCGATACCAGAAGTTTTTCTTACCTCCTTGATCGTTTTTGTTGCATAAAACGCAGTAATGATTATTACAGCTGCGGTAATTAATGCTATTATCCTATGGATCTGTTCAAAGAAATATTTGGGCAAAGGTAAATTAAAGCCATTAGGACAAAGAGGCCAACTAGGACATGATAGTCCCTGATGAGAGGCGGTTATATAAATTCCTACAAGCATAAGACCATAAAGTAAAGCCAGAGAAGTAAAAGAAAGCCAGAACAATTGACTTGAAATGGTATATTCCACCAACGGGAAAAATTCATAGGGTAATTATTAATCTTAGCACTAATCATGGACAAATTCGGTCTTCAACTGTCTACCTAAGACACTATTCTGGCAAAAATTCTGACTCATATAATTTAGCGAATATCTCAGGCGGAAATAAATAATTGAGTTAATACAATTTACTAAATTGCTCTATCTATGGCTATAGCCGATCATGACCGTAATCTTTCTCCATTAACGTTCTGGTCGGTAGATACACACTTTGTTTCTCGAGGTTTTGCAACACTTCAATCTTTAAAGTTCTTTCCGTCATTACTTTTGATCTTCTTTCATTACAGGTGTAACTTACTAGGCTAGAAGGTCAATTTGTTCCTGGAGGTAGTATTAAAGCTAGGTTACGAAACAAGGATATTCTCCTTGAGCCGACCATATTCGTGGAGTAAATTTGGTAGAGAATCTGAATTTGTAATTACGATCTACCTCAAGCTTAAAGGCTGGAACATACAATTATCTAAAGGAAGCAGAGGACCAGCAGATATAATTGCGACTCGTGATTCAACGAGATGGTTTATACAGGTTAAATCTAGCACTATGCTACCAAGATTAAAAGGTTATGAAGTAAAAAGACTGAAAGAAATGGCTGAAAATCATGATGGATTAGCCATAATTGCTATTTTGCGGCTAATACAAAGCACAGAAGCAAATGGAGCTTTAGAAAAAGTAAACAAAAAACAAGATATAATTAACCTTGGAAATTACGCATTATTTTTCTATTCGCTTCACAACTGGGAAAGAATAACAGACATCTAACCTTGAGAATTCTTGTCTATCAAGGTTACAATTAAATTTTGCTTGGTTAGCCACTTCTACTGCTATGCGTATACCGATGGTCGACAGTAAATATAAGATACATTACAAAACCATCGAGGAGAAGCCTCAATCTAGAATATTGGTACAATTATCGATGACTTCTCTAGATGCATGCTTTATAAGGTGCATATATTGTTATAGAATTTTAGTGGGTGTAGTCGTAAGATCCATAATTTCATAGAATTATCGATCTACAAGTGTTTATCTGGTCAAAAGCGTCAATTTGAGAAGTGGACCCACATTAGCCTGAAAACGCGAAAGTTATTCCACTAGAACTAAACTTTTATAAGTAATATGAAAAATGTCGGAATACCACAAGTAAGGGTTTAATATCCCTCAATGGTATTGCTCTTGATTTGGAACAAAGGACGTCGTCTTCTGTTGAGATAATAATTAACTCCTTGGCTGAGCTTGAAAAGGATATAGATAATATTAATTCCAAAGTTGAAGAAATGAAAAAACGTATTCTAATTTATTCTAATGAAGAGATCGAAATGTTAAAGCAGCAGATAATTAATATAGCTACTGAGGAGGCAGAGAAGATATTAAGTAGATCAAAGGCCGAAGCAGAGGAAGAATCCAGATTAATTATCCAGGAGGCGGACAGCAGTCTTTCAGAGATCAAAAAGAATATTGATTCCTCTTTTAATAGCGCAGTGGACAGCATTGTAAAGACGGTTCTTGGTGAAACTATGTCTACTGCGAAGCAATCTCGATACAATAATCCTTAAGGTATCTTATCTATACCAGACTTACAAGCTCTGTGTGTCCATAACATTTAATAATAATTTTTGTTCACATAATTTAATGAAACCCCCCTGACTAGGGAGCTCTTCAATCACAAGATAACAATAGCCACGGTACATGCTCGACCGTATTATAAAATAATAAATGCCCTCAAACTCATGGACCTAAGGTTTGAGTCGTTGTCTCCAGAGCAAGCAGCCGCGTCTAACGCCAAAATTATCATTACTACAAAGGATGAAGCTGAAATCGTCAAGAGAAAAGATGTTCTTTTCGATACCGAGCTAGACAGATATCCAGCACTTATAAAGGCAAAAATTTTACGGAGTGTTATGGGGTGTTATCATGATGATGAGCTGGCGATAGGAATTGATCCCGGTAGCAGGATAGGAATATCAATTATTTATCTCCATACTGAAATTGAGAGTGCGGTTGAATCTTCTCTCAATTCCGCTATTCAATTGATATCGATTTTGCTCTCCGAAATAAAGTCAGAAAGAAAGATTGTACGAATTGGAGATGGTAACATTGCTATGGCAAGATACATTGCACGTAAGATCAAAGCGCGATTTCGGGATTTGGTAGGTATTGAGATCGTGAACGAATACGGAACCTCTTTACCTCAAAACACAGATGCAAATAGACGTGGGATCAGAGACAGATCGTCGGCCAGAGCAATAGCCCTCAGAAGAGGAAAGGCTTTCGATCCATCATATGCTTGCAACAGCAGAGATCTTCCTTGATTTCCATGTGGTTTATTTTTGAATCGTACTTTTCCAAAAGTACTTTTCCAAAACCAGGGTTTGCATCCTAGCTAGAAAAAACCTAATTATATCATCAGACATTAGACGAAACTATCTCTGTACATGTAAATTTAGTTTAGTTTACTAGATGGAATACATACGGAGATCGTCTTGGTTCTAAGACTAGACTCTAATTCTATGAGTCAACAGAACTTGCGAGACAAGGGTCTACTGTTCAACATATTGCATATGACAAATTCTCCAAAACGGGATATGGATCCCTATTGATGTTCGTTAGTGTGGCTTTACAATCAAGGTCCTCGATCAGTTTTTGATTTGCAAATTTAGATACTTATAATAAGCAAAATTTTACAATAATTAAATGACGTATAAGGGAAACAGATAGCTGATTATATCTGTTCATTTATAATACGTTCTGTTCTCAGTAGAAGTTGGAGGATCCAATACGTTAATCGTTCGATCTGCTAGGTCCGAAAGTCGAAGAAATTTTCATGTGAAGTTTTTACCTTTTGAAAATGGATGTTTTATAGCCTTAACTGAGGATAATGATAGGATAGGAGCTCTTTCTGTTTCTATAAGCACATCGAATGGAGTCAATACAGCAAAGGTAATTCCAAGCAAATTTGATTCTATGTTCATAAACACAATTTCAGAAAAGGTCTCCTCTATGATAAATGGTATTTGCGTTGTGTCTCTTTACAGTATAAAGCATCTTCAGCTTGATGACATGAAAGCCATTATGTGGGAAATTATGCAACTAGTACGAGAGGGATGTAGTGGAAATGACAATAAAACCAATTGCAAAGAAGACTTACAAAAATAATAAGTACAATAGGAAGGATTTTCGCTCTTTTCTCCAACTATTAGAAAATGAAAATGATCTTGTAAGGATAAATAAACCTGTAAACCTCAAATTTGAACTCGCAGCTATAGTAAGTAAGCTTGAAGGAAAGCAGGCAGTGATATTTGAAACGGTGAAAGATAATAAAATTAGGGTAGCATCTAACATTGTGGGTACACGCAAAAGGTTTTCTCTTGCCATTGCAGCAAGCGATCAGAAATTAATTCATACTCGCATCACACAATCTATTCCGAGAGCAGTTATGCCAAAAAAGATTTCAGAAGATACCGCGCCTTTTTGCAATAACTCTTCAAACAATTTATTTGACCTACCTATTGTTACTCATTTTGAGAAAGATGCAGGTCCATTTGTTACATCTTCGATAGTCTATGCGAGAAATCAAGAAAGTGGCAACCAAAATTCCTCCATTCACAGGCTATTACTATTGGATAGCAAACACATGATAATTAGAATGGTAGAAGGCCGACACCTTCATAAGTCTTACACGTATGCAAAACATCATGGAGAAGATCTGAAAGTTGCAATTTCAATAGGTGTACATCCTGCTGTCAGTATCGCAGCAGCATACCAGGCCGCCTATGGCATCGATGAAATGCTAATTGCCAATTCATTGCTTGATGGTGAGCTTACAGTAAGCAAAAATGTTTATTCTGAATTGTATATTCCTTCGCATTCGGAAATTGTTCTTGAAGGTAGAATCTTAAAAGATAGAACTGAGGACGAATGGATGGTCGAGATGCTTGGGACTTATGATGTGAAGCGCAAACAACCTGTATTTGAACTTGATAAAATAAGGTTTAGAAATTATGCAATATTACACGATATTTTACCTGGATTTTCAGAGCATAGACTATTAATGGGGTTACCGGTTGAAGCAAAGATGTTTGACTCAATCAGAAACGTTGTTCCTACCACGAAGTCCGTATACATGACAGATGGTGGAAGTAATTGGCTAAACGCAGTCATACAAATTCGCAAACAGCTTGAAGGTGAACCGAAGAATGCACTGATAGCTGCATTCGCATCTCATCCTTCTCTCAAGATGGCCACTGTGGTGGATGAAGATATCGATCCGACTGATCCCGTTGCTATAGAATATGCAATAGCTACTAGATGCCAAGCAGACAAAGGATTTATGATAATTACAAATGCAAAAGGTTCGAGTCTTGACCCCTCAAGTGATCAACATAATTTGCTTACAACGAAGGTGGGTATTGATGCTACAGCAAGTCTTCTTAAACCTAAAGAAAGGTTTGAAATAGCAAAAATTCCAGGCCAAGGAGAGATTAACTTGTCAGATTATCTCTGAAATGCATAATCTGATAGTAATATCTGATAGTAATATTGTGAATTGAAGAATAGACTGATGTATATTATACTACTAATAATTCTGTATTGTGATTTAATTCAGATAGCACGGCCGAGAATAGTTTTTTAGATTTAGAGCTTAACCACTATTATATATCAACTTAAATATCCATCGTTGGTAAAAGAAGTAAGAGTCGTATGAAACAAAACAATTTTGCAATGAAAGATTGGCATTTGGAACACGTTGAAAAAGTTATTCTCCGTTATATAAAAGGAATATCTCCTGATGCATCATCATTTGAAAAACGTAATTTTAAAAAATATAGTACTATATCCAGTTGTGCTAAGCAGATTGAATACGATATAAAACATGGCGTTACTTCAGAAGAGGTTTTGGCAGTTATGCAAAGAATTAGGTATGACAAGCCTTTCTCTGAACTGCGTGCAAATCCAGGGGTTGTTCAAAGGTTAGATGAGCTAGAAAGACAAATTTCTGCTCCAAAAAAGGTAGCATCGTGGTAACCACAAGAATCTACCCCTGCTTGCAAACCCCATGTCGAATCGCCTGAAAAGTATTAGACCGGTACAAAGCTCTGATAATAAGATATCTGCATAACTCCTATTTTGAAGTCTTTCCTGGATTGAAATCAAAAGTTCATTATGAAGTCATTGAATTTGTAACTTATTGAGATTGTGACCTATCCTAGCAGATATAAAATATCTTGTTGTGTTGATATTACTTTACTAGAGCGACAACAGCTGTCTGCCAACAATGAAACATAGATAATATCAGAAAAACATAGAGGAAGCAAGGGAAGATATTCTCTGTTATCCTCAGGTTGTTGATATTGCAAGAACATAGTTTTAAGCTGCCAGAAAAGCTGCAAATTATAACACAGAATCGTACCTCTAAATACTCTATACATGGTATGCTCTTTTATTACTACCCATTTACCGCAAAGTAGGTTCAAAACCCTATATTAAATATAAGAAATTTATGTAATGCATTCTGCCCATTATGATCCAGATGAATGTAAATACATTGAAAGAGAAGTGTGTCAAAAGCACAGAAACTTTTGTTGGGGCCAATTAGATAGATACAAAGGGCATTTACGTAGTACATCTTTTATCTAGTGACATGAAACGCGTAGATGTGCAAACAGTGGAGATTTTAAAGGAGGCATGTCAGGAAGTATATAAACAAACCAAAGAGGTAATAGGAACAGAGGAAGGCAATAGGAAACTTGGAAAAGGGGCAGGCGGAGATATCTCTAGAATGGTTGATCTTATAGCAGAAAATGCAGTCGTTAATACCATAAAACAATATGATTTTAAACCTACAATAATTGGAGAGGAATGTGGAAGGGTAGAAGGGGAGAAGGGATTTTTGATAATGGATGCAATTGATGGAACAACTAATGCAACACGTTGTATACCCTTTTACTGCTGCTCTCTCGCATACGCGATCGACTATAAATTAAGCTCTGTTGTCGATGCTGCAATTATTGATCTATCCACAGGTGATCTATATTATGCTTCGAAGACAAAAGGAGCTTATTTAAACGGTAATAAAATGGTAGTGAGAAAAAATAGCAATAACAGCAAGGATTTTCTAATTGGCATGAACATTTCTGGTATTTCAGAAAAAATGGTAAACCGCCTATCAAAGATAATATCAAATGCAAATCATACAAGGCATTTTGGTGCTAATGCCCTTGAACTATGCTTCTTAGCCAGAGGATTTATTGATGCATATATTGACCTTCGCGGAAAAATTCGTCCCACTGATATGGCTGCTGCCTTTTTAATCATTAAAGAATCAGGAGGTAAAGTGTATTCTACCAGCGGTTTGGAATTGGATTCGGAACTCGGAGTTAACGATAGGATGTCATTTTTGGCAGTTTCAGATGAACGTATGTTTAAAAGGCTTTATGGATTGCTCGCAAAAGGATGTGGATAAAATAATGTTATTTAGCGCCCGGGCCGGGATTCGAACCCGGGTCGGAGGAGTGACAGTCCCCCATACTGGACCGGACTCTACGATGCTAGAGTTGTTGCGTCTAAAATAAGCATCACTATACTACCCGGGCGCATATAAAGAACCTTTCAAAAAACCAATTAAATGTTTTGTTTTCAACGAACTCTTGTAGTTTCTTATCAAGATAATTTGAGTGCTTTTGCAGATGGGGAATAAAAATATGTACTCGAACTAGAACTATACACTGCCAGCTGAACAATTGCTCACGAGAATAGTAAGTAAGCAAGAGCAAAGCTCATAATCTTGAATTAAATACATATAAAATTAAATTATACTATATGTATGTGCCTAATTGAGATAACGGGCCCGTAGCTCAGCCAGGTAGAGTACCGGACTTTTATCAGGATGAAAGAAATCCGGCTGTCTCGGGTTCGAATCCCGACGGGCCCGCCTTTATTTTCATTCGAATCCGCAACGTTTAAAGCTAGTATTAGAGGATATACATTGAAAACAAGTGGCAGTAAAGAGTATTGATAGATCCATTCTAAATGGAGAGTCGATCGAATTATTTAGAGCGGCAATCAGAAGCCCCGCTACACGTGACCCATATGAAAGACGGCTAATTTATTTTCTGAAAGTTATGAAGCTACGGCCAGACAATTTTGTTGCAATGGCAAAAAAGAAGCCTTCTTTTATCGAAAAAAAGATAATATCCTTTATCTCAACTGAAAAGTCGAGAACTCAGAACGGAGAAATAACACCAGGTACCGTCGGTAACTGTTTGAAGGCAGTCAGATTGCTTTTGGAGATGAATGATGTGTCTCTTAACTGGAAGAAGATCAGACGGGTTCTTCCACGAGCAAGAAGGTATGCGCTTGACAGAATTCCTACAATTGAAGAGATTCATGAAATTGTAGAAGCTGCTGACATCAGGGAAAAAGCGTTGACGCTTGTATTTGTGTCAAGTGGAATTCGAGAGGGAGCTATTGAGCGCTTGAAGGTTGAGGATTATGCTCAAATCAAAAGAGACCAAAAAATTGTAGTTGGTAGATTAGTAGTTTACAATGGAGAGCCGGAGAAATATGTTACCTTTATTACTCCAGAAGCGTGTTACGCACTAGATAAATATCTAGACTTTAGAAGAGAGCATAAAGAGGAAATAACGAAGAGTTCTCCACTATTTCGTGATAAATTTGATCCTATCAAAGGCCTCTATGGTCATGGTAAAGACAATTCCAAGCAACTTGTTATACCCATGACTGGTCCTGCAATAAGGCAGTATTATAACAGACTTCTTTTCTCCATTGGGATTAGAAATGAAAGAAAGAGAAGACACGACTTCTCAGTCCATGGATTTAGGAAATTTTTCAA
>Ga0134128_10011239_pt1 | contig 10711 bp, 8 predicted proteins | sample KB31754_FD_96462 | JGI IMG/M metagenome (GOLD analysis project Ga0134128, IMG submission 96462) | Terrestrial soil microbial communities with excess Nitrogen fertilizer from Kellogg Biological Station, Michigan, USA - KB3-175-4 | ecosystem: Environmental > Terrestrial > Soil > Unclassified ...
CAGCCAGGGCCTGGGCGCGTTCACCGCGCTGCAGCGCCGCGGCATCCCCAGCGAGTTCCTCACCTTCCCGGACGAGAACCACTGGGTGCTCAAGCCGCACAACAGCGTGCTGTGGCACGACACAGTGAACGCTTGGCTGAAGCAGTGGACGGCGGAACCGAAGCAATAAGCTTCCCGTAGGAGCGCACCCTGTGCGCGAATGCTCTTGCTTCGATCAAGCACCAGAGCATTCGCGCACAGGGTGCGCTCCTACAACCAGACGCAATCCCAGTAAGGGTAGTCGCATACCAGCTTGACTAGGCCGGCGCGCAGCGGGTTGGCGATGATGTAGCGTGCCGCTGCCTGTATGTCTTCGTCTTGCCGCAGCGCGTGATCGTGGAAGCCGTGTGCCCAGATGCTGGCATCCGGTTCGATCAGGCGGAGTTGCTTGCTGACAAGTGACTTGACCCGGTTCATGACTAGCGCCAGGCCGTCGTGTTCGCCCAATTCCACCAATCCGTGCCAATGATCGGGCATGAAGATCCAGCACAGCGGGCGGGCATCGCCCCATGTGCCTGACTCGATCATCAGCCGACAAGCGGCGCGTGCCCTTCCCGCACCGAGAAACCACGGTATGCGTCGGCTTGTCACTGTCGTGAGCAGGTAGACCTGTCCAGGCAGCGACACCCGGCCTTTGCGTAGTGCTCGATGTCCCGGTTGATCCGCCATCCTCCAAGCATTGTGGTGTGCACGTGCGGGCTCAATCCGGGAACGCCTTGATTCGCTGTAGGAGCGCACCCTGTGCGCGAATGCCCTGGCTCCGATCGAGCACCAAAGCATTCGCGCACTGGGTGCGCTCCTACAGGGCGCTCTTTGGCGGGAGCCTTACAACCACTTCGCCCGTTTCAGCGCGACGTAGATGCCGCCCACCACGCAGGCCACCACGCCGATGATGACGGGGTAGCTCCAGGATTCGGCGAGCTCGGGCATGTGGGTGAAGTTCATGCCGTACCAGCTGGTGATAAGGGTGGGCGCGGCGAGCATTGCGGCCCAGCCGGCGAGTTTCTTCATCACCTCGTTCTGGCCGAACGTGACCAGCGACAGGTTCACGCTGATTGCTGCGGTGAGCATTTCGCGCATCGCACTGATCGAGTCGTTCACGCGCGTCACGTGGTCGTGCACGTCGCGGAAGTAGGCGCGCAGTTCGTCGGGGATCAGCTGCGGGTGCAGCCGCACCAGCTGGCTGATCACGTCCTGCAGCGGCGACACCGCGAGACGCAGCGTCATCAGGTCGCGCTGCATGTCGTACAGGCGGCGCACGGTGTCGCGGTTGAAACTGGCGGCGAAGATGTCCTGTTCCAGCTCCTGCAGCTCTTCGCGGAAGTCGCGCACGATCGGCATCAGGTTGTCGACGATGAAGTCCAGCACGCTGTACAGGCCGTAGCTCGGCCCCAGCGACAGCAGATTGGGGGTGTGCTCGCAGCTGCGCCGCGCCGGCGCATAGGAGAGCGAGGCGCCGTGGCGCACGGTGACCAGGTAGCGCGCGCCGACGAAGATATGAGTTTCGCCGAACGCAATGTGCCCGCCAGTGAGCTGGGCGGTCTGCACCACGATGAACAGCGAGTCGCCGTAGGCCTCGATCTTGGTGCGCTGGTGCGCGCTCCGCGCGTCCTCGATCGCGAGGTCGTGCAGGTCGAATTCCTCCTGCAGCTTCAGCAGCAACGCCGCATCCGGTTCGTGCAGCCCCACCCACACGAAGGTGTCGGGTTCCTTCAGCACGTCGCTGATCGCATCGACGCCTACGTCGCCGATGCGCGTGCCGTCGTTGCGGTAGGCGACACAGTTGACCACCATGCGGGTGTCGGCTGGCGAAGTGGTGGCAGGAGGGGACGTGGGCATGTCGGCATGATGCCGCCGCGGCACGCATCGAGGCAATGCCATTGCTGCTTCGTACCACCATCGGATACGGCACGTTTCGTTCGGCCGATGATCCGGTGGCGACTGTCGCCCTGTACCATCCTTGGGTACGCATTCGGATCGAGACAGGGGCAGGGGCGATGAAGGGACACGATTACCGGCTGGGTTACCGCGCCGATCTGGAAGGCCTGCGCGCCGTGGCCATCCTGCTGGTCGTGGCGGTGCACGCTGGCGTGCCGTGGCTGCGCGGTGGTTTCGTCGGCGTGGACGTGTTCTTCGTGCTGTCCGGGTTTCTGATCACTGGCCTGCTGGTTCGGGAGGTATCGGACACGGGAGGGCTGCGGTTCGCGGAGTTTTATGTACGTCGCCTGCGCCGCCTGCTGCCCGCGCTGCTGGTCATGTTGCTCGTAGTGGGAACGTTGGGGGCATTGTTGCTGGCGCCGGCGGAACAACGCGATCAGTCGTCTGCTGCCGCAATGGCGGCGTTGTGGCTGAGCAACGTCCATTTCGCCTTCGCGCCGCAGAACTACTTCGCCCCCGGTACCGAGACGAATCTGTTCTTGCACACCTGGTCGCTGGGCGTGGAGGAACAGTTCTACCTGGTCTGGCCAGCGCTGCTGGTTTGGCTGCTCGGTCGCGATGGCGAGCGCGGCGTGGCGCGGCTGAAGGTCGGCATGCTCGTGGTGGTTGTCGCCAGTTTCGCGACGTGTGCGTGGCTGAGCTACCAGGCGCCGCAGCTGGCGTTCTACATGATGCCCCTGCGCGCCTGGCAGTTTGCTGCCGGTGCGCTGGTCTGGTTGTATTTCAAGGTGCCATCGGCCACCAGGAGCGCGCCGTGGTGGAGTCGCCGTCCCGGGATTCTGCACGCCATCGGCTGGCTTGGCTTGGGGATGGTTGCGTTCGCAGGCGTGCTGTTCAGTGCGGATATCCCGTATCCCGGTGGCTATGCGTTGCTGCCCACGCTGGGCGCCGTCGGTGTCGTTGCTGCGGGCTGCGTGGTCACGCGACCGGCCGGGGTATCGCGGCTGTTGTCGTGGCGTCCTTTGCAGTGGATCGGCGGCATTTCCTATTCGTGGTACCTGTGGCATTGGCCGATCCTGCTGCTCGGCCGTGCGGTCACGGGCTCGGATGCGCCGGTGTATCGCGCGTGCTGGGTGTTGCTGTCCCTGTTGTTGGCCTGGATCTCATGTCGATTCGTCGAGGCGCCGATCCGGAACCGGCGCGAATGGTTGCTGCGGCCGCGCATGGCGATCTTCGGCACCCTGGCGTTGATGCTATTGGCCAACAGCCTATGCGTGCGCTGGTACAACCACGCTTCAATGCGGGCGCAGTCGCCCTCCATGCAGCGTTACGCCATGGCGCACGGCGATGCGCCGGCAATCTACGGCATGGGCTGCGACGACTGGTATTACAGCGAGCGGGTGCGTATTTGTGCCTTCGGTCCGGCCAAAGCAGCGCATACCGCGGTGTTGATGGGCGACAGTCATGTCGGGCAGTGGTTCCCGGCGGTTGCCAAGGCATTCGATCGGCCGGATTGGCGTCTGCTTGTGCTGACCAAGTCGTCCTGCGCGATGGTGGATGAGCCGTTCTTCTATGCCCGGATCGGCAAGGAGTACACGGTTTGTGCGACATGGCGCGAACATGCGCTGAAGAAGGTTGCCGAGCTCAAGCCAGATGTGCTGCTTCTGGGTAATGCCAAATACGGCTTCACAAAAGAACAATGGATTGACGGTACAGCCAGGGTGCTAGCCATCTTGAGCCCAGCCGTGAGGCACATCTACATCTTGCGTGACACGCCGCATCTACCCTTCGATGGGCCGGATTGCCTCGCTGAGCACGCTGGGCGTCCAGCATGGCTTGGTCTGCGGCATGCCTGCAGCGCTTCAGCAGTAGACCCGGGGGGAGATACGGCTTATCGATGGCAGGAGGAGGCAGCAGCTCGTTTCGCCAATGTCAGCATGCTGGATTTGAATTCGTGGGTCTGCCCTGGCGGGATGTGCTCGGCAGAACAACGGGGAATGGTGGTCTTTCGCGATTCGCAGCATCTGACCGGGAGCTTCGCTGCATCGCTCGGAGCAGTAATGGCGCAGAAATTGGGTATCGATGTGGCAGGCATGCCAAGCAAGGATGGCGCAGCCGATGCGCCGCAAGGTCGAGTTACGGCCTCGCGTTGATGTAAGACTTCTTCAGTTGCGCGTCGCCTGCCGCAGACTCCAAGCCAACTCCGCCCACACCGGCAGCGCGAACAGGATCCAAGGCTGGTTCTGTTGCACGGTACCGGGCAGCAGGTGCAGCAGCATGGCGACGAGTGCGGCGGCGAGTTGCAGGATCAGCACGCTGTTGGCGAAACGCGAAGGTGCGATGTCGCGGCGGGCTTGCCACACGGCGCGCAGCAGCAGGAAGGCCAGCGGGCTGAACAGCAGCAGGTTCGCGTTGGCCCAGGCGGAGTGGTGGCTGGTGAGCGTCCACAGCGTCAGCAGCAGCAGCCCGACGAGCCCGGCGGCGACGAGGTAGAGCGTGGCGAGCAGGGCATGGACGAGCCGCGCGCGGCGCGCGGTCGCCGCGAGCAGGATGGCGAAGGCGAGTCCGGCCGCGCCCAGCGGCAGGCGCAGGTCCGGCGCTTGCGCGGGCGGCACCGACAAGCGGTTCGGCGAGAGCAGTTGTTCGTCCTGCACCAGCGGCTGCGTGTCGCCGTGGCCGTCGGGCACACGGATGTCGCGCAGATTGGTCTGCAGTTCGTAAGGCAGGAAGCTTTCGCTCCACGCGGTCATCGGCTGGTCGGCGTAGGGGCCGAGGCCGAGGTCGAGCAGCAGCATCAGCCAGGGCTGGCCACTCATCAGGCGATCGGTCTGCTGCCGGTAGCTCATGCCGCCGGCCTGCGCGGCGAGGCGTGCCTTGATGACGCCGCCCAGCGCCTTGTCCAGTGCATCGCGCACGCGGGTGGTGCAGTTGTCGACGTAGTAGTCGTAGTTGTAGCCGGCGTTCTCGGGGCGCAGGTTCCAGAACAGGAAGTCGCGCAGCGCGGCGGCTTGTCCCGGCGTGAGCGCGAGGTGCTGGCGGGTGATCGAGCGGCCTACCTGGACGTAGTAGCTCTCCTCGTCGCCGGTGGGTTCGGCGTCCATCAGGTAGTGCATGCGGCCGCGCGCGAAGTTGAGGAAGAAGTTCTTCTCGTTGAAGTCGAACACGCCGTAGTTGAAGTTCACCGCCTCGCCGCTGGCGGTGTCGCGCAGCTCGATGGCGTCGTGGCCGAAGCGCTCCCAGTAGATGTCGCCCGGGCCGTAGGTGACGAGCGCGACTTCCAGGTTCGCGCCGGGAGCATTGGCGACGCTGGCGCGGGCCGGTGCGACGACCAGAAGGAAGAGGGCGAGCAGCAGGGCGAAGGTTTGGCGCATGGTCGGATCTGCCGCAGGTGTTCATGGTAGGAGCGCACCCTGTGCGCGATGACCTTGCGTTTCGGTCAGGGCAGAAACCATCGCGCACAGGGTGCGCTCCTACAAGGCGTCGATGTATCAGGCGTTGGGGCGGCGGGTGACGCGGAACTGTTGCACGCGGCGGTCGTCGGCTTCGGTGACGTGGAACAGGAAGTCGCCGGTGCCGGCCTCCTCGCCTGCCTCGGGCAGGTGGCCGAATTCGGCGGTGATCAGGCCGCCGATGGTGTCGAACTCCTCGTCGGGGAACGTCGCGCCCACTTCCTCGTTGAAGTCCTCGATCGGGGTGAGCGCGCTGACCAGCCACGAGCCGTCGGCCTGCGCGTGGATCAGCGCGGGCTCTTCCTCGTCGTCGTGCTCGTCGTCGATCTCGCCGACGATCTGTTCCAGCACGTCCTCGATGGTGATCAGGCCGGCCACGCCGCCGTATTCGTCCACCACCAGCGCCATGTGGTTGCGGCTGCGGCGGAACTCGGCCAGCAGCACGTTGAGGCGCATCGACTCGGGGATCAGCACCGCGGGGCGCAGGATCGCGTGGATGTCGAAGTCGGCGCCGTTGCCGAAGTACTTCAGCAGGTCCTTGGCCAGCAGCACGCCGAGGATGTCGTCCTTGTCCTCGCCGTGCACGGGGAAGCGCGAATGGCCGGATTCCACCACGGCGGCGAGGATGTCCTGGAGCGGAGCGTCGGCGGCGATCATCACGATCTGCACGCGCGGCACCATCACGTCGTCGACGGAAAGCTCGGTGACCTTGAGCGCGCCTTCCAGCATGGGCAGGGTGTCTGCGCTGAGCAGGCCGTTGGCCTGGGCGGTGCGCAGCTCGTCGATCAGTTCCGCGCGGTTGCGCGGCTCGCCGGAAAACAGGTGGCCCAGTCGATCCCACCAGGTGCGATGGGCCGGGCCGCTGGTACTGCCGGGGTCGTCGTTCATTACTCGGGTTGCAACTGCCCGTGTGCGGGCGGAAGTGCGAGTTTAGCGGAAAAAACGTGACGGTTCAGGGTGATGACACACGGCTTGAACCCTCTCCCCGCGGGGGAGAGGGCAGGGTGAGGGGAAGGGACCTGCCACGGTCTGCATGGACGGGATTGGGGCAGTTTCCGGAAGAGCCGGGTTTGCAGGCGAGGCTGAGGCGAGCGTGGCCCCTCACCCCAACCCTCTCCCCGGAGGGGAGAGGGAGCCAATCAGTCGCGGTAAGGATCGGCAATACCCAGCCCGGCGAGGATACGCGTCTCCAGCGCTTCCATCGCCTCGGCCTCCGCCTCCACGATGTGGTCGTAGCCGAGCAGGTGCAGCGTGCCGTGCACGGTGAGGTGAGCCCAGTGGTCGCGCGCGCGCTTGCCCTGCTCGGCGGCCTCGCGTGCCACCACGGGGGCGCAGATCACCATGTCGCCGATCAACGGCAGCTTGAGGTCAGGCGGCAGCTCGGCCTCGAAGGAGAGCACGTTGGTGGCGTAGTCCTTGCCGCGGTAGTCGCAGTTGAGCGCGCGTCCCTCGTCGGCGTCGACGATGCGGATGGAAAGCTCCGTCGCGCGGCGCCGCTTCGCCCCGCGCAGCGCCGCCTCCACCCAGCGGCGAAAGCTCGCCGGGGATGGCATGCCGGCGCGCGACACCGCGTAGCCAAGGTGCACCGTCGCCATGCTCACTTCGCGTCCTCGTCCTTCTGCTCGAAGGCTTCGTACGCGCGTACGATCTTCGCCACCAGCGGATGGCGCACCACGTCGCGCGAGGTGAAGAAGGTGAAGCTGATGCCGTCCACGCCGCGCAGCACTTCCACCGCGTGGCGCAGGCCGGAACGCACGTTGCGCGGCAGGTCGACCTGGCTGACGTCGCCGGTGATCACCGCCACCGAGCCGAAGCCGATGCGGGTCAGGAACATCTTCATCTGCTCGACGGTGGTGTTCTGCGCCTCGTCGAGGATCACGTAGGAGTCGTTCAAGGTGCGCCCGCGCATGTAGGCCAGCGGGGCGATCTCGATCACGTTGCGCTCGATCAGCTTGGCCACCTTCTCGAAGCCGAGCATCTCGTACAGCGCGTCGTACAGCGGGCGCAGATACGGATCGACCTTCTGCGACAAGTCGCCGGGCAGGAAGCCGAGCTTCTCGCCGGCCTCCACCGCTGGGCGCACCAGCAGCAGGCGCTGCACGCGGTTCGCCTCCAGCGCCTCGACCGCGCTGGCCACGGCGAGGTAGGTCTTGCCGGTACCGGCCGGGCCCACGCCGAAACTGATGTCGTGGCGCGAGATGGCGTGCAGGTAGCGTGCCTGGTTGGGGCCGCGGCCCTTGATCACGCCGCGCTTCACCTTGATGACGACGTCCTGTGCGCCTTCGCCCGCATCGTCGGTCAGCGCGTCCACGCCCGACTCGGCCAGGTGCAGGTTGACCTTCGCGCCGTTCAAGGTCTCGTTTTCGGTGACGGCGTACAGCGCGCGCAGCACCTTCTCGGCGGCGCGTGCGGAAGTTTCCTCGCCGATCGCCTTGAACAGGTTGCCGCGGTGGTCGATCTCCACGCCCAGGCGCAGCTCGATCTGGCGCAGGTGCTCGTCGAACGGCCCGCACAGGCTGGCCAGCCGGGCGTTGTCTTCCGGAGCTAGGGCGAAGTCGCGTTCGGTGGGGCCGTTGGTCATGCTTTCTGGCTTCCTCTCCCCTCCGGGGAGAGGATTGAGGTGAGGGGTGGTCTTGCGAGCAACTTTTGTGAGGCGCGAGGCCAGACTGGCCCCTCACCCTAGCTCTCTCCCCGGAGGGGAGAGGGGATAAAGCTCAGGCCGCTTCCTCGGCCAGCGCATGCACGCGCCCGCGCAGCGAGTTGGTCATGGCGTCGGTGATCAGCACGTCGACGAACCGGCCGATCATGCGCGCGTCGCCGGGGAAGTTCACGTAGCGCATGTTCTCGGTGCGGCCGGCGAGTTCGTTGGGATTCTTCGTGCTGGGCTTTTCCACCAGCACGCGCTGCACGCTGCCGACCATCGCCTCGTTGATCGCCTTGGCGTTCGCGTTGATCGCGGCCTGCAGGCGCTCCAGCCGTGCATGTTTCTCGGCCATCGGCGTGTCGTCGGCGAGGTTTGCGGCCGGCGTGCCGGGGCGCGCGGAGAAGATGAAGCTGAAGCTCTGGTCGAAACCCACGTCCTCGATCAGCTGCATGGTTTTCCCGAAATCCTCGTCGGTCTCGCCGGGGAAGCCGACGATGAAGTCCGAGCTGATGCAGATGTCCGGGCGCACCGCGCGCAGCTTGCGGATCTTCTGCTTGAACTCCAGCGCGGTGTAGCCGCGCTTCATCGCGGAGAGGATGCGGTCGGAGCCCGCCTGCACCGGCAGGTGCAGGAAGTTGGCGAGCTTGGGTACGCTGGCGTAGGCCTCGACCAGCGAGTCGGAGAACTCCAGCGGGTGCGAGGTGGTGAAGCGGATGCGGCCGATGCCCTCGATCTGCGCGATGGCGTGGATCAGCACGGCGAGGTCTGCGTAACCACCGTCACGACTCGCACCGAGGTGCGAGTCGGCGCCGTCGTGCATGGGGCCGCGGTAGGCGTTGACGTTCTGGCCCAGCAGGTTCACCTCGCGCACGCCCTGCGCGGCGAGCTGCGCCACTTCCACCAGCACGTCGTCGAACGGGCGGCTGATCTCGGTGCCGCGGGTATAGGGCACCACGCAGTAGCTGCAGTACTTCGAGCAGCCTTCCATGATCGAGACGAAGGCAGTGGGGCCTTCGGCGCGCGGCTCGGGCAGCTTGTCGAACTTCTCGATCTCGGGGAAGGAGATGTCCACCTGCGGCTTGCCGGTCTCGCGCTGCTTCTCGATCAGCTCGGGCAGGCGGTGCAGGGTCTGCGGGCCGAACACCAGGTCCACGTACGGCGCGCGCTTGACGATCGCCTCGCCTTCCTGCGAGGCCACGCAGCCGCCGACGCCGATCAACACCGGCTTGCCGTTTTGCTTGTGTTCCTTCCAGCGGCCGAGCTGGCTGAACACTTTTTCCTGCGCCTTCTCGCGGATCGAGCAGGTGTTGATCAGGATCACGTCCGCCTCGGACTCGTCCTGGGTCAGCTCCAGGCCGTGCGAGGCCTTGAGCACGTCGGCCATCTTGGCCGAGTCGTACTCGTTCATCTGGCAGCCGTGGGTCTTGATGAAAAGTTTGCCGCTCATGGTGCCGGTTACCGTGGTTGCGCGAGGCGCGGCGCGGGTTGCGCCGAACCGCGCAGTCTACGCCGCCGGGCCGTCGTTCGCCAGCAAGCAGCTTGCCGGATCAAGCACTTGCGGGTGACCTTGGCCCATCCGGCTATGGGTGATGGCGCACGAAACGGTGCGCCCGCTCTTGGCGCGGACACGGCGCGGCGGCACACTGCGCCCATGTTCGATGCCGTGCGCCACCGGGGGAGTGTCGGCCGGCCTGTCGCAGGCTCCCCGTCCTTTGCCACGATCCCGCAGCGGATCGTGCTGGGCTGTGCCCTGCTGGCAGGCGCGCTGTGGCTGCCCGTGGCGCATGCGGGCAATCTTTACCGTTGCACCGGCGCCAGTGGCGAGACGGTGTTCACCGGCAGCACCGCGGGTTATCACGACTGCCGCAAGCTGGGCAGCTATGGCGGGCCGGCGCGGCGCGCGCCCGCGGTTTCGCTGCAGCACGTGCAGGGTGCGGTGGTAGGCAGCAAACCGCAGGCCGATGCCGCCGTGGCCTCGTTGGGGGCGGTGCGCAGCAGCGTGCTCAGCACCGCGAAGCTGCCGGCGACCGATCCGCTGCCGCCCGCTGCGGCGGCGCCTGCGGCTGGGGCCGTTGCGGCGGTATCGGCGGCCCTGCGCGGGCACTGGACCTATCAGCAGGCCAGCGGTGGCGCTGGCGCTGGCGCGCTGCCCGACATGCCGGCCGCCACGGCGCCGGGCGACCGCGTGCTGCGCGGCGCGGTATACCGCATCGCGCGCGCCGACGGCAGCGTGGAGTACACCAACATCCGCCCGGCCGGCCGCGCCGCGCAGGAGGCGAAGATGCTCTTCAGCTACATCGCCACCTGCTTCGCCTGCAATCTGCATTCGACCATCCACTGGGGCAGCGTGCCGCTCAACCTCACCGCCTATGCCGACGCGATCCGCACGGCCAGCGTGGAATACGGTGTGGACGAGGCCTTCCTGCGCGCGATCATCCACGCCGAGAGCGCGTTCAATCCGCGCGCGCTGTCGCTCAAGGGCGCGCAGGGGCTGATGCAGCTGATGCCGGGCACCGCCGGCGACATGGGCGTGCTGGACGCGTTCGACACCGGCCAGAACATCCGCGGCGGCGCACGTTACCTCGCCCTGCTGCTGCGCGACTTCGGCGGCAACGAACGCCTGGCCGCCGCGGCCTACAACGCCGGCCCCGGCGCGGTGCAGCGCTACAACGGCGTGCCGCCGTATGCGGAGACCCAGGTC